>VOFC01004461.1_pt1 | contig 111571 bp, 101 predicted proteins | sample 5384161 | NCBI WGS metagenome assembly VOFC01 (sample SAMN12384722, study PRJNA508395) | human gut metagenome | isolation source: healthy gut B | host: Homo sapiens
CAACTGGGGCGGAGAGTACGAAAATGTTGCTGTTTTAGTGGCGATTGCCGTGAATGAGGACGGTTTTCGTGAGGTTTTGGGTGCTGCCGAGGGCCTGAAAGAGGACAAGGCCAGCTGGGTCAGCTTCTTCCAGTGGCTCCGCGGACGCGGCTTGGACGGCGTGAAGCTCATCGTCGGTGACAAGTGCATGGGGATGCTGGAGGCCGTGGGCGAGGTGTTCCCGGACGCCAAATATCAGCGCTGCACGGTGCATTTCTACCGCAATGTTTTCTCTGTTGTGCCAAAATCCAAGGTCAAAATTGTGGCAAAAATGCTCAAAGCGATCCATGCACAGGAGAGTAAAAAGCGTCCCGAGAGGGTCGCCGAGCTGAGAGCGATGAAGCTGAAAGAAGCTGCCAAGAAAGTGGAGGACGGTATCGAAGAAACGCTGACCTACTGCGATTTTCCCAGCGAGCACTGGACCCGTATCCGTACCAACAACGTGATTGAGCGGCTGAACCGTGAGATCCGCCGACGGACGCGGGTGGTAGGGACGTTCCCTGACGGAAACTCTGCCCTGATGCTGGTCTGTGCCCGGCTGCGCCACGTGGCTGGTACCCAGTGGGGCAACAAGAAGTACATGAACATGAAGCACTTGGAGGCGGCTCTGGACGACACCTCTATTGGTTCATCAGTCTTTTCACCAATTTCCGCAAATAGATGTGTTCATCTATCGAAACAGCATACTCATCATCAATCTTGAATGCTCTAAGAAAAAGTTGATTGCCTTCATCGCCATTCTGCGCGTTAAGGTAACTTTCCATCAGTAATTCCGCGGAAAATTCAGACGGTTCCCGAAATAAGGTTTGCAATAGTACATTTATATTGAAACGCGAAGATAATTCATCCGGTGTTTCAAATTTTTCATTTCCACATAAACGAATATATTCCGATCCGACATTCCAGCTTCCAAGTAGAGCATTTCGAATAAGGATATGGTTGTTCAAGGTATCTCCTCCCGTTTTGATAATAACGCTTCCTGATACATTCCAACTTCCGAAAGTGAATTTCCTTTCTCACATAATTCATTTTACGCTTTGCATGGACGGTTCCTCCTATTATGCTGGGGGCAAGTAACGTTGAGTGCGTCGCATTATAGTATTCGATACCCCACTTCGCAGACAGATAAACTAAGGCTGAAGAAGACTTGCTTGCCTTAACAAATTTCGAAGAAGAGGGCGTGGCAGAGACACACCCTCTTCTTCATCACGCAGGGATTCTCTGATTGCCCAGCGCTATCCCCAGTGGCGGCGTTTTACGCTTACGGGCGTTTCAATCTGGCCTATTATTTGACGCTGTCGAATTGTGTGGAAGAAATGCCTAAGGCAGCGTTAAGCAAAGCGGTTCTGCACGGACAAAGAGTGGGTTTAGTTTGTATCATGAACACTCCATTTTCGATTACAATATCATACTGACTGAAAACATTCATGATTCGCTTTCGTCCAATTCCATCAAAAATTGGATCAGACCAAAAGTTAATCCAATGCACCGACGATGGCATACAAGTGGGCAGTAAGCCCTGGCCTTTTTGAAAAAAGGCTGTATCAGCAATACACCCCCAATATGGCTGAAAAATCCGAGTGCATTGCTTGAAAACATCGGCGAACACTGTTACATGTTCAAATTCATCAAAAAATCCATCGGGAAAATTGATGATAATGGTATCATAAAACTGAGAGGATTGATTGCCAATCGTTGCGCAAAAGCTAAAGGGATTCACTTTCTGCTTGAGAAGAATACATGGATATGGAATACCCTAATTCTCCTAACAGTTGGTTGCCTTTATTAACTGGATTTTTTAAGGGCTTCCATAAAAGCATCCGCAGACCACGCAATCGGCTGAGATGTTTTTTTTCTTGTTAGCCTTATAAAAATGAGGCGAGTACTCTTCACGCAAATCCCTAATTACTGAAAACACATCAAATGCACAATCAATTTGTGTTTGAAGGGGCTTGGCTGAAGGCTTTTTCCATAACAACATGCAATGCTTCATTTTCCACTCCTTAATTGCCCGGGCTGTAGACGAGTTTTTTATTCCGGTAATACCATTCTGCCGGAATAGGATTTCAGTTGCGTCTCTAGCGGCCTTCTCTTTGAAGTACCAAGTTATAGGTGCCCCCATTTGCAGCAGCAAGCTGGCGCCTCGCCTGATCAACAAATCCATCGGCGCCTTTAAACCAACTCCTGAATGTGCCAGAGGAATCAACAAACTGTGAGTATTTTGCTTTTGTTTCAATGAGTATGCCATTGGAATAACCGTCAAATTTTACTTCATTTTGAACCCAAGCCTGTCCGGTGTGTCCAGTAATGGCAGCTTGATAATCACGGGAGGCTTTTTGACATGCTTTCATTAACATCTTGCCAAGAGCCTTTTAGTGCTTCTTTGGATGCCGCCAGCTTCATCTGTAAGTTGATAAAGTGTTGTCGATAGTTGCTGCTTATTCTTTGCAAGTAAGATCCTCAAAGTATCCCTGCGCCTTTTTTGCCAAGTTTAGGATCTTTTGACCAGCCTTTGAGCTCTGAAGAATATCTGCAACCTTATCAACAACCGTTGCTCCAACTAAGGCCAGTGCTACATCCGTAGCCACACTGCCGACTGCTCTTCCATACCGATACACCTGAGCATCTGTTTTCGAAACGAACGGATCCAGAGTATCAATATATCTGGCTACATGGTAATAATCTCCAAACGCCCCTTTGAGTACAGTTTTGGCAAGTGTAAGCAAATCAATTTCGCCCTTCACTGCACCAACTGCCAATTTCTTTACCATCGAAATGGTCTGTGGAATACTCTCGATAAGGCCAATGGTGTTATCCTTTATGCCCTGTGCAACGCCAGACAACAAATCGTCCGTCTGCGTGAAGTAATTCATCAACCCAAGTGGATCAATGTAGGTATACGATGCATCAAACGCATAGACCTGCTGTACCAGCATTGCTGGATTGAGTACATACAGTCCGATTTCATACCTAGCCGGATCAAGGATGGGGTCAACCGCATCAAACCGCTTGTTCTCCGCATCGTACATTCTGGCCTTGGCGTAGAACTGGTTCAGCACATCATCATACTCGTGGGTGGCGTAGGTGATCTCCGGCAGCGGTCTGCGGAAGCCGCCATCCACGGTGATGTCTGTGTACCGGCGCACCTCGCCCCAATCGGTGTAGTCTGCCCGTGCGGTCACACGGCCGTACTGATCGGAGAGATTCACCACGCTGCCAAGGCGGTCGGTGTGGACGTAGGCCATATTGACGCATTTCTTGATGCTCTGACCCCACCAGTTGCTGCCTTCGCCAATCGTCATGACCTGCAGCTTGTCCAAACCGTAGGTGTAGAAGAAATCGTAGCCGTCCTGCTCGGACTTCATCAGCACCCGCTGGTCGATGTCCAGTCTGGTATAGTCAATGACATAATCCGTCTTGACCACTTCCGGCTTTTCAATGCCCGTCTCCACGCTGGGCGTCTGGCAGTGGAAGTCCGTGTAGCCGTGGGTATTGTCCTTCAGGATCAGCTCCGTGCCGACGCGGACGCCGAGGCCGTTGAAGGTATACGCGCTGACCTCGCCGGCCTTGTTGGTGCCCTGCACCATGCGGTTCGTCTCGTCATAGAGATAGGTCGCAACGGTGATATTCCTGGGTCCGGTGGTGGTAGGCGAACAGATCTCTTCTTCCTTCACCAGATTGCCGCGCTTATCGTAGGTATAGCCGTAGTCATAGATGCGGGTGATCTTCTGCTCGTAGCCGCACACATGCTTGCTCACCATCTGGTTGAGGTCGTTGTACTGGTAGGTATCCTCTTCGCCCTTGGTGGACCGCTCTGCTTCAGCAGGTTGCCCAGCGTATCGTAGGTGTAGGCATAGGCGAGGGTATCGTAGGGATAGACCTCCAGCCTGCGGGTGCTGCCGGTGAGCCGGTTCAATGCATCATAGGTAAAGGCTGTGCGGCTCTTGAGATTTTCCGTAGCGTCGCTGTCCCGCTGGAACTCCGTCAGCACATTGCCCTCGGCGTCGTAGGTGTACTCATACTTGACCTTGGGCGTTTTGTTGTAGAGCTGGAAGGGATCAGTGTCCACCGTCTTGAGGAGGTTGCCCTCGGCGTCATAGGTATACTGCTCGATCCAGCCGTTGGGATAGGTCAGCTTGACGGGGCGGTTGGCATCATCGTAGACATAGGCATAGGTGCCGTCATCCGCGTCAATGACGCTGGTAAGGTTATACACCGCATCGTAGAAGCTGCGGGTCTTGCTGCCGTCCGGATAGGTAATGCCGGTCTGATTGCCCACGGCGTCATAGGTGTAGGAAACCGTATTGCCCTTTGTGGTCGGTCATCTTCTGGAGGCGGCCCAGCAGGTCCAACTCGAAGGTGTTGGTGCCGGTCCAGTCATCCATCTGCACCAGTTCGCCGACCTTGTTATACTGGTAGGAGACCTCCTTTGCTCCATTGTAATTGATTTTCTTCACCAAATCAAAGGGCGGTGTAGGAATACTGCGTCACATAACCGTCCGCGTCGGTCTTGGAGATTATGTTCCCATTGCCGTCGTAGACATAGATGGTGCTGTCGCCAAGCGCGTTGATCTCCTTCGTGACCAGATTCCGACCATCATACTCATACAGCGTGATCTCGTGAGAGTCCACGCCATTGAGGGCATCCACACGGTGGAGGTCGGTGGAAATGAGCTGGTCATTTTTATTGTAGGTAAATACGGACTCCGTGCCCAGCGCATCGATGGCCTTTACAATGTTTCCATTGCCGTCATAGACATACTGGGTGGCATTGCCGTTGCGGTCCTTGACCTGCACGATGCGGTCTGTGGCATCATAGGTAAAGAACTGCGTATTGCCGCGGCGGTCTTTCACGCTGGTAACCCGATTCAGGGCGTCATAGGCATAGGTCACGGTGCCGGCAGCATCCGTCATGGAGGTGAGGTTGCCATTGGCATCGTAGGCATAGCTGGTCACAACGCCCTTGGCATTGGTCTCGCTCTTGACATTGCCTGCCAGATCATAGGTGAATGTGGTCGCATTGCCCTTGGCATCGGTGACCTTGATGACCCGATCCCTGCTGTCGTACTCAAAGCCAGTAACATTACCCAGAGCATCCGTCATGGAAATCAGGCGGCCATCCGCGTCATAGGCATAGGCAGTCTCCGCGCCCTCTTCATTCACGGACTTTACCATACGGCCATCTGCGTCATAGGTATTGTACGCGGTATTGCCTTCGGCATTGGTGCTGGAGATTGCTCGGTTCAGTCCATCGTAGATATAACGGGTGGTATTGCCGTTGCCGTCAGTAGAGGCAACTGTATTTCCCTCGTTGTCATACCGGAAGGAGAAGGTATAGCCCTCCGCGTTGGTATAACTGGTAAGACGGTCCAGCGCATCATAAACATAAGTAGTGGCATTGCTTTCGGCATCGACAGCCTTGACAATGTTCCCGTTATGATCGTATTCCGCGCGGGTTACGCCGCCATTGGCGTCCGTAACGGCAACAGCGCGGCCGAGCGCATCATAGGAATAGCCGGTCGTATTGCCGTTGGCGTCTGTAACCGAGGTCATATTTCCCGTTTCGTCGTAGCGATAGGTTGTGCTCCCGCCCAGAGCATCGGTAACAGAAGTCACATTGCCGACAGCGTCATAGGCGTATGCCGTTTTGCCGCCCATGGCGTCCGTCATCTCGATCAGTCTGCCGTTGGCATCGTAGGCATAGGAGATCACGCCGCCCAGTTCATCGGTGGCAGTCAAAACCTGACCGTTGGCATCATAGGTGTAGGCAACAAAGCCTCCATCCGCGTAGGTGATCTTTGTGGCGCGGCCCAGCACATCATATTCGTAGCCGGTCACATGGCCCAGTGCATCCGCCGAGGATATCTGACGCCCCAGCGCGTCATAAGTGCTGGAAGTCTCCGCGCCCATGGCAGAGGTGGTCTTGGTCATCTGACCGTTAGCGTCATAGGTGTAGGAGGTCGTGCTGCCCTCAGCATCTTCCATGCGGATCAAACGGTTCTCCGCGTCGTAAGCATAGCGGGTGGTGTGGCCGTTGCGATCCGTAGTGGCGGTCAGATTACCGTTGGCATCGTATTCGCTGACGGTGCTCTTGCCGAGTGCATCGGTGATCTTTGTAAGGTTGCCGACGCCGTCATAGGTATATTGGGTGGTATTGCCGTTGGCATCCTTGACGGAGGCAGCACGCCCAACGCTGTTGTACTCGGTAGAACTGACGCCGCCGACAGGATCGGTGGTGGAAACCAGTTGACCGTTCCGATCATAAGCATAGCGCCAGGTATTGCCGCGGGCATCGGTCATGGAAACAATACGGCCATCAGCATCGTAGGTATAGCGGGTGACCGCTCCGTTGGCGTCTGTTGCTGTGGTCAGATTTCCGCTGTCATCATAGGTATAGCGGGTCACATTGCCCAGCGGATCGGTGATAGAGGTCACGTTGTTCTGCGCGTCACGGGTAAAGGTGGTGAAATGGCCCATGCGGTCACTTTCGCTGGTGTTGAATCCGTTGCCATCCACCGTGTAGGTCTGCTCGCTGCCATCGGCGCCGATGACCTTCACCAGTTTGCCGGCCTCGGTATACTCATAGGAAGTGACTGACCCCATGGCGTCGGTGACTGTGATCAGGCGGCCCTGCCCGTCATAAATATAGGCGGTCACATTGCCCAGCGGGTCTGTCATGGACGTGCAGTTACCCTGAGCGTCATAGGTGTAGGTCGTCTGCGCACCCAGCGCATCCACTGCGGAAGTGAGATTGCCGTTGGCATCATAGACATAGGAGCGGGTCATTCCACGGCCATCGGTAGCGGAAGTCATATTGCCCTGATGGTCGTAGGTATAGTAGCTCGTATTCCCGTTGCGGTCACGGATCATGGTCGGCATCCGATTGCTGTCGTACTCGAACCGCTCATAAGTGCCGTCTGCGTAAGTGATTTTGGTTTTGTTGCCCGCGGCATCATAGGCATAGGATGTGCGGTTGCCCTCACGATCCGTCCGGCTGGTAACTTGATTGAGGTCATTATAGGTCACCGTCTGGCTGCCGCTGGCATCTGTAGACTTGGTGATCCGGCCCTGCTCATCAAACCAGATCTCATGGAAATAGCCGTCCTCGCCGGTGCAGGTGTTGTGCCGCCCATCGAAATCGTAGGTAAAATCAAAGGTGCCGAAGTTTACGGCATACTGATGGACTACACGGCCCTGTGCGTCATATTCATTCTCTACATAGATCTCACCCTTGAGATTCTGAACAGAACTGAGATACCCGTTACCGTCATACGCATAGCGCAGACTGTCTCCATCTGGGTTTTCCACTTCAGTCAGGAAGCCGCCGTCATAGGACAGATGGATGCTGCGACCCACGCTGTCCGTCACCGCAGCGATATTGTCGCCGCTGTAGGAGAATGTAAAGCTGCCGGCGCCGTTGGACACGCTCCGGGCTTGTCACCGTCATATTGGAAGGACAGCGTATTCCCACTAAGATAGACGATGCTCAGAATACGGCCGCTATTGTCGAAGCGGTAGATCGTCCCCGCCTTATCCGTCATGGCGTAACCGCTGCCTGTCTGTGCCAGCGAGTAATCACCGCAGGCGTCAAAGCTGCCGTCAAAACCGATTGGGAAATAAAGCGTAACGGCTCTCGGCAAATGGGCGATCACGGAACGGCCGTCAAACTCCAGCGCATAGGAGAAGTTGGACGTCCAGCCGCCGCCGAGCCCGTAATTCTCATCCGCGTGGACAGATTCGTAGTAACGTGTAAATTCCAGATCATCCTTGCCGTACAGCGCAAGGTCGCGGTAATTCCATGTAAAGCTGCCGCTGAGCAGATCCACAGGGTCGCCGCTGCAGGCAAGTTCATCCCGAATTGCGATCAGATCATCCCAGGAATTGATCGTCTCAAAGGTGTCAATGGCCTCACTTTCCTCCGGCACATCAAAACCGAGGAAGCTGTTATAGATCGCTGTCCGGGGCGTGCAGGGCTGCATGACGATGACGTAGCGGCCGCCGCTGGAAATACGGGTGAGGCTGCCGCTGTCATCCCTGTAACTGCCGTCCCACAGAACTATATTCTGGATGGTGTTTTCACTTTCTTCGGCAGCATCCGTCAAGCCGAAGAAAGCGTGTGCGCTGGGCAGGACAGAACTTTCCGGCAGATAGTCGATCTCCGCATTGATCTCCGGCTGCACCTCCGGTTCCACGTCCGAAACAGCTTCAACAGATTCTTCTGCAGAAGGCTCGTCCTCAATCGCTGTCACCGGCACATCTGCTATATTCGTTTCCTCCGCCTCCGAATCCATCGTATCCGCATCGGCAGGTGTCGTGTCTGCATCATCTTCCAATAGTTCTGCATTTGCAGAGGGAGCAAAGGACTCCTCTATCGCCGTTGCAGACTCCGTATCCGTTGTCAGGCTTTCCTCGGAAGCCCCATCCTCCGATGTCTCATTGGCAGGAGATTTTTCCGTATCCATTGCTTCATCGTTGATGTCAGCGGACAAATTTGCTTCCGGATTTGGAGCATCTAGATTTTCCGAGGGGAGCAGAGCGTCTGTCTCTGCCATATCTTCCGGGGCAGGGAGCTCATCAAGGCTCACCGTTGCAGCCGCATCGTCCAGCCCGGCGAGGCGATTGCCCTCAAAGCCAAAAGCGTAGAAATCCTCAATCACTTCCGGCTGACGCTTCCCGCGGATCGTCTGATAGACGATATTCAGCCACTCATCTTCATCGATAGGCGAATAGCTCACCTGCTCCGCCGTATAAATGTCATCCCCCTCCTGAAGCGGGACAATATTTTCCTGCACCGGAACGCCCACCAGTACGCCTAGTCGGCGGCCAAGGAACTCCTCGCTCTGGAGTTTTCCGTGTCCATCCGCATCATCCTCCGGCGCATACGGCATGGAAACAATATCTTCATCCATATACGCGGGTTCATCCTTCATCTCATACAGTTCCAGCGTGACCGGCTGTGATCTCTCGATCACATAGATCAGCTTGAACCAGGAGTCGGGATAGGTCATATTGGCTTTTGTCAGGAATGCGTTGTCTCTTGACTCATAAGAGAAGAAGGACACACGCCGCCCGTTATCCCGGAGAGCGTACAGTCCCATGATCTTAAATTCGGCGCTGGCCGGTCGGTCAGCCGCCGTATCCTCGGCAAAGACTGCGGTAGGGAACAGTGTCAAAAGCATTGCCAGCGTAAGCAGCATCGAAATGAATTTGTTTCGGAATCGTTTTAGCTTCATTTGCTATTCTCCTCTCTACGATACATGACAGTGGATCTGCGGCGGATGTTGCCCCAATGACCACCTCCTCCAAAAATGTGCCCTTACTATATTCATCTCTTGACAGTGTCGATTTGTGACAAAAAGTTCGATTTTTTCTGCAATTTTTTGTGACGCATGCCGTTCATTTCTCTGCACCGTAATGATCATCGGTACAGATGCACTCCTATTGTTTTCGCATGGGGAAAATGCAAAAATATCATGCGCACTATATCTATAAGGGCGATAAACGCCTTGATAGTCGATTTATTGTACGAATGACTCCCTGTATAATATGCGTATAGGCAGAATAGTACCGTGGCGCGTATTACAGGAGACGCTGAAGTATGATTGATTATCAGGAAATCGGAAACAACATTAAAATATGTCGAATCCGCTGCAATCTCAAGCAGGCTGAACTTGCCGAAATGGTCGGTGTTACATCCCAGCACATCAGCCACGTTGAGAGATGTCAAACGAAGCCGAGCCTGACATTACTGGTGGATATATCGACAGCACTGCGCGTTGATCTTTATACTCTGCTTGGAAGCAACATTCCGGTTCATCCAGACGTCAGCATTTCTGTTGAATTTGCAAGCATGTTGAAAGATGCCGCGCCGGAGCAGGTCAAATTGTGCCTGTCTGTGTGCAAAACGATTATAGAGCATGGTGAGAGCCACCAGTTCAAATAAATCAGCTGCCGGCTGTTGATTGCATGGCAGCTGATTTTTTTGGTGAGATTTTGCGAAGGAAGGGATTGTATGGATAAGCAGCAGCGAGAGTACATCCATCATTTGATGCTTCAATACTCTGATGCCATGGTCCGGCTTACATATCGTCGCGTAGGGGACTGGCATCTTGCGGAGGACTTGGTGCAGGAGACCTTTCTGACAGCGTGCTGTAAGTCGGAACGGGTATGCGGTCACAAGAAACCGGTGGCGTGGCTCTTTGAGACATTGAACAATTTGACCTTGCGCGAAAGCCGCCGCTTTTATCATACAGAGGTTTCGATTGAAGATATCGCTGAAAGCTATGAACTCACGGAACTTCCAATGGCCTGTCATATTCCGATGGGGCTAAGCGGATCGGAGCAGGAGATCATCCTGCTTCGCATCGATAAAGGCTATTCATTTCTGGAACTCGCAGAGCATTTTGGAATCAGTGAAATGGCGTGCCGTCAGCGATTATCCAGAGCGCTCCACAAGTGCAGAACACTGCTGGAGGAGCCTCTTGGCAGCACGCCAAAATAATTATCAAATTATTGTCACAAAACCGATAATTCATGAGATGAACTAGTAAAGGGGGTAATGAAATGTTGGGTAGCCAGCATCCCGATAAATCTGCTGTCGGGAGAAAGCGAACAGATTCTGCTTCCGCGTCCATTACGGAAAAATCTAACTTGCAGCTTCTGAATGAAGTAGAAGCAATGCTAAGTGTACCTGCGGAGGAGATGGATACGGACAGGATTGAGGAATATCTGTCACTGTTGCAAAAAAGGGCACCAGTCGCAGAGCATTATGACCCGGAAGAAAAATGGGCAAAACTCGAAGAATCCCATCCGTTGATTTTTGAAGAAGAAACGAGCTCCTGCAAGTCTGATCTTGCGGCAGAAGCAAGGAATCGACATGGGAACCGAACTCGTCGATCCTTTTCCCGCGTTTTCCGTGCGGCAGCTATTGCCGCAGCCGCGGCATTTTGCTTTATTATAACCGCCAGCGCTATGGGATTCCAACCTGTTCAGGCTGTCCTGCGATGGGCCGAAGGAATCATTCAGATCTATACCAATCCTTCCGGCATCATGGAATTGCCTGACGACGATCCCAGCGAGTATCATTCCCTGTATGAGGCTCTGGCGGCAAACGGGATCAGTACAGAAGGTCTGCCCACATGGGTACCGAGAGATTATGCGGTTTCGGCTATTGCAGTTAAGTTGTCAGATGGTGTGCTTAAATGTTCTGCCATTTATGATTCGACCCGTGGAGGTTTAGTGATTCGCGTAATAGAGCATACGATGGCACTATCAACCGAAGCGAAAGAGCTTGATTCATTGGGAAGTGTTTATACGCACAATCAAACCGAATACTACATTTTGACGGACGACGGAGTGACAAAAGCAGGATGGCAAGATGGAATGCTATCTTATGTAATCAGTGGACAGATATCCGAGGCTGAGATTAAAGAGATGATTAACTCAATTCAATAAAATCATATGAGGAGAATGACTATGAAGAGAAGACTCTTTTCCCTTTTTTTGATGCTAATTATGATGTTCAGCGTAGGCATGACTGCATCCGCCGTATATCGTCCGGAAACCGGAATGCCCACAATAAACGGCACCCGCTCCAGCGCCTATTTGGACGGTTACAGTGTTGGAATCGAAGCGAGAGGGAATGGTAAGATTGCGGTAGCCATGACAGTCGAGGCCCGCAGCAAAATGGAAAAGCTCGGTGTGCACGAAGTGGAAATCGAGCAGAAAATAAACGGGAAATGGACCTACTATGATTCTCAGTATGGTGCCGAACACCCTGAATTTTATGATTACAATACATGGGATTATGTTGGAACAACCTACTTTCAAGGGACACCCGGTGTCAGCTACCGCGTAACGCTGACAGTCTATGCGCGAAACAGCAAAGGCTCAGACACAGGGTATATCACTTCCTATACTGTGGTTTGCAGGTAAATACTAAGTATACTAAAGAAGCAGGAAGCCTCTGCCACGGTAGAGGCTTCCTGCTTGTTAACTTTATGACCGCGTTATCGGACATTCAGCCTTGCTTTTCTCCCTGGGTGCGGACACCGAAGCCGTTGACCTCGATTTCCTCTTCGACGGGGATCGTCAGATAATTGCGCCCATCGATCACACGAGTCTCCAGCAGATAACTCTGCTCGGGCGCAACAAAGATAGTCGCGTTGGCCGTTTTTACCTCAAAACGGCCACTGTCGATCAGATTCAACGGGTTTAAGGTAACGCCAGCGCCAAAGCGCTCATTACAGCAGCTTTGGAACGCTTCGGCGTTTTCTTCACTGATCGCGGCATCCACCAGAATGGCGGCTATGTCTTTTGTTCGCGGGCAGCTCCTTCCAACTGTTTTGCTCGTCTCTTTATCACTATTTTAATTGGAACCGCGCTTCTAATAAATGCCGTTTCACTTCTAATGATTAGAAAGATAGTACAAATTATCTGCATAATGAGGGTGAAGCAAACCATGAAAAAAGAGGTAAGCAAGCTGGAGGGTCGCTAAGAAGATCCTTGTATTAGAGGAAAAGAACAGATGCCGTCCAAGCAGCCAAAGGAACTCTGGAAGCATAACAGTTTATGCCCTGCGATTTGAAGTTCTTTTCTATTCGCACGAAGGAAACTTCTATTTTCAGGATGATGAATACGTCCCCGATATAGCGGGGCAGATAAGGAAAAAGAGAAACGTACAGCATTGTCTGCTGTGCGCTTCTCTTTACTTTGTCGGAATTTAGCAAGCGAGCGATATCGCTGTCGCAGTCCCCCGTTTCTGAAATTTTCCCAAAAAATCAGAAACGGAGGAACGAAGATGTATATAAGAAACGATGGAAAAGGGGAAAGCAACATTACCCAGAATGGATTTACCGCCTATTTGCTCTCGGCGGTTGCGCACAGGAAGGCAGACTATCTTCACGCCAAACAGCGCCGCCAGGCGAGAGAGGTACTGACAGATCCGGATGACCTGTCAACTGAGGAGTCTCCCGGCATTTCTGATCCGACCGACTTGCTTTGCTGCATTGAAAATGCCGCGCTTGAGGAGGTTTTGAATCGCATCAGCGAGAGAGACCGCTATATCTTCTTTTCCCGTGCTTTGCATGGACGCAGCTTCCATGAACTCGCTTTAGAGCTTGACCTTGGGTATCAGGGAGTTGCGGCTGCATATCATCGTGTCTGCAAAAAAGTCAAGGAGGCTACAGGGAGGGATGTAAAGTGAACTTCAAGGATCTATTGCTCCGTGCAAAAGACGGTGACCAACAGGCGAAGGAAGAGATATTTTTGATGTATCGTCCGCTGCTATTCAAGGAGTCCTGCGTGAACGGCATCTTTGACGAGGATCTCTTCCAGGAGCTTAGTGCAACGCTGATTCATTGTATCAGGATGTTCAAGCTCTAAGCTGCCCCAAATGGGGGGCAACCGCAGTTCATTACCTAAAAAAGCTGGGCGGCGAGGAAACTCGCTGCCCAGCTTTTGCACTATAATTACCGTCAAATATTCTCCGAATACGCTTTTAGTATTGAGGGGAGTATATCACTCCATACCGAAGATATGGTAGATATAATTCTTTCTGGCATCGGCCAAGTGATAAACATAAACCGTATCCGCTCTCAATCCTGTAAACGCAGACATAGTTTTCTATAAATAAGGCTCGAAAGCCGTGTTTCCCCATGAGCGTATCATATTTTACTGCGCCCATCTCCGGAAATTCCGCAAGCTGATTGATCGAACCGAGTATCGTGTCCGCAAACTTTTTTGCATACGGTAACCCAACTTCTGTTTTGTAGTATTGCAGAAATTGACGGTACTCCGCTCTTGCTTCGGTCAACCATTCAACTTTCACTGAGCAGCTCCTCCGTTTCCGCCTGCATTTCAGCAGCAGAGTACGTCTTGGCGCCTGCCAGCTTGTTCTGTTCCCTGCGCAGCATTTCCGCAAACAGTTCCAACTCCGCCTGTCTCTTTTCCCAGAGATCAATCGGCAGGAACACCATTTCGCCTTCCCCGTTGCGCGTCAGATAAATCGGCTCCTGTTTTTCGGTAGACAGCTTCACCATATATTACCTCACGTCAAGGATGCTTTTACCGCAGTGCCCCTCAAGTTCTCTGTATAGTTGAAGCGGGAGACTGTATGCCAGTCTCCCGCTATATCCTTATGCACTTTCTCCGGCCATGCGGAAGAACTCATCTGGCGACAGAATCTTGATTCCAAGCTCCTGTGCCTTTGCCAGCTTGCTTCCGGCGTTCTCGCCGCAGATCAGATAATCTGTCTTGCTGCTCACCGAGCTGCCGGCATGAGCGCCCAGAGATTCGATTTTTGCGTTGATCCCATCGCGGGTGTATGGCTCAACTTTGCCGGTCACCACAAGGGTCTTTCCGACAAAGGGATTGCCCATATCGGTGCTGGCCGCAGGCGGCTGATAGGTCTTAATGCACACCAACCGCCGCAGCTCCGTCCAGATCGTCCAGTTTTCCTCGCTGCGGAACCACTGACAGATATTTCTGTGCAGTGTCTCTCCGAAGTCCGGGAGCTGTGTAAAATCAAAGCCCATGCATACAGCCGTTTCAAATTCCGAAAGATTTCCGCGGAACCTTTGGCAGATGGCCTTACTAGCTGTACTGCCTACCATGGGAATATCCATAGCGGTCAGATACTGCTCAAAGGTGGTAATGCGGCTGTGCTGGATGGCATCCCAAAGATTTTGCCAGGATTTCTCTCCAAAACCCTCCATCTGAACGATCTCCGCCCTGTGTTTATCCAAAGCGAAGATGTCCATATAGGAGTGAAGCCAACCCTTTCCAATGAACTTTTCCAGGATCGACTCAGATAGTCCCATAATATTCAGCGCCTTCGGGCTTGCGAAGTGAACGAATTTGCGCAGCTTTCGCGTTTCACAATGCTCGTTATCGCAGAACAGCGCCGCCGTGACCTTTTCCAACCCGTTTACGGTGTTTTTGGTCATGTGAATGCGAGTGGGCTGTCCGCAGCACGGGCATCTGGCCGGAACAACTTTGTCTCTGGAGTAGCAGTTTCGATCCAGATTCTCCTCCACATGGGGAATGATCTGATTGCGCTTGCTCACCTTGATGCGGCAGTCCGGCGCCAGCTCCAAATTCTCAATGAAAGAGAGGTTGTGGAGGCTCGCTCTGGATACCGCACAGCCGTCGATCTCCACCGTGTCAAAGACCGCCACCGGCGTGATTTCCCCTGTGCGGCTGGGCGTCCATTCAATCGAGCGCAGGACGGTCTCATAAGTGTCGTCCTCAAATTTGAACGCAACCCGTCCTTATAGTGATGCCCGGTCCGTCCGCAGGACTCTTGCATAGGCTGCATCGTTGTAGGTGACCACGATGCCGTCAATGGGTATGTCGTTTTCCTGCGCGTATTTCCGCAGGTGCCGGATACCGGCGTCCATATCGAACTGCGTCAACGCCTGCTTACTCGCCAGATACTTGCAAATGGGAAAGCCGAGCTGTTCGATGGCTCGAAGCCGCTGCGACTTCCAAGCGTATTCCTTAAAGCCCTCCAGCACGTTGAAAGCCCTAAAGGTCACACGGCGATCCTTGCAGGCGCCGCAGTCCAGCAGTCGGACAGAGCCGGCAGCCAGATTACGCCCGTTTTTATAAGGTTCGCCATTTCCGTCCCGCAGCGTGTCCTTTAACGCCTCAAAATCGCTGGGACGGATAAATGCTTCGCCGGTAACGACCAGCCGTTCCTTGTACGGGATCTTATCCGGGATGCCGGAGATCCCCAGCACATTGTGAGTAATGTTCTCACCGGTATCTCCATCGCCGCGGGTAGCTGCCTCCATCAAAAGGCCATTTTCATAGGTCAGCTTTACCGTCAGGCCGTCCAGTTTGAGCATCAGCATGACCATCTGCTCTCCCGCAAAGCACAGAAGCTCCGCGCTGCTCTTCGTTTTATCCAACGACAGCAGCGGAATCGGATGCGCTGTTTTCACCAAGGCGCTGACAGCGGGATAGCAGCCTACCGTCTGCGTGGGCGAGTTCGTCATGCTGAAGCCGGTTTCCTTTTCCAACGTACTCAGTTCATCAAAAAGCGCGTCATATTCGGCGTCTGTCAGAGACGGCGCGTTCAGATTGTAGTATTCATACCGGCAGCGATTCAGCCGGTCGGTCAATTCCCGTATTCTCTGCTGTTTACTCTGTTCCATTTCTTACACCAGCCTTTCCTTAGAGAATGCTCCAAAATTCAGTTCATAGATCATCTTTTCGATCCGCGTATCATCGTTCCATGCGGCCTCCATCGCCGCACGGTTTTTCGCCTGTACCGAGACCAGACCGTCCCGGAGCTGCATCAGCAGCTCCGGGCGTTGGGCACAAATAACTGCGAGGTTTCCCAACTGTTTCATTTTCACATGACTCCTTTTATACAGCAATATAGGTTTCCCAGTACGATTCCCGCTGTGCCGCAATCGTGAGTGGAACAATGGTGCTGCCAATATTGGCCGGCGCCTGCGTCAGTCCATAGACAGTCTGCGTACTCCGGATACGAACCATCTCCCGCTTGAGCTGAGAGAGGATGTACTCCTTCAGATACCCTTTACGGGGATCGTAGCTGTTGACTGCCCGGATCAGGCGTACCGCCAAAGACTGGTACACATCATCGGGGTCTACGGGTTCTGTCTGCATAAACGCGGCGTACTGCGCCATGATCGTGTCAATGCACCAAAGATGCTGCTCCACCACAGCATTGCGCTGCGTGATCGTAAATCCGTTTTTCATTTTCTCTATAGTTTCCTTTCCTTTGTTCAAATGTGTTGTGCTGCGGCTTAGGCCGCAGTTTCCATGAGATCCGACACCAGAACATCCACCAGCCGCTGACCGGCAAGGTCGCCGGTATGGATGCGAATGTCATCCTGCCGCAGCTGCTCGAATTCCTGCAGGCGAAGGACCTTGCTCTTTTCCGCTTTTTCCCGGTCGCTCTCTGTCAAGCGCTCGGAGACAACCTTCTGCCATTCCTTCAGGAATTTCTCCGCGTCCTTGAGGTCATCGTTCTGTCGGTCAAAGTAGGTCCGTTTCTGCCGTATCGTGCCGTTTGGCTCCACCTCAAGGGTGTAGTATGGCTTGTCGATCTCTGCGGTCTTGCGCAGGAACAGGATATATGCCTCCTGCTGCTCGATGCGCTCCCAATAGCGGTCTGACTTGCCGACACAGTGGGAAAGCGCATCGCCCTCGCGCATAATATCGCGCACACCTGACGGAACAACGATGGAATACACCTCGCCGGTGTATTCGTATTTCGGTTTGATCGAGCGGCAGATGCCTGCAATTTTCCGATACTTTCTTGCTGTTGCGGCAGCTTCCATGTCCCGTTCTCTTTTCCGCAGCTGTTCCACCAGTTCATCATGACGCTGGCGCAGCAGCTTGACACGGTACACGATCTCATCATGAGTGTTGATTCCCAGCTTGTCCGCCATGGAAAGGTAATCCCGCCATGTGGAAATAATCTGCCGCAGGGAATCCCGCGTGCCGCTTTTCTGACGCTGAAGATAGTTGCAGACCTGCTGCTCCGACATTCGATCCAGAATGAAGGCGATATCGGAAACATGGATCTTCTCCTGCTCCAGCCAGCGCAGCGCATGATCCGGGATGATTCTGCCGCTGCATTTCTCCCGCTGCAGCCAGTCGAGCATAATGGCGCCGCCGTTGAGTGTCCGGAGCCGCGAAAGCCGGTGCGTATCAAGTGCCAATGCCTTGACGAGACTGGTTTCGGACTCCTGCCGAATACAGCTTTTTACGACTCCGAAATTTTCCAAGCACTCCGTGGTCAGCCGCGGAAGATTGGCTTTGCAGATCTGCTCAATGCGGGGAAACCTCTCCCCACGCAAACAGGTACCAGTTAGGGCTTACACAGCCCCGGCAAAGTCTTACATACTCCCTCAATCCGGTCTCTTACAAGAAATGGGGCAATGCTGGAAAGCGTTTTTCCATAGATGCTCCCCGGCTGATAACAATACTCGTTGTAGGAATAACCCATACCCGTGTAGACGTACTCATCGATGCCCTCCACCCATCGGGTGCGGCGCTGTTTGTACCAGCCCCAGTGATACGAATGTGAAGACAGATCCGCACGGTAGAAAATACGCTGCTTCTCAAAGCAGGAGGTTTTCGATACGATGGCGTTCTCTTCTTTCCGGTACTGCCTGTTCACCTGAAATTGGCGAACCACAAACCCGTCTCCGCACTTCTGCGCCAGGTATGCACATTCGGTCGGTGAGCGCAGGTACTCCGTTATTTTCCCTTTCGCCTTGAACGTGATCTTATGACGGCATCTCGGGCACTTTCCCACCGCGTTATGATAGGGCCGCCGTTTCAGTGCGACTTCCTTCTCACAGTAGGTGCAGTAGCCGTACCTTGCGCCGCCTCTGCGGTAATCGTAGAAGATGTAGTTTGTCTGAATACCCACCTTATTGACCCAACGCTCCCAGTCTTTCGGCAGCGGCGGTGTCTGAGAGAGCTCCGCATCCCACGGATCGGTTTCCTTTCTGTGCCGGCGTTCCAGTTCAGCATCACGAACGGCGCGCTGGAATTTCAGAATAGACTGATACACGCTTTTTTCATCCGACACCAGATATTGCCGGATCTGTGCATCATCCACGGCGCTGATCCACACATTATTGGATCCCTTCGCCTGCCATTCCAAGTAGTCGATCTTTGCCGCCCGCCACTCGTTACGGGTACGGTCATAGGTGAGAAACTGCTGCTTTTCTTTCTCCATGAAAATCTCATAGACCGGCAGCGTTCCTCCAAGGCGCATTGCATCCGGGTCATACAGGGTGACTTTCAAAATGCCGCCCTCCACCGAACTTCGTGCAAAACCGCTGTATCGGCATCGATAGGAAGTGTTCCAGCCCGAACCGACCTTGACCGGGACATCCTCGCGGGCCACCGCAAGCATTTCTTCAGTCGCAGGCAAATTCTTCATTTTCAGCAAACTGCTTTTTTTCATTTCTGCACCGCCTCTCTTTTCACAAAATCAATGTCATACCATACTCCGGGCTGGATTTTTTCTCCATCTACTTCGGCAACAGCAATCTGACAGATTACTTCGGTTTCACGCCGCTCTCTGGCAAATGCAAGAATATCGCCCAGTTTTCCACACGCAGCGGGTGTCTTGCCTCGAACGATGGCATAGCCGCCGCGGCTAACGCCGTGCTCACGCTGTACCTTGTCGCTCACCTTGCGGCATGGGTGATCCACCATGTAGGCAAGCGCATGAAGAAAGAATTCTTTCCTCGTCAGCCGCCGCAGGATTGTCAGCTCTGTGCAGGCAATTTTGGAGTCACGATCGTCCTCGTCAATATCCCCGCCGGGCTGCACCAAGCAGTAAATGGAGCGATCCATGTCGCCATAATAGGTGAGGCAATCCAGCGGGTCCTCCGCACAGTGGAAACCGTTGCTGGCGCAGTTTGCCTCCGGGGTGATATTCTTTCCCATAACGAACCGATAGCCACGGCAGGAGAGATCCGGCTCAAAGCCTTTATAAGCATACATCAGGCGGCCTCCCCAAAGGAGGAGAGGTCACCCAGCGAGATCTGCCCATCATCGGCTTCCGCTTTTTTCGGCGATTCCTTCTTCTCCGGCTGTTCTTCTTTTCTTCCTTTTTCTTCTTGGAAACGGACTTGGAAGATGTTTTCCCACGATAGGGCTGCGGGACAAACTCTTCTTCATCCCCCTGATCCTCCTTGGCATCGGGGTCACGGAAATAGTCCTCCGCCCACTGATAGCAGAGATCGTCGGGAATATCGCAGCCGTATGCCTGCTGACCGGGTCCCGGCTGAACGCCGTTCGCTTTAACTCGTCCTGCACATAATCCCATGCCTTCCGGCTGATGTACTGGAAACAGTGGATCATGCTCTTGCGCGGGTGCATGGTGAGCCGGGCAAAGCCGAGGTCATCAATGCACTTGGTCTGGATAAACTCGGCAACGCTCTCCTTCATGTTGCGCCGCGTCAGCTTCTCCGTATCTGCGGACACACGCTTTGCGGCAGCCTTGAGCAGTTCTGCCGGGCCCATGGCATCCAACCTTTCCAGCGCGGCCTGTTCCGCCCGCTGCTTTTCCGCCTGCTTGGCGTCCCACTCTGCTTTGCGCTTGGCTTCAGCCGCTTCGTGCGCACGGCGGGCCTCATCCTCACTTTGGGTGTTGGGGGCGGTTGCCGGTTCGCTGGCCGCCGCCGGAGTCGGAGCTGCAGTCGGAGAACTTGCTGTCGCCGGTTCCACAGGAGCCGTCTGCGGCATATCCATAGCATCATCTTCCGTAAAGGCGTCAGAAACGGCAGCCTCGCTGTTTTGAAGCTCGTAATCCATATTTGAAAAAGCGCCCATTCGTACATTCCTCCTAAATAAAAAATGAGAAAAGGACGCTCCTGTGCCAATGGCACAAGGCGTCCCTTCTTACATACTTGGCTCAGACCGTGTAGACCAGTGTGCTGAATGGGTCGAAGCAGTAGCACACAACAGTCGGATACTGAGCAGCCGTTCTTTGAATTTCCTGTTGGATGGCAAGGGCCTCACCCATTCCGCAGGGCGTATCCCAGCCGGTCCAGACCATAGCTGTGAAATAGCGGTGTTCCGGATGATACCGTGTCTCCGCCCCAAGTCCTTGACAGATTCCCAGCATGGCTTTCAGCTGCTTTGTCTTCTGCTCGTCCATTTCTAAATGGATCGTCTGTGGTAAAGCCTGCATTGGTAAAGCCTGCATTCAAGCCTTCTTTGCCAGCGCGGGAGAAAATTTCACCTGCAGGAAACCAGCCATATCGCAGTAAAAGTATCTGCGCTCGCTTTCATCATACAACTCCAGCACATCGGATGGGGCAATGCTGCGGCCGTGATAGTCCGGGGGGAACGCCTGATTATAGCGTGCAAAAATGCGTTCCAGAATATCACGTTCATCTTGCCCGACCGGGCAGGTTAGCTCACCGTCGTAAACGAGTGTGTATTCCGCCGCCGGCGGCTGCTGAAAGCCGGCCTTGTGCAGCGCGTCAATGCCGCCAAAGGCGAATGCGCGCGTCTCGCCATGCTCCAGATCCAGCTGATAAACACGAAACCGCTGCATTTTACGCTGACTGTCCAACAACTCCGAAAAGAAACGCCGGGGGCAGTCTGTAAGTACGCATCGTATTCCTGCTCCGTCAGCCCCAGATAGTCCCGCAGGGAAATACTGTCCACCTTCATCGCATGCCATTTTTCCGTACAGGCTTCCAGCATTTCCAGCCCGCATAGGCCATTAAGATATTGCTCCTTAAATGTCATTCCTGGATCCTCCTTCATTTTCTGTTCTTTGCGGCGCAGCGCAAGCTGCCAGTCATCAATGCCCTTGTAATTGGGATTCCATGTGAGCCTGCGGCAGCGCATCCCGTGCCTGGCCGCCAGCGCATAGATCTTCGATGCGCCTTTTCCCACCATTTCATTACTGTACTTATCCATGTCCTCCGCCTCGATGATCTCCTCCGTTCCGTTTCGGTGCAGGAACGCAAACAGTTCATCCAGCTTGGCGGTGTTGTTGGCTCCCAGCGTGGCAACAAAGGTCCTGTGCATCAGCGCGTGAGCGACATCCGCCTTGAGGCAGCCTTCCGTCACATATACAACGCGGGAGCAGGGGTCGCCCACAAAATGAATGGGGCTCCCCGAGGTCGTTCCCATGCGCTTTCCCGTGGAGGACAGCGTCAGATATTTCACGCCCGTTTTCTCCGGTGGATCGTCTTTATCCTTGAGCGGGTGATCCAACCGGATCTGTGCGCCGCGGATCAGACCGTCTACACCGAAGATGGGAATGATGATGCCTGATGTCCGCTGGTGGAATTTGACCGTCCAGCAGCCGTTATCATCCACATAGAAGCCGGGAACACCCTGCACCCTGCAGCCAGCCTTGACCAACCGATTTGTCAGGGAGCGGCACAGGAAAGGGGGCGGCGTGCTCTTGAAGCCAAAGCGTGTGATCTCATCGTCGGACAGCCCCCGCACAGACTGAAGGTGTGTGCGGTGCGCCGGAATGAGGGTCAGCATGGACAGCAGCATGGAGAGAGTCTGATGCACTTCCTGAACAGAAGCCGCGTCAGACTGCTCGGCCTCCGTAGGCGCCGTTTTCTCCGGAACGGTATAGTCCGGTGAAAAACCGTTTACCGCCAAAGCGTCGCAGATCTCCCGATAAGCGTCTGAATTGCTGACGCCATATACCTTTGCGTAAAGGGACAGCATTCCGCCGCCTTCACCGCAGTAGTTACAGCGCCACAGGTCTTTTGCCGTGTTCAGATTCATTTTCCCCCGGCGGTCACCGCAGATGGGACAATCCACATACACCTGACCGGGAGCCCTCCGCCTGATATTCAGGCGGAGGAGCCCGGCCACATCCATAATGCCAAAGGGGAGATCATGCTTTTTCCCGTAATTCAAACCAGCATCCCTCCCAAGACGCAAAATTTACGGACGGAAAGCGGTCAGCTTGCCTTTAACTGCTGCGAACCGCCCATCAGAAGCATGGCGGCAGCCTTCATAATATTGCCGCAATCCTCACAGAGATAGGCGTAATATTTCAGGCTGGAGGGACGCTGCTCAGAAACCTGTGCCATCGTCCAGCCCTTATTGACGCCGGTGGTTACGACCAGCTCCGCAGCTTCCTCTTCTGTCATCAGCGAAAGGATCTCGTCCACCGTCATATCGTCCGAATATTTCGGCGCAGCCGCTGTCGATGCCGCTGCCGGCATATCGACCACGACAGGCTTCACCGTCTGCGCTGTTTCAGCCCGCTCCGTGACCGCAGGCTCCGCCGTTTCCGAAGGAACCTCCTGTGCCTTTTGGGGCATAACCGGGTCAGGCTCAGAAGCCGCAGTTCCGCCGCTTAACGCCTGCAGCAGACTCATGGCGTCTGAAACGCTTTCCGTCAGCTGGGTGGTGTGAACCTCTTGCTGATTTACGTTGGGCGTCTTTGACGCCTCCTGCGGTTGAACCTCTTGCGGTGTAGGCACTGCCTGTACCGGATGATTTTCGCCGATAGGATCTTCTCGCTGCGGCGCTGCGGCTCCATTTACCGCCGGAGCAGTCTCCTGACGATTTACAGTGCCCGTTGCGACTTCCTGTTTCCCATCGGCCTGTGCATCTACCGTCGCAGAGGGGGTGATCTCACAGAGCTGGATGCCGAAGCCTGCATTATCCAGCGCCGTTTTCAGCGCCTCGTCCTGCGCGGCCTGCACATAGCGTCCGGCAGGAGCCTGAGCCTTTTCCACCGCCGCGGTAAAATTGGTAATGGGCTGGTTGTCCTCTCTGGACAAAAATACCTGCGCCTCATAAACGGCGATTTGGTCTGTGATCTGCAGCCGGTTCAGCAGCATTTTTCCATCGGGGCAGGCCAATCGGAACCAGAGCCGCTGATAGCGCGGCTCCAGCTCGATTCCGCCGTTGGCGTTTCTTTTCAGAAAGCGCAGCGGGTCAAAGCCCTGCACCCTGCGAAGCTGCTGCACGGCAGGAATCGCTTGGGTCAGCATAATTCTTTCTCTGGACATGGTTTGATACTCCCTTCATAAAATAAATAAGAGATGACTGTGCGTTTTTTTGCACATTCATCTCACATTAACTGGCACGCTGCCATTCTTCGCCCTCTTCGTTACGGAGAGCCTTGCGCGTGACTGCCTTATAGTAGAGGGCGATGCGTTCGCCCAGCATGGTATTGCGTTTTCCTTTTCGGCTCCGATGGATCGCCATATACAGCGCCCTTTTTTCACCCACCAGCAGCACGCGGCGCTTGGCACGCGTGATGGCCGTGTAGAGAAGATTCCGCGTTAGGAGCACATTATGGGCAGCCAGCAGTGGAATAATGACCGTATCATACTCTGAGCCCATGGATTTGTGGATCGTAATGGCATAGGACAGCTCCAAATCATCCAGAAGCACCTGCGGCAATCCATATAGCGGCCGTCAAACTCGATCACGACATTGGTACCGCTGATTTTGCGGATCGTGCCGATGTCACCGTTGAAAATACCCTCGCCGACCTGCTTGCCGGAGCGGTCATACAGCTTGATGTCGTAATTATTCCGCATCTGCATCACGCGGTCATTGAGGCGGAATATCTTTCCGGCGTACACGATCTCCGGCGTCTCCGGCGATGCGGGGTTGATCTCCTCGCGGATAGCTTCATTCAGGCTGTTGACCGATGCCTCGCCCTCGGAGCGGAACGGCGATAAAATCTCCACCTGCTCGATTCCTCTTGCAGCGATCTGCTCCCGGTAAAGCTCACGGATGATGCCGGCAGTCTCCTCCTGGCTCTCTGCCTTATGAAAGGCAAAGTCCTCACCATAGTAGAGCGTCGTTTTGCCCTCGTTGATAAACCGGGCATTGTGGGCGATCAGGCTGTCCTGTGCCTGACGGAAGATCTCGTCCAGCACCGTGACTGGCACGACGCCGGAGCCGATCAGCTCGTGAAATACATCACCGGCGCCCACACTCTCTAACTGGTCTGCATCACCGACCAAAAGGACTTTGGTGCCGGGGCGCAAGCGTGAAAAGAGCTGATGGATCAGCCACATATCGACCATGGAAGTCTCGTCCACGATCAGGAGCCCTGCTTCCAGCGGCTTCCGTTCCCGGTCTTTCTTCGATTCCGAATCACCGTGAAGTCCCAGAATGCTGTGGAGCGTCTGTGCTTCATCGATCCCCGTTGCCTCCGCCATACGCCGGCTCGCCTTACCTGTGGGCGCTCCGAGTACGATCTTCTGCCGCGGATAGAGCTGACGGTACACTTCGATCACCGTTTTCAGAACCGTGGTCTTGCCGGTGCCGGGGCCGCCTGTGATAATGGACAGGTTATGCCGGAACACCATTTCCACGCCTTCTGACTGGCGTTTGGACAGGTTGAGCCCTAAGCTATGCTTACTCGCTCCAACGGCTGCGTAATGTCCACCACCGTCGGATTTGCCAGAAACAGCTCTACCGCTTTCTGTGCGGTTTCGCTCTCCTGCAGGAATTGCTTGGGCAGATACACATTGCCGTGTTCGATACCACCTCGTCCTGCCGGATCATGGCAGACAGCTCCTGTTCGACCTGGCTCATGGGGACGCGCATCTGCGGGAGGGGTATCCGTTCATTGAGCAGCTGCATAGCCGCTTTGAGCAGAGACTCGCCTCCAGATAGAGATGTCCGTCCTTTGTCCGTGCGTCCTCCAGCGCATAAAAGAGCGCACCGTGGACGCGCTTCGGATCACGCAGATCTCCACCGGATTTTTGCACGATGGCGTCAATCCTCTTGAAGCCGAACCCCGGCACCTGACAGAGATTGAAGGGACTCTGTCTCACAATGTCCGCACAGGCAGGGCCGAAATGCTGATAGATCTTCTGCGCGGTCGTCGGCGTGACCTTGAACGGGGCCAGCAGGGTCATCAGGACACGCATCCGGCTGGTTTCCGCATAGGCGTCCTTGATCTCCGCAAGCCGCTCCTTTGTAATGCCGCGAATCTCAAGAAGCCGGTCTGGCTGATGCTCCAAAATTCTCCAGAGCATTGACACCAAACTTCTCAATGATCACGTCGGCGGTCTTTTCTCCGATGCCCTTCAGCAGACCGGAGGCAAGATAATTGCGGACGCCCTCCAATGTGGGCGGCACGATTTCCTGCCAATGATCGACTTGAAGCTGGAGCCCGTATTTTCCGTCCTTCCACTCTCCATCCATCTCGATCTTCACCGTATCCGTCTGCGGCAATTCGATGCCGACAGCGGTAAAGCGGATGAGATGGTCACGATAGCGATAGGGGCTCCGGGCCTCTGTGGGTACGCTGCTGTCCTCCGTTTTCATCCGAAGAACAGAATATTTGCTGGACGCATTGAAAAACAGTACCTTGTCCAGTGCTGCAACAATGCTCACAGCACATCACCTCCGTTTCCTTTCACGCTGCCTGCAAGCAGCTTTTTTCACATGGAATCTTCGCCATTCGGACACCGTGACATACTGATCGTAAATGTCAGGGTGCTCGTCCTTCAGCCGCTCCAGGGCATCCTTTGATATGCCTGCGGAGCGTACCGGATTGTAGGTTACGGTGTAGCTCTCCGTGGGGCCGTTATACACGGCGGTGCAGCTCGTCCCCATTCTCTCGATGAGCATACCCTTTAACCTCTTGATGTCCTTGTCCAGCTTGCTCACATCAGCCGACAGCGCCTTTTTCTGCTCTTGCAGGGAAAGAAGCATGGAAAGCTGCCCAAACTGCGTCTGTCCCAGCAGTACAGGCGGCGCGTCCTTGTCCGCGGGCCCAAGCTTTCGCCGCAGGCTTTCGAGGATCAGGTCGCCGTCCGCTTCCACATAGGGAGGCGGCGTTTTTGTGAGGACATGATTCTCCCAGAATCCCGTTCCAAAGCAATCAGTTCCTCTTCATAGGCCATGTCACGGTCGATGCGGCGGATCATCGCCTCGTCTTCCGAATTTCCGTAAAGGCAGCAGAAGTAGACCCGGTCAATGTTCATGACCGCCATGTAGTGCCGCCCCTGCGATTCATAGTAGATAGGAACGATCTCCTCGCCGTTGTACCACCAGTTATCCTTGGCGTTGTAATTCGTGGTCTTGATTTCAAGGATGGCTGATGTACCGTCCGACAACTCCACCATGTAATCCAGATCCGCCAGCATCCAAGGATATTGGGGGTGCCGGAACATGAATGGCCGGCGGTAGATCTTATAGCCCGTCTTATGGGCGAAGATCTTGGCAACCAACGGCTCCAGCAGAGTTCCAACCTCCAACTGGACCCAGTTTTCGGCATCATCCGCTGTGACGATATTCAGCTTGTCATAGTAGAGATCCCGCCCGGTACGGAATGGTGAAATCCCGAGAACGGCAGCGGCGTCACTTCCGCCAATGCCCTTGCGCCGGTATTCCAGCCATTGCTCACGCGGCAGACCTTCTGTACCGACGAGAATTTGCGGAGCGTAACACTTTGCGTTTTCCATGGATGCATTCCTCCTCGGTTTCATATCCGATGCGCGGCTTATTCAAAAGCCGCTTCTCTCTGTACCTGTGGTACGGTCGGAAGGAGCGTCTGGGATGCCCTCCGGGTTTCCATTTTCGTCTGAATTTCATTTCTTGTTTCCACCTTTCTTGATGATATATCCTCAAAGCCTTTCGGCATTTGGGCGCAAAAAAAGCGGGAACAACGATTCTGGTAAAATCCAGCGTGTTTGCCTCACAGCAAACTCTCGTCATTCCCGCAGCATTGGGGCGGTACTGCCCCGTAAAATAAAAAGCCAGCAGCAGCCGGCTCTCATGGCACAGCAATACTACTGACAAAAACGTACAAACCTGACAACGTGCGCAGGTGGATCACTCCACACACAGATCATTGACCTATGCCCAAAGGGGAATTGCGCAAAACTCATTTACGGGCAAAGTGTAACACAATATATTGTATAAGTCAATACAAAAATACTATATTTAGTTTTTCTGGAGTGCGTGCAAAAAATACGGACACGGCCCCGTATTTATTTTGTGAACGGTAAAACCACCTATTGAACCTTGAAAACGCCGCCCCCAAATGCGGCTGCATCGATTTTTGTCAGGATCGGGGTATGCGTTTGCGTACCTTATGCCGCACAGCGGCAGGATCGGCTGACAGGAAATGCGTTGGGAATCGAACGATTAGAACCTTGTTGGTGATAACTGTCCGTGACTTCCTGGCAGATTTTGTTGAACTCTACGGTTCAAAGCGGTGGGGGCTTTCAGCCTACTCTGGAAACACCGGGATCATCAACAATTACATCAATCCAGTCATTGGCGATATGAATGTCCAGGATGTGACAAGGCGTACCGTAGACAGCTTCATCGCCCAACTGCAAAAGATGAAACCCGTCAGCACAACATACCGAAACGCACGCTCGGAATTCTTGCCTCCCAACACGATTGAAAAAGTGTGCAAGGTGCTGCACTGCGCTTTCCGCCAGGCCGTCCGATGGGATATGGTTCCGAAGAATCCGTTTGACGATGTTCTTCTTCCCAAGAAAGAGAAAAATCCTCGCGCTATCTGGACGGCTGACATTATCAGACAGGCTCTGGATAACTGCTCTGAGGGGAAACTGTATGTCGCGATCAACCTTTCGTTCGCCTGTTCACTGCGCATGGGCGAGATCACAGGGCTGACATGGGATTGTGTTCACATTTCCGATTCAGACATCGCAAAAGACGATGCCCATATCATTGTCAACAAGGAATTAGCGCGTGTCGATCAGCGTGCGATTGACGCGCTCGGAGAGAAAGACATCATCTTTATGTTCCCGCGGATCGTGAAAGCCAAATCGACAACACGGCTTGTGCTCAAACGACCTAAGACGGAAACCAGTATCCGGAAGGTATGGCTGCCGAAGACCCTTGCGTATATTCTTCGGGACTGGCATCAAAAGCAGGACAAGCTCAAAGAAATTATGGGTGACGAGTATTCCGACTATAATCTTGTTTTAGCTTTGGAAACCGGGCGGCCCTGCGAAGACAGGGTAATCGGGAATCAGTTTGAACGGCTGAAAAAGTCAGCGAACCTCCCGAATGTAGTCTTTCATTCTTTGCGGCACTCAAGCACCACCTATAAGCTGAAGCTCAATCATGGTGACATTAAGGCCACGCAGGGGGATACCGGCCATGCGCAGGCGTCTATGGTTACAGAAGTTTATGCGCATATTCTGGATGAGGAGCGGAAAATCAACGCGCAGAAGTTTGAGGTCGCATTCTATGCGAACCCGGATATGCGGCGCGTGGAGCAGGAACTGAATCCGCCGAAACCGGAACCGGCTCCCGACCTAAACCTCCAGTCGCTTCTTGCACAGCTTCAGGAAAATCCCGAACTTGCCCGCCAACTGAAAGCCCTTTTGCACGCAGGGTAACGGGAGGACTCGAAACGACTATAAAACACCACGGCAGGGTTCATTAGCAGAATCCGAATTTCATTAGCAGATTTCTCGAAAATCGTTCGAGTCCAGCAGGGAACAATCTGGAAATAAGTTGCATTTCAAATCACAAAGCAGTTGCTTTTTCGGGGTGAGTCAAGAAAAGCAAAAACGCTGAAATCCATTGAGATTACAGCGTTTTTGGCACCCCGGACTGGGCTTGAACCAGCGGCCTACTGCTTAGGAGGCAGTCGCTCTATCCAACTGAGCTACCGAGGCTAGTATTTAGTTTTATGCTCGCAGGGTGAGCGACCACCTCACACTTAGGAGGGGGACGCTCTATCCAACTGAGCTATTGGCGCGTATATCAAATGAAATTGTAAATAGTGAGGATTGAACAACCGCTTAGGAGGCTCGCGCTCTATCCAACTGAGCTACAGACGCGGATGATAAAAATATTTTACCCTTTTGGCGGTGGATTTGTCAATGCCTGATTTGTCGGGAGCGGGGTGGAGAAAAGCGCTTGTATTCACCGCCGCCGTCCGTTATAATGGGACGCAAGAGCGGCTCTGACCGCAGACGGCGGACAGGGCCAGTGAGAAATATGGAGAAAAGGACGGTAAACCTATGGACGGAAAGACGATCCTCCCGCGCAGCGAGGTGCCCGAGGAGTTCACCTGGGATTTGAGTCACGTATTTGCGAGCGACGATAAGTGGAACGAAGAGCTCGAAGCGCTCAAGGCCTACCCCGAGCGCATGGCCGCCTACGCCGGCAAGCTCGGCGAGAGCGCGAAGACGCTGCTCGACTGGTTCACGCTCAGCGATGAGATCAACGTGCGCGTTTCGAAGTTCGTGCAGTACGCGAGCTGCCGCAGCGACCAGGACGTGGGCAACTCGTTCTATCAGGGGATGCGCAGCAAGGCGTTTTCCACGGCGGTCGCGCTGAACAGCGCGGGCTCTTTTGAAGCCAGCGAGATCATGGCCATCCCCGACGAGACGCTTGCGCGTTTCTACGCCGAGGAGCCGAAGCTCGAGACCTATCGCCGCAGCATCGACAAGCTGCGCCGCCGCAAGGCACACATCCTTTCGCCCGAGTGCGAAAAGATTCTCGCCGCCGCGGGTGAGATCAGCGAAAGCCCTGACCGCACGTTCAGCATGTTCCACAATGCCGACATGCGCTATCCCGACGTGACCGACGCAAAGGGCGAGGTCCACACGCTGACGGACGGCACGTTCGTCCCCATGCTGATGAGCGCCGATCGCACGCTGCGCGAAAACGCCTTCAAGGCCTACTACAAGCGCGCGGGTGAGTTCCGCAACACCTACGCCTCCACGCTGGACGCGCAGTTCAAGCAGCTCAAGTTCTTCGCCGACGCGCGCCACTATAATTCCACGCTCGAGGCGTCCCTTGACGTGACCGAGGTGCCGGTCGAGGTCTACACGAATCTCATCGACGCGGTGCACGGCAACCTCGGCAAGATGTACCGCTATGTCGAGCTGCGCAAGAAGATCTTAGGCGTTGACGAGCTGCACATGTACGATGTCTACACCCCGATCGTCGCGGACGCGGACGTTGAAATCTCCTTTGAAGAGGCCAAGAAGACCGCGCTCGAAGCACTCGCGGTGCTCGGCAAGGACTATACGGACGTGCTTGAGGAGGCCTTTAGCAACCGCTGGCTCGACGTGTATGAGAACACCGGCAAGCGCGGCGGCGCCTACTGCACCGGCAACGGCTGGCCCCACCCCTACGTGCTGCTCAACCACAAGGATAACCTCGACAGCATGTTCACCCTCGTCCACGAGATGGGCCACGCCATGCATACGTGGCACTCCTGCAAATACCAGCCGGTGAATACGGCGGAGTACGTCATCTTCGTCGCCGAGGTCGCCTCGACCTGCAACGAGATCCTCCTGATGCGCCACCTGCTCGGCAAGACCGACGACCGCAAGCAGCGCGCGTATCTCATCAACCACTTCCTCGACCAGTTCAAGGGTACACTGTACCGCCAGACGATGTTCGCCGAGTTCGAGCTCCAAATGGGCAAGATGGCCGAGAGCGGCGAGGCGCTGACCGCCGACGCGCTGAGCGCGAAGTATTTAGCGCTCAACAAGCTCTACTTCGGCGATACGATGATCTCCGACGACGAGATCGCGCTTGAGTGGACACGCATCCCGCACTTCTACTACAATTACTATGTCTTCCAGTACGCGACGAGTTTCTCCGCCGCCGTCGCCATCGCCAACCGCATCCTGCGCGAGGGCGAGAGCGCCGTCAAGGACTACAAGAAGTTCCTCTCCGGCGGCTGCTCGAAAGAGCCGGTCGAGCTGCTGCGCGACATGGGTGTCGACATGCGCACGCCCGCGCCCGTCAACGACGCGCTGTCGCTGTTCGGCGAGCTGATCGACGAGCTGAGTGCATTGCTGGGCTGACGCCTTCAAATCAGTGGTGAACCACTGATTTGAGCAGGTTTCGCGTCGCTTTGCGCCTCGGTTGCCCGTTAAAACGGGCGATTCGACTTTGCACCGTTGCGGCGATTGGCGCGCCCTTGCAGGCGTGCCAATCGTGCCGCTTCCTCGAACCCAGCTCGCTGTTTCCGCCACTGGCGGCGCTTCGCTGGTTTCCACTATGCGCAAGGTGTTTTCCGCCACGCACCGGTTGCGGCGGAAAACGATCAAGAACATTTGTGCCTGCGGGCACTTGGGCAACCGTTAGCAGCTTTGCTGCTTTACGGATGCCCATACCCCTTGCGGGTAAAAACTGTGCGAGGTTGCCTGCCCGAGAGGACAGGCATCCTCTTTTCCTAATTTTTCTGCAAAAGAGACAAAAAAAGTTTCAAAAAATCTTGCAAATGACGAAGCGGCAGAATATACTATTACAGTTAAAGACTTACGATTTGATATCCCTGCCCAGCGGCAGGAAGGAGAGATCACCTATGCAGAATGAAAAACTTCGCAATGTAGCTATCATCGCCCACGTCGACCACGGCAAGACCACCCTCGTCGACGAAATGCTCAAGCAGGGCGGCGTGTACCGCGAAAATCAGGAGGTCGTCGACCGCGTCATGGACTCCAACGACCTGGAGCGTGAGCGCGGCATTACCATCCTTGCCAAGAACACCGCCATCCAGTACGGCGACACCAAGATCAACATCGTCGACACGCCGGGCCACGCCGACTTCGGCGGCGAGGTCGAGCGTATCCTCAAGATGGTCAACGGCGTTATCCTGCTCGTCGACGCCGCTGAGGGCCCCATGCCGCAGACGCGCTTCGTCCTCTCCCGCGCGCTGGAGCTGGGTCACCGCGTCATCGTCGTCGTCAACAAGATCGACCGCCCCGACCAGCGCATCCACGAGGTCGTGGACGAGGTGCTCGAGCTTTTGATGGACCTCGATGCGACGCCCGAGCAGCTCGACTCCCCGATGCTGTTCTGCTCGGGGCGCAACGGCACGGCGTCCTATTCGCCCGACGTCGTCGGCACGGACTTAAAGCCCCTGTTTGACACGATCCTTGAGTATATCCCCGCGCCGGAGGCCGATGTGGACGCGCCGTTCCAGATGCTCGTCTCCGCCATTGACTACAACGAGTATGTCGGCCGCATGGCCATCGGCCGCATCGAGCGCGGCACGCTCAAGCAGAACCAGGAGATCATGGTCTGCAACTACCACGACCCCGACGCCGCGCCGAAGAAGGCCAAGGCCGTCTCCATGTACGAATTTGAGGGCCTTGGCAAGAACCCCGTCACCGAGTCCACCGCGGGCAACATCATCTGCCTGTCCGGCATCGGCGACATCACGATCGGCGATACGATCTGCGCGCCCGAGTGCGTCGAGGCGCTGCCCTTTGTGAAGATCTCCGCGCCGACGATGGAGATGACCTTCTCCATCAACGACTCTCCCTACGCCGGACGTGAGGGTAAGTTCGTCACCTCGCGCCAGCTGCGCGACCGTCTCTTCCGCGAAACGCTCAAGGACGTTTCCCTGCGCGTTACGGAAATGGAGGGCGCGATGGACGCCTTCAACGTCGCGGGCCGCGGCGAAATGTCGCTGTCCATCCTCATCGAGACCATGCGCCGCGAGGGCTATGAGTTCCAGGTCTCGCCCCCGCGCGTCCTGTATCAGATGATCGACGGCAAGAAGTGCGAGCCCATCGAGCGCCTTGTGTGCGATGTGCCGCAGGAGTATGTCGGCGCAGTCATCGAAAAGCTCGGCTCCCGCAAGGGCGACCTCGCCGAGATGACGCCGATCGGCAGCCGCATGAAGCTCGAATTCCTGATCCCCGCGCGCGGCCTGTTCGGCTACCGCAACGAGTTCCTCACCGACACCAAGGGAGAGGGCATCATGGCGAGCGTGTTTGATTCCTACGCACCCTACAAGGGCGAGCTTGCCCGCCGCAATACCGGCTCTCTCGTCGCGTCCGAGAGCGGCACCTCTATCACCTATGGCCTCTTCAACGCGCAGGAGCGCGGCGTGCTGTTCATCGGCGCGGGCGTCGACGTGTACGAGGGTATGGTCGTCGGTCAGTCCCCCAAGCAGGAGGACATCACGGTCAACGTGTGCAAGAAGAAGCAGCTGACGAACATGCGCGCTTCTGGCTCGGACGACGCGCTGCGCCTTGTCCCGCCCAAGCAGATGAGCCTGGAGCAGTGCCTCGAGTTCCTCGCCGACGACGAGCTGCTTGAGGTCACGCCCAAGAACCTGCGCATCCGCAAGACGATCCTCAACAAAGAGCTGCGCATGAAGGCCACCCACGGCAACAAAAAGGTTTTGCAGTAATGCAGATAGAGAAGCGACGGCTGAAAAAGCCGTCGCTTTTTGATTTTCTGCACGAAAGTGCGGGGGGAGGGCAGCGCCGACGGCGCTGCCCAAAGTAAGGGGGATATTCTCTCACGTGAGAGAATATCCCCTTGTTCCCCCAAGAGAACACAAGGGGCCCTGCCCCGTTTGACCCCGCCCATTGGCAGTTTGTAGCTCGAATAACTGCACGCGCTGCGCAATCGGGCGCGGTGTACATGGCTTCGCCATGAATCCCTACTACTCGTTACCGCTCGCAACCGCGCCTTACTATCGTGAGGCGCGTGTGACGGAAGAAGGGCGGCAGATTGCGTGCGGACGCGGCATTGCTACGCTCGCCGCATAACAAAAAACGACCGCAGTGGCGGTCGTTTTATTTTAATTCCTGTTCGAGATCGTGGAAGTATTCGGGGCAGAAAAATTCATCGACGGTGATATTCAGGCCGTCGCAGAGCTTTTTGACCGTTGCGACGGTCGTCGTGTGGTTTCGGCCGCTCATAATGTTATTAAGCGTGGATTGCGTGACGCCGCTGAGGATGCTCAAGCGGTTGATCGTGATACTTCGTTCTTCGCACAGTGCCAAAATGCGCCGCCGCACGCGCTTCACCCACTGTCATCACGACCACCCCGCTTTCTTTTCATAAAGAATATCGTTTTCCTCTTGAAAAGATTAACTCTTTTGGGTTAAAATAACCGAAAAGGGTTAAGGAGGTGTCTGTAATGACTGACTATCAGAAAATGTACACCACGCTATTCAACGCAGTGACCGATGCACTCGAAAAAATGGAAGTGCAAAACTACGGTGATGCAAAAGAACTGCTTATCTCCGCTCAACAAAAGACAGAAGAGATCTATATCACAGCACAGAACTAAAATAGAAGCAATTCTGAACGCGGCGAGCGCAGCAATGCCGCGTCCGCACGCAGTCCGCCGCCGTGCTATCGTCACTCGCGCCTCACGATAGTCAGGCGCGGTTGCGAGTGGTGACGAGTAGTAGGGATTCATGGCGAAGCCATGTACACCGCGCCCGATTGCGCAGCGCGTGCAGTTATTCGAGCTACAAACTGCCAATGGGCGGGGTCAAGGGGCAGGGCCCCTCGTCCTTTCTCTCGGGGGTCTAAGGGGGATACTCTCTTTTGAGAAAGAGAGTATCCCCCTTTTTATGCACCCCTGCGCGGCGCAGGGGATTATCCCGCCGCTCTGCGAGCGGCATTATTCTTTATTCGGTTCGGGATCGCCCGCCAGCGAATCGAGATACAGATACAGCGGCATCAGCTCGCGGAAGCCCGCGAGGACTTCGTCTTTGAGCTCCGGCGTGAACAGCACGCCTTCGGGATTGTCGTCATAGCCGACGGCGATATTTTTTGCGTTGTACCACGGGTTCAGGAGCTTGCCGACGTCGCCCTTCGGGCGCTTGAACTGCTCGCCGGAGAGCGTGAAGCGGGATTTATTCAGCTTGCGCACGAGCTTTTCAAGCCTTTTGGGGTCGGTCTCGATGCGGCGGCGGAGCTTGGCCATCGTGGCGGGGGAGGCGTCCCAGTAGCCGCAGCCGTAGCTGAAGTAGTTCGGTGCGAGCTCGAAATACAGCGCGGGAACACCTTCGAAGCGCTCGTGCGGGCGCTCGATCGTGAGCCACAGGTGGTCTTTATACGGCCCGCGGCCGAAGAGACGGCGCGCGTCGCGGTAGATGCGGCAGACGTGCAGCTTGAGCGACTGCTTGGGATATGCCGCGGCGATCGCGTCGAACAGTTCGCTGCCGAGCTCGCGCATCGGCCGGTCAACGAGCGCGAGGAACTGCTCTTTTCGCGGCAGGAACCACTCGCGGTTGTTGTTGAATTTGATGCCCCAGAGGAACTCGACGGCCTCGGGCGTAAAACCTTGAAACATGATCCACCTCAAAGAAAAATTTGCAACGATGGCAGTATACCACCGAAAACGCGAAAAAAACAAGAGGGATCTCGCACCAGATCCCTCTTGTCTCAGAGGAGCACCGTCCTGTTTTTACCCAAAAACAGGAACAGAAAAAAGCAAAGTTACTTTGTGGCGTGGTCGACCGAGTACATGTGCTCGATGAGGTCGAGCACCTTGTTGGAGTAGCCGATCTCGTTGTCGTACCAGCTGACGACCTTGACGAAGGTATCGGTCAGGGCGATACCGGCCTTGGCGTCGAAGATGGACGTGCGCGAATCGCCGAGGAAGTCGGAGGAAACGACCGCCTCGTCGGTGTAGCCGAGCATGCCCTTCAGCTCGCCCTCGCTGGCTTTCTTCATGGCAACGCAGATCTCATCGTAGGTGGCGGGCTTTTCAAGGTTGACGGTCAGGTCGACGACGGAGACATCCAGCGTGGGAACGCGCATGGACATACCGGTCAGCTTGCCGTTGAGCGCGGGGATGACCTTGCCGACAGCCTTGGCGGCGCCGGTGGAGGAGGGGATGATGTTGCCCGTGGCGGCGCGGCCGCCGCGCCAGTCCTTCAGGGACGGGCCGTCCACGGTCTTCTGGGTGGCGGTGACGGAGTGAACGGTGGTCATCAGGCCATCCTTGATGCCGAAGCAGTCGTTCAGGACCTTGGCGATGGGGGCCAGGCAGTTCGTGGTGCACGAGGCGTTGGAGACGAACTGCATGTCGCTCGTGTAGGAATCGAGGTTGACGCCGCAGACGAACATCGGCGTGTCATCCTTGGACGGGGCGGACATGACGACCTTCTTCGCGCCGGCGTCGATGTGCGCCTGCGCCTTTTCCTTCGTCAGGAACAGGCCCGTGGATTCGACGACGTACTCCGCGCCGATCTTACCCCAGGGCAGATCCGCGGGGTTGCGCTCGGCGAAGACGGGGATCTCGCGGCCGTTGACCACGATGCCGTAGTCGTTGCTCTTCACATCGGCGGCGAATCTGCCGTGCATAGTATCGTATTTCAACATGTAGGCCAGATAATCGGCGGGGCAGAGGTCATTGATGCCCACGATCTCGATCTCAGGATGGTTCAGGCTTGCGCGAAAGACCATACGGCCAATGCGGCCAAAGCCGTTAATACCGACCTTAATACTCATAAAACTTACTTCCTTCCTGTTTATCGGAATATATCGAATGTTTGGTACATTTAGATATTATATAGCAGTAGTTTCGTTTTGCAAGTCCTTTTTTGCAAAAACTCTATTTTTTTCATAATTTCCACAAATTCCTTGCTTTTTGACCGAAATTTTGCTACCCTCATACTACAACACTGTACAACAAAACGTTCTAAGCGCGAGCTTATCGCGAAAACACCAATTCTTTCCGCGCAAACTCCGCCTCCCTGCGGCGAATGCTACCGGTAGGAGAACTTTTATTAGGAGACGCTATGCGGGATTATACTGAAGAAGAACTGAAAATGCTGTCGGATGTGCTGCCGAATATTGCATTGCAGCTGCGTACCTCGCTTTCGACGATCTACACGGCGGTCGACCGCCTGGCACCGCAGGAGACGCGGGAGAAGGACCCGAAGACTGACCGCACCGCCGCGGCATTTTACCAGAGCTATTACCAGCTCTACCGCGTCATCAGCAATCTGACCGACGCGGGGAACCTGTTCGAGCGCAAGCGCTTCGAGCTCTACGATGACGACATTGTCGGCGTCTGCCGCAGCGTGTGCGCTGAGGTGGACTTCCTTTTTGCGCAGCGCGGCGTGGAGCTCGACTTCCTCGCCGACCGCGACAGCCGCATCATCGCCCTCGACGCCGAGGCCATCCGCAAGCTGCTGCTGAATCTCCTCTCCAACGCGCTTAAATTTACGCCCAAGGGTGGCAGTGTCCGCGTGCGCGTGAAAACGGAGGGGCGGAACGTTAAGATCACCGTGGCCGACAGGGGCAGGGGCATGGACAGCGACACGCTGGCCCATTTGTTCGACCGCTTTATGGACGGCGGGCAAAACCCCATGCCGCCGCGCGGCTTAGGGCTCGGCCTTCCGATCTGCCAGCGCATCGCGCAGGGCCATGGGGGCATGATCGTCGCGCAGTCGGAGGAGGGGAAGGGCTCGCTCTTCACCGTCTCGCTCCCTGCGGTAAAGGCCGGGCGCGTACAGCTCAAGGACCGCGGCAGCGACTACGCCGGCGGCTTCAACCGCACGCTCGTGGAGATGTCCGACGCACTTTCGAGCGAGGCATTTCTGCAAAAGTATCTGGATTAAGGGACACAGATGAAGAAAAAAGTTTTGATCGCCATGAGCGGCGGCGTGGATTCCTCCGCCGCCGCGCTTTTGCTGCAAAAGCAGGGCTACGAGTGCGCGGGCGCGACGCTGTCGCTCTGCGGCAACGAGACGGACGGCGCGAAGCGCATTGCCGACGGTCTCGGTATACCGTTTTACGTTTTCGACGAGCAGGCGCTTTTTGCACGCGAGGTGATGGATCACTTTGTGAGCGAGTACCGCGCGGGCCGCACGCCGAATCCGTGCATCGACTGCAACCGCTGCCTCAAATTCGGTGCATTTTTGGACCGCGCGCTGGAGATGGGCTTTGACTACATCGCGACGGGGCACTATGCCCGCGTCGGCTATGACGAAGCGAGCGGACGTTACCGGCTGCTGCGCGGCGAGAGCCGCGCGAAGGACCAGAGCTACGTGCTCTATCAGCTCACGCAGGAGCAGCTCTCGCACCTGCTGCTGCCGGTCGGCAGCTTTGAAAAGCCGGAAATTCGCGAACAGGCGGAGGAGGCGGGCCTTGCAAACGCCCATCAGGCCGATTCACAGGACATCTGCTTCATCCCCGACGGGGACTATGTGCGCTTTCTGCGCGACTATGGCGGCGTCACGCCGCAGCCCGGCGACTTTGTCGACGAAACGGGCCGCGTGCTCGGCCGCCACCGCGGTTTGGAGTGCTACACGGCGGGTCAGCGCAAGGGTCTCGGCGTGAGCGCGGACCGCCCGCTCTATGTGATATCCAAAAATGCCGAAAATAATACCGTGCTGCTCGGCGACAACGAGGAACTGTTTTCCTCGGCGCTGCTCGCCTCGCGCGTGAACTGGATCGCGGGGGAGACGCCTGCGGAAAAAGTCTATTGCACCGCCAAAACGCGCTACAGCCAGAAAGAGTGCGACGCCGTCGTCACACCGCTGGAAGGAGGCTGCGCGCACGTCGAGCTCCTCACGCCCCAGCGCGCCGTCACGGCAGGACAGGCCGTCGTCTTCTATGATGGCGAAGAGGTCCTCGGCGGCGGCACGATCGAAAAGACGTTATAAAAGTGAGAAAAGGCTCCGCGAAAGCGGAGCCTTTTGGCATATTATCGTTCGCTGACATGCGCCTCGCTGCCGAAGATCATGTCGTCCACGTCGCCATGACGGATGTTATCTTTTTCCTTCATTGTACCATTCCTTTCAGCTTTTCTCTCACCCGGCTATTATATGCGCGAGCAAACGAAAAGTTGTACGAAAAAGGGCAATGGGAATAAAAGGCGTCGCAGACTTTCACGTCCGCAGACGCGAAATGATCTTAATCGTAAATTCCGACGTCACCGTCGCGACATTACGATTCCCGCGCCCGTTCGGGCGCGCCAATCGTGCCACTTCCTCGAAACCGGCTCGCTTCATCCGCCACTGGCGGCGCTTCGCCGATTTCCATGTGCGTCAGAAAAAACGCCTCTCAGCCCGCAAACGTGCGCGCCTTCGGCGCGTGCGCTGCCGCTGGCTGCAATCCCCTCAAAAAGATGGCTCTGCCATCTTTTTTGAGGTTAATATCGCTTGTCGAGAATTTCCACCACGTCCGCCAGCGCGCCGTCCTTGCAGTGGCAGACGATGTGCGCACCCCATTCCTTGACCTCGGGGATGGCGTTTTCGGGCGCGAAGCCGATCTCGGAGACCTCGAGCATCGGAATGTCGTTGTTGTGGTCGCCGATGCAGTAAATGTCCCTGCGCGCAACGCCGAGCAGCTTGGCGAGCTTTAAGATCATGCCGCCCTTCGTCGCGCCGCGGCGCGTCAGCTCAAGCAGGTGATCGCTCGAAAAAATAAGCTCGTAGCGTTTTCCCCAGTCCCGAGAGACGATAAAATCGCGCACCTGCTCCAAAAGCGGCTTTTCCTCTTCAAAGAGCAGCTTGATGATCGGCAGGTCCACCTCGCGGAAGTCCTTGACCTCCTCGGTCTTCGCACGCGTCAGATGCTCGTGGTTGCGCGTGTAGTCGTTCGGGTGCAGGACGTGGATGCGGCGGTCATCGTGATAGATCTCAAAGCACAGGCCGGGGAAGCGCGCGAGCAGCGCGTCGACGTGATCGTAGATGTCCGCGTCTAAAAACGCGGTCTCCACATAGCAGTCCTTGTTGAAGTCATAGATGGCCGCGCCGTTGGCGATGACGCAGGGGGCGTTGCAGGGCAGATCCTTGGCGTAGCGGGCAAAGGCGGGCAGCGCGCGGCCGGTGGAGATCGAAAAATAGCCGCCGTTTTGAATGAAATACTCGACCGCCTCGCGGTTGCGCGCGCTCATCGGCGGGATGTCCTCGCCGCGCTCCAGCGCGCCCTGCGTATAGACGAGCGTGTTGTCAAAGTCGCTGGCGAGCAGCACCTTGTTGAATTTCAGCATGGTTGATCCTCTCTTCTTTTCTCGTTGTTTTTCGGCAAAAGTATACCACGGCGCGGGAGAAATGAAAAGGGATGTTTTGCGTAAAGATATCAGCCGATGATGCCGAATTTTCCTTTGATAAAATGACGGTAGTCGGGCTGCTTTTCGGCATTTTCGTATTCATGTTTCATGGTTTGCCATATCCAGGCGCGGAACGGATCGCCGGTCTGCGCATAGTGCAGAATGCGCAGCAGCCCCTCCCGCTCTGCGCGGAGAATGGCCTCATAGGCATCGGGGACGAACTCGCACGAGACGACTGCTACCGCCTCTTCGGACGTGACCGCGAACGGCACGTCGGAAACAGGGGCGGTATTTGCCGGTTCCGCGCCGTAGATATAGCCGGAGACACCGGCATAGGTCTCCTCCAGTGCGTTGGGGTAGTATTCCTCCAGCCGCTGCACGCCGTCTAAGTCGAGGCCGTAAGGCCCCCATTTTTCCCACCGGCCCGTGTGGACAAAGCCGGTGTCGCGGCAGTATTTTTCAACGGCATTGCTCAGATAGACCAGCACATTTTCCCGTTTCTTCGAAAAATAGACGAGCGGGTGGCCATGGTTGGAGACGTGCGGCGTGAGGACGGTGAGACCGCCGGTGGGGGAGGCATGGTACAGCATGGAAGCAATTCCTTTCCGCCTTTTGGCAAAACCGCCGCGAAACAACTGTGCTTCGCGGCGGTTCTATTTCTTGTTTACGCTTCGCTCTTCGGCGCGGGATTTTCGCCGCCCTGACCGCCACTTCTGCGGCGGCCTCTGCCGCCGCGGTGGCTGCGGCGGCGCGGCTTGTTCTCGCCGCCCTCAATCGCGCCCTCGGCTTTCGGCGGGCGGGGCGGACGCGGGGCTTTCGGCGCGTCGGGAGTTTCGCTGTTCGGCTTGCTCTGGCGCGGGGCGCGGCGCTCGCCGTTCTTGCCGGGATTGCGGGGCGGACGTTCGCTGCTCGGCTTATCGCCGCGCGCGGGGCGTTCGCTTCGCTTTTCGGCGGGCTTGTCGCCACCCTTTTGGGGCGTGTTTTCACTCTTCGGCGCGGCGGACTTCTCGCCGCCTTCACCGCTGCCCTTGCTGCGGCCTCTGCCGCCGCGATGCCCACGGCCGCCGCGGCGGGAACGGCGCTTTTCCGTCTCCTCCTCGTCAGTGGCGGGGGCGTCCGCTTTTGCGACGGGGGCCGTCCACTGTTCGGGCGGCACGATGGGCTTGGCAGACGAGAAGAAGTTCAGCGTCAGCTGCGGCTCCTCCGGCGGCTCCTGATAGCGCTCGGGGAGCGTCGTGGGGAGCTCGATGCCGTCGCGCGAGCCCTTGCCGTTGCGCAGCACATGAATTTCGCAGGTGCGGTAGCGCTTGGGGCTTTCGTTCTGCCCGTCGAGGCGCACGAGCACCTGCTCGCGCAGAATGTCGACCGAGCTCACGTTGCCAAGGCCGTCGGGCGTTGCGACGAACGAATCCTGCTTCGGGCAGCGGCGCGCCGCGTCCTCATAGGCGTTCTGCTCGTATTTGAGGCAGCACATGAGCCTGCCGCACGTGCCGGAGATCTTCGTCGGGTTCAGGCTCAGATTCTGCGTCTTGGCCATCTTGATCGAAACGGGGACGAAGTCGTCCAAAAACTGCGAGCAGCAGAAAGGCCGGCCGCAGATGCCGAGGCCGCCGAGCATCTTCGCCTCGTCGCGCACGCCGATCTGCCGCAGCTCGATGCGGGCACGGAACACACCGGCTAAGTCGCGCACGAGCTCGCGGAAGTCCACGCGCCCATCGGACGTGAAGAAAAAGATGATCTTGCTGCCGTCGAAGTTGCTCTCCACGCGCACGAGCTTCATGTCGAGCCCGCGCTCGGCGATCTTCTTCTGGCAGACCTCGAAGGCGTTCTTTTCGCGCGTTTTGTTGTAGGCGTAGGTGCGGTCATCGTTCTCCGTCGCCACGCGCACGAGCGGGCGCAGCGGTTGGACGACGGAATCGTCCTCCACCTCATGGTTGCCCGAGACGCACTGGGCGTACTCGAGCCCCTGCGCGGTCTCGACGATGACGAACTGGTTGGGTTCGACCGTGATGCCGTGCGGGTCAAAATAATATTCCTTGCATCCGCCGCGGAAGCGGACTCCGATTACTTCTGTCAAAGGGTTTCCTCCAATTCAACGGCGAAGCCGCCCAGCGTGGGCCCGACGCCGACGTTATAGGTGCATTTATTGCGGTAGTCCTGCAATAAATCTATTGTGCCGAGTAATTTGGCTTTTGTCAAGCGCGAAGCCAGTGACCGCGCGATGCGAAGATCCCTCTCCGGTACACTCACGCCGTACTGCCCCAGCAGGGCGGACGAGAGCAGAAGCCGCGTCCCCTCGAAAAGCGAGGACAGGTCGTCGCGCGTGACCTTCTGCGTTTCGAGCTTTGCGAGGAATGCCGCGCGGGACGCGCGCGACCCCTCGGCGATGAGCCGCGCGAGCTCGAGCGCGCGCTCGTCAGGCGCGCCGCCCTCTTCGACGGTGGGGGAGAGCTTGACCTCCACGCAGCGCGAGCGGATGGTCTGGAGCAGAACCGCCGGATTTTCCGCGCAGAAGAAGAACGCTGCGTAAGCGGGCCCCTCCTCCACGAGCTTCAAAAGCACGTTCTGGTCCTTTTCCGTCAGGATGGTGCAGTCCTCGAAAATGTAGACCTTGCGCGCGCCCTCGTTCGGGCGGATGAACGCGTCGGCGCGCATCGCGCGCACCGTGTCGATCGAGAGCTCCTTGTGCTCTGCGTCGCGCACGAACGTGACGTCGGGGTGGATGTCCTGCATCACCTTGCGGCAGGCCGGGCAGGCAAGGCAGGGCTTGCTTTCCGCTGTGCACTCCATCGCCGCGGCGGCATAGCGCGCAGCGCTCACGCGGTCGCCGCTGCCGCTGAAAATGAGTGCGTGCGACAGTGCGCCGCGCTTTGCCGCGGCGCGAAGACGCGCCGCCGTATCGGTTTTTGCAAAATCCAAAAGCTCCATTGTCCGCTCCATGCTCTGTACTCTGCGCGCATTTTCAGCGCAAATTTAAAAATAGTATATCGCAAAAGTGCGGCGCTTGCAAGAAAATCCGCGCCCCGCGACGGAAAAACAGAACGATTTTGCGCCAAATTGCGTTTTGTGGGAGAAAAACTGCGGAAAGTCGACAAAAATTTCACAACTTGTTATTGAAAGTCGAGGATTTTCTGTCTATAATAATATGGCTTGATAATGATCACACAGCGATACATTTTTAATGGAGGAAAACCAATGAGCAAAAAGTATGTCTACCTGTTCTCGGAAGGCAACGCTACCATGCGTGAGCTTCTGGGCGGCAAGGGCGCGAACCTGGCCGAGATGACCAACATCGGTCTGCCCGTGCCCCAGGGCTTCACCATCACGACCGAAGCCTGCACCCAGTATTACGAGGACGGCCGCAAGATCAACGACGAGATCATGGCAGAGATCATGGAATACGTCGCGAAGATGGAAGAGATGAACGGCAAGAAGTTCGGTGATCTGAAGAACCCCCTGCTCGTCTCCGTCCGTTCCGGCGCGCGCGCTTCCATGCCCGGCATGATGGACACCATCCTGAACCTCGGTCTCAACGACGACGTCGTCGCCGCCATGATCGCGGGCAACCCCGATCCCAACTTTGAGCGCTTCGTTTACGACTCCTATCGCCGCTTCATCCAGATGTTCTCCGACGTCGTTATGGAAGTCGGCAAGAAGTACTTTGAGCAGCTCATCGACGCGATGAAGGCAAAGCGCGGCGTCAAGCTCGACATCGAGCTTACCGCGGCCGACCTCAAGGAACTCGCCGAGCAGTTCAAGGCCGAGTACAAGCAGCAGATCGGCGAGGACTTCCCCTCCGACCCCAAGACCCAGCTGTACGAAGCCATCCGCGCCGTGTTCCGCTCCTGGGACAACCCGCGCGCGAACGTCTATCGCCGCGACAACGACATCCCCTACTCCTGGGGCACTGCCGTCAACGTCATGCCGATGGTGTTCGGCAACCTGAACGACAACTCCGGCACCGGCGTCGCCTTCACGCGTGACCCCGCCACCGGCGAGAAGAAGCTCATGGGCGAGTTCCTGACCAACGCTCAGGGCGAGGACGTCGTCGCCGGCGTCCGCACCCCGATGCCCATCTCCCAGATGGAAGAGAAGTTCCCCCAGGCTTACGCCGACTTCGTCAAGGTCTGCGACCTGCTCGAGGATCACTACCGCGACATGCAGGACATGGAGTTCACCGTCGAGAACGGCAAGCTCTATATGCTCCAGTGCCGCAGCGGTAAGCGCACCGCGCAGGCTGCTCTCAAGATCGCCTGTGACCTCGTGGACGAGGGCATGATCGACGAGAAGAAGGCCGTCTCCATGATCGACCCGCGCAACCTCGACACCCTGCTCCATCCCCAGTTCGACGCGGCCGCGCTCAAGGAGGCTCCCGCCATCGGCAAGGCGCTGCCCGCCTCCCCCGGCGCTGCCTGCGGCAAGATCGTCTTCTCCGCCGAGGACGCCAAGGAGTGGAAGGAGCGTGGCGAGAAGGTCGTTCTCGTCCGTCTCGAGACCTCTCCGGAGGACATCGAGGGCATGAAGGCCGCCCAGGGCATCCTGACCGTCCGCGGCGGTATGACCTCCCACGCGGCTGTCGTCGCCCGCGGCATGGGCACGTGCTGCGTCTCCGGCTGCGGCGAGATCAACATGGACGAGGAGAACAAGAAGTTCGAGCTCGCCGGCAAGACCTACCACGAGGGCGACTTCATCTCCATCGACGGTTCCACCGGTAACATCTACGACGGCATCATCCCCACGGTCGACGCCACCATCGGCGGCGAGTTCGGCCGCGTCATGGCTTGGGCCGACAAGTATCGCCGTCTGGGCGTCCGCACGAACGCCGATAACCCGCACGACACCGCGCAGGCGGTCAAGTTCGGCGCCGAGGGCATCGGTCTCTGCCGCACCGAGCATATGTTCTTCGAGGCTGACCGTATCCCCGCCATCCGCGAGATGATCTGCTCCGACACCGTCGAGCAGCGCGAGAAGGCGCTCGCCAAGCTCGAGCCGATGCAGCAGGGCGACTTTGAGGCCATGTATATCGCGCTCGAGGGCCGTCCGATGACCGTTCGCTTCCTCGATCCCCCGCTGCACGAGTTCGTTCCCACCGAGGAAGCTGACATTGCGCAGCTCGCCAAGGACATGGGCAAGAGCGTTCAGGACATCAAGAACATCATCGCCTCCCTGCATGAGTTCAACCCGATGATGGGTCACCGCGGCTGCCGTCTGGCCGTCACCTTCCCGGAGATCGCCGCGATGCAGACCCGTGCGGTCATCAAGGCTGCGCTGAACGTCAATGCCGCGCATCCCGAATGGCACATCGTGCCCGAGATCATGATCCCGCTCGTCGGCGAGGTCAAGGAGCTCAAGTACGTCAAGGACGTCGTCGTCGAGGTCGCTGACAAGCTGATCGCCGAGGCCGGCAGCTCCATGAAGTACAAGGTCGGCACCATGATCGAGATCCCGCGCGCCGCTCTGACCGCGGACGAGATCGCCAAGGAAGCGGAGTTCTTCTCCTTCGGCACCAACGACCTGACCCAGATGACCTTCGGCTTCAGCCGTGACGACGCCGGCAAGTTCCTCGGCGCGTACTACGACAAGAAGATCTACGAGAGCGATCCGTTCGCCCGTCTCGATCAGACCGGCGTCGGCAAGCTCGTCTCCATGGCCGCCAAGATGGGCCGCGAGAGTTCTGCCCAAGGTCCCGGACCACATCCCCACCTCGGCATCTGCGGCGAGCACGGCGGCGATCCCTTTGCGGGCATCCGTCGAGTTCATTTGCCACAAGCGCCGGAGGGTTTTGACAGAGTCTACACGGAGGTCGATGGGGACGGCAACGTCCTGCGGGAACTGCTTGCGTATGTGAGAGCGGGCGACAGTGTAACCGTGGAGATGGGTGGTGAGTTGGGCGGCACAGCCGGTGCGTTCGTGGAGATGGCACTTGCCCTCTATCGACAGCAGGCAACTTTGCTCTGCAAGTCTCCGAAGATTGACACGGCGGCAGGTCACTGGCAGGCTGTGCTTTCCGACCTTGCGCTGTTGACAAGCAGGGACACCGGAGATGCGGCGCGGCTGTCTCGGCTTATGGAGGAGCTGCACCGGTGCTTCTACCTTGTGGAGAGACGACAGATGACCGTAGCGGAGGTCTGCCGGAAGATGAGCATTGGGAAGACAACCTACTACCGTTATTGGCGTAAGGTCAAGAGTGCCCCGCAGAGGAGCGTCACACAGAGCTTTTTGAGGAATTGCAGGCCAAAATAGAAGCAAATGAGCTGAGTATTTCCGCAGCTTGCAGGCAAATGAATATCGGTGCGGGGACGTATTACATGATGCGGGATCAGTATAAAAAAGAACGCAGCGCTCCAAATGTTCCAAATTCAGAATGATGTGGTTTTGCAGTCAACAGGAGATAGTGATTCGGCAAATTGGGGAGGTATGGAACGACACTATAGGTGAGAAGCCCTCTTACGGTCGGAAATGGAGGGCAGGAGATCAGTGCGCGGCTGCTTCAATGAGAGTAAACATACATTTTTCTGATGCTGACAGCGGCACTGCTGGCATTGCTGATGAAATGTCTGTACAGAAGGCTGGAAGCCCTGATCACAGAGATCATGGTGAAGGCAGCACAACAGTCACAGCAGAACCCGCAGGAGACACAGTTCCAAATATATAAACCGCCCACCCTACTATAATGGGCAATGAGCCGGTTGTTGTCCAGATAATCCGCCAAATCTGTGATTTGTGAGAACCCCTTACATTTCATAACGATAAAAGCACAGACCATGGCTTCTTTGGGGAAGCCGCGCCGCCCGGTTGCTGCTCCGGGCAGCGTGAAGTCAAGCTGCTGAAAAGCCTGTCGTAAAACCAGCGGCGCTTTGGGATGTGAACAATGTCACATCCTGAATGATTTCCTGTCGGTAGATAGCGGCCAGCCCCTTTCCGGTTGGTGTGTTTCACAAATCCATTTTACCAAAAAGGGGCTCCGCTTTCTATACCATTTGAGCGATTTTCGGCTTCAACCATGGCCGGGAACCATTGCAATTACTGCGTTTCTTGCGCTTTGCTCATGGCGGTGTTATGATTATTTCGTGAGGTGATCCTATCCGGTTCCCGCGCACGAGAGGACTTCCGCCGCACAAGCGACGGCACACGCCAAATGCCGGAAATGCCAGAAAGGACTTTACTTATGCGGCGCAGCCCTGTATAATCGTTTAAGATAGAAAATCGTCGAAAGACTATGCTGCAGGGCCATATGTCTGAGCGGGAGAGCCCCTATGATCGACCGACCGCACTCTTTTAAGGAAACACCGCGCAGTGAAAGCTGCGGTATTGCCTTAGCAGGACTGCGGTCAGTTTCTTTCTCTGCGAAAGGAGGGAGCATCGGTGAACCGCGTGTTCCGCGAGGAAAAGAAATATCTGATCTCGCTGCCGGAGGCGCTGCAAGCCTGCCATCGGCTCGCGCAGGTCATGCACGAGGACCCGCACAACGGCATAAGCGGCTACCCTGTCCGCTCGCTTTACTTCGATACGCTCGACGACAGGGACTTCCACGAAAAGGCTGCGGGCGTAGAGCTGCGGCGCAAGCTGCGCCTGCGCTGCTATGATCCGGCGGCAGACTTCGCCATGCTGGAGATGAAGCAGAAGCAGGGCGCAAGTCAGCTCAAGCGCTCTCTGCGCGTGACACGGGAGGATGCCCAAGCGCTCACGCGCGGCGACTACGCGCCGCTGCTGCGGTATCCGGAGTCTTTTGCCGCGGAGTGCTACGCGCTGATGCACAGCCGGTGCTATCGCCCCAAAACGATCGTAGAATACAACCGCAAGGCATTTATCGCCAAGGAGAACAAAATACGCATTACCTTTGACAGCCGCATTGTTTCCGTCGAGAGCTGCTTCGACCTCTTTTCGCCGCGGCTGAACATGAACCCCGTGCTCGATCCGTACTGCGTGGTGCTTGAGGTCAAGTACAACGGCTTTCTGCTCGATTATCTTCGCGAGCTGATCAACAGCGTGGATCGCAGTGAGCTTTCTGTCAGCAAATATGTGCTTGCCCGCCAAAACGGATGTCAGACGAGGCTATAGGAGGAAAACACCATGAGACAACAGATCCTGAACCTTTTTACCACACCCCGCGATATGTCGTGGGAGGATATTCTGCTCAATATCGTCCTTGCCGCCGTGCTGGGCTTTTTTATCTTCCTGTCCTACGCCATCTCCCACCGCGGGACGATCTACAGCCGCAAGTTCAACGCCTCACTCGTCATTCTCGCGGTGCTGACGGGGACGGTCATGACCGTCATCGGCAACAACATCGCGCTGTCTCTCGGTATGGTGGGCGCGCTGTCCATCGTCCGCTTCCGCACCGCCATCAAGGACTCGCGCGATACGGTTTATATTTTTTGGTCCATCATTGTCGGCATCTGCTGCGGCGTGGGCGATTATGCCGTGGCCTGCATCGGCAGCGCCGTGACCTTCGCGGTGATCCTGCTGCTCGGCTGCATCAAGAGCGATAACCGGATGCTGCTCATCATCCGCGCCCACCGCAGCAAGCAGGAGCCGATCAAGGCGCAGGTCTACAAGCTCTTTCGCGCCAAAGCGACGCTGCGTGTGGAAAACACGACGGAGGATACGGTCGAACTGATCTACGAGATCACGCAAAAGCTCCTGCGCCGCGCGGAGCAGACAACGCCGGACATTCCCGGCAGCATCTATTCGCTGGGAAGCATCGACTATGTCAATCTTGTCATGCAGAACGACGAGGTGTCGAACTGAGAAACCGGAAAGAGGGGGAGCGGAGACGAACATGAAATACAAGCGAATGGCTCTTGCGGCCTGTGCGCTGCTGCTCCTCCTATCCGCAACAAACCTGTCAGCCGTGCTGACCGATGAGCACCCACGCTATCATCAGCATCTTGAGCGCCCCGCCTATACACCCTGTGCCGAGCATGACGGCGAGACGCTCTGCACGCATCTGCCGCTCGTTCTCATCGACACCGGCGGAGAGGCGATCCCGGGCGTGCCCATCCAGAGCGGCGGCAGCGGCCGTGAGGACGATGCTTTCACCACGACCGCAGACGGCAGTACGCTGCTGCGCGCGTCCGTCTCGGTGGTGGATCACGCCGAGGGCAACAATCACCCCGCCGACACGCCGACGCTTCAGAGCGTCATTGACATTCGCGTGCGAGGCAACTCCTCGCGCTATTTTGATAAGCACAGCTATCTTGTCAAGACGCTGACGGACGACGGTGCGGCCTCGCGCGATGTCGCCATGCTGGGCATGGACGCGTTCGACGAGTGGGCGCTGCATGGGCCGTACCTCGATAAGACGCTCATCCGCAATTATATGTGGTACAATCTTGCGGGCGAGATCATGGACTACGCGCCGAATGTGCGCTTCTGCGAGGTACTGCTCAACGGAGTGTATCAGGGGCTTTATGTTATGACGGAGACTGTCAGCTCCGGCGCGGATGCCCGCTTGAAGCTCACGGAGCCGTCGAAGGACACGGTGCAGACGAGCTATGCTCTGCGCCTTGACCGCGGCAGCGGCAACGAGGTCAAAAACATCGAGACCTTCTCCCAATACGCCCTGCGAAATCTGCAGGATATAGACATCGTCTATCCGGGAACAAAATGGCTTACGCCGGAGCGCACGGCGTGGATCGCACAGGATTTCTCCGACTTTGAAAAGTCACTCTTCTCCTATGACTATGATACCGAGCCCTATGCATGGTGGGAGCAGGCGGACATGAGCTCTTTCGTGGACTACTTTATCCTCAACGAGTTTACCTGCAACTATGATGCGGGCTGGCTTTCCACCTACATCTACAGGGATGTGCGCGGCAAATACAAAATGTGCATCTGGGACTTCAACTCCGCCTGTGACAACTACAGTCATCCGGTCGCAGAGCCGCAGCATTTTGAGCTGCAATATAATGTCTGGTACTATATGCTCAGCAAAGACGAGAAGTTCATAAACGCCGTCATCGACCGCTACCGCGAGCTGCGTCAGGGCATCCTCAGCGACGAGTATCTCTGCGCCTACATGGACGACGTTACCGCGTGGCTCGGCGATGCCGTCGAGCGCAACTTCTCCGTCTGGGGCTACACGCTCGAAAAGGATATGCTCTCCCCCGCGTGGCGCAACCCGCACTCACACGCGGCTGCCGTCGCGCAGATGAAGCGCTTCTGCACGGAGCGCGGCGCGTGGATGGACGAGCACATCGACATCCTGCGCCAATACAGCCACGAATCCAAAAACAAGAAATTCAACCACTGAGCCACCACACCATCGAGAAAGGAGGGCGGCGGCTTGAAAAGATTTCTCATCGTGCTCACCGCCCTGATCTTAGGCTATCTCGCCTACGACACCGCGCGCTACTACCTCGGCTGGTACATCGACCTTCAGCCGGACGCGCCGGTCAGCGCTTTCATGTCCACCGACGCGCAGCACCTTTATATGGACCGCGGCGCGGGACCGGAGGAGTTCACCGTCAAGGGCGTGAACCTCGGCGTGGGCGTCCCGGGCGAGTGGGCGACGGACTACGCCGTCAGCAAGGAGACCTATCTGCGCTGGTTTGCCCAGATGCAGGAAATGGGCGCGAACACCGTGCGCGTCTACATTACGCTCCACGACGACTTCTACAACGCCTTCTACGAGTACAACACCGCGCGCGAGGAGGCGAACGAGGAACCGCTCTGGCTCATCCACGGCGTATGGGTGAACGACTATATCCAAAACTCCCACCGCGACGCCTATGACAAGGACTTTCTTGAGACCTTCGTCAGGGACGGGCGCACACTGGTCGACGTTCTGCACGGCAACAAGAAGATCTCGCTCGGGCGGGGGGCACGGGATCGGGCTTTTACAATAAGGATGTTTCCCGCTGGGTCATCGGCTACATCCTCGGTGTGGAGTGGGAGGATGTGACCGTCACCTACACCAACCACAAATACCCCGATCTGCCGCCCTATCAGGGAACGTACCTCTCCGCGACGGAGGACGCCTCCGCCTTTGAATCCATGCTCGCGCAGGTGGGCGATCGGATCGTCTCATATGAAAGCCGCCGCTACAAGACCCAGCGCCTTGTGGCGTTTTCCAACTGGCCGACCACCGACCCCTTCCTCTATCCGGAGGATATCACGACTTTCTTTATGAAGTGCGCGCAGGTGGACGTGGAGCACATCCGCACTGAGGATGCCTTCCTCGCCGGTCAGTTTGCCTCCTATCATGTCTATCCCTACTATCCCGACTATCTCAACTATATCCTCAACCCCGCAGTGATGGACCGCACGCCCATCTGGGACGGCAAGGCCGTCATCTCCCGTGCGGAGACCGGTCCCGGCACGCCCATCGGTTCCGTGCTGCGCCGATCGGACTTCTACGATGAGACCGGCGCGGCGAACACCTACCTTGCCTATCTGCGCGCCCTGCGGCGGCATCACACGATGCCCGTCGTCATCTCCGAGTTCGGCGTTTCCACCGGGCGCGGCATGGCGCAGATCGACCGGAACACCGGACGCAATCAGGGCCATATGTCCGAGCAGGAGCAGGGGCAGGCGCTCGTGGACTGCTGGCGCGACATCACCGCGGCAAACTGCGCGGGCGGCTGCGTCTTTACCTGGCAGGACGAGTGGTTCAAGCGGACCTGGAACACCATGCACGCGGTGAACCTGCAGCGCACGCCCTACTGGAGCGACTACCAGACCAACGAGCAGTATTTCGGTCTGCTCTCCTTCGACCCCGGCGAGGAGGAAAGCGTCTGCTATGTGGACGGCGACCTCTCGGAGTGGACGGAGGAGGATAAACTCTTCGATACCGGCACGCGCGCCCTTTCGATGAAATACGACGAGAAGTTCATCTATCTGCTCGCCTATGAAAAGGGCTTTGCGAACGGACAGAAAACGCTCTACATCCCCATCGACACCACGCCCAAGACGGGCAGCACCTACTGCGAAAACTTCGGCCTGCGCTTTGAGGACCCGGTGGACTTCGTCCTCGCCATCGACGGCAGGGACAACAGCCGCCTCCTGGTGCAGGAGCGCTACGAGGTGCTGCGCGCCATGTTCTACCACGAAACGCACGACGCGGACGCCTACCTTGACCCGCCCGACGCGGACACGCCGCTTTTCAAGCCCATCGAATTGATGCTCCAGACGGCGACGCCGCTGCTCACGGGCAACTGGCAGGCAAGCTCTGAGACCTACGAGACGGGCGATCTTGCCTACGGCAACGCGAACCCCGCCGCGCCGGACTACGATTCCCTCGCGGACTTCATCTTCGTGGGCGACTATGTGGAATTGAAGCTTCCCTGGCAGCTTCTGAACTTTTCAGACCCCTCGCGCATGACCATCCACGACGATTACTATGAAAACTACGGTGTGGACTACATCACCATCGACACGATGTACCTTGGTCTTACCGACGGCGCGGCGCAGGAGCGCACGCCGCTCTATCCCGCGGCGCTCAAGGGCTGGGGCAATACGGTCAGCTATCACGAGCGGCTCAAGCCCTCGTACTACATTCTGCAAAAGCTCTGGCAGTAAAACACACGAGAAAGGAAGAACGCCGGTGTTTGTTCAAATTCTAATCTACGTCTATCTCGGCATCTGCGCCGGCATGATCCTCTTTAACATTGTAACGGCGCTCCTTTCGCGGCGCAGGGAGCATCGGTCCTTCCGCGACGGCATCCGCCTTGAGCTGACGGTCTCGCAGGAGCTTGACCGTCTCGCGGAGACCGGAGCGGTCAGCGAGAGGCATCTGCGCTTCATGGAGCGCAGACTGCGCCGCGTGAACGGCATGGCGGCCTTTGACGCCGCGCTGGAGTGCCTGTGCGTGAGGCGGCCAGAGCTGACCCGCTCCTATCTGACGGCGCTTAACGGTGTGACGATCACGCTGGCAGAGGATTACTGCCGCCGCGATGAGATCGAGGCGGCGTATTTTCCGTATATCATCCGGAAATACCGGCTTCTCGACGGGCAGGAGAACGAGGCGCTGAAAACGATGCTGCTCGACCTGTTGCATGAATCGAGCATCTACTGCCGCGAGAATGCCATGCAGGCGCTCTACACGGCGGGCGATCCCGCCGTCCTTGTGCGTGCGCTGCGGATCATCGACGCAAGCAGCCTCTATTATCACAGCAAGCTCCTCTCCGACGGCTTGCTGAACTACACGGGCGACACATGGGAGCTTGCCGACGCGCTTTGGGAGGCGTTTGATGCGTTTCAGCCGTGGATGCAGGTGACGCTGCTCAACTATTTCCGCTTTTCCTCCGGCGCATACTGCGAGAAAATACACGCGCTCCTCAACGATCCCGCGCAGGACGACGAGGTGCGCTTTGCCTGTCTGCGCTATCTTGGCCGCTATCCCTATCCGCCCGCCTACGCCGATCTGCTGCGCTATGCGACGCCCTCGGAAAACGCGCGCTGGGAGTATGCAGCCATTGCCTCGTCGGTGCTGGCGAGCTATCCCGGGGCGGAGACTGCGGCGGTGCTGGAGAGGAACCTCTATCATCCCAACTGGTATATCCGCTTCAACGCGTCAAAAAGTCTGGAGCAGCTCGGCTTCGGCTACCGCGATCTGATCGACGTGATCGAGGGGCACGACCGCTACGCCTCCGAGATCCTGCGCTATCGCTTTGATGTGCGGGAGCTGGAGGAGCGAAAGGAGGACGCAGTATGTACGACGGTATAAAGCTGTTTCTTGAGTGGGTGGGCTATTTCTTTATCGCTTATCTGATCGGCTACTCGACCTTTCTGTTTCTGTCGGTCGTCGTCGGCTCACTTGAGCTGTACAAGCACCGCCGGCAGGAAATGTTCAAAAGCATTCTGCCCTTGGATTACTACCTGCCCATCAGTATCATCGTTCCCGCCTACAATGAGGAGGTCACCGTGGCAGACACCGTGCGCTCACTGCTTGCGCTCGACTACCGCTCCTATGAGATCATCGTGGTGGACGACGGATCGAAGGACCGCACCTCGGAGGTGTTGGCCGAGACATTTGATATGCACCTTGTTCACCGGCCCATTCGCCGGCAGATCAACTGTCAGCGCGAGGAATACGTCTATGAGACACGCGCACAGAAGGTACCGGTGACGCTCATCCGAAAAAAGAACGGCGGCAAGGCAGACGCGCTGAACATGGGCATCAACGCCGCAAATTTCCCGTACTTTATCTGCATGGACGCGGACTCCGTTCTGCAGTACGACTCTCTGCGCCGCATCGCCCAGCCGATATTGGAAAACGGCAATGTGGTGGCGGTTGGCGGCATCGTCCGCATCTCCAACGATGTTGAGCTGGAAAACGGACGGGTGAAGCATTACCGGCTGCCGCGCAATATTCTCGCCTTCATGCAGGTGCTGGAGTACGACCGTTCGTTTCTTGCCTCCCGCATTCTCTTTGACCGCTTCAACGGCTCGCTCATCATTTCCGGCGCGTTCGGACTGTTCAAAAAGGACACGGTCATCGCCGTGGGCGGCTACGACAACAAGACCATGGGCGAGGATATGGAGCTGGTGGTCAAGCTGCACGAATACTGCACAATCAACGGCATCGACTATGCCATCCGCTACGCCACCGACGCCATCTGCTGGACGCAGGTGCCCGAGCGGCTGCGCGATCTGTGCAAGCAGCGAAAGCGCTGGCATCTGGGCCTGTTCCAGAGTATGTACAAGCATCGCGTCATGTTTTCCAATCACAGGTTCGGCGCGGTGAGCTTTGTATCCTATCTCTATTTCCTCATCTATGAGTTGCTCTCGCCGTTTATCGAGGTCTTCGGCGTGTTCACGATGGTGCTCGCATGGTGGTGCGACCTCATCAACGTGCCGTTCATGCTGCTCTTCTTCCTCATCTACGCCGTCTTCGGCGGGGTCCTGACGCTCACTGCCTTCTTCTCGCGCATCTATACGGCGGATCTCACGCTCTCGTTCGGCGACGGCCTCAAGGCCGTCTGTCTGTGCCTCTTTGAGCTGGTGTTCCTGCGCTTTATTCTCGCATGGGTGCGCTGCACGGCCTTTATCGGCTATAGGAAGAAAAAACTCAGCTGGGGGCGCATCGAGCGCCGCAAGATCGATTTGAAATAAGGGGGGGTGCCGCCTGTGCGCCGAAAAAAGCTCTTGGAAATCACGCTCTGCGCCGTGCTGACGATCGGAGCGCTGCTGTTCTGTGTGCAGGATGCAAGCGCGAGGGAGACGCTTCTGATCTCGGGAAACCCCGATCTCTATCCCATCGAGTCCTATGACCGCGGCAGAGAATGCTATGTCGGATTGCTGCCGGAGCTGTACGAGCGCCTGAGTGAGCAGACAGGGTACGATCTTGTCTATCTGCCGTACAGCAAAAATACCACGCAGGCGCAGCAGACCGCAAACCGGCAGGCGGACATTATTTCCGCCTATCCCTCCGGCACGGTCGACAGCGGCGCGATGCGCCGTCAAGTGCTGCTCTGCACGATAGAGCACGGCGGCGCAGAGCGCGCGATATATGTTGGCTTTACCAACGCACTCACGCCGGAACTGGCCGGCGCGCTTGCACAAGCGCTGGAGGACCTCTCCGGCGCGGAGAGCATCGGCGTCCTGACAGACTATATGAATAGCAGCGGCGCGGAAGCCTACCGTACCAGGTGGCTCATTACGCTCGCCGCATTGATCGCGGCGATGCTTGCCGCGGCGGTCGCGCTGATAGCCTTTGCGCGAAAAAAGCGTGCCGAGCAAAAGGCCAACGCCCTCATCGACCCGCGCTACGGCATCGGCAACGACGGGTATTATCTGAACTGCATGGAAACACTCATCCCCGCCTCGCTCAGAAGCATCGTCTATGTCTTCTGCATCGGCTGCGATATGCCCTCGCTCGAACGGCGCTTTGGCGAGGCGGAGCGCGAGGAGATCTTCTCCCGCGCGGCGGAGTATCTGCGCCTTGGCTGCGGACGCGAGGAATACCTCGCCTGCGTGGGGCGCGGGATGTTCGCGCTCGTGTGTCAGTGCGGCAGCCGCGAGGCGGCACAGCAGCGCGCCGAGGGGCTTATCCGCGGGCTGGACGGCTACCTTGCGGGCTTCCGCGCCGAATATGCCGGCGCGTTCCGCGCGGGCATCTGCTCGCTGTCGGAAAACCCCGACTGCGGCGCCGAGGCTGCGCTCTACAACGCGCGCCAGGGCTGCGCCCTCGCGTTCCGCACGGAAACGCCCTGCGCGTTCAGCACGCGCGGCATGATCGACGAGAGCGAGCAGCTCGAGCGTCTGCGCGGCAGCATGAGCAAGGCGGTGGAAAAGGGCGAATTTGAGCCGTACCTCCAGTTCGTCGTCGATCGCGCCGGCACGGTCGTCGGCGCGGAGGCCGTCTCGCGCTGGCAAAACCCGGAGGAGGGACTGCTCAAGCCCTCAAAATACATCGACCTGATGATCCGCGCCGGCACGATCACCGAGCTGGATCTCTATATGCTCCGCTGCGCGTGCGTGCAGCTCCAGACGTGGAAGCGGGAGGGGCGCGGGACGCTGTGGCTCTCGTGCAACTTCACGCGCCAGTCCATCGCAGACGAAAAGATCCTCGCGCGCGTGCGCGAGATCGTCGAGCAGTACGACTTTACGCGCGACCGCCTTGTGGTGGAGCTGACGGAGGACTCCTACGCGCACGACCGCGAGGCGGCGCTGCGGACGATCGAGGGGCTGCACGCGATGGGGCTTCGCATCGTGCTGGACGATATCGGCGCGGGCTATTCCTCGCTCTCCGACCTGAGCACCTACCCAATCGACGGCGTGAAGATCGACCGCAGCATCGTGATCGAGTCCGCCTTGCCGCGTGCCCGCGCGCTGCTGGAGGGCATGATCCGTCTTTCGCACGACATGGGCATCCGCGTGCTGTGCGAGGGCGTGGAGGACAAGGCAACGTGCGACGCCGTGCTTGCGGCGGGCTGCGACTTCATTCAGGGCTTTTATTTCTCGCGCGTCCTGCCCGGGCGCGAAGCGGAATCCTTCCTGCGCAGCCTGGCGGCGCGCGACAGGGAGGAAGGATAAAGGAGAAATGAACATGGTCAACAAAAAACGAGTAGGCATGATGATGGCGGTCACGCTCCTGATCGGCGTGCTGCTCTTCTGTTCGGTCTTTTTCCTCGTCCGGCGGGCGAATCGTGAGATCACACAGCGCTCCTTTGACGAATTGACTACCGCGACGCGCCAGATCGCAAAGGATCTTGTCGACACGGCGAACGCGGACCAGACCATCCTCTCCGCCATGGCGGAGCTGATCGCGGGGCATGACGAGCGTGACAATGACGCGGTGCTGCGCATCATGAAATCCTTCAGCCTCAGTGAGACCTTTGTCTCCACCGTCGCGCTGCTGCGGCCCGACGGCACGCTGCTGCTGACCGACGGCGCCCGCTACGACGTTTCCGACACATTCGATTTTGAAACAGAGGCGGCGCGGGGCGCGTACATCTCAGACCGCGTGACAAGCTACTTTGCGCCGGAAAAGCTGGTGGTGCGCAACGTCGTGCCGGTGAAGCGCGACGGCGAGACCATCGCCATCCTCTACGGCGTCGTCCTCCTGCAGGAGCTTTCCCGAAACTATCAGATCGACCTCTACAACGGCAATGCCTTCCTCCTTCTTGTGGACGGCAACAACGGCGACATCCTGCTGGATACCTGGCATGACTCGCTCGGCAATCTCTCGGAGCTGCGTGGCCGGAAAATGCTCAAGGGCTACACCTACGAGGAGGCGATGAAAAAAATCCCCAACGGCATCGGCGGCGATATGTGCACCGTATCCCGCTCCACGGGGCTGACGGTCTACCTGCACTACGAGCCGGTCGGCATCAACAACTGGAGCGTTGTGCTCGGCGTGAGCGAGGCGGAGGCGCTGGCGGGCACGCGCGGCGTGGTGCAGACACTTTCGATGATGGCGATCATTGTCACCGCGCTGCTGCTGAGCTATCTTGGTTTTATGGTCTGGTATCTCGCCTCGGCGCGACGCGGCGTTTACCGTATGAGCATTACGGACCAGGGCACGGGCCTGATGAACCGTGTCGCCTATGAGAAGTGTCTGCGCAAGAGCGACCAGCGCGTCATCGCTCCGGCCGCCTGCATTTATATCGACGCGAACGGCCTGCACGAGATCAACAACGAGCGCGGTCACGAGGCGGGCGACCAGCTGCTGCGCGCGGTCGCAGAGCGTCTGCGGGAGCAGTTTCCGAGGGACGATCTCTACCGCGTCGGCGGCGACGAGTTCGTCGTGTTTCCCGCGCCGGCGGCAGAGGCGGAATACGAGGCGCGGATGCGGGCGGTTTCTGAAAGCCTTGCCGCGCAGGGCTACAGCATCTCCTACGGCATCGCCGTCTGCGAGGCGGCAAACGGGCTAAGAGAGCTGGTCCGCGAGGCGGACGAGAAGATGCTCGGGAGCAAGCGCGCCTACTACGCCGAGCACGATCGCAGAAGGCCGAGATAACGCCAAGACGATAAAATGACCGCCGGACGATACCGGCGGTCATTTTGTCGTCCAACCAACAAAACCGCTTTAGAATATCGTTCATGATAAGTCCCCCTCTCCGCATGATCTCAACCCTTATTTTCTTAGAGATGAGCAAAACAAACCCTAAAACAAAAGGGCGAATGGTCATCTTATTTATTATACACATTGAGGCTTAATGTAACTGTGATATTGGTGATTGGAAAAGAGTGTTCATTTGCAATTCTAAGGGGTGCCCACGGTATTTGCCGCGAAAACCTGTGGAAAGAGTGATAGGGGTGAAATTTTCAACGACTGGCAAAGGCATTTTAGGGGGAAATAGTCAATAACCAAGGCACCGCTTCTGCAAGAATTTTGAGCAAAAAAGGCTTGCAATTCAAGAAAATCTCGTGTGCGATGCCATCCCAATTTTGAAAGCGGAGGTATGGTTTATGTGCAAAGAGAAGGAAATCACTGTGCTCAAGGTCAGTCCTCATAAGAAACCGGAAGTAGTCACCCTGAAAAATGAGTTGTCGGCTCTGCAAGAAGCCGTGAGCAGCGGAGTGAAGGACTAGCATCACCTGATCCAGTTGGTCGGCGCGGAAGAAGGCGTAGACCTGCTCCTGAACGATGAGGGTAAGCTCATTGGCTTTGAGCCTAATCGCCGGTTCGGACAGGACGTGCTGGTCGGCGATTTCTATGTCGTAGGGACTGACGGCGAGAACTTGGCGTCACTACCGCAAGACAAGATGGAGAAGTACGCGGCTCTATCTCGCGCTGGTCAAATGCGCGGTGCGAGACAGCGGGCGCAACTGCCTCTATTTTTACCCGGACGCGTATCTCGACGAGGCGCAGAAGCGCGGCATCGCCGACAAGACTGAGGAGCTGCGCAAGGGCAAGCGCTTTATGACGTTCTTCTGCCTTGTGATCTTCGTCGTGCTGATCGCGGTCATCGCCGGATGGAACGGCGTGAAGGACTTTAAGACCGCGAGTTTTGAAACCTACCTCTTCCTTGTGGTCATGAACTGGTTCGACGGCTTTGTCATCGACCTGCTGTGGGTCGGCCACAGCAAGATCTGGCGTATCGAGGGCATGGAGGGCGTCCCCTATGGGAAGCCGTGGCGGACGGTCTACACCAAGCGCAGTGCGGCCACAGCGCTGTACCTTCTTGTCGCGGCCGCGGTCGGCGGGATCGTTGTGCTGATCGGCAAAATTTGACAGCGGAAGAAAAAAGGTTCCCAAGCCATTGGCTTGGGAACCTTTTTCGCATCGCCGCGCGATGCAGAGGATCAAAGGAGAGGTTCATAAAGAAGTTTGGAAGAGATCGTTTCAGATACGGCTGCGGATCTCCGCACCCATGGCCTTGCAGCCGACGAGTTGGCAGTTTTCCTGCATGATGTCGCTGCAGCGGAAGCCCGAGCGCAGCGTTTTATCCACCGCGCGCTCGATGGCGTCGGCCTCGGCGGCCATGTCGAAGCTGTAGCGCAGCATCATGGCGGCGGCCAGGACGGTGCCGATGGGGTTCGCCTTATCCTGCCCGGCAATGTCCGGCGCGGAGCCGTGGATCGGCTCATAGAGTCCGTTCGTGCCGTCGCCCATGCTGGAGGAGGGGATCATGCCGATGGAGCCGGTGATCTGGCTGGCCTCGTCGGAGAGAATGTCGCCGAAGAGGTTTTCCGTAACGATCACGTCGAACTGGCTCGGGTCGCGCACGAGCTGCATCGCCGCGTTGTCCACATACATGTGGCGAAGCTCAACATCGGGGTAGTCCTTCGCGACCTCTGTGACCGTCTTGCGCCAGAGACGCGAGGTGTCGAGCACGTTGGCCTTGTCGATGGAGGTGACGCGCTTGCGGCGCTTGCGCGCGGTCTCGAACGCGACGCGCGCGACACGCTTGATCTCGTGCTCGGAGTAGGCCATGATGTCGGTGGCCTTCTGCTCGCCGTTCGCCTCTTCCGTGCGGTGCTCGCCGAAGTACACGCCGCCGATGAGTTCGCGCACGACGATGAAGTCGATGCCGTTTGCCGCGATGTCAGCGCGCAGCGGGCAGGCGGCGGAGAGCTCGGAGAACATCTTCGCAGGGCGCACGTTCGTGTAGAGGCCCATGCCCTCGCGCAGCTTGAGCAGGCCACGCTCGGGACGGTTGGCGGCGGGCTGATCGTCCCACTTCGGGCCGCCGACCGCACCGAGCAGCACGCTGTCCGCGTTGCGGCAGGTCGCTAAACTCGAATCCGGCAGCGGCACGCCGAATTTATCGATGGCGTTGCCGCCCATCGGCGCGTCGACGTAGGTGAAGGTGTGGCCAAACTTCGCGGCCACGGCGTCTAAAACGCCCATGGCCTCGGTGACGATCTCGGGGCCGATGCCGTCGCCCTTGATGATGGCAATGGTCTTGTTCATTTCGCCGCCTCCTTTGCCTTGAGCGAGGCCATCAGGCCGCCGTGGGCGATCATGTCCTTGATAAACGGCGGGAAGGGCTCGGCCTGATACGTCGTGCCCTTTGTCACGTCTGTGATGACGCCGGTGTCGAAGTCGACTGTCACCTCGTCGCCGTTTTCGATCTCCGCGCTCGCGGCGGGGCACTCCAGAATGGCAAGGCCGATGTTGATAGCGTTGCGGTAGAAGATGCGGGCGAAATTGGCGGCGATCACGCAGCTGATGCCGCTGGCCTTGATGGCCACCGGCGCGTGTTCACGGGAGGAACCGCAGCCGAAGTTGACGCCTGCCACCATGATGTCGCCGTCCTTGACTTTGTGGATAAACTCCTTGTCGATGTCCTCCATGCAGTGGGCGGCCAGCTCCTTGTGGCTCTGGGTGTTCAGGTACCGGGCGGGGATGATGACGTCCGTATCCACATGATCCCCGTACTTATGGACTATTCCGTGTGCGTTCATTTGTTCATGACCTCCTCAGGATGAGAAATGTGGCCGGTAATGCCCGACGCCGCGGCGACAGCCGGAGAGGCGAGGTAGACCTCGCTGTCGACGTGGCCCATGCGGCCGACAAAGTTGCGGTTGGTGGTGGAAACGCAGCGCTCGCCGGCGGCGAGGATGCCCATATAGCCGCCGAGGCACGGCCCGCATGTGGGCGTGGAGACGATGCAGCCTGCGTCGAGAAAAATGTCGGTGTAGCCCTCGTGCATGCAGGCGCGGTAAACTTCCTGCGTGGCGGGGATGATGATGCCGCGGACGTTCGGGGCCAGATGATGCCCCTTTAGGATCGCGGCGGCAGCGGCCATGTCAGGGAGCTGGCCGTTCGTGCACGAGCCGATGACGATCTGGTCGATGGCGATGTCGCTGCCCTCGCGCGCGCTGTGCGCGTTTTCGGGCAGGTGCGGCCAGGCGACCGTGCAGTCGACCTTGCCAAGGTCGATGTCGATGACGCGCTCGTATTCTGCATCAGGGTCGGCCTCGAACGCTGTCCAGGGGCGGTCCACGCGGCCCTCAACATAGGCGCGCGTCACGTCGTCGACGGGGAAGATGCCGTTTTTGCCGCCCGCCTCGATGGCCATGTTGCAGATCGTCAGGCGGTCGTAAATCGTGAGGTTCTTGACGCCCTCACCGGAAAATTCAATGGACTGGTAGCGTGCGCCGTCCACGCCGATCATGCCGATGAGGGTCAAGATCACGTCCTTGCCGGAGACAAAGGGACGGAGCTTGCCGGTGAGATTGACGCGAATGGCGGAGGGAACCTTGAACCACGTCTCGCCCGACGCCATGGCCGCGCCCATATCCGTGGAGCCGACGCCGGTGGAGAATGCGCCGAGCGCGCCGTAAGTGCAGGTGTGCGAGTCCGCGCCGATGACGGCCTCGCCCGGGGCGACAAGTCCCTGCTCGGGCAGCAGCGCATGCTCGATGCCCATCGCGCCGACGTCGTAGAAATGGTCGATGTCGAAGCGGCGGGCAAAGGTGCGGCACTGCTTGCACTGGGTGGCGGATTTGATGTCCTTGTTCGGTGCGAAGTGATCCATCACCATCGCGATGCGGCTCTTGTCGAAGACCTTTTCAAAGCCCGCGGATTCAAACTCGTTGATGGCCACGGGGGTCGTGATGTCGTTGCCGAGGACGAGGTCGAGCTTTGCCTGGATGAGCTGGCCCGCGCGCACGCTCTCAGTCCCGCGTGCTTGGCCAGAATTTTCTGCGTCATTGTCATTCCCATATCTCTGTTCTCCCTTCAGTTGCCGGATTCCATAATCTTGTTGATGCCGTTGACATAGGCGCGGATGGAGGATTCGATGATATCGGTCGAGAGACCCGAGCCGGTGTACGAGCGCCCGTCGGGGCCGGAGACCTTGACCACGGCCTCACCCACGGCGTCCTCGCCGTCGGTGACGGCGTTGAGGCTGAAGCTCTCCAGCTTCACATCCATCCCCAGCATCCGGTTGATAGCCTTGAAGGAGGCGTCCAGCGGGCCGCTGCCGATGGCCACGTCTTCGATCTGCTCGTCGCCGCACTGGAGCTTGATGCACGAGATGTTCGGCACGCCGTGGCCCGTGTTGACCACATGACTCACGAGCTGGCAGCTGCCCTGCACCGCGGCCTGACGGTGGAGCACGAGCGCCTCAATGTCGCTGCTCGTGATGTTCTTTTTCTTGTCGGCGAGATCCTTGAAGCGGGTGAACACGCTTTCAAGCTCCTCGTCGCTCAATTCGTAGCCCATGGATTCGAGCTTTTCCCGCAGAGCGTGCTTGCCGGAGTGCTTGCCCAGGACCATGGTGTTCTGGGGGATGCCCACGTCGGTGGAGTTCATGATCTCGTACGTTCTTGCATTGGCAATGACGCCGTGCTGGTGGATGCCGGACTCGTGCGCGAAGGCGTTCGCGCCGACGATAGCCTTGCTGGGCGGGATGGGTACGCCGGTGATGTTGCTGAGGAGCTTGCTGGAGCGATAGACCTGCCTGGTGTTGACGCCGGTCTCGGCGTCGTAGAAGTCCTTTCTCGTGCGCAGCGCCATGACGATCTCCTCGAGGCTCGCGTTGCCCGCGCGCTCGCCGATGCCGTTGACCGTGCATTCGACCTGCGTCGCGCCCGCGCGGACGCATTCGAGCGAATTCGCGACCGCCATGCCGAGGTCGTTGTGGCAGTGGACGGAGATGTCGACGTGCTCGACGCCCTCGATGTTTTCACGCAGGTAGGTGATGAGGTCATACATCTCCTGCGGCGTGGAGTAGCCGACGGTGTCGGGCACGTTCAGCGTCGTCGCGCCCGCGGCGACGGCGTTGGAGTAGCAATGGGCCAGAAATGCCCAGTCGGAGCGGGAGGCGTCCTCGGCGGAAAACTCGATGTCATCGCAATAGCTCTTGGCGTAGGCGACCATCTCGCGGATGCGGTCGATGACCTGCTCGCGCGTCATCTTGAGCTTGTACTCCATGTGGATGTCGCTCGTCGCAAGGAAGACATGGATGCGGGGGTGGTTCGCCTCCTTCACGGCATCCCACGCCGCGTCGATATCGCCCGTGGCGCAGCGCGCGAGCGAGGCGACCGTGCAGTTCGTCACCGCGGCGGCGATGGCCTGCACGCTCTTGTGGTCCATCGGAGACGCGATGGCGAAGCCCGCCTCGATCACGTCGACGCCCAGCTTTTCAAGCTGGCGGGCCATTTCGATCTTTTCCGTCAGATTCATGCTGCAGCCGGGGGACTGCTCGCCGTCTCGTAAGGTCGTGTCAAAAATTTTAATGCGCTTCATGGGGTATTCCTCCTGCTCTTTTTTCTCTCGCATAGCAACAAAAAAAGCCTCCGTCTCTTCCCTTGAAGAGACGAAAGCTCAAAACTTCCGCGGTACCACTCTTGTTGGCATAAAATATGCCCGCTTTCTGCATCGGCTTAAAATCAAGCGAATGCGCCTCGTTGGTAACGGTGAGGAGATCCGGCTGCGCCTAAACGAAAATCGTCTCAGCGGAGCTACTCAGGGGCCAGTGACATCATCCCGCTCTGCATTGCCTCGCAGCGACCGGCAACTCTCTGAAGCGTCTGTAGGACGAATTTTTCCCCCGTCACGGTATTTGTGAACTATGAGATTTAATGATGCTACTATAATCGCCCGCCCCCGCTTTGTCAAGCAGGGAAAAAGAAATTTGCGCTTTTGACAAAAAACTGCGCGGAGTAAAAACATATTTTGCGTACGTTGAACGGAGAAAAAGGCGGGAGAGCAAAAGAAAAGGGAACGTGCAAGCGTTCCCTTTTTTGCCAAAATTTCTTACCTGCCGCCGAAGATCAGGCTGCCGAGCCCCGTGGAGGTCAAAAACAGAATGAGCATGACGACAGGGACGACATACTTCATCATTACGCTGTAGAGCTTTGCGCGGCGGAAGTGCTCGCCGTTTTTCTCGACCTCGGCGATGATCCATTTCGGACCCACGACCCAGCCGACCAAAATGCTCGTGAGCAGGCTGATGAACGGCATCAGGAAGCTGTTGCTGATGTAGTCCATCACGTCGAGCAGCTGAGCGGTGGAGCCGTTGGGCAGGGGCAGTTCAAAGTAAAGCACGTTGTAGCCAAGGCAGATCAGCACCGCGGTTACGAGCGAATAGACGCCCACGGCGGCGCACATCTCCTTGCGCGACTTGTGGAAAATCTCCATGCAGTTGGCGACAAGCGTCTCCATGACGGACACGCAGCTCGTCAGCGCGGCGAAGCCGAGCGCGAGGAAGAACACCGCGCCGACGACGCGGCCCACGCCGCCCATCGCGGCGAAGACCTTCGGCAGGCTGATGAACGTCAGGCTCGGGCCGCTGGCCATGCCGTCAGTGCCGAGGAAGACATAGACGGCGGGGATGATCATCAATCCCGCGAGGAACGCGACGCCCGTGTCGAAAATTTCGATCTGGTTGTTGGCCTTGTTCAGGTCCACGTCATCCTTGACGTAGCTGCCGTAGGTGATCATGATACCCATGCTGACGCTGAGGGAGAAGAAGAGCTGGCTCATGGCGTCGAGCGCGATGTTCAAAAAGCGCTGGACGGTCAGGCCCGTGAAGTCGGGCTTAATGTAGACGAGCAATCCTTCGATACCCGTGCGCGTCATGCCGCTCTCGTCGGTGTAAGAGAGCGTGAGCGAGAAGATGGCGATGCCGATGATGAGAAGGAGCAGACCCGGCATGATGTAGCGGGAGTATTTTTCAATGCCCTTTTCCACGCCGCAGTACACGACCCACGCCGTCAGCGCCAAAAAGATCAGCATGAAGACGATGGGCGAGACGGGGGAGGTGATGAAGGAGGTGAAGAACCCGTCCTGCGCGGCCGCATCGCCGCTTGAGACGAGGTAGAGGGTAAAATACTTCGTGATCCAGCCGCCGATGACGGAGTAATACGTCATGATGAGCGTGGGGACGAGGAAGGTGAGGTAACCCAAAAACTTCCACTTCTTGTTGAGCGTTGCAAAGGCATTGAGGGCGTTCTGCTTCGTGCGGCGGCCAATGGCCACGTCGGTGGTCAGCAGGGCAAAGCCGAAGGTCAGCACCAGCATCAGGTACACGATCAGGAACAGCCCGCCGCCGTCCTTGGCGCAGAGGTAGGGGAAGCGCCAGATATTGCCCACGCCAACGGCGCTGCCGGCCGCCGCCAGAACAAATCCGAGGGAGCCGCTGAAACTACCGCTTTTTTTCATGTTCGATTCTCTCTTTTTTTTCATGTAAATGGAATGACTAATGCCCCATTATAGCAGAAGAAACCGAATTGGCAAGGGGAAAAGCGCTGAAAATGCAGGAATTCTTGCGAAAATGTGAAAAAATATCTCACCAGCGGCTTGCTGATGAGATATTTTATTCATAGCAGGATTAGATTTTGTCATGGCCGGCGGCTTCGTCGGTGAAGACGGCCTCGAATTCCTCAGCGCTCATCGTCTCGTGCGCAAGCAGGAATTCCGCCACGGCGATGAGGTGCTTCTGATCGCGCGAGAGGATGTCCTCGCAGCGCTCGTAGGCCGCGTCGACGATGGACTTGACCTCCTCGTCGATCTGTGCGGCGACCTGCTCGGAATACGGCTTGGCCTGCGCCATCGAGCGGCCGATGAAAATTTCATCGTGGCCGGATTCAAACGAGATCGAGCCGAGCCTGTCGCTCATGCCGTACACCGTGACCATCTTGCGCGCGATCTGCGAGGCGCGCTGGATGTCGTTCGACGCGCCGGTCGAAATGTCGCCGAGCATCAGCTTTTCCGCCACGCGCCCGCCAAGCAGCGAGACGATCTGCTCTTCCATATAGCGCTTGGACTGGTACGAGCGGTCCTCCGTGGGCAGCGAGATCGTCATGCCGCCCGCGCCGCCGCGCGGGACGATCGTGATGTGGTGCACGGGATCGTGCGTCGGCAGGGCGTGCATCACGATGGCGTGACCGGCCTCGTGATAGGCGGTCAGCTTACGCTCGTGCTCGCTGACGACGCGGCTCTTCTTCTCGGGACCTGCGATGACCTTGATCTCCGCCTCGGAGAAGTCGGACATCGTGATGAGCTTGCTGCCGCGGCGCGCGGCGAGCAGCGCCGCCTCGTTCGAGAGGTTCTCAAGGTCTGCGCCTGTGAAGCCGGGCGTGCCCTTGGCGACGGTGGAAAGGTCCACATCCTCGGCAAGGGGCTTATTCTTGACATGGATCTTCAGGATCTCCTCGCGGCCGCGGATGTCGGGAAGCCCCACGTAGACCTGACGGTCGAAGCGGCCTGGGCGCAGCAGCGCGGGGTCGAGGATGTCGGCGCGGTTCGTTGCCGCCATGACGACGACGCCCTGATTCGTACCGAAGCCGTCCATTTCGACGAGCAGCTGGTTGAGCGTCTGCTCGCGCTCGTCGTGGCCGCCGCCGAGGCCCGTGCCGCGCTGGCGGCCTACGGCGTCGATCTCGTCGATGAAGATGATCGCGGGGGCGACCTTTTTCGCCTGTTCGAAGAGGTCGCGCACGCGGCTCGCGCCGACGCCGACATACATTTCAACAAAGTCGGAGCCGGAGATCGAGAAGAACTGCACGCCCGCCTCGCCCGCGACCGCGCGGGCCAGCAGCGTCTTGCCCGTGCCCGGAGGGCCGACGAGCAGCACGCCCTTGGGGATGCGCGCGCCGAGGTCGATGAACTTGCCCGGCGCTTTCAAAAAGTCGACGATCTCCTGCAATTCCTCTTTTTCCTCATCCGCACCGGCGACGTCAGAGAACGTCGTGGGGCGCTTGTTGTCTCCGCCGGTCTTGAACGACGCCGTGCCGAATTTTGCCATGCGGTCGCCGCCGCCTCCGCCCGCGGAGCGGACGGAGAGGAAGTACCAGATGGCGAAAATGCCGAGCACCGCTAAAATATAAGGCGCGAACATCGCGACATAGTTGATCGAGTGGTCGGCGGTGAAGTCGTAGTCCTCGATGATGCCGTCGGCCTTCTGCTGCTCGATGAGCTCGCCTAAGTCGTCATAGAAGAGTGTCACGCTGAAAAGGTCCTTTTTGAGCTCCGTTTTGCCGTCGATGGGCTCGCGCAGCTTCATGCGCAGCGTGGTGTCCGTCACCGTGAAGGCCGAGACCTGCTCGGATTCGAACAGCTCGCGTACCTCGGCATACGACGGTTCGGCCTCCACCGGCTTGTTCATAAAGCCGTAGACGCCGACAAGCACCAGCAGCACCAGCAGATACGGCAAAAGATTGGGACGCTTGGTCTGTTGAGTCAATGGGATTTCCTCCTTGCTGATTCAAAAAAAGAGGCAAGGCCTCTTTTTTTGAGAAAGATTCGCTGCGTTTTGTGCCTCGGTTGTCCGCTGAAAGCGAACAATTCGACACAACACTCCGCGCAAGGTGTTTTCTGCCACGCACATGTCGCGGCAGAAAACAGATTTGAATTGATTTCGTGCCGTGCGCGGCACGAAACTCTGCGAGGCTTTTTGAGGAGCCAGAAAGATCAATTTTCAGAATAGACCTCGGGCTTGAGCACGCCGATGTACGGCATATTGCGGTACTTCTGGGCGTAGTCGAGGCCGTAGCCGACGACGAATTCGTCGGGCACTTCGAAGCCTGCGAGGTCGGCGGCGATGGGCTTGGTGCGGCGGGCGGGCTTGTCGAGCAGCGTCACGACCGTCACGCTGGAAGCGCCCTTGGTCATAAAGTAATTCTTGAGGAAGTAGAGCGTGTTGCCGGAGTCGAGAATGTCCTCGATGACGACGATATCGCGGCCCGTGATGTCCTGCTGGAGATCGCGCGTGATCTGCACGACGCCGGACGAGGTCGTCGCGTTCTGATAGGACGAGACGGCGATGAATTCAATGTCGCTCTTGAGCTGGCAGGCGCGCACGATGTCGGCCATGAAGATAAAAGAACCCTTCAGCACGCCGAGAAACAGGGGATTTTTGTCCTTGAGGCGCTCGTAGAGCTCGTCGCCCATCTCCTGCACGCGCGTTTTGAGCTGCTCCTCGGAATAAAGTACCTTCAGGATATCCTGATCCATATTGCTCTTAGCCATAGCTTTTTTCTCCACTTTCTTTTTATTCGTATTTGTTGTATCTGATGCGGCGTTCCGCCGCAGGTCGCACAAATTGACGTTATCTGGGAATGATGCGCACGAAGCACGCCATGTTCCCGCCTTTCGGCAGAAAAGTAACGTCCGTCCCCAGCCGCCACACTGCGGCGAGTTGGTCACCCACGTAAAGGGCGGGGAGCGCGTCGCGCTCGGTGAGGGAGAGCTTTCGGTCGACGCACAGCCGCTTGACGCTGCGCGCGCCGTTCGCGCCTTGTAGCATTAAGCGCGCGTTCAGGTCGCACGGGGCGACGGTGATGATCTCACCGTCTTCCGGCATGCGGAGCGAAATGCCGTCGCCGTCGGGCTTATGCAGCAGCGTCAGCTCGAAATTGCCCCATGGGAGGGGAACGTTTTCCACAAGCGCCGCCTTTGGCAGCGCGGCGGGGGAGAACGCCATCGTCAGCGCGCCGTCCGCGATGCGGACAGTCGCGCTCTGCGGCAGCGTATAGCGCCGCTCGGCGCTGCCGCCTCTCTGTGCAAGGGCGCAGATCGCGTCGAGCTGCTTGCGCCCGATGTCCTTGCGCCCGAGGCCGAGCGCGTCGGCCAAGTGCAGCAGGATACGTGGCTGCACGACTTCATCGGCGGCAAGAAAGCAGTCCAGCGACAGCGAAATACCGCCGTCCTGCGCTTTTGCATGGGAAAGTGCGGCTTCCGCCGCCTGCTCAAGCGCATCGTCGAGCGCAGTCAATGAACGCGCCGTTGTGGCGATATGCTGAGGCGCGCGGGGATTGAGCTCCCTGAGCCGCGGCAGAATTTCAAGCCGCAGGTAGTTCCGTGCGGCGGCGTTCGGGTCCGCGTTCGTGTGATCCTCGACATGCGGGATGTTGTGAGCGCGCGCATAGGTGACGAGCTCTTCTCGCGTCTGCTCCAAAAACGGGCGGACAATGTCGCCCTGCTTGGGCCGCATACCACACAGGCCGCGCAGATCCGTCCCGCGGACGAGGTTTAAGAGCACTGTTTCCGCGTTGTCATCCGCGTGGTGTGCCAGCGCGATCTGGGCGCCGAGCATTTGCGCTGTTTCACGGAGAAAGGCGTAGCGCAGGTCGCGCGCAGCTTCCTCTTCCGATTTGCCGGTTGCGCGCGCGTGGGCACGCACGTCACCGGTGCCCAGATAGAAGGGAATGTCCTCTTTTTCGCACCACGCGCGGACGAAGTCTTCGTCACGCGCAGCCTCTTCGCCACGAAGCTGGTGGTTGAAGTGCGCACAGGAGACGTCATACCCCTCCCCGCGCAGAAAATGCAGTAAACACATCGAGTCCAAACCACCGGACACGGCGGCGAGCACGGGCCGGTTCTTGTCGAGATAGCGCGCGCAGAGTGCTTCCGCGCGCGGCAGCTCAGTCCTCTTCATGCCGGTAGTCGAGCGACGAGAACGTCGTATACTGCGGCGACCAGGCGAGCTCGACCTTGCCGGTTTCGCCGTGGCGGTTCTTGGCGATGATGCACTCGGCGATGTTGCGCTTTTCGGAGTCCTCGTTGTAATAGTCGTCGCGGTAGAGGAACATGACGATATCCGCGTCCTGCTCGATGGCACCCGATTCACGAAGGTCGGAGAGCATGGGGCGCTTATCCTCGCGCTTTTCGTTCGCACGCGAGAGCTGGGAAAGACACAGCACGGGAACCTGAAGCTCCTTTGCCATGATCTTGAGCATACGGGAAATATCGCTGACCACCTGCTGGCGGCTCTCGCCGCTGTAGCCCTTGGTGCCGGAGGACGCCATCAGCTGCAAGTAGTCGATGACGACCAAACCTAAATTGTCGATGCGGCGGCACTTGGCGTTCATGTCCGCAACGGTGAGCAGCGGATTGTCGTCGATCAGAATGTCGAGCCCCGAGAGGACCGACGCGGCGTTTGCGATGTTGACCCAATCCTGCTCGCGCAGGTTGCCTGTCACGAGACGCTGGTTCTCGACCGTCGCCTGATTCGATAAGATACGCGTCACGAGCTGCTCGCGCGACATTTCGAGCGAGAACACGGCCACGGCCTGCCCGCTTGAGCGCGCGACATTCAGCGCAAGGTTCAGCGCCATACTCGTCTTACCCATACCGGGACGCGCGGCCAGCAGCACAAGGTCCGATTTGTTGAGGCCATTCATTTTGTCGTCCAGTACGCCAAAGCCCGTGGGGAGGCCGGGCAGCGTCTTGCCGCCGTTGGCGCTCAGCTCGCTCAAATGGTCCAGAACGCCCTGCAAAACAACGCCGATGCTCGCCATGCTCTGCGCGCTGCGCCCGCGGCGCACGGCGTAAATTTTCTGCTCCGCCGCGTCGAGCACGCTGGACGCGCCGCCTGTGCCGTCCTGCACCATGGTGGAGATCTCCCCTGCCGCGGTGTAGAGCGCGCGCAGCAGCGCCTTGTCGCGCACGATGCTGACGTATTCCATCACGTTTGCGCTCGTGGGCGTCACGTCCATCAGTTGGGCGAGGTACGGGCGCGTCGTGCTTTCCTCATAGGTGCCGTTTTTCTCCATCTCGCCCGCGACGGTCACGCCGTCGATGGGCTTGGAGTAGACGAACATGGAGTAGATCGTCTCGAAGATCTCGCGGTTCTGCTTTAAGTAAAAATCATCGGGACGGAGCTGCTCCATCACGTCTTTGACGCAGTTTGCGTCGATGAGCATCGAGCCGAGCACGGACTGCTCGGCCTCGAGCGAATGAGGCATCTGCCGGTAGAAGATATCTTCCACGAGAAGACCTCCTTAATTGCGTAATCTTGCGCCTTACTCCTCGCTCACGCTGACGGAGAACCTGGCGCTCACTTCGTAGCCGAGCTTGGCCTTGACCTCGTAGGTGCCGAAGGCCTTGATGGGCTCGTCGAGCACGATCTTCTGCTTGGGCACGTCGAGCTGGAACTGGCTCGCAAGGCCCTCGGAAATTTCCTTGCTCGTGATAGCACCGAAGAGCTTGCCCTCCTTGCCGCCCTTGGCCGTGAGCTTGACGGTCACGTTCTTGAGCTTGCCGCCCATTTCGACGGCGGCCTGACGGTTCGCGGCCTCCTCGGCGCGGCGGGCCTTTTCCTTCAGGTTCATGGTGTTGATGGCGTCAGCCGTGGCGAGCACGGCGAGCTTGCGGGGCAGCAGGAAGTTTCTTGCATAGCCCTCGGCTGCGTCGATGAGCTGGCCCTTTTTGCCCTGACCTCTCACATCCTGCGTTAAAATGACTTTCATATCTGTTTCCTCCTTGTGGGGTGATTTACGTTGTGGGGAAGAGCGTCACTCTTCCATATATTCGTCGATGGCGGCGAGCAGACGCTCGCGCACCTCGTCCACGGTGGCGTCGTTTACCTGGCCGCCCGCGGTGGTCGAGTTGCCGCCGCCGCCGAGCTTTTCCATGATGAACTGCACGTTGATCTCGCCAAGCGAGCGCGCGGACAGGTTCACGCCCGTGCCGTGCTTGAAGAGCACGAACGAGGCGTGGATGCCGGAGAGCGTCAAAAGCTCGTCGGCCGCCTTGGCGGCGGTCACGCGGTCGATCTCCTTTTCGACGGCGGCCACGGCGATGTCGCCGTGCACGAGCTCGGCGTGACGGATGATGTCATAGCGCTCGACCATGCCGGCAAGGTCGCTCTGGAAGAGCCGCTGCACGTCCGACGTGTCCGCGCCCGCGCGGCGCAGGAACGCGGCGGCCTCAAAGGTGCGCCCGCCGGTGCGCATGGTGAAGTTCTTCGTGTCGAGCACGATGCCCGCGAGCAGTGCCTCGGACTCCGCGCGAAGTAAATCGGTCGGGTCGGCGAGGTATTGCAAAAGCTCCGTCACGAGCTCGGACGCGCTCGAGGCGTAGGGCTCGTGGAAGTTGAGCGCGGCGGATTCGATATAATTTGCGGCTCGGCTGTGATGGTCGATGACCGCCACGCGGTTGCACGCATCAAGCAGCTGCTCGGATTCGACAAAGTCGGGGCGGTTCGTGTCCACCACGACGAGCAGCGCGCCCGGCTGGGCGGAGATGAACGCGTCGTTGCCGGAGATAAAGGCGTCCTTGTATTCCGGAAGAGCCGCAAGCTTACTGAGCAGCGGCTTTGCGACGTTGTCCTCCATGTCGATGACGATCTGCGCCTTTTTGCCGCGCTTGCGCGCGATGCAGCAGATGCCGGCCGCTGCGCCGACCACATCCATGTCCGCGTGCGCGTGGCCCATGACGAAGATCTGGCCTGCGTCGGAAATGAGCTCGCCGAGGGCGTTGGCCATCACGCGGGATTTGACCTTCGTGCGCTTTTCGGTGGACTTCGACTTGCCGCCGTAGAATTCAAAGTCGAGGCGGTTGCGCACGACGACCTGGTCGCCGCCGCGCGAGAGCGCCATTTCGATCGAGAGCATGGCGTTCTGATAGAGCGTTTCGTAGTCATCCACGTCCTTGCCCACGCCGATGGAGAGCGTTGCGGCCACGCCGTCCTCAGTGACGACGCTTCGCACCGCGTCGAGCACGGAGAATTTACCCTCAAGCAGCTTTTGATACTCCTGCTCGGTCGTGACGAGCACGTAGCGGTTACGATCGAATTTGCGCAGCAGGCTGTGCGAATCCTTGAGCCATGTGCTGATCTTTTCGTCGATGGCGGCGAGCACCGCGCTGCGCGACGCCTCGCTGCCAGCCTTCATCAGCTCTTCGTAGTTGTCGATCACGATGACCGAGACGATGGGGCGGCGGCTCTCGTTCTCCTCGCGCAGCGAGTCCTGCTCGGTCACGTCCGTCCAGTATGTTGTGGCAAGAAGGCTCTGTCCGCCGCGGCGGGAGGAGGGATGGCTCAGATTGCCGAACACGCGGAAGTGGCGCCCGCCCATTAGCACCGTTTCGGGGCACTCGCTTTTGCCCTCGAGCAGCCAGTGTGTCGGAAAATCGGGGAGAATATCGTCGATGCGGTTGTCAAAGATATCCTCGCGCACGCCAGTGAGCTGCATGAAGCTGTCGTTGCTCCACAGGATCTCCTGCGTGTCGGGGCGGAAGACCATCATCGCGAACGGGGCCGAGAGCATCGAGGCCTTGTCGGCGGTGGTCATGTCGTCGGTCACGTCGTCGATGTACTGGCGGATGCCCTCGCGGCGCTTCTGCGCCGTGTGGCGGAAGTACCACCAGAGAAACGCCATCGCCGCAGCCTCGCAGATCGCGAGCGGGATGCTCACGCGCACCGTGACGGCGGCAAAGAGAAAGCCGACAAGAAAGTAGAGCCGGAAGCTGGGGTCTACCAGTTTGCTGATCTTTTTGTTCCGCATAATGAAGCTGCCCTCCCGTTATGATCGACATTACTGCGGCAAACCGCGGGAATAATCCATTTCATTATAACACGGCGGGGCGGGCGGATACAATATCAATATTTTATTTTTCGGCGTCGACAAAAAATGTGGTATACTTTTGGTGGAAAACGTGCTATACTATCCCGTAATAGCGGATGGCCGCGCTGGAAAAATACGCGCAAGAGCCTCCGCGACAACGGGTTTTGACCGCATTTTCGCGGTTCTCATAGAAAGTCCATAGGGATCCAAAAGGCGCCGCAGGTGCGATCGCTTCGTGAAGCAGGGCGAAGTGAGAGTACGGACGTCTCCAATGCTTTGCGCTTTTTGGCCCGGACGCACATGACAAAATCAAAACAAATCTATCGTTATTCTATTGTGAAACGAATCAAAAGGAGTTGATCCAGCATTGGCTGAACAGTTAAAAATCATCCCCCTCGGCGGTCTCAATGAGATCGGCAAGAATATGACCGTTTACGAATACGGCGGCGAGATCATCGTGGTCGACTGCGGCATGGCCTTCCCCGGCGACGACATGTACGGCATCGACTGCGTCATTCCCGACGTGAGCTATCTTGTCAAGCACAAGAACCGCATCCGCGGCATGTTCATCACCCACGGGCACGAGGATCACATCGGCGCCGTGCCCTACATCCTCAAAAAGGTGAATATTCCCATCTACTGCACGCGCCTGACCGCGGGCCTCATCCGCCTAAAGCTCGAAGAGCACGGCCTTCTTAAAACCACGAAGATCGTCACGGTGGAAAGCGGCATGACCGTCAAGGCCGGCAAGTTCAGCGTGGAGTTCATCCACGTCAACCACTCGATCGCGGACTCTGTCGCGTTCGCCATCCACACAGGACTTGGCACCGTTGTCCACACGGGCGACTTCAAGATCGACTCGACGCCCATCGACGGCGAGGTCATCGACCTTGCCCGCTTCGGCGAGCTTGGCAAGCAGGGCGTTTTGGCGCTGCTCGCGGATTCGACGAACGTTGAGCGCCCAGGCTACACGATGAGCGAGCGCACAGTGGGCAGGACCTTCAACCGCCTGTTCCAGGGCTGCAAGCAGCGCATCATCGTCACGACGTTCGCCTCCAACGTCCACCGCATCCAGCAGATCATGGACGCCGCGGCGGAGTGCGGGCGCAAGGTCGCCGTCACGGGCCGCAGCATGGAAAATGTCACAAAGGTCGCCATGGACCTCGGCTACATGAAGCCGCCGAAGAACACCGTCGTCGACATCAACAAGATCAAGTCGATGCCGCTGGAAAAGCAGGTCATCGTCACCACCGGCTCGCAGGGCGAGGAGATGTCCGCCCTGTACCGCATGGCGTTCTCCCAGCACAAGCAGATCGAGGTCGGCCCCGGCGACCGCGTCATCATTTCGGCGAGCGCCATCCCCGGCAACGAGAACACCGTCTCGCGTGTCATCAACGAGCTCTTCCGCAAGGGCGTTGAGGTCATCTACGACCGCGCGGACATGCTGCACGTTTCGGGCCATGCGTGCCAGGAGGAGCTCAAGATCATCCACGCGCTGACAAAGCCCAAGTACTTTATTCCCGTGCACGGCGAGCAGCGCATGCTCCAGCTGCACAAGGATCTCGCCCTCCAGATGGGCATGGACCGCAAGAACATCGTCATTTGCGACAACGGCGACGCCGTCGAGATCGGCGCGCGCTCGATGAAGTGCGTGCCCGGTTATGCACCCGCGGGCGAGGTGTTTGTCGACGGCTACGGCGTCGGCGACGTCGGCGCGGTCGTGCTGCGCGACCGCAAGCATCTGGCGGAAGACGGCATGGTCGTCGTCGTGCTGCCCATCTCCGCGCAGAACGGCGACCTTCTGGCCGAGCCGGAGATTATCACGCGCGGCTTCATCTACGTCAAGGATTCCGAGGAACTGCTGCAGGACCTCAGAAACCTCACGATGTCCACGGCGGAGGCCTACCGCGGCAAGCGCGGGCGCGACCTGAACGAACTCAAGGGCGCGATCCGCAGCGCGGTGAGCAACTATCTTTTTAAGGCGACCAAGCGCAGCCCCATGGTGCTGCCGGTCATCACGAGGCTTTAAGCCTTCCAAAAAGCGGCGAAGGTCTGCGACATATTGAAAGGGGCAGGGAGTGCAAATTTTGCATTCCCTGCCCCTTTTTTCTATTGACAGACTGCGCGCGGTGTGATAGTTTATCGGTAGACGATATATCGGTTTCCGTTATAACGGGGGCCGAGGAAAGAGGGATACACATGGGAACGACGGCGCTGACCGAAGCGGTCTTTTACATTTTGCTTTCGCTGGATACGCCGCTGCACGGCTACGGCATCATGCAGAATGTGGAAAGCTTGAGCGGTGGGCGCGTGCGCCTTGCCGCAGGCACGCTCTACGGCGCGCTCGCGACGCTGACCGAGCGCGGCTGGATCGTCTCGCTCGGCGACGAGAGCGAGGGGCGCAAGAAAGAGTATCAGATCACGCCCGCGGGCCGCGAGGCCGTGCGCGCGGAGCTGAGAAGACTGCATGAGCTGACGCAAAACGGCGACAAGCTGACAAGCGAATGGAACTGAGGGGGGGTCGCACAATGCTGAAACAAAAATTCTGCCTCTGGTGGATCTGGTATCTGCTGTTTGACAACGCGCATTTTCAGCGCTGGCTCGCATGGCACCGCAGGCGCGGGTGGGAACTGGCGCACGTCGGCGGGCTGTTTTTCCACTTTACGCGCGGCGATGGCACGGATTACCGCTACTATGTGCAGGTGATGAAGGACTTCCCGTGGACGGAGCAGGGCAGGGCCTATATTGCGGGCGTGGAGGAGCTGGGCGTCACCTATCTTGGCTGCTTTCTGCACCGCGCGTACTTCCGCTGGGTGGATGACGGCAGGCCGGAGGAGATGTTTTCCGACCTTGCGTCGCAGGCGCAGGAGGCAAGGTGCGTGCGCAGCGCGCAGATTTTTGCGGCGGCGCTGTGCGCGCTCGGCGCGGCGATGCAATTTTATACTGCGTGGGAGTATCTGTACGCGGCGCAAATTTATGAAGAGCTCTATGCCGAGCTGATCGCCGCGGGCGGGCCGAGCGTTGTGGCGGCCTGGATGCCGCGGATCGCGCTGGAGGCAGTGCTCGGCCTTTCGTGGCTCGCCCTCGCCGTATGGGGCGCGAGCGCAGCCGTGCGCACGCACAAAAAGTGGAAGAAGATCAAAGACGAGCAGTGTATCTGCGAGTGAAAGGAGAATCGCCATGGTCAAGGACAAGAAGGTGCTGCCGCATTTGTCAAGCTATGCCAACGATCCCGAGCGGATCGAGGAGCAGGCAAACCGAATGGCAAAAGAGGGCTGGATTCTTGAAAAGTTCGGCTCGCTGTTTTCCACCTATCGACGCGGAAAGGCGGGCGAGTACGAGTACCGCGTGCAGGTGAAGGAGGCAGGGATAGACCGTCTTACCTACATCGCAGAGCTTACAGAGTTTGGCATTGAAGAGGTCGGCGGCGTGGGAGACCTGCTCGTTCTGCGCAAGAAGGCGGACGGCACGCCTTTTGATCTGTACTCAGACCTCGATTCCCTCATCGCCCAGCAGAAAAAAGCCGTGCGCTACCTGCGCGCAGGTCTGCTGCTGAGCCTTGGCTGGATGAGCATCACGCTGATGAATATTCTAATGACGCTGATGAATGCGAACGTGATCGGCAAGTATGCGGGTATGGCCGCCATAAGCTTCCGCTCGTCGCAGGTATTTCTCCTTGCGGCGTCGGCACTGCTCCTGCCCATTTGCATCGTGGGGATTGTCGACTGCCCGCGGGGACTGCGCCGCGCGAAACAGAAGATCGCGGCGCTCGAAGCCGAGCGCGTGATTCAGGAATGAAAGGAGAGCAGAAATGGCAGAGACGATGACGAAGAAGTGGAACAGAGCGCCGCTTGCCCCCGAGCGGGTGGAGGAGATGGAGCGCTATCTCAACAAGATGTCCCACGAGGGCTGGCAGTGCTGCGAGATCGTGCGCGATGAGCTGCGCTTTGTGCGCGGGGAACAGGACGAGTACATCTACCGCGTACAATACTTTTACGAATCGCGCGACGGCGAAAAGGACGACTATCTGCGCACGCTCGGCGAGACGGGCGCGGCGCTGGTGGGCGAGTACGGCGAGGTGCTGATCCTGCGCAAAAAGACGGCGGACGGCGCGTTTGAGCTGTACTCTGACTTGGACTCCAAGATCGCGGCGCTGGAAAAGCGGCGCTCGCATTACCGCAGCGGGATGCTCGGCGCGCTGGTGCTGGTGCTGTTAGAAGGGAGACATGCTTACAAGGCGATCTCGCAGTACGGCTTTTCAAGCTGGCTGGACACACAGCTTGATTCACCTGTGTATATGGTGCTGACTATTCTGATCGTGGCGGGACTGCTGGCGGGCGGTATTGCCGGTATGATTTCCGTGCGGCGCGAGGGGAAAAAGATCGAAGAGCTGAAGCGCAGGCGCATGATCGAGGAATAAGCCCCGCTTGCAAATCCCTTTGATCCGTTGTAGAATAGCCCTGCGAAAGAACAAACACGCGGGAGGAAAGCCGACATGATCCAGGATATCGAGCCGAAGCATCTTTACAACGAGTGGAAAAAGAACGCCGTGCCGAAAAAGAGCAGCGCCGTGGTGCAGTTCCGCGGGCAGGACCTTTTGTGCCGTATCGACGACAACGGCCTCAAGTTCCCGTCGCGCGCGCAGTTTACCGAGCCCGACGAGGCGTTCACCTATCTTTTTGAGCTCGACGGGCGGGAATACTACCTGCTTCTTTGACGAAAACGAGCGTGCGCTCGACGGCTACTCCTACCGCAACATCGGCCTTTTCCGCACGGAAAAGCCCAAGGAGCTCGCCTATGCGGCGGTCAGCGCGTGGCACCTTTGCTCGTGGTACCGCGACGCGCGCTACTGCGGCCGCTGCGGAGAAAAGCTCGTCCACGACGGGAACGAGCGCATGATGCGCTGTCCCAAGTGCGGCAACATGATCTTCCCGCGCATCAACCCGTCGGTCATCGTGGCCGTGACGCACGGGGACTACCTGCTTTTGACCAAGTACGCCAACCGTCCCGGCGCGCAGCGCACGGCGCTTGTCGCGGGCTTCACCGAGTTTGCCGAGAGCTTTGAGCAGACCGTACACCGCGAGGTGATGGAGGAGGTCGGATTAAAGGTCAAGGACCTGCGCTACTATCGCTGCCAGCCCTGGGGCATCAGCGGCAACATCATGATGGGCTACTGGTGCAGGCTCGACGGCGACGACGATACCATCCATCTCGACAACTTTGAGCTGGCGGACGGCGCGTGGGTCAGCCGCGAGGAGCTGCGAGAGAACTATACGGGCAACGGCATCGCCCTCACGGCAGAGATGATCTCCGAATTTGCCGCGGGACGGGACCCGTACAGCTTGGAGAAAAACAAGTGAAAAAGGAAAAGCGGCTGTCTCTGTCGAGACAGCCGCTTTTTTCATATGAAACCGATCGACAGCAGGCGCATGTTGTCCCACTGCGCGAGCTCGCGGAGCTCTCCGCCGTCGTACTCGTACAGCGTGCACGGATCCCACCAGTTGACATTGAGCTTAACAAAGGCAAAGTAGCGCTGGCCGTTCACGACGATGATCTGAAAATCGAAGATCGCATGGTCGATCTGGTCTGCGGCAGCGTGCATCATGGCGATCATCGTTTCGTTGGGGTCAACGACATTGCCGACAGAATCATAGAGCGTGGTGGCGACAAGTGTGTTGACCCTGTGCGAGCGAAGCGCGGAGGTGTCAAAGTCTGCGTAGTCGGCGGTGTAAAAGACGCAGGTGTCGGGTGTGAAGGCGTCGCAGGCGCGGCTTTTGCCGCTTGCATAGACCGTTTCGTAGACGTAAGCGGCGTCCTGCTCGCCAGATGATTTCAGCGCAACGTGCAGGAGCGGTTCATCGGGCTCACTTCGGACGAAGAAAAGCAGCGCGAGACACAGTGCGAAGCTGAGCAGCGAGGCAAGTATGCGTTTCATCGTAAGCCTCCTTGCACTCCGGCGCTCAGAAGAGCGCGGGGACATAGTCGACCGCGTCGGTGATGCCGCCCGCCTGACCGGCGAGCGACAGCTCGAAGCGGTAGACCGGTTGATAGAAGCCCTTGGAATCGGAGAGGTAGTCGAGCGTGCTGGAGCGCACCTCAATTTGCTGGACGCTTTGCGCGAACCACGCACCCTCGAAGCTCTTGCCCGATTGCAGCGCGGCGAGCGCCTGCGCGGGGGAGAGAATAGGCTCTTCGCGCACGGGCGCGAGCGTGGTGATGCGGTTTTCGAGCTGCGAGAGCGTCGCTTGACCGTCGCCTTGTGTTCTCAGATCACAAGTGAGCGTGCCGTGGAGGAAGCCTCCCTCCGTGGGGAGAAGATCGGCGGAGAACACCGCGCGGTAAGAGCTCTCGCCATACGGCGAGAGCGTGAACGCAGCGTCGGCGGGGACGGAGAAGCCAAAGTTGTCGAGCTCTTCGCGCAGCATGTCCTCTGTGACACCAGACGCGGGCGCATCGAAAACGGGCGTGTGATCGCGCCCAAAGCTGTATTTCCACGTGCTGTCGTGCAGGGTGACGTTGAGGAAGTCGCCGGAAGAGTGGTTGGCGTAGATCACAAGGTCATCGTAGTAGTACGCATCCGGAAATTCGACGCTGTGTGCGGCGGCGAATTCCGCGGCGAAGCGGTCGGCACCCGCGTTGTCGAGCGCCTGCGCCTGATAGACATAGGCGGTCTTGCTGTCTTCATCGAGTGCAAAATCGACCGACCAGCGGACGCCGCTCAGGTCCGCCGTCGTGACGGAGGCGTCGCGCAGGTTGCCGTAGGGCTGCGCGGCGTAGGAAATGAAAATGGCGGATAGTGCGAGTGCGAACGCGGCGGGCAGCGCGCAGTAGCGCGGCCACGTCCTGCTCTTTTGATGCAGCGCGAGCACGAGCATTGCTGCACACCAGCCGAGCATCGCGCCGAGCGTGTTGGTGAAGAGGTCGTCCACATCGCACATGCCGCTTCCGGTGAAAAGCTGCGTCAGCTCGATCAGGAGCGAAACGCCGAAGCCCGCGCCGAGCGCTGCATACCACTTGCGAAACGGTTTCCACAAGAGTGGCAGCAGCACGCCGAGCGGGACGAAGAGCGCGATGTTGAGCAGCACGTTGAGCCAGATTTGCAGCGTGAAGCGCTGATACGCTTCGCGCCAAGCAAGGAAAAGCTGCAAATTCCACTGCCGCGCGGCAAATTCATTCGGCTCGCTGCGCAGCAGCGTGACGAAGACCGTGACCGCCGCCCAGCCGACGAGCAGCACCGCGCAGACCGCCTTTCCCCACGGGAAGCGGCGGCCTTTTTTGCGGCAGACGGCATAGCAGACGGCCAGAATAAGGCCGCAGATAAGCGCAGCGGGCACGGCAAAGCGCATCCCGCGCTGCAAAAGATAAAAAAGATAGGAAACAAAGTCGTGCATGAGCTCCCTCCCGATTTGATTAGTCAGTTGGTTTCGCTGTTCGCGGTTTTGTCCTCTTCGATGCGCGCGCTCACGTCCTCGCGGAAGGCGAGCCACGCATCCTCGTTTTCCACATAGTATTTGGGGCAGATCTTGCCCGTCACGTCGTAGTGGCGGATGACATCCTCGGCGGGGTCAAGAGAAAACGTCTCGCACAGCCACGCGACGAGCTGTTCAAGGCTCTCCATCGTCGCGTCGTCGAATTTGCCCGTCTCATCGGCATGGCAGACCTCGATGGACACGGTGTAGTCGTTCGCGGTATTGGAGCAGTAGGCAATCTCCGTCAGCGGCACGCACTGCAAGATCTCACCGTCCAGCCCGACGACAAAGTGGGCGCTTGCGTAGGTCTCGTGCGTCAGCGCGAGATTGGCGAAAAAGCTGCGGTTCGCCGCGGCGGTCGTGCCGGGATTGCCGACATAGTGCACCACCACGCCGGAAATTTCCCTGAGCGGCGTGCCGGGACGGGAGTATTCGTTTGTCGGAATGTAGTCGACCGTGACAAAGTCCGGCACGCTGACATTCGAACCGGGGAGATTCCGGTGGGCGAGCGCATAGCGCAGCTTCACGCCGCCGAGAACGAGCAAAACGAGCGCGAGCAGGACGAGAAATGCTTTCTTACTCCCGGTGCGGCGGCGCCTGCGCCGCCGCTTTGTTTTTTCTGCCATGTTAGTTCACGCTTTCCGTGGTGGAAACGTCCTCTGTGGCGGGGAGGGTGTGAATGCCGTCGTCGCTGGGCGGCGTTACGGTGTTGGATTTCAGCTCGGGCAGCAGCTCGCTGAGTACTTGCAGGGTGTTGGGCGTCGAGCCGTTCACATTGGGGCTGAGCGTATACACCTCCGGGCGGCCTTTTTCATTGGTGGACTCAAAGTACAGCTCGAGCCAGAAGGAGATGGGGGGAAACGTACTGGTATTCCTGCACGGCGAAGATGTCGCTGCCGCCGTTATCGGAATCCTGAACGTCCTGCATCAGCGCGGCGTAGACCTGTTCAGCCTGCGCGGCGGTGAGGGCATAGTCCTTTGTGTTGGATTTCTCATCGTAATAGCAGTAGCTGTCGAGGAAGCGCGGCGTGTCGCCGAGGTGCTCGTAGCCGTAGCCGAGGACGCGGCGAAGCACGGACTCTCTGCACATATAGAGCGCGTTCACGCGCGCCGTGACGGACGAGGGCACGGTGAGCTCACTTCTCCGCAGGTAGAGCGAATAGGAGCGCGAGAGCTGCGAGCCGTCCTTGAGGTAGTAGGTCAGGCGCAGGGAGAAATGTTCGATGTCGTCATGATCGCTCTGGGAGAGCGTATCCGCGTCCCATGCGTCTGCGATGCGCGCCTGCTCGTTCCGGTTTTTGACGATGGCCTGGTGTGCCGCGGTGAGGCGGCGGATGGTATCGGCGTCGTCGGTCGTGACGTTCGTCATGCCGGAGAAGGTGTAGTAAACGGATTCGATCTCGCTCTCGTCCGGCACGTGCTTTTCATAGCCCGTGAGGTCGAAGCTCATCGCAACGCCGAGCAGCACAAGAGCAAGCGCGACGATGGCCGCGCCCTTTGCGCCCGCGCGGAAGACGCGGAAGCTCTTTTTGATGAGCATCTCGGCGACAAAGTAGCCCACAAGCCCCGCCGCCGCCATGCAGAGGATCGTGCCGGGCAGGGAATCGTTGCCGCCCGAGCGGTACTGGCCGAAGAGGAAATAGTAGAGGAACTGCCCGAGGGCAACGGCGGTACAGAACGCCACGCCGTACTTGAAGATGGGCGTCGCCCACGGGAAGGCGACCGTCGAGCCGGTCATCTCGCTCTTGCGCGTGCGGTAGAGGAGCAGCGCGATGAGGGCGATGACAAGTCCCGCGAGCGCGTAGGCGGCGAGGATCATGAAAGAGCGGTGCTCAAGCGCGTAGGCGGTCACATAGTACGAGTCGCTCTCGCAGGTTTCGATCGAGGCGATGTCCACCCTGGGGTACATATAGAGGGGCGGGGAGAGGAAATCGAGCGCAACGTCGGTGTGCCCACTGTAGCCGTAGAGGAAATTGCCCGCAAAGTTGCGCAGCAGATATTCCATTCCCGGGAACGAGAATATTGCCGACGAAATAGAAGACGGGCGCGGCGAGGATCTGCCCCGTCATCATCATGCACAGCACGGCGAAGGAGTAGAAAAAGACGGCTTCGAGCATGGCGCTGCCCATGGCCGCGCCAGTGACGCTCCAGAAGCTGAGGTGCAGCGGGGCAGAGACCGCCGCGCCGAGCAGGAACGTGACGAGGATGGTGGAAAGCTGGCAGAACAGTCCCGTGAGGTAGGCGGTCAGAAAGATGGTCTCGCGCCGCACGGGGAGCGCGTGGAAGCCGTTCGTCGCGCGGCTCTGCGTCAGGTGCGAGAAGGCGAGCATCGCAAAGAAAAGGCCGAAGACGAAGGAAATGAAGACGCCGCCGCGCACGCCGGTGTTGAGCAGCAGGTAAGATGCATCCGCTGCGCTGTAACCGAGCTGATAGGCGGAAAGCTCTGAAAAGAGCATGACTGGCACGAGGAAAAGCCACAAGGCGGTGTAGCCGAGCCAGAGCGGCCAGGTGTGCTTGAGCTGGCTGCGGAATAGGGTCTTATCAAAGAACGATGTCGCGGATCGCATAGTCCTCACCTCCCAGTTCATAGATGAAAATTTCTTCAAGTGACAGCGGCACCGCGTCGATAAAGATCGGGTGCAGCGCGGAGAGCTGCTGTTCCAGTTCCTCTGCACTGCCGCGGCAGATGAGCGTGTGGACGCGCCCGGTCTGCGCGTGGTGCAGCACCTTGATCTCCTGCGGCAGGGCGGGCAGCTCCGCGCCCTCGAAGGCGAGCTGGAGCTTGACGGTATAGTCCTGCAATTCGCTCAGCGAATGCTCAAGCAGGAGCTTGCCGCGGCTCATCACGCCCACGTGGTCGCACACGTCCTCCAATTCGCGCAGGTTGTGCGACGAGACAAGCACTGTCGTGCCGCGCTCGGCAACGTCCTGCAAAATGAGGCTCCACACCTGGCGGCGCATCACGGGGTCGAGACCGTCCACCGGCTCGTCGAGAATGAGATAGTCGGGCATCGTGCACAGCGCGAGCCAGAAGGCCGCCTGCTTCTGCTGGCCCTTGCTCATGCGGCGCAGCGGCCGCTTTTCATCGAGCGCGAAGACCTCGCGGAGCTTTTCAAAGCGCTCCTGATCGAACTTCGGGTACAGCCCGCGGTAAAAGCGCATCATATCGCGCAGCCCCGCCTGCATAAAGTAGAACCAGTCGTCGGGGATGGAGGCGATGCGCGCCTTCACGCCCGCATTTTCCCAGACCTCCTCGCCGTCAAAGCGCACGCTGCCCTCATCCTGACGGTAAACGCCTGTCAGGTGGCGCAGCAGCGTCGTCTTGCCCGCGCCGTTCGGCCCCACAAGGCCGTAGACCGCGCCGCGCGGCACGCTCAGATCCGCGCCGTCGAGCGCGGCAAAGCCGTCAAAGGTCTTTTTAAGACCGCGTACTTCGATCATTTCGCTTCTCCCTCCCTGCACAATGCTTGAATGTCTTCCTCGCTCACGCCCATGGCGCGCAGCTCCTGCAAAAGCTCTTTGAGCTGCTGCTCAAGCGATAAGCGGCGCGCGTCGTCCTGCGCGCGGTAGGTGTGCACGGCAAAGCAGCCCTTGCCGGGCACGGAGCAGCAGTAGCCGCTCGATTCCAACTCGTTGTAGGCGCGCTGGATGGTATTGGGGTTGATGGCAAGCTGCGTCGCCAGCGCGCGCACCGAGGGGAGCTTATCCCCGTCGGCGATCGCGCCCGAGACGATCAGCCGCCGCAGCCCGTCGCACACCTGCTCGTAGATCGGGCGCGCGTCGCGGTAATTTAAGGTGATCATGGCATTCCTCCTGCATTCATCGGCTGCACAGCACGGCGAGCAGCAAAATGCCGAGCAGCAGTACAACAAGAACCGGGATCAGAAATATCAAGTGGAACATAGGCGCCTCCTGCTGTATTAAGTGTGTTAGTACAGTTAGGATAGCATGGCGGACACCGGTTGTCAAGCGGGGAATGCAAAAAATTTTCCGCCGTTTTGCTGTGCAAATCACTAAATGCAGGTAAAGAATGCATTAAAATTTATGCAGAATGTATGATTTGCCATGCGCGCACGACAAAAAACGACACTTGCCCCGTTGACAGCGGGCGGCCGATTTGGTATTCTCTGAGATATGAAAGAAATTCATCAAACGTTTTACGGAATGTGATTTTTGGGAAGGAGAAGTGTATGGAACAGTTTATGAAGATCAACACTGCGGTCAACGGCTTCGTCTGGGGGCCGGTGATGCTGGCGCTGCTCGTCGGCACGGGCGTCTACCTGAGCATCGCTGTGGGCTTTATCCAGTTCACCAAGATCGGCTACTGGTGGAAAAACACCATCGGTAAGATCTTTAAGAAGGGCGAGGCCGGCGACGGCGAGATCACGCCGCTGCAGGCCGTGTCCACGGCCCTTGCCTCCACCGTCGGCACGGGCAACATCGCGGGCGTCACGGGCGCGATCATCTTAGGCGGCCCCGGCGCCGTGTTCTGGATGTGGATCTCGGCGCTTTTCGGCATGGTGACCAAGTTCTCTGAGGTCACGCTCGCCGTCAAATACCGCGAGCGCAACGAAAAGGGCGACTGGTGCGGCGGACCCATGTATTACATCAAAAACGGCCTTGGCCCCAAGTGGAAGTGGCTCGGCACCGTGTTCGCCGTGCTCGGCGCCATCGCGGCGTTCGGCATCGGCAACATCGCGCAGGTCAACTCCATCGCGGACTCCGTCAAGTCCGTCGCCGTCGCGTTCAATGAAAACGCGGCGAGCAGGGAGACGATGATCTGCCTCATCACCGGCATCTGTGTCGCCATCTTCGTCGCGCTGGTGCTGCTCGGCGGCGTCAAGCGCATCGGTCAGGTCACGGAAAAGCTCGTGCCCCTCATGGCCGTCATTTACATCGTCTGCGCGCTTATCGTCGTGTTTGCGAATATCAGCGCCGTTCCCGGCGTGTTCGCTTCCATCTTCAAGGGCGCTTTTAACCCCGCTGCCGTCACCGGCGGCGCGGCGGGCATGTCCATCAAGCTTGCGATGACCAAGGGCGTCGGCCGCGGCGTTTTCTCCAACGAGGCGGGCCTCGGCTCCGCGCCCATCGCGCACGCCGCCACCTCGGAAAAGAACCCCGTCAAGCAGGGCCTTTACGGCATCTTTGAGGTCTTTATGGATACCATCGTCATCTGCACGCTCACGTCCCTTGTTGTCCTCTGCTCCGGCGCGGCGGACGGCAATTACGGCAACGCGGCAGCTGCGGGCGTTCCCACGGCGGTCGCGGGCTTTGCCACAGTCTTCGGCGCGAAGGCGGGCTCGGTCATTCTGGCGGTCGGCCTGCTGCTGTTTGCCACGTCCACCATCCTCGGCTGGGCGCTCTACGGCACGCGCTGCGCGGAGTTCCTCTTTGGCAGCAAGATCATCCGCCCCTATCAGATCATCTTCTGCCTCGTCGTTGTGGCCGGCGCGGTCGCGGACCTGACGCTCGTGTGGGATATCTCCGACACGCTCAACGGCCTCATGTCCATCCCGAACCTCATCGCGCTGCTGCTGCTGAGCCCCGTGGTCATCAAGGTGACGAAGGAGCATTTCGCGGGACTGAGAAAATAATCGAAACAGCGGCGAGGCCGCTTTTTGAGTGAGAACGCATGTGCTGAAAAGAGACGGCCTTGGCTGTCTCTTTTTTCTTCTGTTTTGCCGCGAGGGACGGGAAAAAGCAAAAAAGCGGTATCATTTCACAGGTTTTGCTTTACAATAGGAAAAAGCTGTGCTATCATAATTCAGCACGCTTATCGTGCGCATTCCCGCACTTAGGACGTGGAGGATTCACCGACCCGCCGCTCAGTGTTGGGAGAATTTATGAAAGGTGGATATCACACTATGATGCTCAAAGACCAGAAGACGGCTATCATCGAAGCCAACCGCACCCACGAAGGCGACACCGGTTCTCCGGAGGTTCAGGTCGCTATCCTCACCGAGCGCATCGCTCAGCTCACCGAGCACCTCAAGCAGCACCCGCAGGACAACCACTCCCGCCGCGGCCTGTACAAGATGATCGGTAAGCGCCGCAGCCTGCTCGATTATCTCATGAAGAAGGACATCGAGCGCTATCGTACCCTGATCGCCAAGCTGGGTATCCGTAAGTAAGTTTGAAAACAGGGTGGTGTGCATGCGCACCACCCTTCTTTCACACTTTCGCCCTTGGCACTTTCCCCGCGCGTATGAGAGCCTGCTATGCTTTAGCAGTTGAAAAAGCGGCGGCGTGACCGACGTTTTTTCAAGTGCTAAACGGTCGGCTCCCATACGGAATTTTACAAAAAAGGAGATCGACAAATGTCTACCATCATCACCCACAGACAGTTCCCCAACTACCACAAGTACGAGATGGAGCTCGCCGGCCGCCCCCTCACGCTTGAGGTCGGCAAGCTTGCTGAACTCGCCAACGCCGCCGTCATGGTCGGCTACGGCGACACCCGCGTGCTCGTCTGCGCCACGGCTTCCGCCCGCCCGCGCGACGGCATCGACTTCTTTCCCCTCTCCGTTGACTTTGAGGAGAAGCTCTACTCCGTCGGCCGCATCCCCGGTTCTTTCAACCGCCGCGAGGGCCGTCCCGGCGAAAAGGGCATCCTGACCAGCCGCGTCATCGACCGCCCCATCCGCCCGCTCTTCCCCTCCGACTTCCGCAACGACGTCTCCATCATGGCGACGGTCATGAGCGTCGACCATGACTGCTCTCCCGAGATCGCGGCCCTGATCGGCACCTCCGCCGCACTCGCCATCTCCGATATCCCCTGGAACGGCCCTGTCGGCGCGCTCAAGGTCGGCCTTGTGAACGGCGAACTCGTGCTCAACCCCAACTCCGAGCAGCGCAAGGTCAGCGATCTTGACGTCACGGTCGTCTCGACCGGCAAGAAGGTCGTCATGATCGAGGCCGGCGCGAACGAAGTCGACAACGACACGATGTACAAGGCCATCGAGCTTGCACACAACGAGAACCAGAAGCAGGTCGAGCTCATCAACCGTATGGTCGCCGAGATCGGCAAGCCCAAGTTCGACTACCCGCACGCGAGCTTCAATCAGGAGCTGTTCGACAAGATCGTCGAAAACTTCATGGACGAGGCCAAGGCCGCGATGGATACCGACGACAAGAACGTCCGCGAGGCCCGCTGGAACGAGATGATCGAGCACTGGCACGAGAAGTACCTCGAGGAGTATCCCGACATGGATCAGTACCTCGATGAGATCACCTACAAGTTCCAGAAGAAGATCGTCAAGCAATGGCTGCTCGAAGGCCACCGCGTCGACGGCCGAGCGAAGAACGAGATCCGTCCTCTCGCTGCCGAAGTCGGCGTGCTGCCCCGCGTCCACGGCTCGGGCCTGTTCACCCGCGGCCAGACGCAGGTGCTCTCCGTCTGCACGCTCGACACGCTTTCCGCCGCCCAGAAGCTCGACACCATCTGGGAAGAGACCGAAAAGCGCTATATGCACCACTATAACTTCCCCGGCTACTCCGTCGGCGAGGCCAAGCCCTCCCGCAGCCCCGGCCGCCGCGAGATCGGCCACGGCGCTCTCGCTGAGCGCGCGCTGCTGCCGGTCATCCCGTCTGTCGACGAGTTCCCGTATGCCATCCGCGTCGTGAGCGAGGTCGTCTCCTCCAACGGTTCGACCTCTCAGGGCTCCATCTGCGGCTCCACGCTCGCGCTGATGGACGCTGGCGTGCCCATCAAGGCGCCCGTCGCCGGTATCTCCTGCGGCCTCATTCAGGACGGCGACGACTTCACCACGTTCATCGACATTCAGGGTGTTGAGGACTTCCACGGCGAGATGGACTTCAAGGTCGCCGGTACGAAGAAGGGCATCACCGCCATCCAGATGGACCTCAAGAACGACGGCCTGACCATGGCGATCATCAAGAACGCCCTCGAGATCACCTATGACGCGCGCGTTCAGATCCTCGACCAGATCATGCTGCCCTGCATCGCAGAGCCGCGCGCCGAGGTCAGCCAGTACGCGCCCAAGATGATCACCATGCACATCGATCCCGAGCGCATCCGCGAGGTCATCGGTAAGGGCGGCAGCGTCATCCAGAAGATCGTTGCCGATACCGGCGCCAAGGTCGACATCGACGACGACGGCACCATCCACATCGCCTCCGCCGACGCCGCCGCCTGCGACGCCGCGAAGAAGTGCATCGACGACATCGTGTTTGTCCCCGAGGTCGGCAAGCTGTACTATGGCCGCGTCGTGCGCCTGATGCAGTTCGGCGCGTTCGTCGAGATCGCCCCGGGCAAGGACGGCCTCGTCCACATCTCCAAGCTCGACCGCAAGCGCGTCGAGAAGGTCGAGGATGTCGTCACCGTCGGCGATATGATCTGGGTCAAGTTCATGGAGATCGACGAGAAGGGCCGCTGGAACCTCTCCCGCAAGGACGCCCTCATCGAGATCGAAGCCCAGCAGGCCGCCGCAAAGGCCGCCGAGCAGCAGTAATTCAAATTCCCAAAAGAATCAAAAAGCAGCGCCAACCGGCGCTGCTTTTTTTGTGCTTGCGGCGAAATCGGCGGCATGGTATGCTGGATGTGGAAAAGTTGAAAGCGTTACGGGGAGGAAACTTGCCCTATGAGAAGCGATAGTATGTTTGTCGAGGCGGCCAAAGAGGATGTGCCGGAGATCATTGCCCTGCGGCATCAAATTTGGGGCACTACTTACAGAGGGATCTACCCCGATGATATGATCGACAACTTTGATTGGGCGTGGCATCAGGAGAAAGAACTGCTGCGGATCAATGATCCGGCGTATTCTGTGTATCTGCTCCAAAAAGACGATCAAAATATCGGCTATTTGACGATAAGCAGAACCGACGGGATCGTCTTGCAGTCACTGTATATTCTCTCTGAATATCAGCGGCAGGGGATCGGTCGGGCGGCATTTGATTTTATCAGGGCATATTGCAGGGAACACGGTGCGAAGTCTTTTACCTGCCACTGTGTTCCGGAAAACCTGAATGCCCGGGCATTCTATGAGAAGATGGGCGGCGAGGTGATCAGGACGGACTTGGCAAACGAGGAGCCATGGCAGAACTCGGTCACCTATCGGTTTGCGGCGGCGTAAGCGAATCTGAAAGATCGACAGCTGCCGGACGGGGTGGACAGCAAGCGCTTTATCCGCAGGGTGCGGAGAATTTATGAGGATCGGGAGGGGCTTCCAATGGACTATATCCGAATCACCGATGATAATATTGAGAAAGAGCACATCTGCTGTGCGATGTCCGGCAAGCAGGGCGTCATCAAAAAGGAGTGGCTCAAGCAGCGTTTTAAAGAGGGGCTGGTCTTCTGCCGGAGCACGGAGCGCGGCAAGTGCTTCATTGAGTATATTCCGGCAGAAAACGCGTGGGCCCCTATTCAGGCGGACGGGTATTTTTATATTGACTGCCTGTGGGTCTCCGGCTCGCTGAAAGGGCACGGATATTCCAATGATCTGCTGGATAGGTGCATCCGGGACGCAAAGAAGCAGGGACGAAAGGGACTGTGTATTCTGTCTGTCGAGGGGCGAAAGCGGGAGTTTCTCTCCGACCCGAAGTATCTGGCATATAAGGGATTTGCCGTTGCCGACACATCGGAATGCGGGATCAATTTGATGTATCTGCCGCTTGCACAGGATGCAGAGCCGCCGAGGTTCAAGGCCTGTGCCAAGTACCCTGCGGTGGAAGAGAGAGGCTTTGTCCTCTATTATACCGACCAGTGCCCGTTTACTTACTACTGGGTGCCGCGCGTGGAAGAGGCTGCGAGAGCGTACAGTGTTCCTTTGAAGGTCATTCATATCACCAGCAGGGAGCAGGCGCAGAGCGTGCCCGCTCCGGTGACGACCTACGCGCTGTTCAAGGACGGCAAGTTCCTGACCCAGAGCATTCAAACGGACAAAAAATTTCTGAAGCTTGCGGGGATACAGGTGGAGCAGTGCTCGGATACAAAATAAAAGCACGGTAAGGGGCGCGGCATGGCCGCGCCCCTTTGCAAATTCCATGCGGCTATGCCGAAGCGGAAGAGAAAATAAATTTCGCGGCATATTTACAGGCTGTGGGGGAATTTGGTATAATATGGCATCCGACAGGATACAAAAGACAAAAACGTGATTTTCTTCCCTGAAAGGAGAAGTGCTGTAATGCGTGATTATATCATTATGACCGATAGCTGCTGCGATCTGAGCCAGCAGGAGGTCGAAGAGCTCGACCTGACCGTTCTGCCCCTCTCATTTACCATCGAGGGCAAAACGCTTTTGAATACGCCCGACCACGCGGACATGTCGCCCGAGGAATTTTTCGCCAAGATCGCCGCGGGCGCGGACTGCACGACCGCCGCGGTCAACGTCGGCCAGTTCACCGACGCGATGGAAAAGGTTTTGCAGGAGGGCAAGGACATCCTCTGCGTCTGCTTTTCGAGCGCGCTGTCCACAACGTATCAGTCCGCCTGCATCGCGGCGGAAGACCTGCGCGAAAAGTACCCCGAGGCGAAGATCTTAGTCATTGACTCGCTGTCCGCCTCGCGCGGGCAGGGCATGCTGCTCTATCGCGCCGTGCGCGAGCGCCGCGAGAAGAATTTGACCATCGACGAGCTGGATGCCTACGTCCGCTCCATCATCCAGAGCCAGTGCCACTGGTTCATCGTCGACGATCTGAACCACTTAAAGCGCGGCGGCCGCGTGAGCTCCACGGCGGCGCTGGTCGGCACGATGCTTGGCATCAAGCCCGTCATGCACACGGACAGCGAGGGCCGCTTGACCCCCGTGAGCAAGGCCCGCGGCACGAAGGCGGCGCTGCGCGCGCTTGTCGACAAGGTTGGCGAGATCGGCGTCGAGCCAGAGAAAAACCAGCCCATGCTCATCTGCCACGCCAATTGCCCGGAGTCCGTCGAATACGTCAAGGGGCTACTCAAGGAGCGCTTCGGCGTGACGGACGTGCGCGATGAGTTCATTGGCCCCGTCATCGGCGCGCACACCGGCTGCGGTACGTTGGGCCTGTTCTTTGTGGGGACTGAGCGATGAAGTGGCTGGAATTACACCTTGACACGCAGCCCGCGGGCATCGAACCCGCGACGGAGCTTTTGAGCGAGTACGGCATCGACAGCCTGATGATCGACGAGGAGGGCGACTTCAAGGACTTCCTCGAAAATAACCACCAGTACTGGGACTATGTCGACGACGAGCTGATGGAGCAGATGCACGGCAAAAGCCGCATCACGTTTTATTTGGAGGACAGCGCCGAGGGCTACAACACCCTCGCGCAGTTCCGTATCGGTCTGTCGGCCTTCAAAAAGCAGCATCCCGAGTACGCGCCGCTGATCCTCAGCATGGAAAATGTCGAAGACGCGGACTGGGAGAACAACTGGAAGCAGTTCTACAAGCCCATGGAGATCGGCGAGCGGCTGCTCGTCGTGCCGGAATGGGAGCAGGCGCAGGAGGACGGGCGCGTCAAGCTTGTCTTAAATCCCGGATTGACGTTCGGCACCGGCAGCCACGCCACGACGCGGCTGTGCTTACAGGCGCTTGAGCAGCATATCCACGGCGGGGAAAAGGTTTTAGACCTTGGCTGCGGCAGCGGCATTTTATCCATCGCCGCGCTGCTGCTCGGCGCGAAGGACGCCTTTGCCTGTGATATCGACGACAAGTGCGTCGGCGTCGCGTATGAAAACGCCGCGCTCAACGGCGTCGGCAAGGAGCATTACACCGTCCGCGCAGGCGATGTGCTCAGCGACAAAAGGCTCCAGAAGGAGTTCGGCGGCGACTATGACGTCATCGTTGCGAACATCGTCGCGGACGTCATCATCGCGCTCGCCCCGCAGGTGGGGAAGCTCCTCAAAAAGGGCGGCATTTTCCTCTGCTCCGGCATCATCGACGACCGCGCCGACGAGGTGCGCGAGAAGCTCGTCGAAGCGGGATGGACGATCGAAGAGACTCGCAGCAGCGAGGGGTGGTTTTCTTATCTTTGCAGATAAGAGGAGGCTTTTCACGCTGCGCGTGGATGGGGAATAGCAGTGCCGATGGCACTGCACAGATAAAGGGGGCCATTCTCTCACGTGAGAGAATGGCCCCCTTACACCCCCAAGAGAACGCAAGGGGCTCTGCCCCTTGACCCCGCCATTGCGAGCTTGGGGCTTGAAGAGCTGAGGTGCTTGCCGAATCGGGTGCCTGCCAAGTGGTGCTGCTAAACGATTTGGGTTGCTCCTATTACCCGCTGCCGCTCTGCCTGCGATTCGGCAGTCTAACGCAATTTCCGGCTACTTCAGATTTGTGCAAACCTGCTTTTTTGCCTGCCGAGGCAGCATTGCTGCGCTCGCCGCGGGTTAGTTGGCGGATTCCATGTAGATTTCTTCGGTTTTCTGCTGAGCGGTGGTGAGCAGGTCTTTTGCGCTGCCAAGGTTTTGCTTTTCCATTTGTTCCAGTGCGTCGGTGATGGCGTTGAACAGCAGATGGTACATCTTTTCGTAGTTCATAGTATAGTCCTCCTATCGCAATACAAATGTAATACTTTTATATTACACATATTTGGACAAAAATGCAATACACTTGTCATATGAAATGTATTGCAGGTGAGACTATGGCTTTTAAAATTCCAAGCGTACCGCCGACGACCAACAAATCGGTGCGTTTTCCCAATGATATGCTCGAAGAGATTGAGAACGCGATCCGCGGCAAGGACTGCACATTCTCGGCATTCGTCGTCGCAGCTGTCCGAGCTGCACTTGACGACTTAAAAGAACAAGAAAACGACCGCTGATGCGGTCATTTCTTTGTATGCGGCGAGCGCAGCAATGCCGCGCCCGCAGGCAGTCTGCCGCCGTGCTACTGTCACTCGCGCCTCACGAAGTAAGGCGCGGTTGTGAGCAGTCACGATTCGCAGAAGACTCATGGCGAAGCCATGTACACCGCACCTGATTACCCGCAAGGGGTATGCCACATCCGTAAGGCAGCAAAGCTGCCAACGGCTGTGCAATCCGCAGGCTGCGCAGCTCTTCGAGCCGCAGACTGCCAATGTGCGGGGTCGAGGGGGAAGGCCCCTCGTCCTTCTCTCGGGGGTTGTAAAGGGGGATACTCTCTTTCGAGAAAGAGAGTATCCCCCTTTTACGCACTCCCGCACGGTGCGGGAATCGTCCTCCTGCACCAGTGCAGGAAAAAACTCTTTTACGCCTCCGGCGTCAAAATCCCTTTCTCCGTAACCAGCATCGTGCAGCGCATATCATGCTCCTCGACCGGCACCTCGGGCGACATGAGCTGCTCGCGGCAGATGAGCACCGTCGGGCAGTGGAGCTGCGGCAGCAGGCGGTCATAGTACCCGCCGCCCTGACCGAGACGGCGGCCCTTGCGGTCGAACGACAGGCAGGGCACGACGGCGAAGTCGATGTCCGCCGCGGTGACGAGTGCGCAGCTCTTTTTCGGCTCCAGAATGCCGTAGGCGCCCGCCTCCGAGGTCGTCCATCGAGCGCACGACGCACAGGTCGATGGCGTGTCCAGCGGCGCAGCGGGGCAGAATGAGCGTCTTGCCCGCGGCGATGGTCTCGTTCATAAAGAGCGAGGTGTCGATCTCCTTTTCGGTGCCGGCAAAGGCGAAGACGACTTTCGCGCTCTTGTACTCATCGAGCGCGAGCAGGTGGCGGCAGATGGCCTCAGAGCTCTCAGCCTTGTAGGTGGGATCGAGCGTGCGCTCTTTCTTGCGGATAAAGGTTCTCAGTGCTTTTTTCTCTTCGATCACAGACATGGGAAGGACCCTCCTGATGCTTTCAAAACTTGTCGTTCCTATCGTAGCAAAAAGCGAGGGAAAAGGCAAGCTGCCGAAGAAAGTAAAATAATATCCCGCCGCGCTTGTCAAAAGAAATTGACAGCAATTTTTAATTTTGTTATCCTAATCATGGATAGGAACGCGGATGACCGCGTCGATCAGAGGAGGAATTTTTACCATGGCTATGCTGCTCAAGGGAGCCGAGGTCGCCAAGGCGCTGACCGAGGAGCTCCATGCAAAGACGGAAGAACTGAAGAAAAACGGCGTAGAGCCCTGCCTCGCCATCCTGCGCGTCGGTGCGCGCGAGGACGACCTGGCCTACGAGCGCGGCGCGCTCAAGCGCTGCGAGAAGGTCGGCATCACGGTCCGTCAGGTCGTCCTGCCTGAGGATGTGACGCAGGAGGTGCTGATGGAGAACATCCACGCGCTGGGCGCGGACGAGAAGGTCCACGGCGTGCTGATGTTCCGCCCGCTGCCGGGGCACCTGGACGACGAGGCGGCGCGCGCGGCGCTCGACCCGAAAAAGGACATGGACGGCATCACCGACGGTTCCATGACCGCCGTTTACGCCGGCACCAAGGGCGGCTATCCCCCCTGCACTGCTGCGGCCTGCGTGGCGCTGCTCAAGCACTACAACATCCCCATCAAAGGCAAGCGCGTCGTCGTCATCGGCCGCAGCCTTGTCATCGGCAAGCCGGTCTCTCTGCTGCTGCTCGCCGAGCATGCGACCGTGACCATCTGCCACAGCCGCAGCGAAAATCTGCCCGCGATCTGCCGCGAGGCCGATATCCTCGTCGTCGCCGCCGGTAAGGCCGGCATGGTCGGCGCGGAGAGCGTCCGCGCGGGTCAGGTCGTGCTGGATGTCGGCATCCACGTCGGCGCGGACGGCAACCTCTGCGGCGACACCCGCTTTGCCGAAGTTGAGCCGGTCGTCGAGGCCATCACTCCGGTCCCCGGCGGCGTCGGCACCGTGACGAGCACGATCCTCGCAAGCCATGTCGTCGAGGCGGCGGAGCGCGCGGCGAACCAGTAATTTTCGCATTCAACCGGCATAGAGAGGAAAGAAACTGATCGGACAAGAGAACAGGAGGGAAGTCATGGGACTTTACGATTCCGTTGACCGCGGCAAGCCAAAGCCCAAGCGTTTGACCGGCCCCATCGCGCTCTGCTGCGCGCTGTTTCTGCTGTTCGGCGGCCTGACGTACTGGGCCTGTCACTACCAGTTCCGTTTTCATGCCTTTATCTCCGATTTGACGGACAGCACGCGCGATGCGCGAAGCACAGAGACGTTTCGCGTCACAGTGAACGGAAGCGAAACGGACGTATCGATCGACGATCTCAGTGACCTTTTATACCTTATCGACAAGGCCGGCGCGGGCCGCACCGCCGCTGCGCCGGAGGAGATGCCCTACGCCGTGATCGACTACGGCGATGGCTCGACGCTTGAGATCTGGAAGGTCGAGCTCGTGAATCCGTCCAACGACTGGACGGAGGGGCCGTTTTTCCGCTACACGGACGCGAAGGGGAAGTCGTATGGCTACGACACGGACCAACTCCGCTGGGGAAAGTGTCGTTCGGCTCTTGGGAGAGTGAAGAAAAGGAGCACCCGCAGGGGTGCTCCTTTTTTTGCGCGCTCTCCAGCGCGCGAGGATTTTGCAGCCCGAAAGGGCTGCTTCTGTCCCTGCACCGTGCAGGGGGCGAGTCAAAGGAGCCATTCTCTTTCGCGAAAGAGAATGGCCCCTTTGAAACCCCAAGAGAAAGGACGAGGGGAGGCCCCCTCGACCCCCGACATTGCGGGTCTTATTCTTGAAAGACTGCACGCGCTGCGCAGTGCGGGTGCGGTGTACATGGCTTCGCCATGAAGCTTCTGCGAGTCGTTGCCGTTCGCAACCGCGCCTTACTATCGTGAGGCGCGAGTGACGTTCGCATCGGCGGCAGACTGCGTGCGGAATGCGGCATTGCTGCGCTCGCCGCATTGAGCAGTGCTCCGTTAGACGGAAATTAGGCTGCACTTCTACAAGATGGGCAGAGCGGCAGCGGATAATAGGAGTAAGTCAGATCGTATAGCAGAACTCAACGCGGCAACGCCGCGCGCGGGCAGTGCAATCGGCAAGCATTGCAGCTCTTCGAGCTGTTCGCTTGCAATGAAAGCCTTTCTCTTGGGGTTCCAAAGGGGGTATTCTTTTTTGCAAAAGAGAATACCCCCTTTGACCCTGCCGCCCGCAGGCGGCATTTCTTTCGCACCTGTGCGAACAAGAGGGAGTCTTTCTTTGAAAAAGAAAATCTCCCCTCTTGACAATATCGATATTCGATAATATACTCTCCTCAAGAATATCGAATATCGATAAAAGGAGGCTGACGATGGCGCGAGAGAAATTCAGCACGCTGACCGAGCAGATGTTTTATATCCTCCTGTGCCTGCGCGAGGAGTGCTGCGGCATGGACGTGATGGCGCGCGTGAACGAGTTGACGGGCGGGCGCGTGGCCGTCGGCCCGGGGACGCTCTACAACCTGCTCGAGCAGTTTCTGGCGGCGGGGTACATCGTCGAGACGCGCGCGGAGGGGCGGCGGCGCAGCTATCAGCTCACAGCGGAGGGAAAAACGCTGCTGCAAAACGAGGTGGAGCGCCTGCAAGCACAGGTGCGGGACTACGAGAAGCTATTTGAGAGATAACGCCCCTTGCGGGCGGCGAGAAATGAGAGAAAGCGAGGTTTTTCTGATGCGCAACACCAAACGGGAGCTGAATCCCTATTCTTTTTACGACACCGAGGGGCTTGCGCGCCACTTTGAGCGCATGGCGGCGGAGGGCTGGGCGCCCGACCGCGTGGGCCTGTTCATCCGCTACCGCCGCATTAAGCCGCAGAAGCTGCGCTTTGCCATCACCTACTATCCCGATGACGGTGGTGCAGCTGGAAATGTCAAGAAATGTGCAGTCGGGAAACACCCAAAATCTGAAAAGCATGGTAATACAGCGCAGTTTTTCCGAAGTGGAGCGTAGCGGAACGCAGGAAAACTGCGGCGGCATCGGATCAGGCTGCCGTTTGCGCCTGCACCCACTCCCGGTACTTCGCAGGCGGCAGTCCCAGCGGGTTGCGCGTATAGATCCTAACGCGGTTGTAGTAGATAAAAACATAGCGAAAAATGATCGTTTTGACCTGTTCTCTCGGCAGCTTGTACGCCGCAATCTGATAGATCTTCTCTTTCTTGAGCGTGGCGAAAAAGCTCTCCATCCGTGCGTTGTCGAAGCAATGTCCGGTGCCGCTGAGGCTTTGTATCATGCCGCAGCGAGACAGCTCGGAACGAAAGGCTAAGCTGGTGTATTGACTGCCGCGATCCGAGTGGAACACCGCTCCGCTCAGACTCGGATAGAGCCGCTCCAACTGCCGTACCGTATCAATGCACAGCTCCTTCTTCATATTGTCCCGCATCTCGAGCGCGACGATCTCGCCGCTGAAGCAGTCCATGACCGGAGACACATACAGCTTGCCGTCCGCACACTGTACCTCGGTAATATCTGTGAGAAACTTCTCCGAAGGGCGCTGGGCACTGAAGTCCCGTTTCAGAATGTTTTCCTGCTCCTGCGCTTCTGTCGTGGCTTTCGTGATTCCATGCGGAATGCGTCTTTTATGGAGCCAGCCATTCTCTTTCATCACGCGATACACCGTTCTCCGGCTGACGTCAACGCCATCCTGCTCAAGCGCAAGGCAGACGCGATCCACGCCGTAGTTTCGGTTATCCGGATGCTCTTCGAGAATCTTTTTGACCTTTCCCGCAAGAAGCTGACGGCTGCTGTGCCTGCCCCTGTTTCGAAGCCACTGGTAATAACCGGATTCGCTCAGGCGCAGGACGCGGCACATCTCCTTTGCCGTGTAGACACCCTTGCGTTCGACTATGAACAGGTGTCGTTCACACGCTTTTACTTCTTGCGGTCTTTTGCGAAAAAACCGAGTGCATCCTTGAGAATGTCGTTTGCAGTTCGCAGCTCGGAAACCTCACGCTCGAGCTCACGGATGCGGATCGTCTGCTCCTCTGCGCTCGGTGTCTTCGCGGGCGGTGTATTTCGGCGTATGCTGCGCCAATCCGCCAGCGTGTAGTACGCAACACCGAGCTGCTGTGCAGCCTTCTTCACGCCGATCTCGTCTGATTCCAATCTGGGATAATATCTGACCGGCCTGAAAACAGACCCTCTGAATACGCTTATCAGCTTCAGCACTTCTTCCTTGAATTCTTTGCTGTAATGCTTCATTGCGATTCCATCCTCCATCTCTGTTCTTTCAGTTTAACAGATTTTGGAATGGGGATTTTTTGTCATGTATTTCGCCTGTTGTTACGCTGATCTGCGGACTGACCTTATCTGCTATAACAGCTGGTATCGGAAGGCGGCGCGCACAGCGAGAGAGGCATCGCTTTTTTGCTGCAAAGTCGCGCCGCTGGCTCCAGATACTGCGCGCGGCGCTGCTGCTGACAATTTTCGGCATTTTGGTGAGAGCCCTGCTGGGGACCGGCGGCAGCAGTATGGGGAGGCTTTACCTTGCCGCGATCCTGTGCGGGCTCACGCCGTTTGCTGCGATGTTTCTCACCTATTCGGCGGTGAAAACCGGTGCGGGCAGGGCGAAAGCGCTGCATCGGCCTGCGTGACGGCGGCGGCGGTCGCGCTGGCTTCGGTGGGGGTGCTGCTTACCATGGAGCAGAACGGACTTTTTGACAGCGATGAAGTTCCGCCTGAGCTGTATGATGAAGAATTTCGGGCGACCGTCTACCACGACGCGCTGCCGCTCTACCTCTCTGACCTCGGCGTAGCGGATGAAAACGTGCGCTGGTCGTGCTTGAGCTGGGAAATGTCCTCGCCTTTTGCTTCTCAGCGCGGTGGATGGCAGGACGATGTGCTTGCCGCCTTTGATGATCCGGAGCATCCGGAGACAGCGCGCGGCAATCCCACGTGGATTCATTACAGCGTCAGCGATGTACCTTTACATCGTGGTTTGGCCGCTGTCTTGCCGCTGAGCTGAACTATCGCCAGCGAGCATACGTTGATGGCGACCCGCGTCCTCGTTGCGGGTGAAGAGACCCTCCGCACGCTCGGGGAACTCGCGGGTCAGGCGGCTGTAGCGCGCCTCGTTCATCAGGAATTCACGGTAACCGCCGGCAGGAGCCTTGGAGTCGAGCGTGAACTTCTTGTCAGCCGCCGGATTGAAGCGGAACAGGTTCCAGTAGCCGCAGTCCACGGCCTTCTTCATTTCCTTCTGGCAGTTCTTCATGCCGCCCTTGATGGAGTGCATCTCGCAGGGGCTGTAGCCGATGATCAGGGACGGGCCGTTGTAAGCCTCAGCCTCGGTGATGGCCTTGATGGTCTGGGCCGGGTTGGCGCCCATGGCGACCTGCGCGACGTAGATGTAGCCATAGCTCATCGCGATCTCGGAGAGGCTCTTCTTCTTGGTCTCCTTACCGGCAGCCGCGAACTGAGCGACCTGACCGATGTTGGAAGCCTTGGAGGCCTGACCGCCGGTGTTGGAGTAGACCTCGGTATCGAAGACAAAGACGTTGACGTTCTTGTTCTGAGCAAGGACGTGGTCGACGCCGCCGAAGCCGATATCGTATGCCCAGCCGTCGCCGCCGAAGATCCACACGGACTTCTTGGAGAGGTATTCCTTCTTGGCAAGAATCTCGGCGACCAGCTTGCAGGCGGCGCAGTCACAGAACTTCTCGCCCTTGGCCTTGAGCTCGGCGGCGTGCTCAGCGAACTTGGGCACAGCGGCCAGCTCGTCGACGGTGGCGATGTTCGCCTGCAGGGCCGCGACGTATTCCTTCGTGGCCTCGGCGTTGGCGTTGCCGTCGTCCTTGGTGTCGAGCCACTTCTGAGCGGCTTCCTTCAGTGCGGGCTGGGTCCACTCGATGGCAAGGAGCTGCTCGGTCTTGGCCATCAGATCCTCGCGGATCTTCTCCTGGCCGACATACATACCGAAGCCGTGCTCGGCGTTGTCCTCGAAGAGGGAGTTGCACCAAGCCGGGCCGTGGCCGTTCTTATCCGTGCAGTACGGGAGAGGTAGCGCCGGGGCCGCCCCAGATGGACGAGCAGCCGGTGGCGTTGGAGATGTACATACGGTCGCCGAAGAGCTGGGTGACGAGACGCGCGTAGCTCGTCTCGGCGCAGCCGGCGCAGGAGCCGGAGAACTCGAGCATGGGCTGCTTGAACTGGCTGCCCTTGACGGTGAGATCCTGCATATCCTTCTTGTCGGAGACCTTGGAGACGCAGTAGTTGAACACATCCTGCTCAGGCAGCTCGCTCTCCTGACCGACCATGGTCAGCGCGCCGACCGGGCACTGGCCGATGCAGACGCCGCAGCCCATGCAGTCGAGCGGGGAGATGGCCATGGTGTACTTATAGACGCCCTTGCCCTTACCGGCCTTGATGTCAACGATCTTGGCAGCGGCGGGAGCGTTCTTGGCCTCCTCCTCGGTGAGAGCGAAGGGACGGATGGTAGCGTGCGGGCAGACGTAGGCACAGTTGTTGCACTGGATGCACTTGGTCTCGTCCCACGTGGGAACGGAGACGGCGACGCCGCGCTTCTCGTAAGCGGCAGCGCCCAGCTCCCACTGGCCGTCCACGTGAGGCATGAAGGCGGAAACGGGCAGGCTGTCGCCGTCCATCTTGTCCACGGGATCGAGGATGTTCTTGACCTGCTCGACGAGCTCGGCCTTGCCCTCGTAGGAGACGGCCTCGTCAGCGTCGACAGCGTTGGCCCAATCGGCGGGAACGTCGATCTTCTTGTAGGCGGTGGCGCCGAGGTCGATGGCCTTGTGGTTCATATCGACGACGTCCTGGCCCTTCTTCAGGTAGGAGTGCGCGGCGGCGTCCTTCATGTACTGGATGGCCTGCTCAGCGGGCATGACCTTCGCCAGGGAGAAGAACGCGGACTGGAGGATGGTGTTGTTGCGCTTGCCCATGCCGATCTTGATGGCAAGGTCGATGGCGTTGATGGTGTAGAGCTGGATGTTGTTCTTGGCGATGTAGCGCTTGGCATCAGCCTTGAGGTGATGGTTCAGCTCGTCGAAATCCCACTGGCAGTTGATCATGAACACGCCGCCGGGCTTGACGTCGTGGACCATCTTGAAGCCCTTGATGATGTAGCTGGGGTTGTGGCAGGCGACGAAGTCGGCCTTGTTGATGTAGTAGGGGCTGCGGATGGGCTTGTCGCCGAAGCGCAGGTGGGAGATCGTCACGCCGCCGGTCTTCTTGGAGTCGTACTGGAAGTAGGCCTGGACGTACTTGTCGGTGTGGTCGCCGATGATCTTGATGGAGTTCTTGTTCGCGCCGACGGTACCGTCGCCGCCGAGACCCCAGAACTTGCACTCGATGGTGCCCTCGGCCGCGGTGTTCGGGCAGTTCTTGTCTTCGGGCAGGGAGAGGTTCGTCACGTCATCGACGATGCCGATGGTGAACTGACGCTTGGGCTCCGCCTTGGCAAGCTCGGTGTAAACAGCGAACACGGAAGCGGGCGGGGTGTCCTTGGAGCCGAGACCGTAACGGCCGCCGATGACGGTCTTGTCGGTGATGCCGGCGTTCGCGAGCGCGGTGACGACGTCGAGATAGAGGGGCTCGCCCTGTGCGCCGGGCTCCTTGGTGCGGTCGAGAACGGCGATCTTCTTGCAGGTTGCGGGGATGGCCTCGATCAGGCGCTCAGCCTTGAACGGGCGGTACAGACGGACCTTGATGAGACCGACCTTCTCGCCGTGGGCGTTGAGGTAGTCGATGACTTCCTCGGCCACGTCGCAGATGGAGCCCATCGCGATGATGACGCGGTCAGCGTCGGGCGCGCCGTAGTAGTTGAAGAGCTTGTAGTCGGTGCCGAGCTTCTCGTTGATCTTGCCCATGTACTTTTCCACGACTTCGGGGAGAGCGTCGTAGTACTGGTTGCAGGCCTCGCGGTGCTGGAAGAACGTATCACCGTTCTCATGGGAGCCGCGCATGGCGGGGTGCTCGGGGTTGAGGGCGTGCTCGCGGAATGCCTTGACAGCGTCCATGTCGCACATGTCGGCGAGATCCTTATAATCCCACACGGCGATCTTCTGGATCTCGTGGGAGGTGCGGAAACCGTCGAAGAAGTTGATGAACGGGACCTTGCCGGAAAGCGCGGCCAGGTGTGCCACGGGGGAGAGATCCATCACTTCCTGCACGTTGCCCTCGCACAGCATGGCGAAACCGGTCTGGCGGCAGGCCATGACGTCGGAGTGATCGCCGAAGATGTTCAGCGCGTGGGTCGAAACAGTACGGGCGGAGACGTGGAACACGCAGGGGAGCTGCTCAGCTGCGATTTTGTACATGTTCGGGATCATCAGCAGCAGGCCCTGAGAGGCCGTGTAGGTGGTGGTCAGAGCACCGGCACCGAGGGAGCCGTGCACTGCGCCGGCAGCACCGGCTTCGGACTGCATCTCGACGACCTTGACCTGGCTACCGAAGATGTTCTTCAGGCCATTTGCGGACCACTGGTCGACCAGGTCGGCCATCGGGGAGGACGGCGTAATGGGATAAATTGCCGCAACTTCACTGAAAGCATAGCTTACGTGAGCCGCAGCATTATTGCCGTCCATGGATTTCATTTTTCTTGCCATAAATGAACCTCCTATTTATTTCACCGTCAAAAAACGGTTCTTCTGCGTGTGAACGCAAAATTCAACGATGACACTATAGCACACTTTTTTCGCTATGTAAACGCCTTGTTCCCGCAAAAACATTCACTATTTTGCAACAATAGGTTCAATTCCTTTTATTTTTCGAGAACTTTTGCGAGGATTTATTGATTTTGTGCAAAATGTGCAAAAATGCGCGGAGGGGGATTTGCCTGATGCAAAAAATGTGCTATACTAATTGCAAACTGTACGATTCGATGCGAAAGAGGGAGGAAAACAGTATGGTCACAGCGGTGCGCTCGCTCGGCCTTCAGGGCATCTCGGGCTACGAGGTCACGGTGGAATGCTTTTTATCCGGCGGCCTGCCCGCATTCGATATCGTCGGCCTTGGCGACACGGCCGTCAAGGAATCGCGCGAGCGCGTGCGCGCGGCAGTGAAAAACTGCGGTGTGAAGTTCCCCGTCTCGCGCATCACGGTGAACCTCGCCCCCGCGGGTCGTAAAAAAGAGGGCACGCTCTACGATCTGCCGATCCTGCTGGGCATCCTCGCCTGTGCGGAGGAAATAAAGCCCCCTGCGAAGGACGCGGCCTTTGTCGGCGAGCTCTCGCTGACCGGCACGCTTCGCGCGGTGAACGGCGTTTTGCCGATGGCGATGGCCGCGGTGCGCGCGGGCATCAGGACGCTCTACGTCCCCGCGGCGAACGCCGCGGAGGCGACGCTTGCCGACGGCGTGACCGTTTACGGCGTGCCGGACGTCGTGTCGCTCGTGCAGCATTTGAAGGGTGAAAAGAAGCTCTCGCCCCAGCCGAAGTGGCAGGCGGAGCAGACGAGCGAGACCGGCCCCGACTTTTCCGACGTCATGGGACAGGAAAATGTCAAGCGCGCGCTGGAGATCGCCGCTGCGGGCGGACACAATATCCTGCTCATCGGCTCGCCCGGCGCGGGCAAATCCATGCTGGCGCGGCGGCTTCCGTCGATCCTGCCCGACATGACGCGAAAGGAAGCACTTGAAGCGACCGAGATCTGGTCGGTCGCGGGATTGACCGACAGCTCGCACCCGATGCTGCTGCACCGCCCGTTCCGCGCGCCGCACCATACGCTCTCAGCCTCCGCGATGACCGGTGGCGGGCAGACGCCCAAGCCCGGTGAAATTTCGCTCGCGCACCACGGCGTGCTTTTTTTAGATGAGCTCCCCGAGTTCCACCGCGACGTGCTCGAAGTGCTGCGCGCGCCCATCGAGGACGGCGAGGTCACCATCACCCGCGCCGCGGGCAGTATCACGCTGCCGAGCCGCTTCATGCTCGTCGGCGCGATGAACCCCTGCCGCTGCGGCTGGTACGGCCACCCCTCGGGGCGCTGCCACTGCACCAAGCAGCAGGTGGAAAAATACGTCGAAAAGATCTCCGGCCCGATGCTCGACCGCATGGACTTACACGTGAACGTGCCGAGCGTCGAGTTCGAAGCCATGCGCCGGCGCGAAAAGGCGGAGTCCTCCGCCGACGTCAAAGCGCGCGTGAACGCCGCGCGCGACATCCAGAAGCAGCGCTTTTCCGGCACGAACATCACCTGCAACGCGCAAATGACACCCGCGATGGTGGGCGAGTTCTGCACACTGGACGCCGCGGGCGAAAAGCTCTTAAAAGGCGCGTTCGAGCGCCTCGGCCTCACGGCCCGAAGCCACGATAGATTGCTGCGCGTGGCGCGCACGATCGCCGACCTCGACGGCAGCGAGAAGATCGAGGCGCATCATCTGGCCGAGGCCATCCAGTACCGCAACACGGATATTTTACAGGGGTGAATGAGATGAAAAGGTATGACTACATCCAGTTTGGCGCGCTTTCCATTTTGAGCCATATCGCTCAGGGCGCGGCTTTTATCCTGTTGTTCGCGGCGTTCGGCGGCACGGGGTCGACCTCGTCCTTTACGTTTGCCACGCCCGTCGGGCTCGCGCTCGGCGTCGTCTATGTGTCGGCGCTTTCGTTCCTGTTCGGCTGGGGCCTGCGGCCGGACCGGGGCATCGACAAAAACCGCTGCTGGAACGCGGCGATCGTGCTCTATGTGCTGAATCTTGCCTCGCTTCTTGTGATGCCTGTCCCGTTCGGCTCGGGGAGCATCCTTGCGATGATCTGGGAGCTGCCGATGGCGCCCGCCATGGTCGGGATCAACGGGGTGAGCGGAGAGGGCACGATGTTCAGCTATGCGCTCTTTGCCCTGCTGGCCGCCGTTGAGCCGCTGTGCTTTACACTGGGGCTTACCCGCAAAGGGAAAAAGCCTGCCAAATCCGAAGACAACGAAAATTCAGCCGCATTTTCCGCCGATGCGGAAGCGGCCATAACAAATGAGGAGAACAATACCAATGCATGAAATGATCCTGTGCAAGCTCGGCGAGGTCGTGCTCAAGGGCCTGAACCGCCGCAGCTTCGAAGATAAGCTGATGTCGAACGTCAACCGCCGCGTGTCGAAATGCGGCAATTTCCGCGTCTACTCCAAGCAGAGCACCATCTATGTCGAGCCGAAGGACGACGAGTGCGACATCGAGGCCGCGTTTGAGAGCTGCAAGAAGGTCTTCGGCATCATCGCCGTTTCGAAGGCGCTGCCGTGCGAAAAGGACATCCAGAAGATCATCTCCGCGGCGAAAAATTACCTTGCCGGTGAGATGCGCACGGCCAGGAGCTTCAAGGTCGAGAGCAAGCGCGCCGACAAGACCTTCCCCTTGACGTCCATCCAGATTTCCCAGCAGGTCGGCGGCGCGCTGCATCAGGCGTTCCCGACGTGCGAGGTCAACGTCCACGACCCCGAGCTCGTCGTGCATATCGAAATTCGCGACGATGCGGCCTATGTCCACGGCCCCGCTGAAGAGGGCGCGGGCGGCCTGCCCATCGGCATGGGCGGCGTGGCGGTCAGCCTGCTCTCCGGCGGCATCGACTCGCCCGTCTCGTCCTACATGATCGCCAAGCGCGGCGTCAAGCTCGAAATGGTGCACTTCTTCTCCCCACCGTACACGTCCGATGAGGCGAAGGAGAAGGTGCTTTCCCTTGCCAAGCTCTTAGTCCCCTGGTGCGGGCGGCTGACGGTGCAGATCGTGCCGTTTACCGAGATCCAGGAGGAGATCAGAAGAAACTGCCCCGAGGAATTCTTCACGCTCATCATGCGCCGCTTTATGATGCGCATCTCCCAGCGCGTGGCCGATCAGGTCAAGGCCAAGGCGCTCGTCACGGGCGAGAACCTCGGTCAGGTCGCGTCTCAGACGATGGAGGCCCTGCGCGTGACCGAGGATGTCGTCGATCTTCCCGTCCTGCGCCCGCTCATCGGCATGGATAAGGAAGAGATCGTGCGTTTGTCCCGTAAGATCGGCACGTTCGATACGTCGATCTTACCCTACGAGGACTGCTGTACGGTCTTCACCCCGCGCCATCCGCGCACGAAGCCGAACCTCGACGAGGTCCGTGAGGCCGAGGCTGTCCTTGATATCGAGGGCCTTATCGACCGCGCGATGACGAATCGCGAGTTCGTGCGCATCAAGCTCTGAAAGGAAGTCTTATCATGGCAGAAAAAACAGTCGAACAGCGCTGCTATGAAGCGCTCAAGGCGCGCGGCGTGACCTTCGCCGCGGCGGAGAGCTGCACCGGCGGCCTCATTGCCAAGCGCATCACGGATGTGCCGGGCGCGTCGGGCGTGTTCATGGGCGGCGTCGTGAGCTATACGAATATCGTTAAGCACCGCGTGCTCGGCGTTCCGGCGGACATGCTGGAAGAGTACGGCGCGGTGTCCGCGCCCGTCGCCCGCGCAATGGCCGAGGGCGCGCGCAAGGCGACGACGGCGGACTGCGCCGTCAGCGTCACGGGCGTCGCCGGACCCGACCGCGACGAGCGGGGAAACGCCGTCGGCACGGTATTCATCGGATTTTCGTCGCCCAAGGAGACAATCGCCGAGCGCTTTGACTTCGGCGCGGCTTCCCGCGAGGAAATTCGCGGGGAAGCGGCGGATGAAGCCTTCAAGCTGCTCGAGGAAAAGTTGAAGGAAGCGTAAAAAAACAAAATCAAGGAGGAGACCGATATGAGACGGAAAAATACAGCGCAGCCGCTTGCGGCGCTCTTGGCGGCGCTGACGCTTTTGGCGTCAGGCTGCGGAGAAAAGCAGGAAACGCCGGACGGCGCACCGGACGAACCCCTGATGCAGGAGGAAGACCTGACGATCGAGCCGCAGCCGGACGCGAACTTTACGCTGGAGCTGCCGGATGGTTTCCTGAGCCTTGGGGCGGACTACGAGCCGAACGGGAAAACGGAGAATACGACCTACGACAGCGACGGGATGCTGCCCTATGACTTTGCGCGCCATTACGACGCGGACGCGCAGCTCGTCGTCGGGACGGATTACTACCCTGAAACAGGGCGCGAGGTCATCAGCTATCTGCGCACCGGCGCTGTGGGCGTGGGAACGCCGCGCGGCGTCAAGGTCGGCGACAGCGAGAAAGCGCTGCTGACGGAATACCCGGAAGCGCTTTACTGCATCGCGGCAGACGAGTCCGAGCTCTATGACGGCTACAGCGACGAAAGCGGCTACAGTGAGCCCGCCTATGACTTCGACCGCGCCTACGTCTGGCAGCCGCAGACGCCGCAGGACGACGGAAACTATGACGTCCGCGACATTGCGTTTTACCTGAAGGACGGCACGGTGAGCGCGATCACGATGACAAAGCCGTATGCGTTCCGCTTTGCCTACGGCGTGGACCGCGACGCGGCGCTGCGCCTTGCGGAAGAAAACCGCAGCGCGCTGTGCGGGCAGTAAAAAAGCAAAACAAAAAGCGAGGGATGCCTACGCGTCCCTCGCTTTTTACTGTGTTTAATAGTTGCCGGGATCAAAGCTCGAGCGCGAGCTGCGCGTCGTCCGGCGCGGAAACATCCAGCCCGAATTCGCTCGGCAGGTAGCGCGGGCAGACGTTTTCGCCCGTTGTGATGACGGACGCGGCAAGGCGCGTGCCGATCTCGCAGGATTCCATCATCGTTTTGCCGTAGGTCTGGCCGATGCCCGCGCCGTCGATGCGCAGCGTGCCACTGCCACAGATGACGACCGTGCCGAAGCCTGTGAAGCAGGCGACGTCGGCTGTGCCGCCGTCGGCCCAGCAGTCGCCGCTCACTTCAAGCAGCAGGATACCGCCGGGGATGTTGGGGGAGATGTTGGGAATGCAGCTGTCCTGCGCGGTCAGGCGCGCGCAGTGGTAGCGCTCGCCGTTCCAGACGACGAGCCCCGCGCCGTAGTCGAAGACTGCGCTGCCGCCGGTCATGTCGGCGACGGAAATGCCGCTGTCGCCGTCCTGTAAAGCGAGGTCCTGATACTCCCCGTCGTACCACACGCTGTAAGAGGTCTGATACCCGTCGCCCGCGTTCTGCGCGAGCGGGAGGGATTTGTCCTCCGCGAGAATGCTTACATTGCCGAGGTCGTAGTAGAGCAGGCAGCTCTCGGGCAGCGACGTTTCCTGCGTGTTGTCGACCGGGGTCTGCTCAGACGTGTCCGGCAGCGTCGTTTCGCCGCAGGCGGTCAGGAGAAACGCGAGGGAAAGAGCGAGAAAAAGCGCTTTTTTCATGGCGGGCCCTCCTATTAAAATATGGCGGTCAGAATTCGAGCGCGATCTGCGCGTCGTCGACGGTGGAGACGTCCAGCCCGAATTCGCTCGGCAGGTAGCGCGGGCAGACGTTTTCGCCCGTCGTGATGACGGACGCAGCAAGGCGCGTGCCGATCTCGCAGGATTCCATCATCGTTTTGCCGTAGGTCTGGCCGATGACCGCGCCGGCAAAAAACGCGTCGCCCGCGCCGGTCGTGTCCTTGACATCGACCTTCTTCGCGGGGCAGTAGCCGTCCTCGCCGTCGAGCGTGGCGAACACCGCACCCTGAGCGCCCATCGTGACGACCATGCGGTGGATCTGTGCGCCGCGGATCTTGTCGCGCAGGATGGGGAGCATTTCGTCGGGCGAGAGACCGTCGTAATTTTCCGAAAACAGGATGCCCGCCTCCTGCTGGTTGCAGATGAAGCAGTGCACCGAGCGCAAAAAGTCGCGCCGCTCGATGGCGATGCTCATGTTGGACACGACCGCGTAAACGGGCTTACGGTGCTTTTCCGCCAGCGCGAACGTGCGCTTGACGATGTCCTTTTCCATGTCGATCTCGAGCAGAATGCTGTCGGCCTGCGAAAAAATTTCATCGCCCTGCTCGTCGAGAATGTCGGCGATGGGGCTCAGGTCGGGCCGCTTGGAGATCGACGCGGTCACATCGCCCGTGTTGTCAAAGATCGCAAGCCAGGTTCCCATGCCGTCGGGCGTTGTGCGGATGTAGCGCGTGTCGACCTTGTGGCTCTGGAGCTTTTTGACAACGTCCGCGCCCGCGCTCGTGTCGTCGACAAGGCTCACGAACGTCGGGCGCAGCTCGACGTTCGCGATGTCCTCAACGATGTTGCGGCTCACGCCGCCGTGCACCTGCACAACGCGGCCTGCGTTGCGCCCGCCGGGGATGTAGGAAGAGAGGGGATAGCCCTTGATATCGACAAACACCGCGCCCATCACGACAATACTCATGGAAACGTCCTCCGAAGTTAAGTGTTATACTCAGTATACCATGCTTTTTAGGGATTGCAAAGCGGAGAATATAAGGGGGAACGGGGCGAACCGACCGGTTCGCCCCGTTCCTATGAGAGAAAAGAGAGTGGAGAGCAAGTTAATCCTTGATGCGCGCCTTCTGCGCCTCGACATTGCGAATGGCGAAGAGCGTGCCGACCGTCAGCACGACGCCGATGGCGAGGCAGACGATCCAGTTCTGGATAAAGCCCGCGAGCACAAAGCACACAAAGCTCAGGCACGCGACGGTGATGGCATAGGGCAGCTGCGTGGCGACGTGGTTGACATGCTCCACCTGCGCACCGGCGGAGGACATGATGGTCGTGTCGGAGATGGGGGAGCAGTGGTCGCCGCACACGGCGCCCGCGCAGCAGGCGGAAATACCGATGTAGAGCAGCGCGCTGTCGCTGGGGAAGATGGCTGTGACAATGGGGATCAGGATGCCGAACGTGCCCCAGGACGTGCCGGAGGCAAAGGCCAGCACGCACGCGACGAGGAAGATGACGGCGGGCAGCATATTGTAAAGGCCCTCAGAGGCAGCGTACATCAGATCGTGCACATAGTCTGCGGCACCCAGCGCGTTGAGCGTGGTCTTGAGGGAAACGGCGAGCGTGAGAATGATGATCGGGGAGATCATGGCCTGGAAGCCCTTGGGGATGCAGCCCATAGCCTCGCGGAAGCCGACGACGCGGCGGGC
>VOFC01002449.1_pt1 | contig 110899 bp, 138 predicted proteins | sample 5384161 | NCBI WGS metagenome assembly VOFC01 (sample SAMN12384722, study PRJNA508395) | human gut metagenome | isolation source: healthy gut B | host: Homo sapiens
TTCCTGTCTCCGGACAACATTGAATCCAAAGTGAGAATGGTAGCAATCGACGGTTACTATATTAGGCGAAGTCCCAGCCAAACCGGCGGAAGCACAAGCCGTAGTAGACTGAAAATAACAAGAAGATTAAAGAGTGAAGAATTAAGGCGGAAGAGTATCGGTGTTGTTACTTTCAGCGTCGTCCAACAAGCATTGATAGAAGATTTGCTATCCGATCTCTTCGCCTTTCATCCTGAACTGGAAACCTTCTTGCGCTGAATGTGAAGAACCCCTGTTCATCAAGAACCTTGAAAATGTGCAGGAGACGAGCGGATGTCATTCTTTTCTCTGTCGGTTGGTGGTCCCGATTCCGAAGGGCGCGTCAGCAGCGACCTTCGGTCCGTTAAACCGTGGATCGGCGGAGAAAGGCGACTGAATGTAGCCGTATCCCCGTGCCCGGTATGAGATGATACCTTCTACTTTAAAACCGGATATGATAGACCTCAACCGACTTCGTCTATCGGAGTGGCCTGACTGAAACGGTTTTCGAATATGGGAAAGGTATGGGAACACACCCGGCAGTCTTTCCCTTTATCGAAAGAAACGGTATCTATCGAAAATATCATAGCGGACAAACTACGCTCTTAGGATATACCGTACATATGACATCGGATGTTCTGGCTATAAAATTGATATTGGAATTGGAATCCTCAAAAACACATCCAATTATCAACTAGGTATCATCTGTGACGGAAAGAACTACAAACGTACGAAAACCGCACGCGACCGTGAGATTGTCCAAAACAATGTATTGAAAGCACTCGGTTGGAACATCTGCCGCATTTGGACAATGGACTGGTGGGAGAAGCCGGATGAAGTCATTGCATCCATACAGGAAGCAATCAGCAAAGGAACCTCCGTTTCCAAACAAAAAAGAACCTCGGCAGGAAGAACCAACCTGAAAGAAACACGCAGCAAAGAACCCATAAAAGGTGGGCAAAAAGAAGTAACACTAAACGAGGCACCGATAAAGGAAGTATCCGCTAAAGACAACACCGGTTTTCGCAAAACCGGAAATAATCTCCGCCAATATTCCCCAACGAAAAGTATAACAGCACGAAAGTGAACCCGAACAAATATTCTTCGAAAGATTTCTTCGCTACGGAGAACATCCTTATTCTTATCTTTCAAACTGGAAACTCATAGAAAACGAAGCCCCCCATCAGCAAATCATTACTTCCTGCAAAAAGGTTCTGGTCGAATGGGGAATCAGCCGGTTGGGACAACGGATAGAAGCGCATTTGAAAGATCTTCGACAGCCTTCACCTCTACCGTACCACATACGATGGTCTCGTCTTTTCTGGAAAGATGAAGTACAATGCTGTCTCTATTCCGGTTACCGCCCCGAGTCCGATCGGGATGCAACAGATTTGCCACCCGAAGAGATAGCCAACGCAGTACGGCAACTATTGGCTGATTCTATCAGTCTTCCTTTTGGCGGATTTGGTGAAAGCGTGCGCACAAGAATTGGTTTCACACGTATGGGGATCAAACATAGACACTGTCATGCAGAGAGGAATCAATAAAGCCATAAAAAAAAATTATGCCAAAATAGACAATGAAAAAGTAACGATTGCAGACTAATACCCTTTTCTCCAAACGTTTCAAAGCAGCAATGGAATCGGATGCATAGGGTATTGTCCGGTTTATCGCCCGCCAATAGCAAAGCATTCCGATAAGCCGTTTCAGATAAGCAGATCAGAGAGCCGATCCTGCGCTGGTGTTCTGCCAGACCTTCGTCAGATGAAATAAACATTCTGCGAATCTCCCTTTTTGCTTTTAGGAATAGTCAGCTTCACACCGGAAGCGACAGACACCCCGTAATAATCTTCCCTACTACTCTGATTCATAAAATGAGTCTTTTTTATGGTTCGGCTCGAACTTCTCATCACGGATAATCCGTTTGACTTGAGGGATGATCTGCTCTTTCGGAAAGACATCGCCCGAAAAGGTGAGGTCGTCGGCATAACGACTATAAGTCAACCCGTATTCCGCAGCCAACGCTGCGAGTTTTCCTGTCCATTTCGTATCCCACAATATTACTTAAAAAGCCGGACTTGTAGGCGCTCCTTGCGGCAAATGCCTGTGCAGGCAACACAAAGCCCCAGTACTTTCGACACATTCTCCGGATAACCTATTTTCTTAAATGTCTGCCTCACTCTCGGGCTTCGTATAGAGCCGAAGAAATCATGAATATCCATTTTCAACACATACCGCTTACCCAAATGAGGAGCAGCATTGTCCACCACAGACCGACCGCAGCGAAAACCGACGGCTGCCGGATGAACTATCGTCACCGATGATAAAAATACGCGAATAAATAGTAGATTGGATAGCCTGCAAATCCTTGTCCGGAGCAGAAATCATACGATACCCTCTGCTTCTCTTTCTCATCCAAAACTCCTGATAATGCCCGGAAACATTGTTCAATATTTCTTCCAGGCGGTTCACTTCCACTCCTAACAGAGCAGCACACCAGATTACAGCCTCTTTTTCAAATCTCGGAGCATAGGGGACCACCGGAGTAGTAACACCCATTGCATGACGAAGCCAGGATCCTCGCTCCATTTTGTTTTATCAACCTTTTCTTCTTTACCACCGCCTGTTGCTTTCCACCTTTTATACCCTTCTTGTCTCCTGCTCGAGGAAATCATTTTATAAATCAAAAAAGCCGGTGATAATAAGTATCGTTATTAGAATTTTGTTCATTGTGCATCTGTATAAAACTAAGGAGAAGAGGATGAGTTATTTACTAAAATAAATTTAGGTATGTATACCTAGTAATTTATTTTCTAGGAAAATACCTGTGCTTATGAGGCGACTACACCTCTCTTGTGCTAAATTCTGCCCTCATCCTCTTCTACACAAAGGTAGAAAATAATTCCCGGATATCCAACCGGAACGCAGAAAACTATCGGTTAAACAACTCGAAAGTAAATTTACATCCGATCCCGCTGAACTTCCAGTTCTCACTGCTGACGAATACTCCCAGATCAAAGATATGTGTGCCAATGCCGTATCCCACTTCCAAATAAGGTTGAAGATGTGGCATGGAAAGGGCGCTGACATAGATCCGTTCATTTTGTACATAACGAGTATATCTTCATCAAATGCCGGAGAATAAGGAAAGGAGCCTCGTAAGTGAAATGTCCGCGTACATAGCGGCGGGAGGAGTTGTACCAACGTCCGTCGAGCACCTGAAACACACCACCGATTTCATCATTCCACCCTACCGGCAGATTATGACGGGCAAAAAGTTGGCAAAGTCCACAAAAGTACAGTTCATCCTGATTGGTAAACGCCCCGAAGCCGAAACGATAATAAATATTTCGCATCAGTCCCAAACGGAATTTGATGTTGAAGGTCGAATTCTATCCTTTCATATTCCCCGGTACTTTTGAACACATCCTTTATACCCCGTTCGTAATCGACCGAGAAAGTCGGGTAGAAAGAACGAGGTTTATCTTACGCTTTCCGTTCATGTAGTAATAAAGTCCCGGCGTCCATTCCACACGGATACGAGGGGCAAAACTGATATAGGTATTCTTGAACTTATCCATAAACTCGGGAGGCGGCATCGGATAATCACCGGTAATAACAAAAGCGGGAACGCTCGACTGCAGTTCTCTTGTGCGCCGAGAAACCGACACTTATATCCAGCCCGTTAGTAATTTCAACGCTATGAAGAAATTGAAATACAAGTCCTTAAAATAATCCAGGTGAATCAGGTCGAAATTAAAGATACTGTCCGGCATGGCTTTCAGTTCATCCAACACTTTACTGCTATAAATACGGTTACCGTTACCCACATTCAGCCGGAAGAATCCCCGTTTTGAGGCCAATACTCAAAGTCGGCATTCAGTCCCCAATAGAACTCTTTCCGGGTGAAGTTATACCCCAGTTCGAGGGACAATGCGGAGCAACTTATCGCCCCTGAAAAGGCGGTTATACCGGAAGTCCTGCCGATAGGACAACCCCGTTGCTACCGCTATAACTGAACAAAAGCGGATTGATAAACGGCGAGAAGCGGACACTTCCGATATTGGACAGGTTGAATTTATAATCTTCCACCATCAGGTCGCCCATCGTTCCCCCAAAAGCCTGGCTTTTCGTTTTTTCTGACTAACCACAGTATCGCGTCTTAACTGGTAGTCCTGATACAGTTTCTCATCGTCCGCCAACGGAATAGGACGAAGTATGGCAAAAAGTCGAAGCATCTGTTTTATAGGCATTCGTATCACACTGCAAGGAGAAAGATTTTGACAGGTTATACTTCTTCTTTTTTTTCTTACGTGTTTTCTTCTTTCAGTTCGATCGACTTATAATCCAAAGAAGCCGTATAGGAGCCGTCAACCTTGTTTCCCAAAAACTTAAAGAGGGCCTCCACATCATATCGAACCGGCAGAAACTCGTCTTTTCTTGCCCACTTCTCCCATTTTAATCCAGCAAGTGAATGTAATCAGTTCCGACCGTCCCGAAAAACGTATTTCACGCACGCTCCATACATTGCTGCTGACAATCATATAACCTCCTACCAACTGATCGCTTTTCGTTTTGGGGATAAAGCGTATCCGGTAGTCAAGGTTATTGGGGTCGCCCATTACACTATCTATCCGGTATTTATAAAATTTCTGTCCGTTCTTGGCAAGAGGTGACATCAGGCGTTCATCGTTTAAAAGCGAAGCCGAGTAGATATTTACACTAAAATATTCTGAGCAACCCCGGCAATCCCCTGTTTCCTCTCACTGTACCTTGCGAGGCTTTTACTTTCTGGTCGTAGATATTGGGAGCCGTATAATGAAGGTCACTGTATGTTTCGAGCATATATTCACGCACCCCTTTCTGCAAACGGAACATGGAAGGTACGTAGCGGAGAATAAAATTCTTCTTCTGGATATCCATTCTACCCTTTATATATAGGTTCGCGCGATAATCGCTTACTATTGTCTCATAACACGTTCGATAATGGAGTCAGCCGAGATCTCCGTACTGGTATAGGGATTCATTATATAATTGTTGGCTGTCCCTTTGATATAAAAGAAAACAGGCATACTATGCATCCTATCAATATTTTAACTCTCAATCGTCGTATCTCCTTCATTAACGTAGGCAAATATAGAAAGAATATCGAAAAGCAAAAGGCAATGTGTCACTAAAAAGAGTTATCAATTAATAGTTGTTATCAGCTTATCTACTAATAACAAACTTCCTGTTGCCCAATAATAAACTTGCTTTGAACCAACAGCAAACTTATAAAACTAAAGTTTCAATTAGTATCATCTCCTTCTATATTTTATAAAATACAAGAAAAAAGTCTACCTTCCCCACAAAAAGTAGGGGTATTTCTCAAAAAAACACACTTATTTTCAAAAATACCCCCTACAAAAACAGGGTACTTTCAGAAAAAAACATATAATTTTGCGCCCAGCAACCAATAAAAAGTAGACTATTTATGTCAAAATGCGTTTTTGCTCTGCAAGAGCTTTCCAACCGGAAACCTTTGGAAGTGCCCGCTCCTTCCAACAAACTCTCTGATTATTATGGCAGCCATGTGTTCGACCGCAAGAAGATGCAAGAGTATCTTCCCAAAGAAGCTTATAAAGCGGTAATCGACGCTATCGAAAAAGGTACACCTATCAACCGTGAAATAGCCGACCTGATTGCCAACGGTATGAAAAGCTGGGCTAAATCCCTGAACGTCACCCACTACACTCACTGGTTCCAACCTCTGACAGACGGTACAGCCGAAAAGCATGACGGCTTCATCGAATTCGGAGAAGACGGAGATGTCATTGAACGCTTTTCCGGAAAGCTGCTTATCCAACAGGAACCGGACGCTTCTTCTTTTCCCCAATGGCGGTATCCGCAACACATTCGAGGCACGCGGATATACGGCATGGGATGTTTTTCTCCGGCATTCGTTGTAGACACAACTCTCTGTATTCCCACGATCTTTATTTCTTACACAGGCGAAGCACTGGATTACAAAACTCCATTGCTAAAAGCACTCGGTGCCGTAGACAAAGCCGCCACGGAAGTATGCCAGTTATTCGATAAAAACATCACTCGTGTATATACAAACCTGGGCTGGGAACAGGAATACTTCCTCGTTGATTCCGCACTCTATAACGCACGCCCCGACTTATGCCTGACAGGGCGTACACTGATGGGACACTCTTCCGCTAAAGACCAACAGTTGGAAGACCATTATTTCGGTTCTATCCCGCCACGTGTCACTGCCTTTATGAAGGAACTGGAAATAGAATGTCACAAACTGGGCATCCCTGTTAAGACCCGCCACAACGAAGTTGCTCCCAACCAGTTCGAGCTGGCTCCCATCTTCGAAAACTGTAACCTGGCAAACGACCACAACCAGCTTGTCATGGACCTGATGAAGCGTATTGCCCGTAAGCATCACTTCAACGTGCTTCTGCACGAGAAACCTTATAGCGGCGTGAACGGTTCGGGCAAACATAATAACTGGTCGCTCTGCACCGACACCGGCATCAACCTGTTTGCCCCCGGAAAGAACCCGAAAGGCAATATGCTGTTCCTACTTTCCTGGTGAATGTGCTGATGATGGTTTATAAGAACCAGAATCTATTGCGTGCTTCTATTATGAGTGCCAGCAACAGTCACCGCCTGGGAGCCAACGAAGCTCCTCCCGCTATTCTTTCCTGCTTTCTGGGTTCACAACTTTCGGCAACTCTTGACGAAATTGTACGCCAGGTGGGAAACGAAAAGATGACACCGGAAGAAAAGACTACGCTGAAACTGGGAATCGGACGTATCCCGGAAATCTTGCTCGATACCACCGACCGCAACCGTACTTCCCTTTCGCCTTCACCGGAAACCGCTTTGAGTTCCGTGCCGCCGGTTCTTCTTCCAACTGTGCCGCCGCCATGATCGCCATCAACGCCGCCATGGCCAACCAGTTGAACGAATTCCGCGCATCTGTGGAGAAACTGATGGAAGAAGGAGTGGGCAAAGACGAAGCTATCTTCCGCCTGCTGAAAGAAACCATCATCGCCTCGGAAGCCATCCGCTTTGAAGGAGACGGTTACTCAGAACAATGGAGACAGGAAGCTGCCAAACGCGGACTGACCAATATCTGCCATGTGCCGGAAGCACTGATGCACTACGTAGACAACCAGTCGAAATCGGTACTGATCGGTGAGCGCATCTTCAACGAAACCGAACTGAACAGCCGTTCGAAGTAGAACTGGAAAAATACACCATGAAGGTACAGATCGAGGGACGCGTATTGGGCGACCTTGCCATCAACCACATCGTGCCGACTGCCGTGGCTTATCAGAATCGCCTGCTCGAAAATCTTCGCGGAATGAAGGAAATCTTTCTGCCAAAGAATACGAAGTGTTGAGCGCCGACCGTAAAGAGTTGATTCGTGAGATCTCCCACCGGGTGACCTCCATTAAAAATACTGGTCCGTGAAATGACCGAAGCACGAAAAGTAGCCAACCACCTTGAAAACTACAAGGAAAGAGCATTTGCATACGAAGATAAAGTGCGTCCGTATCTCGACCAGATACGAGATCACATCGACCATTTAGAAATGGAGGTAGACGACGAAATATGGCCGCTACCCAAGTACAGGGAACTGTTATTTACTAAATAAAATGTTTTTCAAGATTGCAATGAAAGCTACCGCTTTTGTGCAATCTTTTATAGATTCGTTCATTTTCTCATTTTTTATTTTTACTTTGTGCTGTATAACACAGTTTTGTAGCACCCATGGTAAAAATGAATATGTCAGACATAGATATTTCGGAACCGTTATCCGACATGTTAGCTCCTTTAAACAATGAGCAAAAAGGAGTTTCTGATGAATAATTATACGATACAGACCTACAAAAAAGAATGAAACCATTTATTGTGAAGGAGAAACCCCCTCTCATTTGATGTGCCTCATTACCGGCAAGGTCAAAATCTTCAAAGATGGTGTAGGAGGTAGAAGTCAGATTATCCGCATGATCAAACCGCGGGAATATTTTGCGTACCGCGCCTACTTTGCGAAACAGGACTTCGTTACCGCTGCAGCTGCTTTTGAACCTTCCGTTGTCTGTCTGATTCCTATGAGTGCTATCACCACCTTGGTTGCTCAGAATAACGATCTGGCCATGTTCTTTATCCGCCAACTTTCTATTGACCTCGGTATCTCCGACGAACGTACCGTCAACCTGACACAGAAACATATCCGCGGACGTCTGGCTGAATCGTTGATGTTCCTGAAAGAGAGCTACGGGCTGGAAGAAGACGGTTCTACCCTAAGCATTTATCTTTCACGCGAAGATTTGGCTAATTTATCGAATATGACGACTTCAAATGCCATTCGTACTTTATCTCAATTCGCCGCAGAACGATTAATCACAATTGACGGAAGAAAGATAAAAATCATCGAAGAAGAAAAAGCTGAAGAAAATAAGCAAAATTGGATAAAAAACTCTTTTATGCCAATTGCGCCGCTTTAAACAGTGAACACACATATAGAAAATATAATTGCAGACATCAAGCGTGGTAACAAACAAGCTTTCAAAAAGCTATTTGACGACTACTACCCTATTCTTTGCGTTTTTCATTTCACTATGTTGAAGATAAAGAAGTCTGCAAAGATATTGTTCAAGACGCATTGTTGGCTTATTGGGAACGAAAAGAAGACTTCAAAGATATCTTGAAAGTAAAAAGTTTTTTATACTGTCACTCGAAATAAATGTTTGAATTACCTCAAACACGCACAACTAGATATTCCTTTTTTTTCACGGAAAAAGAAGAATATGACAATGGATTTGAAGCTGAGATTATTGAGCAAGAAACATTTCGCATTGTTCGCAAAGCGGTAGAAGAATTACCTACTCAAATGCGGAATATCATCTTATATTCAATGAAAGGGTATAAAAAACAATGAAATTGCTGACAAATTGCAAATCTCAGAAGGAACTGTCCATAAGTTAAAAAAAATAGCTTATCGCAAACTCCGAGAAAGCCTAAAAGGAATTAATTACATCTTATGTCTTTTTCTATGCAAAATAAAGTAACTTTTGATTACCCCATTTTTTCATTTGGATTGTTTTATATACGAACCAATTGAAAAAAATGCTGGAATCATTTAAAGAAAAATTTAAGATTGCTAAAGTATTAGCCTCCATATTCACTCATTCGTCAACCTTGGAAGAGAATGAGAATTACCATAAATGGATTAATGAGAATCCGGAACATCAAAAGATAGCCGACCGGATATTAAATCAGAGGACATATGAAGAACACTCACTGTTGATAAAGAGCTTTTCCTCACAAAAAGCATGGGAAAAGATTTATCCTCTGTTAAATGGAGAAAAGCACCTAACCTTTTTCTGTGGAAAAGAAGTATGAGATATGCAGCCCCTTATCTTACTACTCATGATACCGGTTTCCTATCCTATATATAAATGGATATCTGAAGAACCGATTAGCGAAATCAATCCCGGCACACATGGCGGAGAAGTTACATTAAGTAACGGCACTACATTCAAAATTCGGAAGGAGCTTTACCAGAAGGGACAAGCAAGATGTTTATCATTGATTCCAAAGGTATCAATTATCAAATGCCTACCAATAAACCTCAAATAAAAGAAATCAAAAACACCCTGCAAACACTACATGGAATGGAATGTCACATAACCTTGTCAGATGGAACGAAAGTACATTTAAACGCAGAATCCCAATTGATATATCCTGTATGCTTCAGTAACGAACAACGTATTGTCCAAATCAAAGGAGAAGCATATTTCGATGTTGCTCCAGACAGTGAACATCCATTTATTGTCCAAACACCATATACCTCTATTCAAGTGACAGGAACAACTTTCAATGTCAGAGCCTATCCAGACGAGAATATTGAAAGCACTACACTTATTAATGGATCTATAAAAATTAAAAAGTAAAAACGAAGATTTCGAATTAACTCCCAACCAACATTTCATTTTTGACAAGAATTAAAAAAGAAATACTGTAACCAATGTAAATACAGAATTATACACATCTTGGGAATCCGGTTCATTCATATTCAAAAATATCCCTCTTGAGAGTGTCATGTCATATCTTTCTAAATGGTATGGATTCAAATACACATTTGAAGATGATGCTGTCAAACAAGTAAAAATTGGAGCCTATCTTAATCGATATGCAAATATGAATCCGATTATTGACATGATAAAAGAACTGAACCTGGTAGATATAAAACAAAGAGAAGGCGTTCTGCATATCTCTTATAAATAATTACTAATACATTATAACTAACGCTTATGAAAAAGATTTGCATATTCCTTATTCAGAGGGATATCGCGTACGAGCAGAAATATTATCAAGCTCTGCTTTTTATGCGTATTCTCTCTATCTTCACTTATGATTCAGGCACAAGACAACCAAAGAATATCGGTTGATCTTAGAGAAGAGACTTTAGAATCAGTACTCTGGTACCTGCAAAATCGAACAAAATTTATCTTTATGTATGCAACTGAAGATATCGCTAACATTACTGATATCAGTGTAAGAGCAAAAGACAAAACAATTACCGAAATTTTGAACGAATGCCTGGAAGGAACTAATCTCACTTACGAAATTTCAGGTAGTGCTATCGTTATCAAGAAAAGAAAAACTGACAAGATCACTATTAGCGGTTGGATACGTGACACAAGCGGTGAAGCACTTCCGGGAGCTACGGTCAGTGTTCGAGGATCAAAGCAAAGGAGCTATTGCCGGATTGGACGGACACTACACCTTTAGCATTCCGGCACAGGAAGGACTAATATTGACCTATTCGTTCATCGGAATGGAAAAGAAAAACAGTCAAATATACAGGAAAGAGAACCATCAACGTCACTCTAAACAATTCCTCAAATACAGAAATAGACGAAGTAGTGGTAACCGGTTATCAGAACATCCAGCGACGTGACCTGGTAGGTTCGATCACTACCGTCAAAGCCAAGGATATCATAATGCCTTCGTATACCACTATTGACCAAATGTTACAAGGACGTGTGGCAGGTATGGTAGTGACCAATACCAGTAGCCGCGTAGGTACTGCTCCCAAGATTCAGATTCGTGGTACAAGTACACTATTAGGTAATCAGGACCCGTTATGGGTAGTAGACGGAATTATTCAGGAGGACCCATTAGAATTGGATGCGACCTCTCTAATGACCAATGACTTAAAAAATATCATCGGTAACCAGATATCTTGGCTGAATCCGGCCGATATTGAAAGCATCAGTATTCTAAAAAGATGCTTCTGCAACTGCTTATTTACGGTTCAAAGGCATCTAATGGTGTCATTGAAATTACTACTAAAAAAAATACTACTGATCGTTTAAGCGTTAATTACACATCCAATTTTATAATAGGAACACGACCTAATTACGATCAGTTCAATTATATGAATTCAAAAGAAAGGGTACTGTTCTCACAAGAAGCTTTCAACTGGGGAACTCCTTACAGTGCTGAACCTATCAAACAAATGTACACGTACGAAGGATTATTGAATATGTATTTATCACATGATATATCCTCTGAAGAGTTCCTTGCCCAACGAAATGTTTTGGAAACACAAAACACAGATTGGTTCAAACTACTAACCCGCCGCGCTTTCAGCCATACTCACAACGTTAGTGTTTCCGGCGGAACAAACAAGTTCAGTTATTCGGCTTCTATGGGATATTCCAAAAGCGAAGGACAAGAAATTGGAAATGATAGTGAACGCATGACCGGCCGTCTTGCTATCACTATACGTCCGGTACAGAAACTAACCATAAATGCAGCTATCAATGGAAGTGTAAACACGAATAAATGGGATTTGCGGGAGGAGTCAATCCTTTAGGATATGCCACTACCACCAACCGCTCAATAGACCCTGATGTCTATTATCAGATGAAAGCCTCCCTATCCATATAATGAAGGAGTAAGATCGTTATCATACAATTTCATTAATGAACGGGAGAATAGCGGCTCAAAATCAGCATCCAGCTATCTGTCCGCCTCACTTGACTTAAAATGGAACATTCTAGACTGGCTGACTTATCAATTCACCGGAGGATATTCGGATAATAATAGTACAAACGAAGCATGGGAATCGGAACGGACATTTTACATTGCCGAGAATTATCGCGGATATGACTTTAACTCGGTTTCACCAGCCAGTAAGAATTCAAAGCCGCCTTACTTCCTTTTTTGGTGGTGAATTGTTTACTAACAACACACATCAATACTCTTACAACATACAGAACAAGTTGCAATTCAGTAAGGCTTTTAATGATGAGAACCGATTGAATGCACTAATAGGTATGGAATTGCGTTCTACTACCAACAAAGGAATCAACAATACGGTATGGGGATATGTTCCCGATAGAGGAGAAGTCATCACAAGCCCGACCACCTTACAAGCTTTCGAACCAATTACCGGTTCTCAAACAGCGGTTGGGGCATTCTACAAAAAGAATATATGACGGTGGTTGGAGAAAAGTTAATACTACAGATAATTTCTTCTCTGTATTTTGCCACACTGGCCTATTCATTCAAAAATCGCTATGTAATAAATGCCAATGTACGTAATGACGCATCCAACCGCTTCGGACAAGATACCAATCATCGTATTGACCCAACCTACTCATTTGGTTTCTCATGGAGGGCTTCAGAAGAAAGGTTTATGAGAAAATATGTGGGCTGGATAACTAACTTTAAACTTCCGCGGCACTTATGGTATTCAGGGAAATGCACTCACACGTCTTAGCCCGGATCTAATTCTGAATCAAGGAACAGTAGCTGATCTATACAATAGATATCAATCTACTATTTCCCAGATTCCGAACCCGACTCTGTCTTGGGAACGTACCAAATCATGGAATTTCGGAATCGATCTGGAATTATTTAATCTGTTCAACATGAATCTGGAATATTACACAAGACGCTCTAATGCGATTGTCGAATTAGACCTGCCTTATGAATATGGAATTTCTTCTATGAAACGTAACGGAGGTATTATCCACAACAGAGGTATCGAATATACATTGACTTTTTACTCCGATACAAAAACGTGACTATGCATTAAGTGTCAGCCTGAATGCATCTAAAAACTGGAACGAGGGCGGGCATACGGATATCGAAGTCAAGGCTAGTGATTTTCTGAACGGACGCTCGGATATCATACTCAAACAAGGTTATCCCCTTAGTAGTTTCTGGTCATACTCATTTTTGCCGGTCTGAATGGACAAACCGGAGAACCTCAATTCAACCTTCTGGATATTCCGGATGACCAACGAAGCCGATTGATAGACCCGACCACCTACCTGGTTTATTCAGGGCAAAGAGATCCCTATTTTACAGGTGGATTAAGTTTAAGTTTCCGGTATAAATCACTGACTCTGAACAGCAGTTTCTCACTCTTGCTTGGCAACAAAAAACGTCTGCCCTCGCCCTACTCGCAGTTTAGCAGTTCCTACTATATGCCAGACCCATATACGAATATAAACCGTGATTTGTTAAACCGTTGGAAAGAGCCGGGAGACGAAGCACATACTATCATACCTTCACTGCCTAAGGGCAATATGTCTCTCATACAATTACCTAATGGAGAGAGTACTTTCAAAATCCCGGTATGGGAGCAGTCTGATGCTATGGTTGTAAGTGGTTCATTCCTACGCTGCCGTAATATCGGTTTATCTTGGCAAATGAAACGCGAATGGTGCGAAAAGATATACATGAAGAACTTGTCACTCAACTTCAACATGGATAATATCTTCGTTATCGCCAGCAAACGTTTCAACGGGTTCGACCGGAAATCAGCAATAGTGTACTTCCGCGCAATTACTCACTAGGTATTAACATTGGTTTCTAAAAAAAAAAAAAGATGAAAAAATTTATATATACAATTATAGGAATCGTTTTATTATCACTGTCCTCCTGCTCCGACTTTCTGGAACCGAAATCCCAAAGCGAATATGTTCCTAAAGACGCTAACGCCCTCCAAGAGATGCTAATCGGCAGTGCTTACCCCCAACATAAGTCAGGCAACAATTTACTAGGTTTTTTAAGTTTCCTCGATGATGATGTCCAGTTCCACAAAACCGGGTATGAGTTCGATTCCAACTCATTAGGATATGTAGAATCCAAGAAAGCAGTTTTCACATGGCAACCGGATATGTTCTTCATAATGGAAAAGAACAGTCCCGTTGTTTACAATATCTGGGAAGGTTACTATAAATTTATTTTAGGGGCAAATGCCGCACTTGATTATATTGGTGATGTAAACGGAACAGAAGCTGAAAAGAACTATGTGATTGCCCAAGCTTTAGGTCTAAGAGCATTCTACTACTTCATGTTAGTCAATCACTTCGGTGCACCTTATAATTATGACAAGCAAGCAGCGGGAGTACCTCTTAAATTGACAAGTAACCTACTACCCGAAGAAGATTTATTAATGACACGTAATAGTGTAGAAGAAGTTTATAACCAGATTATAGAAGATTTGAGCGAAGCGGAACGGTTGTTTCTCACTTTATCGAAAGATAAGCAATACGAACCGAACTATTTAATCAGCCTTCCTATGATACAATTATTGAAATCCCGTGTTTTCCTTTACATGGAAAATTGGAAGGATGCAGCGATATATGCCGACAAGGTAATCAATGAGTGGTCTTTCTCTTTAATCAATTTGAATAATCTGCCTTCTACGTCAACAGCAGAACCTTATTACAATTTCACGTCTTTGAAATCATCAGAAGTAATCTGGCTATATGGAAATGTATCTGATCTCACAGAATTTAATAACGAAACAGTATCTCGTGAAGAGGAAGACCCCGATTATCCCGGTTGGGGAATAAATATTACCTACTATCGGAAAGCCTTCACAGCTTCCGATGATCTGTTGGAAAGTTTTAAAGATGGAGACTTAAGAAAAGAAAAATACATAGCTAAAGAATATAACAGAATAAATAACAGTTTTTATCCGGACTATTACAGTTCTTTCGGGAAATACCAACTATCTGCAATGGGCGAGCCTAATGGTTCAGAGAATTTTGCACTCTCTTTTTTAGACTAAGTGAAGCATATCTGAATCTTGCAGAAGCTGCTGCCTACAATAACGAAGAAAGTAAGGCGCTTTCAGCTATGAGAACTTTATTGGAGAATCGTTACGAACCAGAAAAGTTAGTTGTCCCTGCCGGATTGACCGGTGAGACGTTGAAAAACTTTATCAAGGCAGAAAGAAGAAAAGAACTCTGTTTTGAGGGACAACGCTGGTTCGACCTGAGACGCTACGGAATGCCTCAAATCACACACGAATGGGAAGGTAAAACATATACGCTAAAAAATCTAACGACCCTTCTTATACCATGCCGATTCCGGATGAAGTATTGATTAAAAAAATAAAAGACTGGAACAAAATCCTTTGGCTCCTAAACGAGAAAACTAATGCTAATAATTTCAGTAACTTAAAAAAAGAAACAAATATGAGAAATATATATTTATTATGGGGACTCCTCACTTGCATAGCATTCACCTCATGCTATGAAGAAGATGCACTTACCCCACAGAAGGAGGCATTGAATTACGTTTCAAAGTTCCCCAAGGAACGAATAGCTGGGATGATGACATCTCACAAATACAAAAAAGATTTCGGCGTCTATCTGATTTATAAAGATTTGCAAGATGAAGATTTCAATCGTAGCTGGACAGGAGGTGCATCCACAAATTATAAAGGGAAGGGTGTATCAACGATGAAATGGCGAAGTTCTATACGGAATTTATGAAGAAACATGTATTCTCCTACCTCAATAACGAAAAGTGTAAAAAGGTTACAAGCAAATTATTACCGTTATATTGGTATATGGCTTATAATGTGCATATAGCAACGGAAATAGATTTGGGAGCAGTCGTTATCAAACAAAATAATGCCATGCACGAAATCATTAATGGTCTGGATTACTGAGCACCTGTTTATTCGGACCTCAGGCAGAAATGACCGACAAATATATTATGCCGGACGACCAAGTAACGTTCAGCCAACGTCGGAAAATGATTCTCGGCTAATATCATAAAAGGCTGCTGTAGAAAAAAGGCTAATTACCATTCCCGAAGAATTCAACCGTGGTTTGGATTACGTGACTCCTATATCATTCTATTTTTGGGAAACAGACAGTCCTGATTTTCACTTGAACAGGGGATTTCCAGGTACTGTAAATACAAATAAATTCACACTGAATGAAGAATATGACGGCAGCAACCCGACCCGGGAAGCAACATTTGCCGGATATGCCTTACTATCATTATATTATACGGAAGCCGAAAGTACCGAAAGATACAGTCAATTCCGCTTATTATCGAGAAATTCGCTTTCGTACGCAAATACATGAAGGAGAATTATGGAATTGATTTGGAAGCCATAGCTAAAGGTCCGAATGACTGGGATATTCAGCCTCATCCAGAAATACCGGGTAACAACGATGAAGACGGTGGAGACGATGACGATCCCTGGGCAGGATTTGACTGGTAACTATTCTCCTGTGACGATTATTATTTAAATACAATTCTATGATATCAACAAAGAAACTTTTCATTTTATTTTTTTCGTCCCTTCTTATGCGCCACGACAAGTTCGTGGTGCAAAAGATGGACTACAAATTAAAGGCAAGTTAAGAATACTGAAACCAACCACTTTGCAAGTGAATGACCTGAACGGAACACTTATTCTTAGCTGTGAACTCCAACCCAATAAAGAGTTCGCCACAGAACAGAAGCTGATTCAACCCGATATCTACACATTGCGAATCGGAAAAACGGAAGAAAAAATATATTTCGAGAACCATGAAGTGAACATCATCGGCTACTATGATGAGACAAATCCCGAACAAAGTTCCCTGTCGTTTAAAGGTATCGACTCGTTTCTCACTCTGCAAGAATATTTACCCGCAGATAAAGACCCGGACACAGCAACTGTTTCTCTTCCAGCTAACGCGCAACTGTCACCTAATATGGTATCCGCGCTTGCTTATCTGGCCAATGTAAATGACTATTACTCTAATAAGAAATTATTGGATATGATTTCCGATGATGAGCGAAACTCTTTATCTGCCCGCTGGCTGGTAGAAAGAGTCAAAATCCTTTCCCACCAAATTATTGGTGCAGAATGTCCGGACTTTACTTTCACGAATGTCAATGATCAGAAGGTCAATTTAAAAGACTTTCGCGGTAAAATTGTCGTTTTGGATTTCTGTGCTTCCTGGTGCGGCCCCTTGTCGTAAGGAGATGCGTAGTATGCTAAAAATATATAATGAACTGAAAGCTGACGATTTGGAGTTCATCAGCGTATCACTAGACGATAGCCAAGCTAAGTGGAAAAAGATGCTGGACGAAGAAAAACTTCCCTGGGTAATGCTGTGGGATAAAACAGGCTTTCCGAAAAGTAATGAAGCTCCAAGTGCTATCCAGACAGCTTATGGCTTTTATGCTATCCCTTTCCTTGTAGTCATTGACAAAGAAGGAAAACTAATAGCACGTAATGTCCGCGGAGAACAAGTACGTGAAGCCATATTAAAAGCTAGAAATTAATCTGACTATATAAATATCATAACTCATCCTACAATGAAAAAACTTATATCCCTTATCTTATGCTGCCTTATTTGTGGAATTACATCAGCTCAATTAATAAAACAAAAAGTTGAAAAACAAAAAAACAATCCGAACTGGACTGGTACAATTGTTCTTTCGACAGAGACAGTGTATATGGCGCTGAAGTTAATAAAGCCTATGAATATTTGAATGCTAACAAAAAAGAAACTCAAGAAAAGGCCGATTGTCGCATTAATCGGAACCGGAATGGACGTGGAACACGAAGATCTGAGACAGGCTATATGGATCAATCCCAAAGAAAAATTAAATCAAAAAGATGATGATAGAAATGGTCTTATTGATGATATTAATGGTTGGAACTTCCTCGGAGGCAAAGATGCTCAAGTTGTGGAGTCTTTGACGAGAGAAGGAGAACGTGAATTCTTCCGCTTGAAAGATAAATATGCAGACTATATTTTTGATGGGAAAAAGTATTATAAAATTATTAATGGAACACGTCAGGAAGTAGCTGCACCGGAAAACATGGAAGAATATAACTATTATCGATATAAAGTAATGCCCGAATCCAGAATAGGGAAGTACTTACAGTGGTCTGCAACTTGCTTATGTCATCGAAGAATACGTTGAAAAATTTAATAGAGACATGAAGCAGCGCTTCCCTGGAAAAGAATTAACCGTCGAGGAGTTTTTCAAAGTTGTTATGACCCTAAAGCGGAAAGGACAGCCTCTCTGAAGTAGCCTTTGTATGTACAGCCTATTATTTCAGTTTATATAATACAGATAAATGGGAACCTGTATACCAAAATATGGGTAAGAAAAGTGTGGAAACAGCTAAAGCCTCTTACGAAGAAGCCTTAAGAAAATATGGTACGGACCAACGGAAAGAAATTACAGGTGACAACCCAATGGACATAAATGACAGCAATTATGGAAATAATATACTACTTACATCCGATGCAGCAACCAACATAATGAAGGCAGGAATTATAGCTGCTAAACGTGACAATAAAATAGGAAGCGATGGCATTGCCGATCAAGCAGAAATCATGACGCTACGTATCTGTACAGGAGAAGGGGAACCTTACCTGAAAGATATGGCATTAGCCATTCATTATGCAGTCAGCCACGGAGCAGATGTGATTGTATTGCCTGAACAGAATATGTTATACCCCGAGGAACAAAAACAATGGATAATCCATGAATTGAAAGAAGCGGAAAAGAAAGGAGCCATAGTGATAGTTCCCGCGTGGAATACATCTATCGATATGGACAAAGTAGAATTCTTCCCGAACCGGAAAATGAGTAAAGACAAAGAACTCACCAATCTTATGATAGTCGCCTCTTCTGATAAAAAAAAAAGGAAATCCGGTTATGGATACAAATTATGGAGCAAATACACTAGATATATATGCTCCGGGAACAGATATATATTCTGCATACATGGAAGACACTTACCGAACAGGAACAGGAGAAGGACTAGCGGCCGCTACCGTAGCCAGGTAGCCACACTCATAAAATCTTATTTTCCAAAAGCTTACCGGCTCACAAATCCGTGATATTCTATTAAAAAGTGTAACCTCACGCAAAGGAGTAGAAGTAGAAAAAGGCATTCAGTAGACGACAGACCTTCACAAGATTTATTCCTTTTTGATGATTTATGTATCTCCGGAGGTATTGTTAACGCCTATCAAGCTATTCTAGAAGCAGAAAAAAATGAATTCGCAAAAGAAATGATATGAAAAGAGCAGAGAGATACTCACCGGTTTATGGCTGTTAATGTTTCTAATCTATGGAAAGGAATGTATGTCGCAAATCCAAAAATAAGGTTTGCGACACTATTCTATGAATTGGTACACAACAAAATCATTATTCCTGTCACAATCAACGGCGTTAAAACGAAATATATCGTCGACACCGGTGGCAAAACCGGAACGATGTACGATATAGCCCTTGAAATGCAGGCAAACGCTGCAGGATATACACGCATTTCTGATGTGAACGGACAGGGACAAAACTATCAAGAAGCATATGTCTCCAATGTATCCATCGGCAATAGTTACCAAATCAAGCTATTAAAAACAATGGTGCTACCCAAAGATCCTTTTTTCACTGATTTAGAGTCGCCGGCATTCTCGGTGGAGACGCATTCTCACAATCTGTAGTAACATTCGACTCTCGCTATAGAATCATGGTCATCAACTATCCCTATCGCCCCGAGAAACTGAAACTAACAGACGGAGTTCCTCTTCTGGATGAAACGGAATATCACTCATTTATCACTGTCAAGCAAGAAGAACAGACAATGAAAAATATTGTTTGACACTGGTGCAGAAGGTTTTCTACTATATTCGATACAAGATTATAACAGGCTGGCTGATATATCCGATATAAAAGAAACAAATCATGCACATGGGATTGTATCTGCCGGATTAACCGGACTGGGAAGTCCTGTAGAAATCAAAAACTGAACATACCTTCTATTCGTATCATGGATAAGGAATTCACAAACATAGGCTGCACGACAAGCATAATGAATGAAACAATCATAGGAGTAGACTTGCTGAAATATGGAAAAGTGATTATAGACTATATGCGTAAACGCTTCTTCTTCCTCCCATTCGAAAAAAGGGAAAACTGATATGGGAGGTGCTCCCGTTCTTTGGAATGTGAGTATATTGCCACGCAACGAACGATTTGAAATCACAACGATATGGGATAGTATGAAAGACCAAGTATCTTTCGGTGATCAGGTAATCAATATCAACGGAACCTCATTAAGCAACTGTCCGATGAGCCAGATTGCTATAGAAGAGATAATGAACGCTATTCCCGGAGATACAGGATATATTATTATTAAAAAGGACAATCAGGAGGAGAAAAATAGAAATCAAAAAAGAAAGATAGACTTTAAAACAATATGAATTTGAGAAATATGATAATAAAAATACATATATGTTTGATTGCTTTTTGTTTTATTTCAGGCATAAAAAGCACAAACACAGAACAGTATGACGGAAATCATTCCATTTAAAACAATCGATGGAAAGATTATCATAGAAGCCAATATAAATGGAGAAACAGCAAATTTTGTACTTGATTTAGCCGGACATAATGCATTACTTCCGGAAGCTGTCAACCAACTGAAAATCAACACGAAAAACGCCAGTAGTTTTGGAAGTTATCAGAATTTCAAATTCAAACAGGTTCCGTAAAGAAGATCTATGAAATAGGAACCTTAACTATTGGCAATAATACATTCAGCAATAGTCTGCCAACATTCATATTAGAAGATGAACCTTATCTACGCAAACTGGGAGTAATGGGAGTATTGAATTCTGCAGTATTCGAACTTCCGTCTTGACCATTGACATGCGACGAAAAAGATCACTATCACTCAGCCATACCGACCTTCGTACATGAAACTAAACTATAGAGAAAATTTTGAATTGATAACAGGTTTAGGTATAGTATGTTCGATATCGATTCAAGATAAAACAATTTTTCCTATTTTAGATACATGGAGCGACGGATTAATCAACCTCACTGAAAAAGACTTTAACGAGTGGAGCACACTTTATCCGAAGGGAACTCCGCAAAAAGTTTCAATCGGCTATAAAGAGACGGCACAAGAAGAAGAAAGCCTGACCTTACCGGAAACAATATTCGTGAAAACAAAGATAGACGATGCCTTTGCCGTGAGGAATCCATCTCTGAAACATTCTGTTTTAGGAAAGAAACTATTGGACTACGGCATTTTGTCCATTGATTATGTTCATCAAAAAATATACTTCCAGCCTTTCGACTTGGTTCCTATTCCCGAATCGGAAGCTAAAGTAACGGAAGTCAAAGCGGAAGACGGCAAGATGAATCCGATTACCCGCCAATTCTTTCTGGAACATATTTTTGATTACCGGACAGGAAATGATTTCGTTTATAATGGAGACAAACCTGTGGTTGTTGACTTTTTGGGCAACTTGGTGCGGCCCTTGCATGAGACTGCTTCCGAAAATGGAAGAATTGGCTGAAAAGTATAAGGGAAAAAGTCATGTTTTATAAAGTGAATGCGGATAAAGAGAAAGACTTGTGCAAACATTTTCGGAGTACAGGCGCTGCCGACTCTTTTTTCTTTATTCCAGTAGGCGGCAAACCTATCGTCGAAGTCGGAGCTACTCCGGAGAAGTACGTGCAAATCATTGAGGAACAGCTTCTCAAATAATAGCAATGGAGAAAAGAGGTATTGATGCCAGCCACCATTGCCTATGTATTCAGCTTCAAAACGGAAACAGGGTATTGACTTTTCCTTTTTTATTTTGTATATTTGCAGAAACGAATCAGAAACAACAGGTATGAAACATACAAAAATAAAGACATAAATCATCAGATTGCATACACGCAAGTGTACTGTAAGAACTAACAATGGGGTGAAGTCTGCAAGGATTTCGCCCCATTTTTTTAAATTCTTCACCCATTTTTCAAGAAATCAGCCAATAATCGTTTATAATAAACTTAAGACCCGTTTATAATAAACGTTCTCACTTTTATTATAAACACAAGGTCTGTTCTTTAAACAACTTGTATAAGAAAGAGAAACAAGATTCATTCTTTTATGCGCATAAAGCAACAGAAATAAATAATTTCGTACAAATAGAAGTTACAATATACTTTTACGATCACCGCAAAATAAGGAGCAAAATGCCACCCCGCTTTTTTATTTCCATATAATTGGAACTTATCATTTAAACAAGTACATTTGTCATGTCAAATCTATTTATAACTTAACACACATTTTAGGATCATGAAGAAAAGTATTTCTCTTCTTCTTTTTTGTCTTTAACAATATCTTAAATCATTTTAATCGCTTGCAAGTTTCTTCAAGTGGGATTATTGGGGAACATATACTGGGATTATTGGGAAATACATTATTTTTGCACCCAGAAAGCATAAAACCGACAAGAACATGAAAGCAAGTGTATATCTCAAAGAAGTAAAAGAGAGCAGAAAGGCAGGTATGTCTTGTATCTGTTTCCGTGTGCGCGACAAGGAAATCGACATCAAGGTCGCCTCTGGGTTGCAGGTGGTCGATAAGTATTGGGACGGCGATGCGCTCAGGTATCGCAGAAACAGCATTCGTGGACAAGAATGAGCAGAAGCGCATTCCCGAACAGATTGCCGCCATCATTGAACAGATAGAGGCATCCTTTGACCGGAACAAGGCAGACGGAGACTGGCTGAGACAGGTCATTGAGGATGTGCTTCATCCGAACTTCGCGTATGAGCGTAAGCATCCCAACCTACTGACGAGACTTTCGGAGTATATCAGCCGGCATGAGGGAACAAAACAGACCAAGGGGCAGATAGAGAACCTGTACCGTAAACTGACAAGATATGTGGCCTACAACCGTGAGATTATGGGAGTCAAGGAGTTCAATCTTTTTGTCGAGACTATCTCGTTGGAAGACATGAATGACTTCCGTGACTATGTAGCCAATGAGCACCTGCTGTATCTTGAACATCCTGACTTCTACAAGGACTATATCCCTGCCCAATACAAGCCGAAGGAGAAGTCAAGCACTACCATCATCAACACGATGAATCTTCTTTGCGTTTTTCTCCATTGGTGCAAGAAGATGGGCCATACAAGCAATGAGACATTCCTGCAGTATGGGTGCAAAGTCCCCGTGTATGGTGATCCCTTCTACCTCTCTATTGAGGAACGCAATATCCTATATGAGGCAGATCTCTTCTGCCCCACGGTTGGAGGTCATCCGTGACATCTTTGTCCTCCACTGCTATATCGGTTGCCGGGTGGGCGACCTGTACCGCCTGACAAGGGAGAACGTGAAGGACGGCTTCGTAGAGTATATGCCACAGAAGACAAAAAGAAATGCGAGGCAAAGACGGTCAGGGTGCCATTGCACAAGAAAGCCCTCCGAATACTCTCCAAATATGAAGGTTCCGATTCAGACAGGCTGCTGCCATTCAAACCTATCTCTATATATAATAATGGTATAAGAGAACTGCTGAAGCATTGCGGGATTGATAGGATGGTGACGGTGCTTGACACCCACGGCTACAAGACCGTGCAAAAGCCCTTTGTATGAGGTGGCATCGAGCCATACGGCGCGAAAGACTTTTGTCGGCAACCTCTACAAGCAGGTACCCGACCCTAATCTGATTGCGTCCATGTCCGGGCATGTGGAGGGTAGTCGTGCCTTTGCCCGTTACCGCAACATTGACGATGACATGAAGCGCAAACTCGTTGATATGATAAACTAAGCAAGCATACAGACTATGAAAGTGACCGCATTTATAAGGAAGACCGCATCTAAGAACAACGTCACCGACCTCGCACGGGTGTATTTCCGCCTGCGTGACAAGGGGAGGCGTAGATATCAAGGCGGCAAGCGAGCTCTCCATCAGTCCCAACCACTGGAGTGCGGAGAAGCAGGGCTACAAATCCCGCGTAGCACTCGTCTCGGACGAGAAGCGCATGAAGTTTGACGAGGAGATACAGAACATCACACGTCTCATTTCCAGGGAATATCACCGAGGAGTGGACGGCAAGTGGCTACAGTCATTGATTGAGGAATACCACCACCCCAGCATCAACTCCCATGCGGGGAGCAAGAGTGACGAGTACCGCCTAGTGACACAGATCCAGCACTATGTTGACGAGACCATACTGGCATCGGACAGCCGTAAGCATCACTTTGCCAATATAGACAAGATTGGCAGGTACGAGCAATTCCAGAGGGAAGTGATGCACCGCCGTGGATTCCAGCTCAACGTTGACACTATAACCGCAGATGATCTGCGCGACCTGGAAGCGATGGATGCAGGAGGAACACACCTATGGCGAGCAGTTCCCTCTTTTCTACAAGGACATTCCTGAAAGTAAGTTTAAGTGGGAGCGTTCCGAGAACAGCATCACAGGCTGCTTCTACAGAATCCGCACCGTCATCAAATGGTGCATCAAGAAGGGCATGACCAAGATCAACCCCTTTGACCAGTACCAGATAGCCCAGCCCATGTATGGTGACCCGTTCTTCCTGAACTTTGAGGAGCGTGACAAGGTATATTATGCCGACCTAAGTGCACTTGACCCGTGCTATGCCGTATATCGTGACGTGTTCATGTTCCAGTGTCTGATAGGATGCCGTGTGAGTGACCTTAACTCGCTGACCAAGGCAAACCTCGTCGATGGGTGTATAGAGTATATCCCCCAGAAGACCAAGCACGAGCACGCAAACACGGTGCGTGTACCACTTAACCAAAAGGCCAAGGACATCCTTTCACGATACATCGATCTTGATGATGCCCTGCTGCCACGCTTCACGCAGACCATGTACAACAAGATGATCAAGCGCATCCTCAAACACGTTGGTATAGACCGTATGGTTCGCACTCTGAACCCCAAGACCAGACAGGACGAGGCACGTCCGCTTTGGGAGGTCGCCACAAGCCATACTGCACGCAAGACCTTCATCGGGAACCTCTACAAGCAGGTGAAGGACCCCAATCTGATAGCCTCGATGTCGGGACATTCCGAGGGAAGCCGTGCCTTTGCACGATACCGCAAGATAGACAATGAAATGAAGAAAGAACTTGTAAACCTGCTCGACTGACATATGATGAAGGACAAAGAGAACAAGGAAAAGTTTGAGGCGTTCAAAGCCAGAATCCTCAAATGGAAGAACGAACATAGGGAAGAGTATAACAAGTTTGCCCGTATTATGACAAACTGCGACGAGACCTTCTATTATCAGATATTCAAGGCGGTCAGCGGTCAGATGCAGCATATAGCAAGGGAATGGGAGCTGTCGTGGGGCGATGATGGGGATGAGACATTTGACTCCGTTTTTATTCTGGTCTCCAAAGAGAACCTTCCGCAGAAGATTGACGAAATGTTTTCCGTGCCTGTTCCTGACACTGAGCAGAAGTGCAGATGGATGGACTTAGTCAGACGTATGGTTGGCATGAAGCCGAAGAAGAAGGTCCGGCTGTCCGCTCCTCTTTTGCTGAGCTGGTTGTTTTACGGAAAGAGTTTTCGAAAGCATGGTGGCGATGTTGGATAAACAGATGTCAAATCCCCATATAGAGCGTATTGACAGGATGAAATGCTCGTTGGCATCAAAAAGCATCATTGCCGTCAGCATCAAGGGCGGTTATCGGACAAAGGAAGACTGGGAACGCTATTTCGCTATGGAGAAAGCCAATAAAGACGATACAACCTGCGAATGGGCATTACAGGATGCGATGAAGGACATTGATGCCAAAACGGAAACAGCCCCACTGCCGGAAGCCGCAAAAGAGAATGTACAGCCATTGACTCCAGGACGGAAGAAGTCCAAGGCATGTCCTCTTATAGACTATCTGCCAGCAGACAGCGGTGAGGCTGTCATATCCTACATCCGTAGTTACGTCACAACCCATCAGTCTGCCATGCTTCAGGCTCTGCCATATTTCGTACTGAAGGAAATGCCACTCCGACTGCCTCTTCTCAATGGAGTGGAATACGCCACAGCCATGACAAGACAGTTCCCCAATGTCAGTGAACTCCTTAGCGAACATTCCCTCAGACAAGCCGTCGGGAAACTGGCTGGAACAGAAACACAGCTGTTGGAGAAAGATAACAAGAAGCAATTGTGTCGGTACATCGAAAGCGATGCGAACCAAAGAATACTCGAATAGCTTCGCAACGACATAGGTAAGATTATCTGACACAAAACCAATTGGAGGTGCCAAACTGTCAAATATATGTTAATAAATCATGGCTAATGAATATATTTTTGAACAATCGAACTACAATTAGAAATAAATGTAGTAACTTTGTACACGAAATAAAGTATAAAGGCATGGAAGGCAAGAAATACAGCAACAGTTTTGCCTCCTCTGGAATGGCAAAGGAAGAAGGAAGGGCAGCATACTATAAACTGCTGGACAGCGTGCGTGATGGTGATACTGTACGCATCAAGCGCGGAGTATATGCCACAGCCGAACAGTTGGCCGACACTATGATAGATGTGCAAGCCATTGTTCCGGGTGGGGTGTTGTGCCTTTTCTCCGCATGGAACGTGCATGGGCTCACCACCTCGCTGCCACAAGCCTACCACATTGCCGTGAAAAGAGGTAGGAAAGTCAAGCTCCCTATCTTCCCCAAGGTTGAACTGCATCACATCACTGACACGATGTTTGACATAGGTATCGAAGAACAGATAGTCAGCGGCTATCACATACATATATATAATAAGGAGCGGTGCGTATGTGATGCCATAAAATACCGCAACAAGGTCGGTATGGACGTTTGTGCCGAAGTGGTAAACAGTTATCTGGCACTACCTGACAGAAACCTTTCCCTGCTTTTTGACTATGCCGACAAACTGAGCGTAAGAAGAATCCTTGAACAGTATATTGCACTAAAACTATGAGTGAGGTTAAAAACTATGGCAAATCCATCAGGGCAAGGCTGCTCAATGTAGCCAAGCAGGAGGAAGTATTCTATCAGACCATCCTGACCAGATACTTTCAGGAGCGTCTGCTGTATCGTATTTCCCAGACACGTTATCGTGAGAACTTCTACCTGAAAGGCGGTGCGCTGATGTACGCCTACGAGAGGTTTGCCGCCCGTCCCACATTGGACATAGACTTTCTTGGCACTCACATCAGCAATGATGGCGAGCGCATAGCAGAGGCGTTCCGGGAGATATGTGCGGTTGACTGCCAGGAGGATGGTGTACAGTTTGCTTGCGACAAGATTGTCACCCAAAACATCACCGAGTTCAAAGGATTACCATGGTGTCCGTCTGAGTATTCCAGTGGCAATGGACACCATCGCGCAAGTGCTCACGATGGATGTTGGGTTTGGCGATGTGGTTACACCACATCCTGTTTCATTGGACTATCCTCTGTTGTTGGAGGGACTGCCCGAGGCAAGCATCCTTGCCTACTCCACAGAAACCGTAATTGCAGAGAAGATGCATGCCATCATAGATTTGGCAGATCAAAGCAGCCGTATGAAAGACTATTACGACATCTACCACCTGCTTACATCATACCAATACGAATCTGCCATTTTACAGGATGCCATCAACCGCACATTTGAGAATCGTCATACAGCCTATAATGCCGACACAATGTTTTTCAGGGAAGACTTCCCCAATCATCCTCAGATGCAGGTTCGATGGACGGCTTTCCTGAGGAAGGCTGCTATCAATAGTGCCCTGTCATTTCCAGAGGTGGTGCGTTGGCTTCAAGACACATTAAGACCATATTGGACAGCATACGGTCGTATGCTGCACTAACCGGACTTGGTTACTTAGACACTTTTTCGATACAGACTTGGTTACTTTTTATCAATTCAAAGTAACCAAGTCGGTAAGCAAAGTAACCAAGTTGAAGAAGTCCACCCCGACTTAGTGACCAACTGTCATCTCCGGCCAACTAATAAGCAAAAGGACATCCAAAATTTCTGCTCTGTATCACGCACTGCAGCATAAATCATGGAAAGGCTGGCTATCTCAAATCAATCGAGGAATCTAACCGCACAATTACACCACTTGTAGAGGCAGGTTATCTTGAATTGGCAAATCCTGAGAATCCCATTGAAAGCAACCCAAGATACAGTACCAGTATTTGCAAATACTCTTAGCCTCGTAAGTATAAATCTTCGTGATGCCGTCATAGTGTTTCGCAAGTTTGCCTGAAGCCCTCACTGCTCTGCATGAATTTTAGGCCTTCCTGCACCAGTCATAAGCTCACTGAATAGATATCATACCGATCCAGCATCATATTTGCTGGTTCAACCAAATTCTCGAGATGGTAGTAGCGCACACTATCGCATAGGCAGCAGTCTGGCCCCAAATAGCTTACGCCATCACTGTCAGCGACATCGCCTTGCTCCTGTTCTTCTTCTCAGTTTCTGACATATTAAACCTAAGTTCTACAGTCCTATCTGAGCTTCGCTTCATCGTAGTCCAGGTCTCTACTTTCCACTTTCGGCACCATATTTTGGAAAAATCGGGTCCATAGCTTGTTGGCCGATGCAATGTCATCGTCGTTCAGCTCGCTTACCTCTGCTATTCTGTTTCCCATTGTACTCACCGATGCCATCCGCAGTCCCACAGCCTTATCGCTTTCTGTATCCTGTAACACCCACCAGCGGTCATGGAAAGGAGCATTTCTTTGGTCATGCCTGTAACAGCATGACTTCACTTCGATACGGCCTGGTAATTCCGACGACCATCGGTTCCATCCATTCTGAAAGACATCATCTAATGACTCGTTCTTATGTGCATCCACATCCTTGCAGGTCAGTATCGAACAGTTCAACCCATTATTCACATCCATCAGCATTTTCACAATATAAAGGTCTTCTGCATGGAAGTATGAGTCTATGATATGCAGCACGTTATACGGATGCTCCTTGTACCAGTTCAAAAATCCTCTCTACCCACTTGGCTTCCTCTCCGATATGCACAAAGTCGCCGTTCTCATCCCTGTGCTCACTCATAATGCGGTCCACCCGCTCCAGTTTCTCCTTCGTGCCGCTGGCAATGGCAAGTACGATTTTCAGATTGTCGATGATAGCCTGATGCATTTCCCTCAGCAATGTGTGGTACTTCTTGTTTGCTTGATTCTTCTTGTGCAGATTTTCCATGAAGTACAGGACTGCATTCTGTGTGTCAGTGATTGATGAAGGTACACCTGCTTTAGCACACTCTGTGTTGTATCAAAATCCCTTGCTATCGTTTTGTTCTTCACCAGATACTCCATCTGTTTTTCAAAAAACCTAACTTGCTCGTCATTGTTCAGATGCGACACCTGTACCAAGTCATTCTTTGCCGCCTCTATCTTACGATTCGAGTGCATACGCAGCCTCAGTCGTTTCTTATATTGCACGCGAGCAGGGTCATCGTCCAACATCTCCAACATTGTGTCAGCCAGCTGTTCATCATGGTCTCTCACCAAGTCCAACATTCGTTGATAGTCACTGTATGCCCCATTGCCGTCACTCTTGAGAGAGTCCATCACCTTCTTACCTATCTCTTTTACCTTCGACTTCGCGGCCACGAACGAGTCTTGCATACAGAGCGTAAAGCGGTTGAACTTATCAAACGTATAGTCAATACCCTCCGTTTTCTGCACAGCCAGCTCAATAAACTCACTTTTCTGTGTTGTATTTGGCATATAACAGGCAACATGTGCATAAAGGAAGGCCTGGTCGGCATGGTTTCCTATAGCTTCTATCTCATGTTTCAGCTGCTCGGCATCCAATTTTCCACCCAGTTTCGAACCTTCTATCATCGCCATGCACGCTATTTTGTATCCATCGTGCTGAATACCTCCAACCATCGGCAGTTGCTCATTCACCACATCTGCAATCTCGTTCCACAGCGCACGCTGCATCTCTCGTGTCAGTTTATTGCCCAGATTTTTGCTTGATGGCTTTGGTCATTGTGTCGGTCAAGGTAAAGATGAAACCGTCATCTTTCGTGTGACGCATCAAGTTCAGCAACTTGTCGTAGTCGTTTTTTCCAGTGCCACTTGTACCTCTATCTCGCTGCTACCAGTATATTCCGAATAGGGGTATTTTGTCTGGATATATCGCGCTGCGTGTTCTATGCACGCATTCCAAAGACAATTGTCATAGTTCTTCAGTTGGTCATAAAAAATGGCCTCTTCGTTAAGGAACATCGCAGGGGCTATGTGATACAGCAACCGCTTCTTATCCCAACCCGAGAAGTCCTTTTCCGAAGCCTTGGACACAAAGCGGTTCATAATATTTTCGAATCTCACAATGTCTTTCACTCCGTAGAACTCAAGCGCCACTCGCGACCAGAGAATTATACTGTCTACCTCGTTGCCGTCGTAGTCCATCAGTTTCTCAAACTCTTCAATGTCCTCATCCCTGCATAGTCCCGAGCGTATCAGGATACCAAGCGAGTGAGCATAGAGGCCGAAGCTCATGTTATACGCCGTCAGGCACGACACTCGACGAGAGCCATTGATTCTTTCTCACGTCAGCTGCCTTAACTGCATATTCATTGGCTTCGCTCTTCATCGAGATTTTAGACAATACCTTTGCTATCTGGTAACCTGTGTCCACCTTCACCGAAGGCACGCTAATCTGGTTCCAAGCCCACTCCAGGTCGGCCTTTACTTTCGCCTTAAACCCATCCACATTATCCGCATTCGCTGTGTCTTCCACCAAGTCTGTCCCCGCATAGTATATGCTCAGCCATACATACAGTGTTGAGAATAGGTAGCACATCACGTCGGCCTGCTCAACTTGCTTCAGCATCGGATAGTGCTTGTACACTTTCTTTAGCAGGCTCTTGTCGCCGTCCTTTACTTCTGCCACTTTGTTGACCAGTTCAAGCACAGCCTTATACCTGTCGGTCGTGTCGTAGGAGATCTGGATGAATAGTCGGACGAAGTAATTCCAGTCCAGACGCTTCACGTCCTTCTGCCACACATACTCAAGCGCAGCCCGCAGGTAGGCCCGCGACTGCCGCTCAGTCGTGTTCATCTTCGCTATCACATCCTTCACGAAGTCCTCCTCAGTACACACTAAGGCGGCAATAGGTCCTTCCACCACTTTCAGATGGTAAGCCGAGTTCTCAAGCACGTCAAAGATGTCTTTGAGAATGTCTTTTTAAGTTCGCTGCCACTCATCACCCAATCCTCAATCTTGTCGCCCAGTTTTTCGTAGTTGCGTAGCAATAGTGCCTTGCAATGAGCTTGCAGGGCTTTATCCTTCAAGTCGTCAATCTCCAGATACAAGTTCTCTATGCGGTTTTTGGCATCGACCTCATCTATCTTCATCAATGCCGACACCACTTGTATTTGTAGCTTCACGTACTCCACTGTCGGGAATTTGATGTTTGCCACCACTGCATCAATCAAGCTCACCACCTTCCGCACTTGTTCCTCGTTCATCTTGGGAAGTGGCTTGCAATACATCTTCAGCAGCGTCACCTTCGGCGTCATCATTAGTGAGGTGTCTATCACCAACCGCACAGCATACTCCACGGCTTCACCAATATCGTCGAGGTCCTTATGATCGGGAATCCAAAAGCGCAGAAAGTAGAGTTGGCTGCTGGCGGGCAGTTCTTTCATCTTGGCCACCACCTGCGTAGCCGTGCTCTCTTTCATGATGGTTCGCATCACCGAAGCCATCTTCCTTAAGCCGTCATCCTCAATCTTCGAGTTGGCAATGTCGGCTCTCTGCGCCATATTGTTGTCGTCAACCTTCCCTTCATTGTTGAACGAGATACTGATGGCGGTGTAGAGTCGGTCTATCTGTTGTCTGTCTTTTGTCACCTTGGCCACACGGTCGATGATTTCAAGAGCCTTTTCCATCTTCACCGGCAACATCAGCTTGGCCAGTTCCAGAGACTTGTCGGGGATGTATTCAAAGTTGATACTGGCCGTCAGCACATCAATCTGCTGGTCTATCTCCTCGCGCATTGACTCGCTCAGGTGCTGACCATACTGAGCTATGATGAGCAGGCATTTCAGCCGTTCTTCCACCAGGAATACGCTTTGCGTTAGCCCGTAGGCCTTTTCGTCATCGCCAATAGCAATCAGAGCCTCTATTTCGGCATCGCTCAACTCATTCTTCTCCAGTTCGCGGCTCACGCTACGGTTGATGGCAAAGCGGAAATAGGCTGCCGCATGCGTCTCAAAGTCGGTACATGCGTTGTAACCATACTCACACTGGGCATTTAACGCCGCCTGACTTTGCTGCGCCACCAGATAGCGCTGCACATTCTCGCTGGTCAGGTAGTCCACCAGCTGCTTGTTATCCTTCACGTGCTTATAAAGAGCAGGAAGATAGACAAACTGTTCGCCCATATCAGTGCTTTTCTCTATCACATCTATCAGCAACAGTTCTATGTCGTTCTTCAGTCCGTTCATCCTCTCACGCAGATACTTCTTGAAATCGTCGCTTCTCAGCTCTATCACACCCCCGTATGTTTCACCCACATAGTCGCCGCACAATGTCAGCAAATCATTCACGTTATCATCGCTCAGATTAAGTGTCTTCCTGACCATTTGGCGGTTCATTGGTATCTCGCAGAATGCCAGCAGTGCCATCAGTTGCTGCGCAATCCTTGCCTGCGCCTCAATCCACTCGTAGTCTTCAGCATAGAAGTCGTCCACACCATATTGGTAGAAGTCGCGTATCTTCTGCATGCCGTATTTCTGCAATTTATCCGTTAGGATAGTTAACAACCTAGCATTGCCCTTCTTGCTGAGATTATAGAAAATAGATATATCTTCCGCTTTCATGTTGGGGTCAACACCTCGCAGATAACCATCCACGTCGTTCTCTTGAAATTTGAACAACTCGTTGGTTTGCTTGAGTACAGTCCCCTCTGGCAGCAGTTGTTTCAAGTTCTGGGCATCGCCGGAAAAGACAAAGCGGGCATTTGAGACGCTGAACAGCGGTGTCAGAACGCTCTTGATGCCGTCTACGAAAACAACAGGCAGGTTATCGAAGCCGTCAAACACGAAGTAAAAATAACGGTTCTTGCCTCGCGTCATCTTATTCAGCCGATATACCCATGTTGTCAGATTCTTCTCGTTATCGCCATCCTCAATGTTGGAGCTAGATAGCTCTAACTGACTTTGCAGGCTACTCACTATGGCCTTCGGATTTAGCAGGTAGCGGCTCCAGCCGTTATTGAAGTATGAGGCACAGTGACTTCCGTGCCGCTTGGCGAATAGGGCCAGCGTCGTTGTCACGCCCACGCCTTCCACGCCCTGCACGCAAAGCACCTTATTCTCTTCCAGTTGCCCTTCCAGGAACTCCAAATACTGTTCGCGCGAAATTAACCGCTCTCTGATACGCGGTTTCGTCTCGCTGCGATAGAACATATCCATTATCTTAGCTTCATTATTCATTTCCTATGGTGTTATTATTATGTTCTTATTACAATAACCAACGAATTATCATTCAACAGAAAATCATAGATACTCATCGTCGTGATGCTATCCTCATTGCGTTGAACAGTCACAAATCTCTATTGATTAGAGCAAAAGTATAGGCGATTTAAGTTAAATATTCAAGGTTATTATGCCTAAAGCTAGTGCTGTTGCCAAAGAAAGTAGCGTTCCAGTTAATACATACTCTGATTTTTCACTACCCGATGATGCTTCATTAAACCGAAGTATGGACTTAGCAGCAATCAGGAAACCAATAGCCTCGTATTGAGACATTACTACAAATAACAACATTAATCCACGCTCCAACCATCCAACTAGTTCTCCTGAATGGAAATTCCCGTGTTCATCATCTCCAGTTGAGGTGATAGTTACTTTACATGCTCCAAAAATAAGTAATATCAAGATGTTTGCTGGTTTTAAGGCTAACAACATGGCTACTATTGTCTTTGTACGCAATGGGTGACTAACCGCAAATTCTTGAAGCCAGCCAAATTGCTGCCAACCATTATTTGCTGCCAGCCAAATATCGACAAATAGTACGATGACACCAATGTGTAGAATTTGATCGATTAAAAACACCCGCAAATCATGCCGTTTGTTGGTGCCATCAACTAATTTCACCTGTTTAGGATTCTCTATCTTGAAGATATCCCACTTTACCTGTATATATGACTTAGCCCAATCTATCAAGAAATGGAGGACCATTATACAAGCGGCTAGCCACCATCCCCTAAAGTCCCATATGGCGCACCATGAGAGTATTCCGATTACCAAGGAATGTAACCACAGATCCTTTCCCTTTACAGAATACAGAACCTTGTTCTTGAAAGAATAGCCCCATTGTAGGTAAAAATCGCCCAAAATGTGAGCAACAATAAGATTGAAAAACAAATTATTAATCATAGTCTTGAAGTTACTTTTCGATAATATAAAATTGCCTGTTCTATGGCACTCCATCCTAGATCCTTTAATGTTTGATTGACCCCTGAGACTGAGATTCCCATTTTTTCAGCTGTTTTACTTGTGTCTGATGAAAGAATCCTTTCACAAAGGGTCTCACATTTGCGAGACGTTGCATTATTCAATAGTTGATTGACTAATGTTAATATAACTTGTAATGCTTGCTCATGCTCATTGTCAGCCATTGAAATTAAAAATGAATATTTAGCTCGTCCAACAAGTTTGTCCATAGCACGTCCAGAACGATAAATGGCATCCCATCCATCATATCTAAACCACGGTCAAGAGTCTTCATTTCACCGATACCTATAGCTATCCTAAGACCATACCTATTAAATCGCTTGTTCTCTTGTATATTGCTAGGCTCAAACGATTTAACCCACGTTTTCAGAATCAGTGCCACTTCAAAAGCATCTTCTGGTCTGTTCATGACACATTCTATGGAGTCGCCTTTGACAATACGTCCCCAAAACCCTTGGTAACGTCTTTCAAGAATGTATAGGCACTTTTTCAACTTCTCGTTGAGTTCAATCATTGACTCCCGAGAGAGTGAAGTAGATGACACTACATCAGCGGATATTGCAGCATACATATTTTCTATATTTAATTTACAAGCATACAAACTTGTTTGTTTCAAATACAAGTCCTACAACTTGTTTTGGTTTAATACAAGTTCTTTTGCTTGCAAAGATACTACTTTTTTATCGAAAAAGCTGCATAAAACCATTGATTCGCGCGTAATATAAGCAAATTTTATCTAAAATTATCTTCAAAAGGAAACGATTTTTACGATAATACAGATTATTTTGCATAACGTTTGCAACGTATAGTGGGCAGAGCCTGCCTTGCAAAGACATATTGCTCACATCCTGCCAAATTACCACACCGAAAGGATTAACCACGAAACAGATGGATTTTGAACATTTTGCATTGCCATAAATTGTCATTTTTGTCGTGACAAATAAGACAAAAAACTTTCCTTCAATCACTTACGGAATCAGCGTAATTTTGCACCGTCAAATCTTACCCGAGGTTTGGCGGTGCCTCTTTTTTATGTGCCATCGGAAGGGAGACATCAGGGATTTCAGGTAATGGCCATTGTAGAACCCATAAAGAATATGATTATGTCAGTAAATATAGAATCCTTGGTCGAGCAGGGCGTGAACGTCAAGATAGAAGTCTCTGCTGCAGACCTTAAGATGTTCGGTGAGGGAATCGCCGAACGGGCAATCATGGCATACAGGCAAGAGATAGAGAGCAAGAAACCCCAGGAGGAGACCTACTGCAATACACGTGAGGTGAGAGAACTCCTGAATGTGTGCGACGGCACGCTCAACCTGTGGGCAAAGCGTGGTTATCTCGTGCCCGTCAAGGTAGGGAACAAGAATATGTATGCTATGAGTGACGTACGCCGCATCAAGACAGGTGGCAGGAACGACACTGTAACCAACTATTGCAAAAGGAAGGAGGCATGAGCATGGGTATCGCACAGGAAATATGCAACAAGGTCATGTCGGAGGTACAAGGTATCAAGGACACAGGCTTTCCTTTGGACGCCTTCCCCGAGAGGGTGCAGACCATCATCCTTGATATGGTAAGGTACGAAAACTTCAAGGTGGAGTATCTCGCTCCTGCCATGCTCTCGGCAGTTTCTTCCGCTTTGGGAGGAACCTACTATGTAAGGGTGAAAGGGCAATGGATAACCAATGCCGCACTCTACATAATCATGGTGGGCAGACCGGGACTGGGGAAGACACCGCCTCTTGAAGCGGCATTCCAACCCATACGCAGGAACGACAATGCGAAGATAGAGAAGTTCAAGGCTGACATGGCCGCTTATCAGAATGCTGCGAAGGAGAGCAAGAGCGACTGCGGCATGGAGAAGCCGGTACTGTCACGCACTCTTGTATCAGACTTCACGCCTGAGGCTCTGCTCCTCGCCCATTACAACTCCCCTCGTGGTATCACAATCCTGGTGGATGAGATCATGGGCATGTTCAATTCCGCCAACCGCTGCAATAACGGACAGCTGATAGAGCAGTTGCTGACGGCGTGGAGCGGAGGCGCACTGGATGTGGTACGTGTCAACAACCCCATACCGCTCCATATCGAACACCCCTGCATCAATATGATAGGAACCACACAGACGAAGCGTATGGGAGAGCTGATGAAGAAGGGATATGAGGAGAACGGACTGCTTGACCGTATTCTGTTCACGCTTCCCAAAGTACAGCAGCTGGCACTCTGGACGAAGGAGGAGGATAACTCTACACATCATCGTTCCGCTTCCGCCATGGAGGCATGGCAGAGCATCATCAGCAAGATTCTTACCCTTGACTATGAGACTGGTGAGGACGGAACAGGGCCAAAGTTCCATATTATAGATATGGAGGAAGAAGCGAGGATGAATTCATCGCAAGTCACAATGCCACCATACAGCGGACAAATGCCATTGAGGATGACAACATGATAGAGTCCCGCCCGATGAAAGCCCCTGTCCATGTGGCACGCATCGCACTTATCCTGCAGGTGTTGCGCTATGCCTGTGGCGAGAGCCACCTCCAGTTCTTGACTAAACAAGCTATGCATGGGGCTATCAGGTTGATGAAGTATTTCGAGGATTCCTATTGCAGGATAAGGGGATATGTCGCCAACGATGCCTGTGACGAGCCGTCAAGGGAACTGCTCTCGATGCTGAACGATTCGTTCACTACCGCGGAGGCTCTTGCCGCAGGGAAGCAGCTAAAGGTGACCGACCGCACGGTGATGAACTACCTCAAAGAGCTTGCCAAGAACAGACTGATAAAGAAGATCCGGCAAGGGGAATACCAGAAGACGGTCTTTGAGACACAACAAATGACTACTTCTGAGAAATCCCGAAGTGTAAACTGCAACGAATAAGTCCCCGTTTCACATTTCAGTTTCTTCATTTTTTTCAGTTTGCAGTAGTAAGAGGAGTGAATCAACCGCCTTCAGGTTTCTGCAAAACTGAAAGAACTGAAAACTGAAATCAGAGCAATTCCTTTTCAGAAACCACTATGGAGAAGTATAAGTATCATCTTGAAAAGTACCATCCGGGCAGCAAGAAGCCTTGCCCGCAATGTGGCAGGAAAGCCTGCTTTACCCGCTATGTTGATGCCAGTGGGGATTATGTCTTCCCTGAGCATGTAGGCAGGTGTGACCACGAGCATAGTTGTGGCTACCATTTCTCGCCAAGTGACTACTTCCGTGAGAATCCCGAAGAGTCAATATCTCTATCAAGGAAGCATGTGATCACGCCAAAGAACTTATCTGTCCCAATAAAGGAGCAACTTCCATCATTCATAGACAGAAGCCATCATGGAGCAGACACTCTCACACTATGCCATCAATCCTTTGTACACATTCCTTGCCAGATGTATGGGAAAGGAAGAAGCAGACAGGCTGTGTCGCCTTTACCGGATAGGCACGTCAAGGAAATGGGGAGGTGCTGCCATATTCTGGCAGGTGGATTGCAATGGTCGTGTCCGCACAGGAAAGATCATGCCGTATGATGCTACGACAGGCAAAAGGGTGAAGCATCCCCAGCCGCACGTCTGCTGGGTGCATACGGAAATGAGGCAGAAAGACTACAATCTACGCCTGTGCTTCTTCGGTGAGCATCTTCTTCCCTTATATCCCGACAGGAAGGTCTTTGTGGTGGAGAGTGAGAAGACGGCTGCCATTGCCTCGCACTTCATGCCCGATGTGCTATGGATGGCCACAGGCGGAAAGAACGGATGTTTCAACGAGCGTACAATTTCAGCCTTGACTGGCAGAGATGTGGTGCTGATACCCGACCTCGGAGCTACACAGGAGTGGCAGGCACGGCTTCCCATGCTCGACAAGGTCTGCCGTTCCGTATCAGTCAATGACATATTGGAGACGATGGCAACGGAAGAGCAGCGAAGCCAAGGTCTGGACATAGCCGACTTCCTCCTGATGGAAGACACACCGCAAATGATACTCCAAAAGATGATAGATCGCAATCCTGCCTTTACAGACGCTCATTGATGAGCTTGGCTTGCAACTGACGAACGAATGAGAGGAGAACGGAGCTTGCTCAGGCTATCCCGAGTGAGGAGGAATAAGACCGAAGGTAAAAATCGTTGAAGAACCGTAATGCGAACAGCTTGCTGTCATGAGAAAAGGGATTTTATAAAATGCCGTAGCTTATTAGGGCATTTTCGTCTCTTCCCCTCTGCGAGTGGCAGCAAAAAAGCCCCATAAGCGGACAGCCTATGGCATCCGTGGATGATGGGACGGCATTTTATAAACAATGACGGTTTTCAATTTATTACAAACAAAACAATTAAGAAAGATGAAAGAACAATATGCAGTATGCCACCTACAGCGTGGCAGTGGCAACGACAGTGGAATGTCGTGCCACATTGAGAGAAAGGATGCCAATGGCAAGACGTATGTGCCGGACAATGCGGACAGTAGACGCACGCATCTGAACAGGGAACAGGTATCATTCCCCGATGGAGTAAGGAACAGGACTGAAGCCATACAGTACCGCATAGACCATGCCGGACTGACACGCAAGGTAGCTGGCAACCAGTGTAAGGCTATCCGAATCATCCTGACGGGGACACACGAACAGATGATGAAGATACAGGAGGAAGGCAGACTGGAGAGGTGGATAGAAGCCAACATGAGATGGCTGCATGAGACATTCGGTAAGGAAAATGTTGTATCGTGTGTGCTACACATGGACGAGAAGACTCCTCATCTGCATGCCACCATTGTACCCATCGTCAACACCGAACGACAGAGGCGTGAACGAGAGGGAGAGAAGAAGTACAACACCAAGTCTGGTCCACGACTGTCAGCAGATGACGTGCTCAAACGTGCCAAACTACACGAGTATCAGAATACCTATGCCGCTGCCATGAGTGAGTTCGGTTTGAAGCGTGGCATTGTCGGTTCCACTGCCAGACATATTGCCACATCCACCCACTACAAGCAGCAGATGCAACAGCTTGAGGAGAACATCGCCTACTTACAGAAGGAGGTGGAGAAAACCAAGGAGGGCAAGAGTACGATATTCGCCATATTTGGCAAAGGAGACCTTGCCAAGGCAAGGAAAGAACTGACAAAACTCCAGGCTCAGATTACAAAACTAGAAGCTGAGAAAACCACTCTAAAGCAGAAGCATGAATCTGACATAGCAAAACTGCGGAATGGCTATCAGATGGAAATCGATGCTGCCATCAGGCGTGCGGAAATCGCAGAGCGGAAAGCTGCCGAGAAAGAGGCTGTCATTGAAAAGCAGAAGAACAGAATTGAAGAACTTGACCGCAAGGCCAATCCTCAGCGGTACCGGCTCTCATCAGGAGCGGAACTCATCGGTTATCGCTTCCTTGGCAACAACCCTTATACTGTCACCCTGAAAATCTGGACAAAGGTTAAGGAGATAGAGCATACCGCTGTCACCTACCTCAGCGATAGCGACAAGCGATTGCACGCCTTCAGCAATGGAGAACTAACAGAACACGAGTTTGTCAACGCTTGTTTCAGTGTTGCCGAGCAAGTCAGCGAGATACAAGCCAATTTACTCAATGCGGCCATTGAACTGGCAACGGGAGGGTCTGCTCAACCACACGTAGGCACTGGTGGTGGAGGTTCAACGTCTGAATTGCCGTGGAGGGACAAAGATAATGATAAGAACAATAATATAAAAACAACTTATGGAAAGAAACGAAGATAGAACAATGAAAGGACTCTCTGTTAAACTATGCTTCCGTCCCTCCTCTGTTCCGAAAAAAGGCTGGTCGGTTGTATTACCAAATTATCTTCCGCCGTGCCAGTTATCAATATAACAGCCAATATCAAATCTACGAGACGGAATGGAGTAAACAAACTGGACTGATAATCATAGATGCATTGTCTCAACGAGGAAAAGAGCTCATGACCATCAGAAAACGTACAGATTGGGAAACTGCAAAGTTATACGAAATAGCCCAGCGTATGTTTAATGTGTCGGAATCTGTAGATTATGACCTTGTCGTGCACGAATTTGAAACGCAAAAGGCGCAACAGTCCTTTCGCTCTTATATTATGGGGCAAATCGTAAGATTGGAGCAAAAAGGGAAATCAAGAACAAGTGAAACATACCTATCTACTTATAGAAGTTTTATGAGATTTCTCAAACGAGATGATATTCTTATGTATGAGATAGATCAAAATATGATAGAAGACTATGAACTATGGTTGCAGAAAGATGGACTAGCACCAAATAGTACCTCTTTTTTTATATGAGAATCCTCCATACAATTCTCAATAAGGCCGTGAGACAATCATTGATACCTTCTTGTGACTTCTTTCAAAATGTATATACAGGCATTGCCACAACGACAAAACGTGCAATTGGAATAGACTCCTTGAAGCGTATCAAGACATTGGACCTAAGGTTGTTCCCTCAACTGGATTTTGCGCGTGATATGTTTTTCCTTAGTCTGTATTTCAGAGGCATGTCCTTTGTAGACATGGCCAATCTCCAGCATAAGAACTTGCAAAATGGTCATCTTGTTTATTGTCGACAGAAGACAGGGCAACGGCTTGATATAAAATGGGAGAGACAGATGTCGGATATACTTGACAAGTATTCAACAGATGCCAAATATCTGCTGCCTATATTGAAAACGCCAGATGGAGAGAGCCGTAAATACTATAAGAATATGAGTAAGCAAGTAAACAGGTGGTTGAAAAAAGATTGGTACAATGGCAGGCATTCAGATTCCACTTACAATGTATGTGGCCCGCCATACATGGGCAAGCCTTGCCAAACAAAAGAATATTCCCCTAAATGTAATAAGCGATGGGCTTGGACACGACTCCGAGAAAACAACTCTTATATATTTATCTACGCTTGATACATCTGCGGTAGATGATGCGAATAGCAAAATATTGGCAGATTTACTGTAAAATGCAAGATGTTTGAGATGCCCTTTCTGTTAGCAGATTGGGTATCTCTTTCTATGAGAACCCCACAATACCCCATTATATTGCAAAATTACATAATTCCACTTAAAAGAACGACATATTTATGATATTTTTTGCTCATTACTCCGAAAAAGGAAAGAATATTAGCAGTATTAGGCTTTATTGTTTGATTAAATCCAGAGATTGCGTTTCATAAGTAATTCATTCATAGTGTTCTTTTCTATTTGGGGTTCTCATAGAAAGAGATTCCCATTAAATCCCCTCAAATATTCTATTAGCTAACAATTTGTGACGGGCATGAAACAAGAAGAACGAGCAAGTATCATAAGGGTAGTCTCAGATTTAATCAAAGCAGATGGGATTATTGACACGAGAGAAATAGACTTCCTTGATGACCTTAGAGAAAAATATGGTATCACAAAGGATGATGAGATTTTTGCGGAATCTCTGAATCTGGCAAAAGCGTTAAACATCATTGCTATGACAGAAGAAAACGTCAAGCATTCATTAATGAATGATTTTAACAGAGTCGCTATGTCGGACGATTTTTGTGCAAAAAGAAGAAGCACTACTGCTTATTGCTTTAAGACTTGTTCTAACACTAAACACGCCCTATGAAGCATCTGTTCTTTCTGTTGACTCTTCTGTTATATCTTTTGAAAACTCCCAAATATTGTATCTTGAAAGTGAATTTGACGATAAGACAAACGAACAGATGGAGCGGTTCTATCGAGAAATCTGCTCAGAAGTGAGACTTTCTGGTTTTGAACTTATGTATCTTCCTAAAGTCAGTGAACATTATGGCAGCATCGCAGAAGCAGATTTCCTCAGAATAGCAGAATTTCTATATCCGAAAGTAAGCGAAGAGCGACTTTTTTAGCATTATTAAGCAGATGCAAAACTTGTCAACCTCATCTTTCTGTAATGAGCAGTTGGCCACAAAGTTATCAATGAAGGAGCTTAGAACCATTAATCCCTCATTCCTTATCAAAATTGGAGAATCTGCAATAGGTGAAAATCGAAATGACAATTTCTTGATCGTAGAGATTGCAGACAGTCCACTTGATACGATAAGGTATGTTATGGATCTCTTCGCAGAATGTTACCATAATCTCCGACTAAATTATATTCAAGAATCAAAAGGCAGGTTCATCTTTACTGGCTATTACCGACTCATCTTCGATATTCTTATGCTGCGCAAAAGGTGTTCGGAGCACAATTGTAATAGATCCTCTCCGAGAACGGATTTGTTTTCCTGATGCAGATGCCAAGATTGACAAGATACATCGACGAGAAAAAGCGCTATATGCGCTATTTCTATTGGAATCCGCCAGTGGAGGAATCAATTTCAACAAACCGGAATCTCCAAGACAATTAGAAAGGTATCAGAAAAGAATGAAGGCTATCATGAAAAAATATCGAATGATATACCGAATGTTCGGTGGCGAAGAAGACAAAACACCAAATATAGAAATACCCGAGATTCGCTTACCTATGATTAGTCTGCTTAAAAAGCAGCTGTCCAAATTGAGCAAAGTACTATATCATGTCGATGATTATATGATTCATCGAAATATCTATGGGAATTATTCTGTGTCTATTCCTCCCTCAATGTGTTATTGTTGTGGTATTTCCCAATCAGATATAAAACTGCTTTCCGAATCAGAGGACTGGATGAAGATTTCAGCATTATAGAACTCCATAAATGATAGTGTTCAAAGGTTGCAACTAAACCTGATAATAAAAAAGATGTATATGGTTGTAACGTTTCTGAAAATCAAGCAGTATGAAATTCACAATGTAATTTTGCATTAGATAAAAGACAAACGTTAAATTTTACGATTATGATTAATCTTGAAAAAGGACAAAGAATCAGCATGGACAAGGGTCTTTCGCTGGTAGGTGTAGGACTTGGCTGGGATCCAAACGAGGGTACTGGTTACGATTTCGACTTGGATGCATCCGCATTCATGTTAGGTAGTAATGGTAAGATTCCAACTGATGACTATTTCGTATTCTACAACAATCAGAAATCTCCAGATAACTCCGTAGAGTCAACAGGCGATGACCTTACAGGAGGAAACAGCGATGGAGGTGACGATGAAACCTTGAACGTTGACCTGACAAAGGTAAGTTCTCAGATTCAGGAGATTGTTTTTACTGCTACGATATATAAGGTAGAAGAACGCAAACAGAATTTTGGTCAAGTCCGCAACTCGTATATCCGCATTTATGATGCAAAAAATAACACCGAGATTGCTCGCTATGACCTGGATGAGGACTTTTCTATTGAGACCGCTGTTGAATTCGGTCGTCTGTATCGTCGTGGAGGCGAATGGAAATTCGAAGCAATGGGTATCGGTAGCAAAGGAGGATTACAGTCACTCGTAAACAAATACGCACAGTAATTGATATGGCGATAAACTTAGTTAAAGGACAGCGAGTAGAGATAGACAACACACTTACTCGTCTGAAAATTGAAATGGGATGGAAGGTAAATCCTAATGCAGTCCCACCATATGACCTTGACGCTTCAACGTTCTTATTAGGGAATAGCGGACAAATAGAGAATGAATATGACTTTGTTTTCTATGGTTCTCCTAATAAAATTGAGGTTAACGGAGATGTTCATTAGACAAGAGCGTTCTTGGCTCTGTAGATGACCTCGGAGACGATGATGACGATACAGGTGAAGGCAACGAAGAAATAGATGTTGATTTAACAAAAACAGCGGCATCAATAAAAGAAATTCTCTTCACTGTAAGTATCTATTGGAATCCAAATGATTCTAACGACCCCAGACGAAAATACAATTTCGGTCAAGTGAGAGATGCATATATCCAGATAAAGAATGCCATCACGGGGGAGGTGATTTGTCGGTATGATCTTGACGAAGACTTTTCCACTGATAAAGGTGTAGAATTCGGTCGTTTGTATCGCAGAGGTTCCGAGTGGAAATTCCAAGCTGTTGGTGAAGCCCATACAGATGGGTTAGAGCCTATATGCCGAAAATATGCATCTAAATTTATGTAATACTATGGCTATCATTCTTGAAAAAGGAGGTGATACACACCGCATCAATTTGGAGAAGCGAGAAGGGAAACCTGTGCTTGGAGAGATTGTTATCAATCTCGATTGGAATAAGGGAGGCTTTTAAAAAGTCTTTTGGAGGAGCCGTTGATTTAGACTTAGGTTGTTTCTATGAACTTCGCAATGGTCAGAAGATGCTGATAGACGGATTGCAGTTTTCACACAATCGCGGAGGTGACCGACATCATGTCACACGCCAAGGTTGCTATGACAAGGCTCCTTATATATGGCACCAAGGAGATGACAGAGGTGGAGGCTCATCCTCTGGGGAAACCATCTATGTCAATCCAGCAGGAATAAATGAGATAAGACGAATTGTCGTCTATACATTTATTTATGAAGGTGTAGCAAAATGGACTGACACAAATGCTATAGTAAAGGTTACAGTTCCAGACAATGAAGACGTTGTAGTAGAAATGGGACACCAGATTACTAACAAAAATTCTGTGCTATCGCTCAACTCGACTTTGCGGGTGACAACTCTATCCTTGTCAAGAAATTAGTCACATTCCACGATGGTCACAGAGATTGCGATAATACATACGGCTGGGGGTTCAATTATAGCCCAGGAAGCAAAGATTAATATTTATACTTAATAATATGGCTATTAGATTAGAAAAAGGACAGCGCATCAATCTTGAAAAAGAGACAGGCGCAAAACTTACAAGTTTCTGTGTAGGTTGTAATTGGGGAGCCATCGTCAAAAAATCATTTTTCGGACTGATGTCTTCAAATGTAGATGTTGATTTAGACCTTAGTTGTCTAATGTTTGATTCCGAGGGTAAACCTATTGACCACATTTACTCTCCTCTATATCGTTTTGGAGATAAGAACGTAGGACTTCCTAATGGCAAACTTGATTCTTTAGATCGTGCGCTTCATCATACAGGAGATGATTTGCAGGGTGACCAAAACGGCGATGATGGATTGGATAACGAAATCATTACTGTGGACCTGACAAAGTGAGTCCTCAAACCAACTCTATTGTATTCTTCTTGAATATTTACAATAACAATGAGTTCAGTGGAGATTTCTCTGAGATACCATATGCATCTATTAGAATGTATGAGGGAACTGCGACAAAAGTTAAATCTGTATTTGCACAATATGATGTTGCAACTAAGGAGAATTGTCGCGGAATGCGAGCTCTGGTGATGGGAAAACTCTATCGACGTAATGGAGATTGGAAATTTGCTGCAGTTGGCGATGCCTTTGAAGACAGAACCATCGTTCATACCATTTCACGTGTAATGAAAGACTACTCTAAATAACTACAATTATGAGACGATTACCTGTATATTTACTCCTTGACACCAGTGGTTCAATGTACGGTGAACCTATTGAGGCGGTAAAGAACGGCGTTCAAACGCTTATTTCAACCTTGCGCAGCGACCCATATGCATTGGAAACTGCATTCATCAGTATAATAACTTTCAATTCGTCTGCACAGCAGATAGCTCCACTTACGGAATTAGCAGCTTTCCAACAACCCAACATTGAGGCAAGTGGATGTACCGCTCTCGGTGAGGCTTTGGAATTGCTTTCTCAAAAGATAGACAGCGAGATTACAAAGACAACGGCAGAGGTTAAAGGCGATTGGAAACCACTGATATTCATTATGACTGATGGTGTACCCACTGATGACATTACAAAGGGGCTTGCCGAGTTTAAGAAACGCAAATGCGGAATGGTTGTCGCTTGTGCAGCTGGTCAAGGTGCAAGCACTGACACATTAAAACAGATTACAGAAAATGTTGTTCAGCTTGATACAGCAGACAGCGCAACCATTAAGGCTTTCTTCAAATGGGTCTCTGCCAGCATCAGTACAAGTAGCAGATCTGTTGAAGAGACAGCAGCAGAAGCGACAACAATGAGTGAATTACCACCACCTCCTCCAGAGGTGAACATCGTGGTATAAGAGTTTTAACCGTTCGGATGATGTCTAATAAAACAGGCATCATCCGAATAAGATAACTGAATATGAGCAGAAGATTACCTGTATATATACTAATAGATACGTCTGGTTCAATGCAAGGCGAACCAATAGAGTCTGTAAAAGTCGGATTGGCCGATATGATTGCCTCCCTGCGCTTGGATCCATACGCTTTGGAAACAGCATGTATCAGTATAATAACATATGATAAGGAGGTAAAACAAATCCTCCCTCTTACTGAATTAGAGAATTTACAATTACCTGACATTGTTTGTCCAGACTCGGGGCCGACGCATACAGGCGCAGCACTTAATGTCTTATGTGATTGTTATGACAGAGAGGTGAACATGGGTACCAGAGAGCAGAAAGGTGACTGGATGCCTTTACTCTTCCTTATGACAGATGGAAAGCCTGCCGATTTGATGGTTTATGAAGAAGCCATCAAAAGAATCAAGCAGCATCAGTTTACGAATATTGTTGCTTGTGCAGCAGGACCAAAGGCAAAGACTGAACCTCTGAAGAAACTAACGGAAAATGTATTTACGCTTGACACTATGGACAGCAGTACATTCAAGAAATTCTTCCAATGGGTAACTATAAATGTTCAGCAAGGTGGACGTACTATGGGTGTTTCAGAACAAACAGAGTTACCAGCCCCACCAGCTGAAGTAAATTTAGTAATATAAAAACAGACAAACCATGAGACGATTACCAATTTATTTCCTCGTTGACGTATCAGAATCAATGGTTGGAGATCCTATCCTGCAGGTGCAGGATGGAATGAGAATGATTGTGCAGGAATTGCGCACTGATCCATACGCTTTGGAAACGGCTTTTTGTTTCTGTGATTGCTTTTGCAGGTAAGGCGCAAACAATCTCACCTTTGACGGAACTATATAAATTCTATCCTCCTATTTTCCCGATTGGTGGTGGAACTTCTCTTGGCACAGCCATGAACTATCTGATGGACTGTATGGATAAAGAGTTGGTGAAAACGACTTTAGAACAAAAAGGCGACTGGAAGCCGATTGTTTTCTTGTTTACTGATGGGACTCCAACGGACGATACGAAAGCTTCATTTGCACGTTGGAACCTGAAGTATCGTCGCAATGCAAATCTTGTGGCAATTTCTATCGGTGATAATGTCGATACTCATGTATTGGGACAAATCTCAGAGAATGTCCTTCGCCTGACAAACACTGACGAACTTTCATTTAAGGCATTCTTCAAATGGGTTACCGCATCAATCAAGGCGACAAGTGTTTCTGTGACAGACATGGGAGAAGACAAGGTGCAACTTGCACCTACAAATGGAATCAATCTTGAAAAGGTCGATACATCATCTCCTTGCGTAGTGGATGAAAACTTTGTCGTACTTCTTGGCAAATGTTCCAACACCAAAAAAGAACTATCTTGTCAAATATGCCAAACGATTTGTTGACATTGAAGGTCTGGAAAGTCTCAATATCAAGGCTACAGACTACAAACTTGTAGGTGCTTACGCCATTGATGGTGAGCAATACGAAGCATTGAGCGATGGGAAGTCTAACAAGAACATTAATACGATGTCTTTGCGTGGTGTTCCTACATGCCCATGTTGTGGTAATCAATTGGGTGTCGTTGTTTGTGAATGTGGGAATATTATGTGTTCTGATGGTCACACAACCTCTTGTCCTTGGTGCGGAATGGAAGGAAGTCTTGGAGAAATCGCTGAAGGAGGTATGGATATAACAAGAGGACGTGGATAATGGCCATGAACATAGAGAAAATCATAGATATCCTTTGCGAAGACAGGGATGAGAAAAAGGTAGAGGGATTCGTAAGATTCCTTTCCGATAAGTTATGGAATCAATATAATGACTATTTGATGGATAAAGTATTAATAACAGAAAATGAAGTAAAAGCCATCGCATTCAATATACCTAATGCTAAAGAGAATCAACCTTATGACCAGAAGGTTGTGCTTCCTGAGGAGAGTAAGGTTATTATAGAAAGTGTTACAGGACTTTCTGTTGAGCAACATGGCTTAAGCATTGAAGTAGCTGATGACAAGAAAGGATTCTGCATAACTGGTACACCCTCTCTTGAATATTATCGCAAGGATGGAGCTTTAGTTCAGACTTCCTCATTTGATTTGATAATGAGGTATCAATACGAGGGGCTTGAATTGCCTGATAACTGCCCTGTATTAGAGCGAACTATCCCTTTCATTATAAATCAAGACCCACGTAAGTTGTGGAAGAATCTTCCGGTAGATTGGAAGGGTATGCCGGAACCGAGATATGAGAAGGAAGATTGCCAAAACGAATATTTAAAGGTTGAGGCTCTTGAAGAAGGTGAACCGCAGAAGGATATTGTTGCCGCAAGTAAGCGTGGTCGCTCACATGCTCAGGAAGCAAAACCGCGCGATGACCATTTCAAACTGTATCACGACGACAAGACCAACTGGTATGTGATGGCTGTTGCCGACGGCGCAGGTTCTGCGAAATATTCCCGAGAAGGCTCTCGTATAGCCTGTGAGACTGTAGTGGAACATTGCAAGACATATCTGACAGATAGTACAGAGTTTGAGGAATACATAAATATTTATAATGAATATAAAGAGCAAAGCGAAAGTGATGCCCGTAAGATGGTAGGCGACTATATTTATAAGATTGTTGGTAATGCCGCTTACAAAGCACAAAAAGCCATCTTTGAAGAAGCAAAGAAACAGAACATTCCCTCTAAGCAATATGCTACAACTCTGCTACTGACCATATGCAAAAAATTCTCGTATGGTTGGTTTGTCGCATCATTTTGGGTCGGTGATGGGGCTATTTGCCTATACGACAAGGTGAATCATACTGCCAAATTGTTGGGTGTGCCTGATGAAGGAGAATATGCAGGACAGACACGTTTCCTTACAATGCCTGAAATTTTTAAGGATGCGACGTCGCTATACCAACGCTTGCGCTTTAGTATTGTACCTGACTTCACAGCTCTGTTTTTTGATGACAGACGGAGTCAGCGATCCAATGTTTGAAACTGATGCAAACCTCTGCAACCCTGATAAATGGGATGCTTTTATGGAATAATCTAAGAGAAAGCGGTGTGGAATTGACAGATGACAATGAGACATCGAAAGACCAACTTCTCAATTGGCTTGATTTCTGGTCTCCAGGTAACCACGATGACCGTACTATTGCAATTTTGTACTAAAAGTATCGACTATGGCAAACAAAGTAACATTGAAAGCGTCTGACGGTTCAACTGTAGAGTTCTACGATGAAATCAAGGCTCAGGGTGGAGTAAAGGATGTTTATTTCTCCACAGACAAGACGTATGTTGTTGCATTCTATCGTAAACAAATAAATGCCAATGATAAAGCCCGTTTGGAAAACATCGTTGGTGTTTATCGTGCAAAGATTTTTATACAAAATCCCGAAGGAGAATACTGGAAGAGTATTTTCCCTTGGCCCACTAAAATGGTTGAATGGAAAGGATTGACAGGCATTGTTATTCCCTTCTACGACAAGAAATTCTTCTTCTCTGGTATAGCTGATACATGGCCATTTATCAAGAATGGACAGGAGAAGAATGGAAAATGGTTTTCTTCTGCAAAACTTATCAACCGATTTGTGCCAACTGAACAAAAAGGTACTTTCCTTAGTCGCTTACATATGTGTCTAAAGATTGCACGTGGCATGCGTCGTCTCCATGCTGCTGGTCTTGCCCACTCGGATCTTTCATATAACAATGTATTGGTTGACCCTTTGTCTGGAAGCGCCTGCATCATAGACGATGACGGTTTGGTTGTTCCTGGTAAATTTCCACCAGAAGTAGTTGGAACGCCTGGTTTTATTGCACCAGAGGTACTTGCTACTAAAGCGTTGAAAGTAGATGACCCCAAAAAAGAACCTGCCCAAAAGGACGACAGACCAACATGCCCTTGCTGTACTGATATACACGTTCCTTTTTGAATCGTCATCCTTTGGATGGAGGGAAAGTTTGGGACATCGATCCGCAGAAAGATGATGATATGCGCTATGGCTCAAACGCACTCTTCATAGAGCATCCGACAGACAAGACCAATCGGGTCAAAGCAGGTCAACTTGGCAAATCAGAATTACCACAAGGAGATCCCGACAAATTGCCATATACTATCTGTGGACCTTATTTGAAAAAACTATTCGATAGGGCTTTCATAGATGGTTTGCATAATCCGTCTGCTCGTCCTACTGCACAAGAGTGGGAGGTAGCCTTGGTTAAGACCTGTGATTTGGTACAACCCTGCCAGAACCCTAAATGCGAGGCTCATTGGTATGTGTTTGACAACACCACAAAACCTAAATGCCCTTTCTGCGGACAGGAGTATAAAGGACAATTACCTATCCTCAACTTTATTATGCACCCTCCCATGGAAAGTATATGTCTGAAAACTATCGCTTGATGGTTTATGACAAACAGACATTATATAAATGGCACTCCAACAATCTTGTATCAGCTAATGAAAAGACAAGCGCGGAGGATAAGAAGCCTGTCGGTGATTTCCATTTCCATAATGGACAGTGGATTCTTATCAACCGTCGTTTGCCAGACATGAAAGATATTACGGAGGGGAAAGATATTCCTATTGGCGGTTACGTTCCATTGACAGAGGGACGGCAGATTTTACTTGATAAAAGTCAAGGAGGAAGACTTGTTGTTGTTCAACTACTTAAAAATTAAAAACTATGGCTATAAAGGACCAATGTACAAGGTGCATATCATTCAGTGAAGGTTTGTGTAAATTACTATCTTCTTCACCAACATACGATCAGACATCCTGTTCTCAATATACAAAAGAAAGGAATAGAATTAGACAAACATGAAGGTCAGGTGATTCATAATGACACTTATGAGAATAGCGAAACAACCCATTCTCATCAAACAGATACACCTATAAAGCAAAGAATGTTCCAACATCCATTTTCTTTTTAAAGGAAGAATAAGGCGATTGGAGTATGGTCTGTCATATTTGTTATTTAACATCTTGTTTCTGCCCATAAATATAACTCCTGAAAATCAGGTATCTGAAGAAATGGCAATATTCTATTGCATTATGTATTTCCTGCATTATGGTTTATTTTGGCTCAAGGTGCAAAAGCGATGCCATGATAGAGGTAATTCTGGTTGGTATCAGCTTATTCCATTTTATGGACTATGGATGCTCTTTGGTGATGGAGATGCACACGAGAATGAATATGGAATTGATCCAAAAGGACGGGGTTTATAATTCAGTATAGCCTATGAATATCTATGTCATACGAAACAACCAGCGTTTTGGGCCATATACAGAACAAGTTCTACTCTCTTATGTCAACCAAGGGCAAATACTTGCTCAAGACAAAGCTGTTAAAGTAGGAGATAACACCGAACGAACTGTTGGGTTTTATCTTAAATTAGCAGGATTAAAATATAATGTTGTGAACAAAGGAAATATTCTTTCACAACTGAAATCTATCGGTTCTGAACTTATATTTCCAAGAACCACTATGCTGTCTAAGGGCTTTCTTACAGATCAGCGGTTCATTATATTGGCAATCGTTGGTTTAGTGCCTATGGTCATCATGAATATGCCTTTTGGCGGTTTCTTGTTGTTTTATGAAGTTGCTTTATATTTCTCTATCATTTGGGGACTCTTTTTCTATACCTGTTTCAAGACACAACAGGTGAGTCTAAAGACAACTTTGCTTGTGTTTTTCTTGACGCAGATATTAGTATTTTCACTATGGGATATATTGGGACTACCAAAGATTAATCCGTGCTATGCACTTGTTGAAGCACCATTCCCCATATCTGCTTTTTGGATTTGTGTTTGGTGTGGGACTCACAGAGGAGTTGGTAAAACTTTTACCATTAATATACATATTGAGAAAAGCAAAAGAACCGCTTATTCCGCAGACCATGGTCTATTATGGTTTGATGTCTGGAATAGCATTCGGTGTTTATGAAGGTGTTCAATATCAAATGACAGTGAATGCAGAGCAGGCATACGATGTCGCCTTCTTCCTTAACATTGCTCGACTGACAAGTTTGCCATTCCTGCATGCCTGTTGGTGCGGCATTGCAGGTTACTTCTTGTCTTTTTGCCTATCTGTACCCAAAGTATCGGCGAGGACTATATGCTTTGGCAATCATTGTTCCAATGCTTATACATGGACTATATGATACATTTGCTAATTTCCGTTTCCTACCTTTGGCTTTCGTGTTCATGGGGTTAATGCTTCTCGTTGTTTATCTGAAACAAGGTGTCAATTATCAATCAAAATTGAGACAATAATCGTTGGGTAAAACCTTGCACCCTAATATCCAAGCTCAAACATAAGAACAGTTGTAACATTTTGATAATCCATAGTGTACCAAAGTTAGGTCGTACCTTTGCACCATCAAAGTTAATCATCAAAAAGTAAACAACAATGAGAAAGGTATTTATTACAGCTGCAATAATCTTCTGCAGCACAATTGGTGTAAAGGCTCAGAGTTCCTATGGCTCTACGACAAATTACGGAACAAACACTTCTGCATTTGGAGTTAGCAGCACCAATTCTTCTGTCCGTTATCAAAGCGGTTACACCAGAAAGGACGGAACCTACGTACAAGGTCACTACAAGACCACCAACAATGGTACCAACCACGACAACTATTCAACTCGTGGTAATGTTAACAGTTTCACAGGTTCAACAGGCTCTCGGGCTCGCGACTATTCCTCTGACGCCTATAACTATGGAGCTGGTAGAACCATCCATACTGGCAGTCGCGGTGGTCAATACTATGTAAATAGCAGAGGCAATAAGGTGTATGTGCCGAAGAGATAACAATTGATAAAGAATAAAAGGTATAATATGAGGGTGAAACAATTTCTATATTTTCTTAGTTTACTGCTTGCATCTGTTAACATTGAATGTCAAGCATTTGTAAAATACGTGACAGCAAATCTCAACCTAAGATATGGACCGAGTACGGCATATTCTGTCATAACTGTGATACCTTTTGGTACACCTGTGACAATTGATGAAGATTGTGATTGCAAATGGGTTCCCGTAGAATATAAAGGACACATTGGGTATATATCTACCCAATACTTGTCATCAACACCACTATCAAAACCAGCTCGCGATTACAGGACAAAAACCAATCACAAGGCCTCTATCGCTAATGGACATGTCAGGTATTATACTAATACATATGGGAATAAAGTTCAATCACCAACATATTATACATCAACTCCGGCAGGTGCTACGGCTTTATGTCGAGATGGAACATATAGTTTTAGCCAAAGTCGAAGAGGAACATGTTCACACCACGGAGGTGTCGCAAGATGGTTATAACAAAACAATAGTAGAACAATGAATAATTACAATAACATAACTAATATTACTCCCCGACCTTATCAAGAAGGGATTGTGGGGAATCTGTATCATAATAGTATTGGCAATCAGTATGGCCTTCATCAGACCTTGGTATAATGTGTGGAGTCAAGAAATGGAAGGTAAGGCAGAATTCGCCAAAGCGGAGCAGAATCGTAAGATAAAAATCGAGGAGGCACGTGCAAATCTTGAGGCTGAGAAATTGAATGCCCAAGCCGAAATAGAACGCGCAAAGGGAGCTGCCGAGGCAATTAGGATAGAGAATGGAAGTATCACTCCTACTTATATTCAATATCTGTGGGTGCGTCAGCAATCGGATCTGAGCAATAAAACAGTCATCTATGTTCCTACTGAAACAAACCTGCCTATTCTTGAATCTACGAGAATGAATCAAATAGAAAATCATCCCGTGCAACATTAAAAAAACTTTCCTATATGCGTGTAAAAATTATAATATGCCTATTGTATCTGTGCTCAGCACATGCATTGGCTCAGAAAGTGAAACGTCCTGATAGTTATAATTACACTCGTGGCGTGGAGGCAATACAAAACAATAATGTAGAGGAGGCACTTAAATATTTGAATAAGGAAGTCAAAGAGTATCCAGGGAACGGATATGCTTTCGCTTGGATTGCACTTGTACAAAACCATCTTGAAGAATATGGTCAGGCGCTAACTGCTGCAAATGTTGCTATAAAGAAGATTCCGTCCAAAGATAAAAGAATATATGTCGTTTGCCTATTCAACGCGAGCAACTATCTATCTCAATCTGGAAGATACTATACGCGCCATAAAGGACTATTCGCAGGCCATTAGCTTCACCCCCGAGGAACCAGAAATATATAGTAAACGTGCCCAAATATATTACGAGCAGGGAAAATATAATTTGGCTGATGCAGACTATTACAAGATGATTTCACTTGACGAGGGTAGTGTCATGGGATATATGGGAATAGGCAGAAATGCAAATGCCCAGAAACATTGGGAGGATGCTTTAAAACAGTTTGACCATGTGATAAGACTGGCCTCAAATTATTCCTCTGGTTATTCTTTCCGAGCCGATAGTTATTTGGGACTGAAGAAATATGATAAGGCGATAGATGATGTTATTACAGCATTATCCATTGACGGGGACAATAAGGCTTTTTATCTTCTACAAAATTTGGCAGATTCTGCGTTTGTACAGACCATTGCCAAATTAAAAGCGCAGAAGGCAAAAGAACCGAATGAAAACTATTGGAACTACTGTCTTGGTACAGTCTATGAACATGCGAGCAAATACAGCAGTGCAATTACATTTTACAAGGAAGCTCTTGATAAGGAAAGTAGCGATGTCATCGCATACAGACTGGCAAATTGCTACGATGATATGGGTGACTATGAAAGAGCCTTATATTATTGTAAGCAGGCTATAAGTTTGGACTCCACAGACACAGACTATATTTTCTACAAAGCCAACATCGAAGACAATGCAGGAAACACAAAAGATGCGATTGCTACTATGGACTGTTTCCTGCAGAAAAAACCAGACGAAGGATATGGGTACTATCGTCGGGGATGGTTCAAGGATCATTCAGGTGACACTGATGGAGCAATAGAAGATTATACGCTCTGCATAACAATGAAACCTGAATATGCATATTGCTATCTAAACCGTGGCGTCTTATATCGCCTAAAGGGAGATATGAAAGCAGCAGAATCAGATTTCCAGCAAGTGATAAAGCTCGATAGTGTTGAAGGGAAGATGGAATGTGCCCAATATGCTTATTATTATCTTGGGAACAAAGAAAGGGCTATTGAAATTACAGATAGTATATTGACGAAGAACGACAAAGGTGATTTTTACGATGCAGCCTGCCTATACTCCATTATGGGGAGAGAATGAGAAGGCTATAGGTTACCTAAGAAAATCTTTGGAACTCGGATTCAGACGCTTTGCCCATATTGCACGTGACCGAGACCTGAATAATATCCGAGCCGAAAAGGACTTTATTGATTTAATCCATGAATATATGGAGATACATAATCAAGAAACAAATGTTGATGATAAAGATGAGACAACATATGAAGAAAGGACAGAAGAAATTCCTTTCTCTAAAGAAGGGGATATGTGCAAAGTGAAATGTACTATCAACGGACTTCCGCTTCATTTCATTTTTGACACAGGAGCTTCTGATGTAAGCCTGTCTTCGGTTGAGGCAACCTTTATGGTGAAGAATGGTTATCTGTCCGCTTCTGATGTCATAGGGAAGCAACAGTTTCTAACTGCCAGTGGCGAGGTCTCTGAAGGTACTGTCATAAATCTCCGTGAGGTAAAGTTCGGTACTCTTCACCTTGACAATATTAGGGCATCTGTTGTACGCAATCAGGCAGCCCCATTGCTCTTGGGGCAAAGTGTTCTGAGCAGACTTGGAAAGATTGAGATTGACAATGCAAAAAGGAATCTGAAAGTCACATATAAATATAAGAAATAAAAATTATGAAAGAAAAGACATTTAGGCTTGACCGATGCCCAGGTGCTCGAAAGCCGCAAAAAGTATGGTGCCAACATCTTGACACCACCAGAGAAAGACCCTCTTTGGAAACAGTTCCTTGAAAAGTTTGGAGACCCACTGATTATCATCCTGATGATTGCCGGTGTACTCTCTATCGGAATCTCATGTTATGAGTATTACGGATTAGGCCAAGGTGTAGAAGTCTTCTTTGAACCAGCAGGTATATTTGTCGCTATTCTGTTAGCGACAGGACTTGCATTCTATTTTGAGTTACAGGCCGACAAGGAGTTTACCATCTTGAATCAGGTGAATGATGACGAACCTGTGGAGGTCATCCGTAATGGGAACGTTACACAGATTCCTCGTAAAGATGTTGTAGTCGGTGATATCGTGATTCTCAGTACGGGAGAAGAGATTGCAGCCGATGGCGAGTTGATTGAGGCTGTTCAACTTCATGTTGACGAGTCAACACTGACAGGAGCACCTGTTTGCGGAAAGAGCGTAAATGAAGCGGACTTTGACAAGAACGCCACTTACCCGACCAATCATGTCATGAAAGGTACGAAAGTGATGGAGGGTCATGGAATGTTCCGGGTATTGTCTGTTGGTGACAAGACTGAGCAGGGAAAAGTGTTTGAGGCTGCTCAAATAGATGATAGCGTAAAGACTCCACTTAATGAACAACTTGACGGACTGGCAGGCTTAATCACAAAACTGAGTTATGCCTTTGCAGCTTTCATCATAGTCGGACGTCTTATCGTATATTTCGACTGGGCTCCTATTGTATGGACATTGGCTGTTCCAACAGCTATATTCTTCTGGATGGTTATCAAAAAGTTCGATGATTGGGGTTGGAAGCAGATACTTCCCTCTATTATTGGATATTTCGTGGTGTTGATGGGAATGACTATGTATTTCCATCAGTCGTTAAGCCCTGATTCCGAAACAGCAGGTCTCATAGCATATACTATGAACACCTTAATGATTGCTGTTACGCTCATTGTTGTCGCTGTTCCTGAGGGTTTGCCTATGGCGGTCACACTCTCTTTGGCTTATTCTATGCGAAGGATGCTCAAGACGAACAACCTTGTACGCAAGATGCACGCTTGTGAGACGATGGGCGCAACCACCGTTATCTGTACAGACAAGACAGGCACTCTGACACAGAATCAGATGAAGGTGGATGAGATAAAGGTGTATGCAAATAACATTGCTGAAAGTATCATCAATGAAGGCTTGGCTGTCAACTCAACGGCATCCATTGACTTTTCCAATGAAAAGAAAGCAGAAGTTCTTGGCAATCCAACCGAAGGTGCTTTACTCTTATGGCTCAATGGCAAAGGTGTTGACTATCGTACCCTCCGTGACTCTGCCAAAGTTGTAGAGGAACTGCCATTCTCAACCGAGCGTAAGTATATGGCAACAGTAGTCGAATCTGCTGCTCTGTCTGGCAAGAGAGTTCTTTATGTAAAAGGTGCCCCAGAGATAATCTATTCTCTTTGCAAAACTTCTGATACTGATAAGCAGACAATAGATAAGCAACTGCTTGAATATCAAAATCGCGCTATGCGTACCTTGGGATTTGCCTATCAGATTCTTGAGTCAGGTGACAAGGCGGTTGCAGACAGTAGGGTTGTTGCAACATCACTTCACTTTATCGGAATTGCCGCTATTGCCGACCCTGTCCGTCTTGATGTCCCAGATGCTGTGAGGGAGTGTCTTGATGCAGGTATCAATGTGAAGATTGTAACGGGTGATACTCCTGCTACGGCAAGAGAAATAGGTCGTCAGATTGGTCTTTGGAAAGATTCGGACAATGAATCCAATATTATTACGGGACCTGAGTTCGCTGCGCTTTCCGATAAGCAGCTTCTTGATAGAGTCCTCGATTTGAAGATTATCGCCCGTGCACGTCCTATGGACAAGAAACGTTTGGTAGAAGCCCTTCAGAAACTGAATCAGGTTGTGGCTGTCACAGGCGACGGCACCAATGATGCTCCGGCACTCAATACTGCCCATGTAGGTCTTTCAATGGGTGATGGTACTTCTGTAGCCAAAGAAGCATCGGACATTACCATTATAGACAACTCTTTCTCCTCAATTGGTAAGGCTGTAATGTGGGGACGTTCGCTCTATCAAAATATCCAGCGATTCCTGCTCTTCCAGCTTACGGTCAATGTGACAGCTTGTTTCCTCGTATTGTGTGGAGCGTTCATGGGTACAGAGTCACCGCTTACGGTAACCCAAATGTTGTGGATTAATCTTATCATGGACACTTTCGCTGCTATGGCATTGGCCTCGTTGCCTCCGTCAGAGAGCGTGATGAAAGACAAACCTCGTGACCGTAATGCATTTATCCTTAACAAGCAGATGATATGGAACATTCTGGGTGTTGGAGGTTTCTTCTTCGTGATGCTTCTTGGTTTGCTATATATCTTCCAGCACTCTGACGTTCAGCAGCTCACAGATTTGCTTACATTACAACTTGGTGAGAAGGGGCATGTGACGACATACGAGTTGACGCTGCTCTTCACCATCTTTGTGATGACACACTTCTTCTATCTTTTCAATGCACGTGCATTTGAGACAGGCCGTAGTGCCCTTCACTTCAAAGGATGTGGTGGTCTGATAACCATCGTTATTATCATCCTTGTAGGACAGGTGGCCATGGTTGAGATTCCTGGCATACAGCAATTCTTTAATGTATGTGGATTAAGTTTGCAAGACTGGATATTAATCATCATAGGTTCATCGCTTGTACTTTGGGTACGTGAGTTGTGGCATCTTGTAACAAAGAACGCAGCGTGTTCCAACGTAGGCTTAAAGCAATAGTTCATATTCATGGAGTGGAGTATGCCTAATGCAGGAGCTCCACTCCATTATAACCGTTAGTTATATGGCAAAACGAAAATCAAATACAGGAATACCAGGACTTTCGTTCTCCTGGAAGAGAGCATTGGGAGTTACACAGGCTAAACAACAATTAGCAAGGCAAACGGGGATTCCAACATCAAAAGCTGGAATAGAGCGAAAATTGGGAAGCCTAATATTGAATGCCTTGTTTGGAAAACGCAGATAATGAGCAGCAATAATAATAGACAATTAGGACAGGCACCTTGGTTCCACGTCATAATCTCCACTGGTTTTGGAAGTGGATTCTTCCCTGGTGCTCCAGGTACATTCGCTGGGGGCATTGCCTTGTTGATATGGTATGGACTTTACTTGCTCTTGTCATCTTATGTTCTTGTGTTAACAACAATTTTTCTGATTGTGGCAACCACTTTAATTGGAGTCTGGACATCAAATGTGATGGAGAAGTATTGGGGAGAAGACCCACGTGCTGTAGTTATTGATGAATATGTTGGAACTTGGATTCCATTGCTTGTAGCTCCCTCAGGTGAACATTCCATATGGGTGGCAATAATAGGATTTGCGTTATTCCGGCTGATTGATATCTTCAAGCCATTAGGTTGTAGATGGATTGACCAAAATATAAAAAGGTGGTTGGGGTGTAATGCTGGATGATGTTCTGGCAGGTTTTTATGCTTTGCTGCTACTTTTAGCAGGAAAATCATTATTTCTATGAAAAAGTATGGGCAAAACTTGCACGGTCAAAGAAAAAAAAGTAATTTTGCAGCAACAGATTCCGCCACGCTTCCCATTTGAACAGCGAACCAGGGCGGAACTTCGTTTTATAGAGATATGGATTACACAAAGAATGCTCTTGATTACACGCAGATCTTGACTCAGTTGAAGGCGAGAGGGTTACTGTTCAAAGATGAAGAACGGGCTGTTGAGGTGTTGGCGAATATCAGTTATTTCCGCATTGCAAACTATCTCCGCTATTTTGAAATAGATAACGACAGACACTTGTATAAACCTGATACCTATTTTGAGGATGCGGTTTATACCTACTATTTCGACAAAAAACTGCGTAGTCTTCTTTTCACAGCAATCCAAAGTATAGAGGTATCGCTACGTTCAAAGGTGATACATCATGTTGCCCTTTCTCATTGTCCTTTCTGGTTTGCAGATTCCAATCTGTGCATTACCAGAGTGATGTATGCGGACAATTTGACTACCATAAAGAGAGAGGTACAGCGTTCAAAAGAGGATTTCATCCAAGAAAATTTCAGGAAATATAGTTCTCCTGATGTTCCCCCAGTATGGAAGACACTGGAGGTTGCTTCTTTTGGCACATTGTCCAAATTGTTCTGCAACCTAAATGACAATCGCGCCAAAAAGCAAATTGCCCGACTGTATAATCTGCCACAACATCAAGTTCTGGAAAGTTGGATAAAGTGTATTGTAATCCTTCGTAACTGTCTTGCTCACCACGCACGTGTTTGGAATCGCCGTTTCCCACAAATGCCACAATTATCAATAAGAGCCAGAGGAAACTGGGTTGATAGCACTCATGTCCGTCCCAACAAACTATACGCACAGATATGCTGTATGGCATACCTGTTAGATAGTATATATCCCCAAAATGTTCAAGACACAGGTTAAAAATCTGTTAAACGAATATCCAGAGATAAACATCCATTATATGGGTCTCCCAAATGATTGGGAGAATCAACCTATGTGGATGTAGTATTAGTGTCGGTCATGGGAAATATATGGTATCAAAAAGCCACAAATGAACCCGCTAATATCTGTATATCAAACAATTAGGCCTCAATTTTAGGTTCAAGCGTGGCTCTTACACTGCTTCAATGCGAGGTACTGGCATACCTTAATGACGAAACAGGCAAGCCCACGCTATGACAAAGCATAGCATAGACATTGCGCTGAAAATCCCGTCATTTTGAAAAGTGCCAGTTTTCGTAGTGAGATATTCGGCGAACGAATATGTTATATATCAAGACGAAAGCACGGCAAGATGCCGCCCGTCGCCGTTGTTCTCTATGTAACTTCTGCAAAGTTAATCAAATAACCGGAACATTCCCGCATGAGACCAAAAAATCCTGCCTTGTCTCACGACAAAATAGGATTACGTAATTGAACGATGATAAATAACACACGCTAATCCGTGCGCTCACGAATCAGCTTGTGTATGTCGCTTGCCCGGTAGTAATACTTCCCGTCCAGCAGCAGGTAGGGCAGTATGCCTTTCTTCCGGTAACGCTGCAAGGTCTTGACGCTCACTTTGAGCAGAAAGCACAAGTCCTGATTGTCGAGCAGCTTTTCACCGTCCAAGCAGTTCTGGCTGTTCAGCAGGCGGTCTATCTTTTTCTCCTGCATGTCGAGCCTGTCCATGATGCGCTCCATCCATGCCTCGAAATGTTCCTTGTCGATATACATAAGCCGCCGGATTAAATGAGACCAATCATGAAATAACTCTGGTTTGCCGGGTCTTTCAGGATGATTTCCCGCTCCCGCATGAAGCGGATATAGCTTTTGGCTGTCCGCTCCTTGATGTCCAAGACCTGCTGCAACTGTTCGCAAAGGTCTATGTAGGTGATGTGCGTCTGCCTGCCGAAAATATCACGAGCAACGCCCACCAGTTCCCTTTCCTTGCGTTTCTCCTTTTCCTCACGGGGTTTCTCGCCCCTGTAGGTGTGCATCCCGGCTTCCTTGTCCCAAGCGAACAACATCAGCGGCACGTCCAGCGGGCTTCCGTCTCTCACTTTCAGGGCTTTCACTACCGACTGCGTGGGTTCTTCGTCCTTCTCGATGGAAAGGATGGTCGCCGCCTTGCGTTGCAGTTCGCTGCCCAGATGCCCGCGCAGCTTCAAGCCGTTGGGGACAAAATGCAGCACGCACAGGATGCAGGTGTTGTAGATGCCCGCCAGCCGATAGAGTTCGTCTATCACCGCCACGCTCTCCGCTTCATCGTTGGCACTCTTTACAAGGTCGGCGATACCGTCAATGACCACCAGTTGGATGCCGCCGTACTGGTAATAGAACTTGTCCATACTCTGCACGATGGCGTTCAGGCGTTCCTTTCGGGACATTCCAGTCAGGCAGAAGGCTTTCAGTTCGTCCGGCTTGCCGGGCAGCTTTGCCCGTGCCAGCAGGTTGCTCACGTTCTTGAACAGTTGCACTTCCGACTGTTCGGTGTCATAGAGTAAAACCGCCTTGCGCCTATTGTTGGGTGTTACGTGGATGCCGAGCGTGTCTATCTCCGCATCCGCCGGGCAGACGCAGCCCGATACGATGGCGGCTACATAGTTGCTCTTGCCCGTTCCCTCGCCGCCCGTGATGCCGAACAGGTTGCCTTGCGTACCCAGCGGGACATCGCCCGCCGAGATAATTACCTGCGCTTTGGCAGGCGGGTTGTTGAAGTCTATCTCGCACGATTTAAGCATAATCAGTGTGTCGCTATACAGGTTGTCTAAAAATTCGATGAACAGTTTCAGGAAATCCTCACGGGTGTTCCCGGCTTTGAAGTAGTCGGAGATGTCCTTTCCCTCTTTCGTACCCGGAAGCGGAAGCGACAGGCGTTTCACGCCAAACTCCGCCAATGACTTTTCTTGCTTGCAGGCACTTTCCCTGCCCGTCTTGTCTGTATCGTAAAGCAGGACAATGTGTTTGAAGCGGAACGTCAGTCTGAAAATCAGGTTTGCCGGAATAGTTACCGTCTCGCTGTTGAAGCAGATGGCATGGAAACCGTGCGCCGCCAGCGAAAGCACGTCTTTCTCGCCGCCCGTGATGAATAATGTATCGCCTTTGGCGGGCAGTTGTTCCAACCCGAAGCAATAGCACTCGCCGAAGCTGCCGCCATAGAGGAAGCGGGGCGTGGAGAACGGTCGGTACAGCTTGATATGCCTGTTTGCCCTTGTAGCCGTACATCGGTTCTGCCGCAGATGAAATGTAGGCGTATGGCTTCCCCTCCGCCGTTTCGCTGCGGTATTCCCGGAGTGAACAGACCTTGTACCGCTCCAGCAGTTCGGGCGTGATGCCGTATTGCCGCCAGTATTCCAACTCGGCGGGGGTGAACTTCTGTTCCCGGAACTGGTAGGGCTTGGCGGGCTTTTCGGAGGTTTCTTCGCTCCTGCTTGATACTTTCCGGTTATGGTTCGTTTGGGGTATGGCTATCGGAGTGCCCGCAGCCAGTCCCAATCCCAAATCACGGTCGATGGTCGCCAGTATCTCGATGAAGTCCGAAGCCCGGTTGCAGTCCAGTCCTTTCAGTTGCCCCACGAGGAAAAAGCAGTCGCCGCTGTAACGGTCATCACCGAAGTCCTTCATCTTGTACATACCGCTGTGTCGGTCGAAATAGACGTTGCAGGAAGCCTTGCTGTCCTCGTACAGCGGATTGAGGAAGTTCCTACCGATGCGCCAGTTGCCGGGCAGGTAGTGCTTGAACACCGACAAACCGTTATTTGTCCTTTCTAAGATTTCTTCTTTCCTTAACATAGAGTTGATGGTTGGTTATCAAGTCATTTATACATTCCCTGTCTCTTTTTTATCAGACGTTCTTCTAACAATCGCTTTATTTCCTTGATTTTGTAGAAATAATGCCCTTTTATATCAGAATAGGAAACCAGCCCTGCCGCCCGTAGACGTTGCAATGTTCGGTCGCTGATTTTCAGGAATGTACATACTTCGTAACTATCTACCCAAATTTCATCTTCATCAGGCTTGTTGGCATCTAAATGATTAAAGATGTAATTTGCAATGGCTGTAATCTTGTTGTCAAGTTCTTTATAGGCTTTTGACTCGAATGTTATTATTTCCATATTGCTAACTATTTGATTTTGTTGCAAAGTTCGGGATATGAAAATGATTAAAAGTCATGGTTTATACCGTCATGGTAAAAATATTTTTAGGGCACTTAATCCAAAATTTCAATAGAAAACCAACATAAATTAGGTACGGCATGAACCTGTTTTAAGGATAAAACTGTGTAAAAATAAAAATACCGTGTCGGTATGAACACGGTACTTTATAAGTTAGATTATTAATGTCTTATCACTTCATATCATCTTCTTTCATTCGCTTTGTTAGCTGTTCTATCAAGCGATTAAGATAAGAAGTCTGGTCTTTGCGCTCTTTCATGGCGATATACGCATCATAATAACCGCCCAAGTCTATGTTAAATATAGAACTAAGATACTCCATAAACTCCTTAATCTCTATATTGCCGTGATTTATATCGCCGGAAGAGACAAGCGCATAGCCCAATTCTATCAAGGCATTCTTTTTGCCTGTAAAACAGATAGAGCTACATTTAGAGCTTTTCACAATTTTGTGTTCTACATTGTTTAAATTAGCTATCCTATTCTCCAAATAAACTTTCAAGCATTTGTTACAGAGCATCTTTGCCAATTTGTAATCATATCCGGTTGAGAATAATGGGTCTGCATCATATTGGAAACTTTCAAAACTTGGCATTGTTGAAATTCCTATTAGTTTTCGTGTAAAATAAAAATTATCCAAATGCGTAGATTGAGAACGTATATACTGATAGAACTCTATATTGTTGCGGAAGAAATACGTCAGCTTATCCAATTCTGTACTCAGATATTCCCGGATGCAGTCATTGCTACCATCTGGGCATTTCAACTCTATATGGTACACCTTGCTGAAATAGATATACTTGCTAAGAATTTCCGGTTTCAATTCTTTGAAAAAACATATTTCATCTTCTACACTCGGAAATGAATGGCTAATAATCATTTCTCTTAGTTGTTCGTACATAGGTGCAATGAACCTTACCATATACAAGGCATTATCCATTGCAGAATCAACATCACAATCCCTTAATCGGATTTCTGCGTCAATCTTAGCCAGTATTTCTTCCGCAAATCTTTTCATGCTACATACTATCAACCACCTGTAACAACCCGTTTACATCACCTTTCCCAATATAAGGCAGGCATCGCCGTATCTTCTCGGCAGGCCAGTCCCACCATTTCAGTGTTTCGAGTTTCCGTATCGTGTCTTCATCGAAACGCTTCCTTATCGGTCGGGCGGGAACACCGCCGACTATCGTATAAGGTGGCACGTCCTTCGTAACAACGGCACGGGCGGCTATGATTGCCCCATTGCCGATGTGAACACCAGCCATAATCACCGCTTCGTAGCCTATCCACACATCGTTGCCTATCACGATGTCACCTTTGTTGTCCCAAGCCGTTGCCACGTCCGATTTCTCCAAATCCCAGTCTTCATAAAAAGAGCGGGAAGGTGTAAGTGGATAGGGATTTTAAGGTATGGTTGGCACAGTTGAACAGGAATTTCGCGCCGCAGGCAATGGAACAGAACTTGCCGATTATCAGCCGCTCGTGGTTGATAGGGTAATGGTAAAGCACATTATTTTGCTCGAAAAGCAACGGGTCGGACACAAAATCATTATAGATGGTATAGTCTCCCACCTCGATAGACGGGTCTTTCACGACGGCATTCAGGTACACGGTCTGCGTGTCGCCTGTGCGTGGATATATCTTTTTCATCATGATGTTCTGTTTTTAATAGTGTTTATATTTCAGATAAATGACAGAAAGCAAGCCGAGTAATATCACATACAGATATTCTGCTGTCCAATAAACGGACAATGACGTGCTGAAACTGCTTATGCTCCACAAATAAATTTGATAAGCCACGATAGTTATCAGTTGGAAGATAAACGTCATGCGTGTCGCCCCCGTACCTGTTACGCTGTTCATATAGACATAGCCGGGCAAGGCAAAGATGTAGTTCAGCAACATGACTACAAACGGCAAATGGGCAATCTGCATCAGAGCTGTGCTTTCCGTATAAATACCGATAATCGGACGATAGAAAATCACGGCAAGGATGACCAGCGGAAAGCCGATGGCATATCCCAAACGGACAACACAGTTACATAGCGGGATGACCTGTCTCTTTTGTCCGGCTCCCAACAAATTGCTTACCAGCGAACCGGTAGTAGCCGCCAGCGAATTGACGATGACAAAGAACACCGTCGAGACACTGCGTATGACATTGGTAGCTGCCAGTTCCATTTCTCCCAAATGCTCGACAGCTACGAAGAAAGCAAGCCACGAGGCCACTCCGATAAACGAATGGAACATGCTCCATACGGACACACGACAAACATGATGTAACAAACCTTTATCAAAGTTCCAATACAAACCATAAAGCCGTCTGTCCATTTTCCGTAAGACATAAATTGCCAGTACCGCTAATGAACATGCTTCGGCAAAAGATGATGCGATAGCTGCACCAGCTATTCCCATGTTCCAATGGAATATGAGCAGCCAGTTGCCCGGAATGTTCACAAATACGGCTGCCAGAGCCGCCATGTTCAAGGCTTTTGTACGGGTAATGCCGACCAAGAAAGAGCGCAAGGCAAGGAACGGAAAAAGAGAACAACAGTCCCCAAATTCGCCCATCAAATAATCAATCACGGCATGATAGACTTCCGCAGAAGTAATCAGCCGACTTAGAATAATCGGAGAAAACAGTTTGGAGAGCAGACACAAAAAGACAGCAAGTCCCGACAGGAAAAACAATCCTTGAAAGAACGTCTTCCCTGTTTCGGAATAGTGTTGTTCGCCGTTGCGCCGTGCGATAACGACCTGCAAGCCCAGACTGAAACCGAAGCCGAGCATATAGACAGCCAGATACCAGATCCCGGCAAGGGCGGATGCGCCCAATTCTATTTCTCCCACATGCCCCAGGAAAATGGCATCGGTGATATTGATAAGTTGTTCGATAAGGATGCTCATCATTACAGGAAAGTTGATGAGCCAAATATGCTTATATGTATAGTTCATTGTTCAACTTGATAAGATGCGACAAGTCCTGCTGCATAAGGCGGCATGACACATCGCATGGTTATAAATTTGGAATAATGGCAAAACAAGAAAGGACAAACCTGTTATAAGCCTGTCCGTTGCTGAATAGCTATGACTAAAATGCTATCCGTTAAGCGCAGCTATATGCACACTTGCCATTTCATATTGGTTGAACAATTCTATTTTTTCTGTTAGTTCTGCAAAGATAGCATTTGTTCTTGATTATACCTTTAAATTCTCAATTTCTTTTTGTAGGTTTTCCAAAAAACGGGAAGCATGTGCGCCATCCATCTGGGTATGATGAAACTGAAAGGAAACAACCAGTGTCCGTTTCCATAAACGCCGTTTGTATTTGCCCCAAATCAGAAACGGATTATTTAACACATCGCTGTACATGCCTACTGCCCCTGTCTATCTCATACCCAGCAAGGGCTGATGTGCCAATCACCATGCTATCCGTCAGGTCATGATTTTGGCAGCTTTCGGCAACTTGCTTCGTCAATCTTAAATAATCGGCATTGAACTGCTGCAAATTATCGGAGAAAGGAACATCGCAGGAACTGACTTCTCCTTCCCGATTGGCTACAATGGAACAAACGGCAAGATTGTCGTATTGCATCAGCTTCCGCCCTACGGGAAGCATATAGAACTCTTTAATGCGGCTTGCCGCTCGCCCGACACACCAACACATCAGCATATTAAACTTTAGTCCAGTCCGTTTGCTGATGCGGGCAATACGAGTTACATCTATTGTCTTGAAAAAGGTAAGCATGGGCATAGGTGCATTCATCCACATTTCAAATGCGTAGGCACGGGTCGTTTCTTTTGGATTTACTTCTTTCATTCTATCGTTTATTTTTAGTTGAATAAGCGCAAAGGTAAGTCGGTTATCAAACTACAGATAGAATAAAAGGGACATTATGTAGGGTCGTTAAACAAATCGGAATAAGGTTTGCATACATTTAGCAACGATAAGGGGGTATAACCGCTGAATCGTCTGAACTCCCGGATAAAATGCGACTGGTCAGCGTAACCGCATTGATATGCCAACTGAGCTTGATTTGCATCTTCTGAATAATGCTGTAACAGTTTCAATGATTTCTGGAAACGAACTATTCTTGCATATTCTTTAGGATTCGCACCTACCAGTTCATTAAACAGACGTTCAAACTGTTTCTTGCTTAAACAGGCAATAGAAGTCAATTCCTTGACAGAAGTTTCCGGCATTATGAGCAGTTGTCTTATAACGGCAGTTATTCTTTTGATGTTGTATTCTGTTTTTAAGGTCAATGCACCTGCTATTTGGGATAACAGCCATTGCTCTATTACGCCAATACATAAACTTGTATTTTCGCGGTCAAAGATTTGTGCAGCCAGTCGTTTCAAATGCTTGTTTTCAAGGTCATAACCGGAAACCTCTTGATTGTGCAATAAGGATATGGGCAAATTCAAGAAGGCATTTAGGGTGTATGGCTGAAATACAACAACTATCATCTCTACGTTACCATTCGCATATAAATGTGAATGATAATTTACCTGACCGCTAACAGTAAATTCCGATTGAGCGGTATTCAATTCCGGGATATAAAGCGGTGTTTGTTTATGGAAAATGATTTGAGGACAACCAATAGGAAAAGTAAGGGTATTTAGCGGTTGATTGCTTTTGAATACCCAATAATATCTGACGTAAGGTCGTAACTCCTTGCAAGGCTTGTAAAATCTGAAATCCTCTTGAATCATTTTACAAAGGTAAGGCTTTTTGCCGTTTCTTCTTGATTACGAGCAAAAATATAGCTGCAAATGAAACAACTTGCAGCTATATTTTCTATCAGTACATATTAGTCGGCATAAAGTCCTATGCGATTACCCGCAGGGTCGGTGAATACGGCAAAATACCCTTTCCCTTCAGCTTGGATTTTTGTCTTAGGAATAGCAATACTACCGCCCTGTTTTAATACTTGCTGGATTGACCAGTCAATATCTTCACAATTAAAGTGAATTAAAACTCCATGCTCTGAGGGCTTGAAGTCAGGTGCATAGGATATGGCACCAACCGTTTGTCCGTCTTGTACAAAACAAGCCATTTTCTCATTGCTATATTCGGCTACCATAAGTTCACCCCGAAGATTGCTTGATAAAAATTTACCGATTGGTAGAAGTCGGTAACGGGGATTTCAAAGAATGCGATTAAATTCTTCATGTTCTTTTTTCTTTTAGTTATTACTTTACTTTGTCCTGCGCTAAGACATTGCAAAATTACGATTGCCATAAAGACGTGGATAGAAGAATACGGACATTCTTATGAGTTAGAAAAATAATCAGATATGGGAGTGTAAACCGATAGATATTCTAAAGGTGTATATCCTGTAAACAGTTTAAATTCTCTTATCATGTGAGATTGGTCGGAAAAACCGCAACTATAAGCTACTTGCGCAAAATTACATTGAGGATTTTGTTGTAACAGGAACAAAGTCCGTTGCACTCTTATAATTCGCAGAAATTCTTTAGGCGAAGTTCCAATATATTCCGTAAAAATCCGTGTGAATTGTTTTGTGCTTAGGCAGGCAGTATTTGCCAATTTGCAGACATCAAGGTATGGGTTAAGGTTAATGTCTTGGATTACAACAGAAAGCCTATCTATATTATAGTCTGAACATACAATTAAACGATGCAATAGGAATTGTTCTATCAAGTTTATGCAACGGATGTAGTTTTCTGTATCAGCTACTTTATAGGCAAGCTCGGTAAGTTCTCTATCTTCTATATCTTCTATTGCTATATTTTCTCCTTGAAAAAGAGATAATGGCTGCTGGAAAAACAACTTTGCCGCGTAAGGTTGAAACACAACAACAAGCATTTCTATATCCTCATTTGCGCAAATATCTGTATATCCTTTTTCTTGTCCGCAAACGAAATATTGGGGCTGCATTTTATGGTGGGTTTGTGAGAATAATCGCTTCTTTTTATGAAAAAATATCTGTATGCAACCTAATGGAAATGTACGTTCGGTTACAACATTTGCCCTATCACTTTGTAATATCCAATAATGACGAATGTAATGGCGCAGCATTGGTGACGGTTGTATTATTTTGAATGATTGCATTTTAAAAGTATTTTAATGAACGAGCAAAAGTATAGGGAGAGTTTTGCTTCGGATAGAATAAAAGGGACATTTACGCTTTTGCAAGGTTCAAGTAATATATCTCATATATAACAGTAGATAAAAATCCCAAATACATCTCCGCCTTTATTTTTTAAGATGCAAGCAGAAAATAGAGGGAAAAGGTCCCACCCTCTCCCCCTGTGTTTTGCGCAACAAAATATAAAGGGCGAGGGGGGTTAATACAAACAAAAACTCCCCCAAATACATTTTATTTGGTGGTTAAGCAAGAAAAAAAACTTATGAAATAACTTTCAAAAACTTATGAAATCTTTCCAACCACCCTCATTCATTAACATTAAAGTCTCTCCCCATGAATTTTCTACTGAACCAAAGAAGGGTAAACCTTACAATCAAAAATTATGTAATCCTTTCAACTTCTCTCCGAAGAGATTTGGAATGAGGTTATCGACAAGAAATTCAGGTCTATCCCCACGGATTTTCTACTGAACCTTAAAAACACTCCTCATAACATTCGGGTATTCGCAAATAAAATTCATTACATTCTTTTTCTTTATCCAAAATAAAATATACTTTTGTCAAAAAACAACACGGAGCCTTCCTGCTATACCATGAATCTTGAATTAGAGACATACCATCTAAAAAGACTTATCGAGGGAGATACCACATCATTCGATGCTATTTTTATACACTACCACCCTATTGTGCTCCGATTCCTTGTTGGCTTCATCAAAGACAAAGAACAAGCACAAGATATCGCCCAAGATATTTTCTGCAAACTATGGATATCGCACGACCGGCTCGGGCATATACAATCACTGAAATCCTATCTTTTCAAAATGTGCCGTAACGCTGTATACGACTCATTCGACAGACAAATAGCCGAACAAAACTATCTATCCCACTTGGAAGAAACAGCCCCACAGTCTACCTCGGTCGAACACGAAATATACGCCAAAGAGCTGCTTAGCCTCATGGACACGACCATCGCAAGTCTGCCGCCGCAAAAGAGAACCATATTCAACATGAGCCGAAAAGAAGGCCTATCCAACGATGAAATAGCCCTTCGACTGAACCTTAAAAAGAACACAGTCGAAAAGACCATCAGTTTCGTATTAACACAACTCAAAAAAACATGCTAACCGCCTTGCTTTTTCTCATTCCTTAAATAAAGTTAACGAGCAGGAAGTATTTCAATAGATATCCGTCTCCTGATAAAAGACGGAACCATGAATAACATTATACAAAACATAATACATAAATTTTTTTAACAACAGCCAACCCTCAACCGACGATATACTTTTCAAAAAGTGGCTGCTCTCCCCAAAAACCGAGAAGAAAAAGATCAAGCGATTTCAGAGATATGGGACTCTTGCCAAAACGAGACACCCGATGCATTTACATTATCCGAACTAGAAACATTCCATCGAAACAACTTTTTGCCGGGAAAAAGGGCCAACTTCCGCAGCACTATCTATAAAGCCGTTGCCACCATACTGCTTCCCATTTTGGGAGCCCTTTTCACTTGGTTGATACTCGACACACCCCAAGATACCGAACAACTCATCGAATGCTTCGTCCCCAAAGGAGAAAAAGCAAAGCAAATATTCCTTCCAGACGGAAGCGAGGTGTGGGTTAACGCCGAATCCATACTGATTTACCCCAACACATTCAAGGGCGACACCAGAACCCTGTTTCTCAATGGCGAAGCCAACTTCAAAGTATCCCGCGACAAAAAAAAGCCCTTCATCGTAAAAACTGCGACTCTCGACATCGAAGCATTGGGTACTACATTCAATGTAGAGTCATATAGCAACTCTCCACAAACGATAGCGACACTCGAAGAAGGAAAAATAAAAATCTCGACCAAAGACTCCATACCACATGAAACCATACTGTCGCCCAACGAACAATTCATATACGACAGCAACACACATTCACGCGAAATAAACATAGTCGATGCCCAAAGACTCTCAAATTGGAAAGAAGGACAACTATATTTCAAAAAAATGCGCCCTTCGGGAAACTGGTAAAAACGATCGAAAGAAAATACAACGTAACGATTCTTTACGACCAAGAAAAATACAAAAACAACAAGCTCACTGTAAAATTCGACCACGACGAAACGATAGACGAAGTATTATCCATTTTGGAAGGGATACTGCAAAACATGAAATACAAAAAAAATAACGATATAATATTCATCAACTAAAAATCGACACCAATGAAAAAAAGAACCGGAGAAAACCACCCAAAACATTTTCTCCGGTTTGAAATCAGAAAAACACCTTACATTGTGACTTCAATTACAGTATTTATCTAAAATCTAATGCACAAAAATATGAATTTAAAAATTAAAACCAGCGAATCATCTAAAAAGAATTCGCTTAAAATTGCTTTTTTATTATATTTTCTTATCTCCGTTCAATTCGTTTTTGCCCCAAAATCAAACAATCGATTTGAATATGACAGATAAGCCTCTATCCGAAATATTCAAATCGATAGAAAAACAAGCCGACATCTCCGTTGATTTTGACGAAACGCAAATCAATATTCATCAAAAAATATCGGTGAACATCAAAAACAAAAAACTCACCGATGCATTATCGATGATTCTAAGCCCCTTAAAATACAAATACGCAATACAAGGGAAACATGTAATTATAACCAACGAAAAAACAGACAAAAGTCCGAAAGTATCGTGGGATTCGTAAAAATCCGAATGGAGAACCGCTCATCGGCGCATCCGTATTGGTTAAAGGGACAAACAATGCCGTATCGACCGACATCGACGGACGGTTTCACATCAAAGCCACCCCGAAATCCCGATTGGTCGTTTCATACGTGGGACACAACACACAAGAAATTGCCGTCACACCGGGCATCACAATGAACATCGAGCTGTCCGAGAAAGCCAATATTATGGACGAAGTTGTGGTCGTGGGATACGGTACGCAAAAAAAGAAAGCCAATTTGACCGGAGCTGTCGGATACACCGACCACAAACAGTTAGAAAAACGCCCTGTCAATAATTTAGGACAAGCCCTGCAAGGTGCGATACCCAACCTGAATATCTCATATGGCTCTGGAAAACCCGGAGAAAAAACCCGAATGAACGTCCGGGGATTCGCATCCATCAACCAAGAATCCAAACCTCTGATCCTAATCGATGGTATGGAAGGAAACATCGATAAAATCAACCCTCGTGACGTCGAGTCTATTTCGGTTCTTAAAGACGCTTCTTCGGCTGCCATCTATGGAGCCCGGGCTCCCTTTGGAGTGGTACTGATCACGACAAAGAAAGGTGAGTCGGTAAAACCCAAGTGAACTACAACGGAAGATTCAGCTTTTCAAAACCCACTACAAGAACCGACTTCTTAACCACAGGATACGATGCCGCCATGCTCGTTGACGAATTCATGCGATCATACAACGGTGTCACCTACACCCGTTTCACTTCCGACGACTACAAAGAATTGGAGGCAAGAAGATTCGACAAAACAGAGAATCCCGAAAGACCCTGGACCGTCGTACAGAACAGAGGTGGTGTAGAATCCCTATATGTACTATGCCAATTTCGACTGGTACAACTATTTGTTCGACCAGTCACGCCCCACTTGGGACCACAACCTCAGCATCTCCGGCGGGAATCAAAAAATAAACTACCTGTTAAGCGGGAATTATGGGACACAAGACGGTATCTATCGACAAAACACTGACAAACTCCGAACAGCCAATTTAATGGCAAAAGTCAGTGCGGATGCCTACAAATGGTTAACTGTCAAATTTATGGCTCGCCTATACGACTCCAAATATACGGCTCCCGGTGTAGGGCACGGATACAATATTCCTAGCCTCACTTTCCATGCAATGCCCTATCTGATGCCTTATAACCCCGACGGAACTTGGGTTTACCAAAATCCCATTCAAGCATCCGGTCCCAGCGATGGTATACATATTCTGATTGGAGACGGAACCACCAAGTCGATAGAGGAAAACCGATACATGACCTACTCTTGGAGCACCATATTCAAAATCATGAAAGGGCTGACTTTCACTGCAAACTATAACTTCAAACACAGTACCACCGATTACATGGAGCGCTCCACTCAGGCAAAATACTCCCAATACCCCGGAGTCGAGGAAGTGGCACAAGCCTCTTGGTTCTCAAACAAACTGATCCAAGAGTATGAAAAAAGTTTCTATCACAGTGTCGATGCCTATCTAAACTACGACAACACGTTCAACTCGCATCACGTATACGCTGTGGCCGGATTCAACTATGAGCAAAACCACTACAAACACCATTATGCCACAAAACTGAATATCCAGTCCGACGAATTGAACGACTTCAACCTCGGTGAAAAAGGAAAAGACGTGACAGTACAGGGAGGACAAAGCAAATGGGCCTTATTGGGTTACTTCGGAAGAATCGGATACGACTATGCCGGAAAATATCTGGCCGAGTTCAACATACGATGGGATGCCTCTTCTCGGTTTCCCAAAGACCACCGCGCCGGACTCTTCCCCTCTTTTGCCGTAGGCTACCGAATGAGCGAAGAATCTTTCTTCGACCCCATACGCAAAGTATTCTCTAACTTTAAGATACGACTCAGCACCGGATCTTTGGGCAATCAAGCCATATCCGACTGTTATCCATACATACAAAAGCTGAATATGCAAGGCTTGGGCGGATATCTCATGAATGGCGAACCCGTCACCTATGCTGCCGTCTCGGCTCCTCCCTCGGGGAAACTCACTTGGGAAACCGTTATCCACCACAATTTGGGACTCGACCTCGGATTCTTCGACAATAGGCTCAACCTCAGTGCCGACCTGTTTATCCGCGATACCAAAGACATGTTGGTTCCCGGGAAAATGCTCCCCGGCGTATACGGTGCGACTCCTCCGAAAGAAAACGCCGCCGACCTGCGCACAAAAGGATTTGAGTTGGCAGTAAGCTGGTACGATCAATTCAATCTTGGAAATAAACCGTTCAGCTACAACCTGTCTTTCGGGCTATCCGATAGCAAATCGGTGATTACAAAATTCGACAATCCCATGAAAGAATTCGCAAAATCGAGCTACTACGAAGGTATGACCATCGGCGAAATCTGGGGTTACAAAATCGATGGACTTTTCCAGACTGACGAAGAAGCAGCCGCCTATGCCAAAGCCGTAGACAATAGTTACGTCTGCGAAAACATATTCGTTACGGCAGTAGGCGACTACAAAGGACTACAAGCCGGTGACCCCAGATATGTAGACATCGACGGAAGCGGTCGCATCGACGACGGTGAAAAAACAGCCGACAATCGTGGTGACATGGTCATCATCGGTAACAAAGAACCCCGATATCTCTACAACGCCAACATCGGACTCAGCTGGAACGGCATAGACATCTCGGCCTTCTTTCAAGGAGTCGGTCGGCAACACCGCTATCCCGATGGAAACAACATGATGTTCTGGGGAGGTTTTGCACGACCCTATTCCTCTTTCGTACCCGCCAATTTCTTGGACAACGTCTGGTCCGAAGAAAATCCGGATGCCTATCTCCCCAAAATCAGAGGATACGCCGCACAAGGCAACCGTTCGTTGGCTCACAAAAACGACCGATATCTCCAAAACATAGCCTATTGCCGATTAAAAAATCTGACCGTAGGCTATACCCTACCCACAGAATGGACCTCGAAAATTAAACTCGACCGGTTAAGAGTATATTTCAGTGGAGACAACCTATTCACTTGGACAAAACTGAAATCAGACTATATCGACCCCGAGCAAATCACAGTAAACAGTGACGCCCGAACTTATCCTTTTTCCAAAGTATTTTCATTCGGACTTGATATAACTTTTTAACCCCTATCATCATGAAAAAGAACATTATATTATATAGTTTCATTGCCCTTTTATCGGGCACTGCCGGTTGTTCCGATATGTTAGATGAATACCCTCTCGATGCCATATCCCCGGAAACCTACTACAACAACGCCGATGAATTACGCAGTGCGACCAACCAATTCTACGGAATGTTTCCCGGTGCGGCTTCGGGATATACCGAATCGGCCGATGTCGTTTGCATATTCAATCTACCGGCCGAAGTACAGGGCATACGCACCGTGCCCACATCTGGCGGAGGCTGGAACTGGGAATACCTCAGAGCGGTCAATTTCTATCTAAGCCACTCGGTGCGCTGCGACGATGTCGATGCAAGAGAACATTTCGATGGTATAGCCCGCTTTTTCAGAGCATATTTCTATTTCGAAAAAGTGAAACGTTTCGGCGAAGTGCCCTGGTTCGACAGAGAGCTTTCTTCCACCGATCCCGAATTGTTCAGGCCACGAGACAGCCGCGACTTTATCATGGATAAAATCCTTGATGATCTCACTTATGCCATCAATAACATTTCCGATAAAAAAGACCTATACAACGTAACCCATTGGACCGCCTTAGCCCTCAAATCGAGAATATGCCTGTTCGAAGGAACATTCCGTAAATATCATGGAATTCCCGGTTATGAAAAGTTCTTGAACGAATGTGCTACGGCTTCCAAACTGTTTATCGACAATGCCCCCTACGCCATCTACCAAACAGGAGCTCAACCCTATCGCGATCTTTTCTCCTCGATGAATGCCATCGAAGAAGAAGTTATATTAGCTCGTGACTACGACCGGTCTCAAAAATGTTATGCACGAGGCAAACGCAAACACATTGTCCCCCACCTACGGACGTCCCGGCATGAACAAGAAAATCGTAAACAGCTACCTCATGACCAACGGTGACCGCTTCACCGACCAACCCGGTTATGAAACCATGCAATACTACGACGAAATGCAGAACCGCGACCCCGCCTCACCCAAACCGTCGTAGGCCCGGGCTACATGCGTATCAACAGTGACGCCGTATCGTCCCCCAACTTCGGAGCTTCGACCACCGGATACCAAATCACCAAATGGGTAACCGATGCATCGGGCGACGGATACTTAGGGTCTTCCAACGACTACATTCTGTTCCGCGCTGCCGAAGTCTACTTGAACTATGCCGAAGCGAAAGCCGAGTTAGGGACCTTGACACAGGAAGATCTCGAAATCTCCATCAAGAAAATCCGCGACCGCGTGGGCATGCCCAACATCGATATGGACGCTGCCAACGCAAATCCCGACCCCTATTTGTGCGCTTTGGAAAGTGGATATCAAAACGTTACAGGCCCGAACAAAGGCGTGATCCTCGAAATACGTCGCGAACGCACCATCGAACTACTTCTCGAAGGATTCCGTTACTACGACATTATCCGATGGAAAGAAGGAAAAGTATTTGAGCAACCGTACAAAGGAATGTATTTCCCCGGTTTGACGCAAGGATCGGGCGACAACCGCTACGATGTGTTCGACATGAACGATGGAACCGTCGGTGACAAAGAAAAAGTGGACATCTGCATCTACACTGGCAAAAAGCCCTCGGTGAAGAACATTCGCAAATTCTACAAACTGGGAGACGAGTTCGTCTTGACCGATGGAGACAAAGGCAACATCATCTGCCACGACATCGAGAAAGAACCTCGCCAGTGGAGAGGATCGGGACTATCTATATCCTATCCCCACCCAAGAACGACTACTCAGCAACGGAACGCTCTCTCAAAATCCAAACTGGGACGATGGACTTGATTTCTAACAAACCGGCAATGACATTTCCGACCCTTAGTAGGAAAAAAGACCAATGACAGGCAATAACGATAGTTGGACAACATTTATGTTACATTTCCATAAATACGTCCAATTATCGTTATTCAGATTCTTAGAAGCTGTTTTAAATTTATTCCGAGACAGATCGAGACCTATGTTGAAGCAGATTGGAGTCCGAGATAGGCAGTCAATAGCGGGCTATTGACAAAAAATCAAGGGATTCAAGATGCGAGACTGGGGGCTCAATATGGCCGGAACATACCTGCTTGAAATGATAATATTATTTCTCTATAAATTGAAAACAGCTTCTTAAATCCCACAAGTAAATAACATCTTTATATAATTACTTTTTATTTATAAATTATGAAAATTACAAAGAAAAGCATCACATTATTATTGGCCGGATTACTTTATGCATCAAACTCTTTCTCTCAAACCTATCCCAAGCAAGACGGAGTAATCCGATTACTCACCTACAACACCCACTACTGCAAAGGCGGCACAGATCCGGGAAGCCTCAATGATTTGAATACCAAACGATTCGCAAATATACTTAAAGCGCTCGATGCCGATGTCGTCGCCCTGCAAGAATTGGACAGCGCAGCCAACGGTCGTTGGAAAAGGGTGCTCTTAGACGATATCGCCAAATGGAGCGAGCTCGACTATGTACAAGTATACGGTATAGCTGCCGATTACGATGGAGGCAGTGTGGGCAACGGAACGCTGGTGAAACGCTGGTTGCCTATCAAAAAAATAAAAAAGATGAAGTTAGGCAGCGATGTAGGACGTATATTGATAAGAACCGACTTCGAAGACTTCTCGTTCATGAGTACCCATTTGGACTTAGACGACAACAACCGCATGCAAGAAGCAGCAGCTATCTGCACCGAATTGGACTACATACGCAAACCGGTATTCTTGGCCGGAGACATGAACGATTCCCACAGATGGAAAAACCTAGCATTCAGCGTTTTCTTGGAAGATTTCCAGATTTTCAGCGACACCGAAGGCAACACGATACCGGGACGGGAAGAAAATACAGCTTGCATAGATTACATTCTTTTCCACGATTACAAAAATTCGGGCATTCAAAATATAGAATCACACATTGTCAGAACAATCACCATCGACGGGCAAACAGTAGACCTTAAAGATATCTCGGACCACTACCCCGTATATGTCGACATCAAAGTTCCCGGCATGAGCGCGATACAGCAAACAACAAAAAAGAACTTGGAAATAAGACTCCAACTCAGCGACTGCGAACTATCTGTATTCTCAGCCGAACCTATCAACGAAATAGAAATCTTCTCGTCCAATGGTTGCCTCATTCAAAGAAATCAAGGCGAGAACCTACAAACGACAAACATACCGCAATTACCCGCCGGTATCTACTTGGTAAAAGTAAAATCAGAAGAAGGATACACAGCCACCAAAAAGATACTGAAACGATAACACGCCCACAATAAGCTCATAATGTCACACTCAATAAAAAAAACGATAGTCAACTATCGTTTTTTTTATTGCCATAACCCAATGTGTAATCATTTTGGAGATTGCAAGTAGTTCTTGTGAGGCTTTCATATCCGGTTTCTTTGTGAGATAATGTCTATAATCATTATCTGATGAAACTGGCACATTTCCCGATTACACTATCGTCCTCACAAAAAGATTAAAAATTACCCTCTTTTATCAAGTGGAAAAAAAGATAGGACAAAGTCTTCCACAATGACAGAGCCTTTAAACGATACAATAATACACCGGCTTTTCAAACCGATCACAAACTCGATACATTTAGATTCTATTTTTATTACTTCGGCATACTCACCTTCAATCGACAACAAGAGGAAAACGCACCGCACAAAGTCAAGATTCCGGCCAACAACATGGCATCATGAGGAGCGGAATCACCATACAAATGAAATAGCAACGCAACCAAAGCTGCTCCTACGGTTTGACCTATCAACCGAGCTGTCGCCAACATTCCGCTAGCACTACCTGTACGTTGAGGTGGAGCAGAACTAAGCAACATATGATTGTTCGGAGACTGGAACAATCCGAAACCCATTCCGCACAACATCAACCGCCACACAAGCCCGAAGTGCCCCGTTTCGGTAGGAATAAATGAAAGACAAAAACAACCGACACTCATAATAGTTAACCCAACCCCACCCAAAATACCGGGGTGAACCTTCCCGATCATCAATCCCGCAAGCGGTGCGACAAACACAATTACCAACGGCCACGAGGTCATTAACAACCCCGTGCCAACAGCATCATAATGGAAAGTGGTTGCCAATAAAAAAGGCATGGCTACCAGACTCAACATTTGAGCCGTAAATGAAAGAATACTCGTCACAACCGACATCGAAAAAATAGGAATTTTAAGCAAATCGAACGGTAACATTGGATACCTCTCCCTAAGTTGCATACGCACATAAAATGTACCTATAATGACAAACGAAACAATACCTCCCAAAACCCAAGTAACAGGAACATCATGGGAATAGGCCTCTACACACCCGATGAACAACCCGAACGTCGCAGCATTCAACAAAGCCTCCTTCCAATTAAACCGATGCCCCAAAACTCTAACTGCATTATCGGGCAAATATCTACGCCCCATAAAAAAGGTAACTACACCAACAGGGACATTGATGGCGAACAACCAGGGCCAAGAAGCGACAGACAATATACCGGCGGCCAAAGTAGGTCCCGCTACCGATGCTATGGCCACTACGGTCGCATTGAGCCCAACCCCCTTCACCCAACCTCCGCTTGGGATAGATCAGCTTAATTAATGAAGTGTTCACACTCATAATCATAGCCGCTCCAAAGCCTTGAAATACACGAGAAATCACGAGCAATGACAAATTATGGGATAGCGCACAAAACAACGAACCGATTGTAAACACGATAACACCCCTCAGATAAACTTGCTTATACCCCCAGCGCTCACCCATCGACGCAAAAGGAAGAATAGTCATCATAATAACCAACTGGAACGCATTGACTATCCAAATAGAATCCGACGATGAAACACCAAGCTCCCGGGCAATACTAGGCAACGCCACATTACATATCGAACCGTCGAGTACCGAAAGAAACAATCCACAAAAAAGTAGTGGCTACGGCATAATAAATACGAGGACGATGCAAACCGTCCCAGTCCAAATCTCCAACAATCTTTTCTTCCACCTCATTCCCTTCCATACTCAATTATCTAAAACACACAAAAGACTTCCGCCTGTTATAACTTTATACAGCCATGAGCAAGAGATAAAACAGACATACCCGCCGTTCAATCAAATACATCTTTTTTTACATTTATGCAAATATAACAAAAGCGAATATAAAATATATCATGTATATTTGTAGATATATCTAAACATGTAAACATGAAACTCATATATTTTATTGTCTGTATCTCATTACTTTTTCTAGTATCTTGCAACTCTCAAAAATGGGAAGAAAAGAAACAGCTATCGACGATTCCCGTATCGAACAATATAAATAAGGAAAAACTATGAAAAAATATTTCCTGATAATATGTATTGCATTCATACCCGTTTCTATTCAAGCCCAATGGAGTTTGGGTGGAAAAGCCGGAATCAACTGGTCGACAATCAATTATCCATGGAGTAAATTGGGAGACCACGCAGACTATTTATCCGGTTTTCAAGGTGGAATTATCGCAACTTACCAATTCAACAACTACTTCGATATGCAAGCCGAACTATTCTACTCTGCCAGAGGATATACGGACGATGAATTTTACCTTACCGATGAAAGCGGAGCTGTCATCAGCAATACCTACACATGCAGAACCCACTATCTAGATATTCCCGTATTGGTAAAGTTCTTTCCCTGTAACGGACTAAACGTGCAATTCGGCCCTCAATTAGGTATAGGACTTTCCCTCTCGGACAAATGGAAAGGAATAAATAACGACGACTACTCCATATACCGGGATTCGGCTGTCGATTTCAGCCTTGCTTTCGGATTAGGTTACGAATTTAACTTCGGAGTATTCGTAGACGCCCGTTATACACTGGGTCTTACCAAAACCATCAGAGAAGTCGTTAAAGGTTTTCAAGGGCGTAATATAAGCCTCGCTGTCGGTTATCGCGTCTACCTTTAAGTAGACAAAAGGTGTTCGCCACACAGGACAAACACCCTTATCATCGATCGAATAATTTCCGGAACCTTACTTGGAAGGAGTACAGCACTCTTCCGTTTCCTCTGGGCAAGTAGTCTTTTCTGGACAAGTACTTTTTCCGCCCTCTTTTTTTCTCTGTCACAAGGACTGCCGAATACTTGATTTTGGCAAACCCTTTAATAAGAGCTTCGACAGTCGTCTTATCGGCATCGTATTTCACGGTAACCGTTTTATCGCCGAGGTCGGTCACAATCTCCTTCACCCCTTTCTCAAAGCGGAGATTGTTCTTGATCTTCGTCTCGCAATTATTGCAATGCATTTCGGGAGTTGTCTTGAAAACTACTGTTTTAATATCTTTCCCGAAAGCCGTCGTCGCACAAAACAACGCGGCTACTAACCATAAAATTTTTACCTGTTTCATTTTTTTCACATACATTTTTATAATTCATATACTTAAATCTATAATCTCTCCCAGTTAAACCGAACCCCTACATAATAAACAGCCCCATGCATAGGTCCCCAAAGTAAGTGTGGAATCAAAATTACTTCCCCACGGATTAGAAGCATCTATAATCGGATTTTTTTGTTTGAACCTGGTAAGATTTTCACCGCCGACATATATCGACCAATGCCTGAAATAACGAGTCACTTGAACATTCAACTGTTCATACGCCTTATACCGGCTATTCCACGCAGGAATCCCCTGTTCCAACATGTAGGATTGCGGTAGTCTGCCTCCCCGTTCAACTGCAAAGTTACATCGAATTGCCAAATACCCAAAGGAGTTTGATACGAAGCTGTCAGTAGTCCTTTATATCGACCGACGAACGGACGTTCCCTCAACACACCTCCATAAGTAGTCTTGACATCGGTCAAACGATAAGCAGCCGTCAAAGTAAAACCTTTGAAAAACGGATAACTCGCTTCCGCCTGAAACGTATGTGAATAAGACTTCCCCTTTAATTGGGTAAAATGTACCTCATGAGGGTTACTATCCATATCCACGACCATTTGACGAAGGAAATCGGTATAATAATATTCCAAATTCAAGTTTAGAGTCTTATGGAACAGCGGAATGTAAAGAGCCGCGCTGACACCATAATTCCAAGCCTCTTCCATATCCAAATCGGGATCTATCACGACTCGTCTGCTACTGGCCAGCAAATAATTATTCTCGGCTAAGGCATGAGTGGCCCGGTATCCTTTCCCGGCAGAAGCCCTAAGATTGAAAATCTCGTTAGGAGCCCATTTGACATGAGCACGTGGTGTTACGAAAGTTCCGTATACACTGCTGTAATCTGCACGTAATCCGGCCATAATCATGAGTTTGTCATTCCAGTTATATGTATATTGCACATACGCCCCCGGTACGATCTCTTTATCCCTTGCACCCAAAGTATCAAACGTATGTGACAATTTATAACTCTGGTCATAATCGTCATAATTAAGACTTAAACCGGTTGAAAGACTATTCCGTTTATCGAACTCTGTTTCGAACATCAGCGACGCATACCCGTTCCATTGGTCCACATCATATAATTTATACCCGTAACCGGCATCTTGACGATGTAAAGAACCCGATAAAATCAAAGCGACATTGGTATTTTTCTCCTTATCGAAAATATAGGCATTTTTGGTAAAAGCCTCATATCGTTCCGTTCGAATATCTATATCGTACCGAGGCATTCCGTCCGTCGCTCGATAAGAACGCATTTGTCCTCCCGTACGATCTTCCATGAGAGCCTTTATCCCGGCTTGAAACACATAACGGTCTCCCATATAAGCCCATCTGTTTTGAAAATTATATTGTTCTACCCGGGGAAATCCATAAAACCGTCGTCGTTGGAATCGTGCGCCATGAGATTGTTTTCATAATGAGCCAATAACGCCGTGCTCACCCTCTGATTCAAATGAATATTGCCATCGAAATTAGCCTCTATCTTAGCTAACGAATTGGCAAACAAATTGGCCGAAACCGACTCGGTTGTCTGTGGCTTTTAAATTCCACATTGATTTGTCCGGTAATCGATTCATAGCCGTTTTTAACCGACGAAGCACCCTTCGAGACTTGAATACTCTGCATCCACGGACCGGGAATGTAGCCCAATGCATAAGGAGAAGCAACACCCCTATAATTAGGAATATTCTCTGCAAGCATTTGTACATAAGTCCCCGAAAGCCCCAACAACTTAATCTGCTTAGCACCGGTCGCCGCATCAGAATAACTGACATCGACCGAAGGATTCGTTGTAAAACTCTCTCCCAGATTACAACAAGCAGCCCGAGAAAGCTCGGCCGTGGAAATCATGTCCTGATTCAATATCCCAGCTCGTATCTTCATAGTGCCCATACGTCGAGCCGAAACTTGAACCTCGTCCATCACCGCACCGTCCTGTAAAACAATCTCCCAAACGGTATCGACCCTGTCGATATGTATCGTATCACTGCGATATCCTACAAAACGGACAACCAGCTTATCGCTCGTCCCCGTTTCAGGTAAGCTGAATTTACCCGACTCCCCTGTCGTAGTTCCTGTCGTAGTTCCCAACCAGAAGACATTCGCCCCGATAATCGGTTCTCCGGCTATATCTTTTACAATCCCTCGTACTTGGGAAAAAGCCGAAGACAAACTACCTAATAAAAAAAGTGGAAATATTAAATATCTTATCATCTTTTTAATCCGATTATATAATAAAACAGTCCTATATCACATAAGACAAAAATTTCACGAAAGGGCACATTCCCTTCCCCTCCAATTACATATATCGGATTTTAAATCAAAAGTATAGCGATTTGTTTTAGATAATCCCGCGGTGGCGGCATATAGGAAGTAGTTATATACTTTACAACAGAAGTGACAGGAGCGAATATGACCGACCAAAACGAATAGGTCAAATCGATTGTCCCCCTGTATCCCCCAATCTGTCCCGGTAGGAATGTCTACGATCGGTAAATTCAGTTTTTCTACTTTCACATGTTTACAAAAGGAGAATGTCCTTTCGTAGCGTGCTTGTCTGCTATACCGCCGGTTTTACAACAATCATTACGACTCTCCGAAGAATAACGATCGGAAAGGAGATTTACTTCTTGCGTACCGGAATTTTGCAAACAAAAACAATGTGTCTGGCAACAGCGGACAATAGAAATTCCTCCACTGGTGAGGAGAACCACCACTGCAAGAAATATCGATACTATTGCATAACCGAAACTTTTCATACCTTTTTCAACAAGCAAAAATAAGCACAAAAAATCAAGAGAAGAAAAAAATAACTCTTTTTATCAATCGAGCATCAAACTCATATATGGACGTACCGAAGGAAAATCCAACAATGACGATAGTTTCGAACCGCCGAATACAATTTCTGCCAACTCCATTATATCGATATCAAAATCACACGGATTTGTCACGCCCTCGTAACACTCACCTTCCTCCACAAGAAAAACACCGTTATTAACCGGCAATAAAGAATCGTGCACTCTAAATACTCGTCTCAATGAACGATTATTCTTTGCGACCGCTTCGAGTACCCTCCGAACGTCCACAATGCGAATCATTCCCATAAGAACCGCCGACCCATTCTCCGACGTCGGCTCCGTAAAAAGACTCGAAGAGAATATCCGGGAAACGCCGACTGAACCTCATGCAGCATAGCCTCTTTTGCCTCGGTATTTATCGCCAACAACTCCTTCACAAAAACCGCATCATCTCCGGGAACGACAAATGCCAATGCCGAAAGCCGATTCTGCGAATCGGCTAATGCGACCACATCTCCGCCGTCCAAATAAATATCGTCGCAAATCACATTGAAATCCTCCCGTCCATGTTGTATGCAACACGAACGTCGCCTCATTTGCTCATCGAAAAACCGATAAAGCTCGTCCATCGACATAGCTACCCGATGATATCCGTCTCCATAAAATCGATGCGCCGATGAAAAATTGAGTTCCTGACGGAAAAATACAGAAGCATAACCCTTCGAAGCATAATAATCATAAAGCCACGATTCAGCCGGAATTAATGCCGAAAGCGGGATATTACGAGACCTCATAATCTCGAACGACTCTTTCAATAAACGTCCCATCAATCCCCTATTGCGATACTCCGGTCTCGTGGCAGCTCCTGAAATATAACTTACATCGAGTGAAGTCTCGCCGAAACTTATGCAATAAGGTAACATCTGTAACGCAGTAGTCACCTTTCCCCCCTTTTCAAAACAGATGGTATTCTCGTCCCGGTATAAATTGTCGAACAGGAGATTCACAAATCGTTCGTCATCATGGAAACAAAGTTGCCACAACTCTTTTACTTTCGTTTTTTTCTCCAAAGTATCCATTCCAATCTATCTTAATAATAGGAAACAATCAAATATGACATACAGTTTCCGAATTGAAAGGAGCAAACAACAACGTATTTACTATTTTAAATTATCATTGTCACTATAACAGAAGAAGTCAAAATGTTTCCATCTTTGTAGATAAATTTGAATATTATTTTCTGCTATATCCCTCATAATAATAAGACTGTTCAATTCCTTTGAAGATAACGGTTCGATCATCTACCTTATCAGTCAAAGCAGGTTGTAACAATACTCGTAATTCTAAATCGTTAATAGGGCTGCGTTCCATAGCTTGGAGATAAAGGTCTTTATCTATCGTTTGCCAATCAACGACTTTACCAAGATTCTTTTTTAGAATCAAATCCAGCCAGATGCGAGTAGCACGCCCGTTACCTTCCATGAACGGATGGGCAATATTCATTTCTACATATTTAGCTATAATTTCCTCAAAAGTACTTTCTGGCATCTTTTCTATTACAGGAGAATAACTTCTAAGTACAGACTATTCGCAAAACGAAACCCACCTTTTGCAATATTCAAATTCCGTATCTTACCAGCAAAATCGTACAATCCTTCAAAAAAGAGACCTATGGATTTGACACAGACCTTTTATTGTTCCCCACCTCTATTTTGTCGATATCTCCGGATTCAAATAGAAATTGCGCTTTTTTGCAAGCTCTGTTCATCTATACTTTGAGCCTTACTACATTCCATAAATATGAATTTAGAAGTTAGTTATTCAATATTTCCACAAGAAAAAGTCAAATACTACAAAAGAACCTCACTCGTTCTAATAATAGTCAAAAACTTATAATTAACCCCTTACAACTATTGTTCCACACCACCCGATTGTTTCCCAGACGACTTGGAACGACCATGATGCCTTTCGGGTTTTCTTGAAATTTCGGTACTCTGTGAACCTCGATTGTTCTTTTTAGGCTTCCTCTTACCGCCCTTTCCGTAATTTTTAGCACCGGTTCCGCCTCTCTTACCGCCTCGATTTCGTTGACCTCCCCGACCTTGTTTGGGAGAATAAATCGAGCATCGCCCAGCCCTTCGGGCAATTCCCGTTTAGGAATATCATACCCCAAAAACAATTCGATTCGATGAAATTTGCCCTGTTCTTTTTCCGACACGAATGTAATGGCTGTACCGTCGGCATTGGCTCGGGCCGTGCGACCGATGCGATGAATGTAATCCTCCGGGTCATGCGGTACGTCATAATTAATGACTAACCCTATTTGATCGATATCGATACCTCTGGAAATAACATCGGTTGCCACCAAAATATCGATTTTATTATTTTTAAAATCAAGCATGACCGATTCGCGCTCCGATTGCTCCAAGTCTGAGTGCATCGCCTCTACCTTTATATTTTTTCGTTTCAAGGAAAATGCCAACTCTTTTACTTTCTGTTTCGAGGAAGAGAAAACGATCGTTTTCGTTCCGGTAGGTTCCTTGAAAAGCCAATCGACGATTCCCATCTTCTGACTCTCATAACAGACATAAGCCGACTGGTCTATGGCCTCGTTCGGTTTCGAGATAGCCACATTGACTTCTACCGGTTCGTTCATGATATTCTTGGCTAACTGCCGAATCTTGGGAGGCATAGTCGCCGAAAACATGACCGTTTGACGATTATCGGGCAATTTTTTACCTATTTTCATAATATCGTCATAAAAACCCATGTCGAGCATCCGGTCGGCCTCATCGAGAATAAAACACTCCACTCCCGAAAAATCGATATTCGAGATATTCAAATGAGAGATAAGCCGTCCCGGTGTGGCGATAATAATGTCCGCACCCATCGTTAACCCCCGCTTTTGCTGGTCCCATGAAGCGCCGTCTCCCCCACCCGAAACCACAACAGTAGAAATAGGAAGAAAATAGGAAAATCCCTCGAACTGCATGTCGATCTGTTGCGCCAACTCCCTCGTAGGAGCGACAATCACAGCACGCACTCTATCTCCGTCGCCCTGCTTTTCTGTAAGCAGATTCAGTAATGGCAGTATATAGGCGGCCGTCTTTCCCGTACCGGTTTGAGCACAAGCTATTAAATCTCTTTTTTGCAATATCACAGGAATGGTTTGTTCCTGAACAGGAGTCGCCTCCTTAAAATTCATGGCATCCAGCCCTCGCATAACATCTTCGGACAATCCGAACTCTTCAAACGTCATATTTTCTATTCTTGTTTTTCTTTTTTACTTAACGAATAGCCGAAGAATAAAAATCGGTTAGATTTCATGCCCCCACTATTCTCATCAATCATATGCAATGGTAATACAGGCCAGAGATATAAACAAAAAGTCTATTGGGTCCATACCACGGCGATGCTTATCCTCGCAAGTGCAAAGTTACAAAAAAAGGCGATATACCACTGCATATCGCCCTCTATTCCATGCCGATTCCCACACTTTACTGATGCTGCGGACGGAGTAAATCGTTAACTGTCTTGACCGGATTGAACGTCTCTGCGGGAACCTCCACAAAAAAACAGTACTCCAATCGCTCATGGCCCCGTTCCAAAGTCCCGGCAATTCAAGAGCTTTCAGCTCTCTGCCATTCTTCGATTTAAGCGAAATAAAACCGGTATTTTTATCTACGTATTTCGGCAAATCATATTTCTCTCCCTTATTATCCCTCACGGCACAAACCAAATCTACCGGATTAAAATGAGTACCCGACTCGAACTGCTCCTTAGCATCTGGATTCGACATATCTATTTGGGAACTCTCCAAAATCTGCAAAGATGTGGTTCCGTCCTGATTATAAGCAATAAAGGGCCCCCCGCCGGGTTCACCGGAATTGCGAACCATTCCGCATACACGAATCGGGCGATTTAACTTCCGCAACAAATACAAAGCCAGTTCCGCATCCTCCAAATGTTTGGTTTCCTCATTTCTGACGAAAAGCTTTTTATGCAAAAACTGTATCATTTCCCGTAAATCGTCGATCGTATATTTCCCGCTTTTCAACATGGTAATATAACGGTTTATCTCCGTTTGTAACGATACCAGCACCCCTCCGATGATTTTCTTAAACCGCACGGTCGGCTCTTTCAGTCTGTCGGGCACTACATTATCTATATATTTTTACGAATATGATTTCGGCATCTATGTCGTTCAGATTCTCGATTAAAGCCCCATGTCCTCCCGGACGGAACAACGGCCTACCATTCTCTCGGAACGGCTCGTTATTCGCATCGACCGCAATAGTATCGGTAGAAGGCTTTTGCTCGGAAAAACTAATATGATAACGTACGCCATAACGTCGCTCATAATCCGCTTTCTTCTTGGCTACTAATGCTTTAAAATCGGCAAGATGCTCATGAGATACCGTAAAATGAATATTGACCTCCCCGTCGGAACTGGCGGCATAAAGAGCTCCCTCCGTCAAATGTTCCTCCATAGCCGTACGGTTATTCGTCGCGTAACGATGAAATTTCAATAACCCCTTCGGTAAAGAACCATAATTCAAGCCCTTCGCTTCGAGCAGATTGGACACCACCGCTTTGTAATTGCCCGATTCTATCAAATCGGTTATGCTCCTTCCTTCATTCTTCAAACAAGCTTCGTCAAGATCGGAGTAAAAAGCAAAATGTTCGATCGAATTGAAAAATTTCTTTTCGAAATCAGTTTGTGGCTCACTGTAATCGGCAGAAAGGAATGCGAACAAATCTTTTGAACATACGACTCGCAGCTCCCGATGCCGGAACAAACTTCACGACCTTATGATTATCTTTCAAGTAACCTTCCCACAAATCGAGATAATATTGCGTTTGCTGTTCGCCAAGCGATAAAATACCGTTCCCGACAGAAGCAGAAGATAATATCCTTAAAAAGGAAATCCGCTTTTTAAACGAGGCCAACTGCTCCTCAACCGTATGTACGTCAATACCTTTTTCGGCAAACAAATCTAAATCTTCCGGTGTAAACATAGCTTGTAATGAATAATGAATTTTAATTCCGTTCCCAAAACTACAAAAAGCTCAAAAAAGCGCATTTTTACCCACAAAAATATATATTTGAGACAGAATTTTTGAAAACAGTCGCACCTTATGCCCGAAAAAAGCTATTTTACACTCGACGAAAAAGAAAATGTCCTATCGGTCTATCGGCAACTGTTACGCAATAGTCGCCCGGTTTTAAGAGTCGAAGACTTCAACCGCATGCGTCGCCTCATTTCCGAAGCCGTCGAAACAGGGCACTATCAGCGAAACAAACAAGGAATAAATCCTGTTGTCCGTAATCTGAATACTGCGCTCATCTTATGCGACAGGGTAGGATTAGAACGAAGTATGCTTATTTCGGTTCTACTTTTCAACTTGGTCGTCAGCGAATTCCTCACTATCGAAACCGTAAAAAAAGAATTCGGGGACGACATAGCCCAGCTCATTCGGGGTCTCATTAAATCGAACAGCTTGTATGCCAAACAGGCTGCCGTCGAAAGCGAGAATTTCCGCAAACTGTTACTATCGTTCGCCGAAGATATACGAGTTATCATCATCATGATCGCCGACCGGCTTTGCGTCATGAAAATGATAAACCACCACCCCAACGAAAAATACCGTTATGACATCGCCTGTGAAGCCTCCTATCTTTATGCTCCGCTGGCGCACCGATTGGGACTATACTCCATAAAATCGGAACTGGAAGACCTCTCCCTGAAATACACCAATCGGGAAATCTACGACCAGATAGCCCACAAGCTCAACGAAACCAAGAGGAACAGGGATAAATACATCATGGAATTTATCCAACCGGTAAAACAAAAACTCGAAGCCGAAGGTCTACATTTCGAAATCAAGGGCCGCACGAAATCCATCTTTTCCATCTGGAATAAGATGAAAAAACAAAAAGCCGATTTGGAAGACATTTACGACCTGTTTGCCATTCGTGTGATACTGGAAACTCCCCTCGAACAGGAAAAGGCAGACTGTTGGAAGGTATATTCGATCGTTACCGATATGTACCAGCCCAACCCCAAGCGAATGAAGGACTGGCTGTCCATTCCCAAATCGAACGGATACGAATCGTTACACATCACTGTGCTGGGACCGAAACAACGCTGGGTAGAGGTACAAATACGTACCCGGCGAATGGACGAAATAGCCGAACGAGGACTTGCCGCCCACTGGAAATACAAAGGAATTAAAAGTGAGAACGGGCTGGACGATTGGATGAACAATGTGCGCGAAGTACTCGAAGCGGCCGGAAACGGTGGAGCTTTGGAACTCATGCGCGATTTCAAAATGGATCTCTACGACAAAGAGGTATTCGTATTCACACCGAAAGGAGACCTATACAAATTGCCTTTGGGAGCCACGTTACTGGACTTCGCATTCCTCATTCACACCGGGTTAGGCTGCAAATGTGTCGGCGGCAAGGTAAACGGAAAGATCGAAACCATAAAATATAAACTGAAAAGCGGCGATACGATCGAAGTACTTACCTCTCCCAACCAGACCCCGAAACAAGACTGGCTCAACATAGCCGCGACATCGAAAGGGCGGGTAAAGATAAAGCAAGCCCTGAACGAACAGCAGAATAAAGCGGCGGAATATGGGAAAGAGCTTTTGCAAAGACGATTCAAAAACCGCAAAATAGAGATGGAAGACGGTGTAATGATGCGCCTTATAAAAAAAATGGGCTATAAAACCGTCACCGATTTTTACAACGAATTGGCCGATGAACATATCGACGTCAATCGCGTAATCGACCTTTATCTCGAAATCGATAAAAAAGAAAACGAAGAACAATACGAAACTCGTACGGCAGAAGAATTTACTTTACAAAAAGAACCCGACGAATCGAAAGAAGACGAGCTAGTCATAGGCGGCGATGTCAAAGGTATCGACTATAAATTGGCCAAATGCTGCAACCCCATTTACGGCGACGAAATCTTTGGATTCGTCTCCACGGAAGGAACTATCAAAATACACCGTAAAGATTGTCCGAACGCGCGGCACATATACAGTCGTTACCGTTACAGAGTAGTCAATGCCCGCTGGTCGGGCAAAATGGGGTCCAAATACGTCACCGTCCTGCGAGTTATCGGAAACGACGATATCGGTATCGTAACGAACATTACATCGATTATTTCAAAAGAGAAAAACATATATATGAGAGGCATCTCGATCGACTCGAACGACGGCCTTTTTCAAGGGCATATCACCGTCACGGTCGATGACATCTCCTCCCTCAACAGTCTGATGAAAAAGCTCAAAACCGTTAAGGGAGTCAAAAGATGTACAGAGAGGGTCTATTAGATAGAATTAACATCAAATACAATACACCGATCAATTATGGCTAAATATCTTTACTTTTGGATATGCTCCTGTGCGATAGTATTATTCTCCTGCGGAGATAATAGTAATGAAGCTAACGCTCAATATGAAAAAGCTCGGAAGTTATTCGAAAACGGTCAATACGCCAATGCTAAAAATGCTATCGACAGTATCGAATTATTATACCCCAAAGCCTTCAAACAGATAAAAGCGGGTATGTTGCTCATGTGCCGCGTAAAACAAAAAAGAGAGTGAGCAAAATCTGCTTTATATAGACAGTGTACTCAAAGTGAGACAAACCGAACTCGAAGCGGCCAAGAAAAACTTCCGGTTCGAAAAAGATGCCAAATACCAAACGGAAGGGAATTATATATATAAGAAACTTCCCAAACAAGCCGCGATAAATCGTAGCCAATTGAAAGTTTTGGTCACAGAAAACGGACAAATGCAGTTGGCAAGCGTATATTACGGAAGCACACCGATAAAACACAGTTCCATACGGGCGACGCTCCCGGACAAAGTAAAGCCGAAACTCTCGTTATCGGGTACGACGGAGCCAATAATTACCGGTTCACCAACGACGGCAAATATACCGAAATCGTGACATACAAAGACGGTCAATGTTCTGCCGTCGCAGCACTCATAGCGAATAATACGAGTAAAAAAATAACCCTCACTTACTTGGGTGGAAACCGATACACTCTATCGCTCGACCCCGTCACTCGCGAAGCCGTTAAAGCGACCCGTGAGCTCGCCAACCTCATGAAAAATGTCGATGACCTCAAACGAGAATATCAACTGAACGTACGCACGCTCGAACTCGCAGACAAACAAGTCTTACAGTTGGAAAAACAGCAATCCGAACAGAATGCCGAATAACAACGTCTTTAACCGGAGACCTGTGAAATGAGAACGATATTAGAAACCCGGAGATTAATTCTCAGAGAGTTATGCCCGAACGACTTTCATGAAGTTTGTAAACTCTTACAAGACAACGAGGTGATGTACGCCTACGAAGGCGCATTCAACGGCACAGAAGTCCGGGAATGGTTAGACCGACAAATAAAGAGATATGCCGAAGACAAAGTCGGTTTATGGGGAGCCGTTCTTAAAGAAAACGGAGAGCTCATCGGACAATGCGGCATCACTATGCAACCATACAGAGAACAAACCGTTCCCGAAATAGGCTATCTCCTTCGCAAAAATTTCTGGCACAACGGGTATGCTACCGAAGCCGCACGATCATGTGCCGACTATGCCTCCCACATTTTGGGTATAAAACACATTTACTCCATTATCCGCGACAATAACCTTCCTTCGCAAGGAGTCGCAAAACGAATCGGTATGACCCCCGGCGATACCATCGTAAAACACTACCGAGGCATCGATATGCCCCACATCGTATTTTCGATGACTCTCGGAGAATTAACGAACTTTGGGGGTATCACTCGTTCAATCCGTTGCTCCGAAGCCAACGAAACATCTCGGAATAAGCAGCTTGACGAGCCGACGGTTTCGAAAGTACGAGATCGTGCATTCCTTCCTGAACCTCAAACTCTGTGACTTTTGGTCCCAACATGCGACCATAGCGGGCAATATCTTTTACATCAAGCACAGCATCTCCCGATTGATGTTGAGGCGTCCATTTATTCCCGTCTACCGATTGACTCGAATACATCAACAAAACGGGACAGGGAATATGCAACCCTTTATGAATTTGATTGTGACCGCGATGTATCGCCCGTATCCATGCTGAAGAAACAGGCGGAGATACCTTAAATTTCAAGTCGGTATCATAATTCCATTCCCCATGATGATCTTTTAGCAAACTCTCGGCATAAGCGGTAGAGTTTCCCTGACTTATCTTCGTTCCTTTTAAACCAACGCCCCCAAGCCGACACGATAGGAACCAGAATCTTCTCATAGAACCAATTCATATTCATGTCGAGAAACGGACTGTTCAAAATGAGTCCCTGTACCGGCAAGTCGTTACGATGAGCCTCACAATAAAGCGATGTTATCAATCCTCCCGTCGAATGAGCCATCAACACAATATCGGTATTTTCCTCCTCCCGAATAAGAGTCAGAGCCGTATCTATATCGGCAAAATATTCTTGCAAATCTCGAACCTCGAACGGCGTTTGTTCCGGCAATAACGAGCGTCCGTATTTTCTCAAATCCACGGCATAGAAATTAAAGCAGGAATCGTTAAACGTCCGAGCCAGCGTTTCCTGAAAGAAATAATCGTTATATCCGTGCACGTAAAGCACCGCTTTATGCGTGTCGCACGATGACAAACTCCGAACAAGAGTCGTCACTACCTTTCCGCTGTAATCGTCCGGCATGACAATAGTTTTTGCTTCAAAACCTTCTCCCAAACGATCGGGCTTGTATTGTGCGAAAGAACAAATCGTCCCTGCCGCAAGCCATACAACTATAAAAATGAATATATGCCTCATATATTTAATCATGACAGATTTTCTTAATCCTCCAACGAATTTTTCAAATTACCGAAAACTTTGGTCAACATTCTCCCGGCCATCTCGACTTCTCTATCCGAAAAGCCGTCCAACGCCGTTCTCATAATAGCCGTCACCAAAGGCTTCGTAGCCACCTCCAACTCCCGACCTTTATCTGTAAGATGAATCAAATTGATACGCCGGTCTTTCACGCCCGGAGAACGGACGACAAGCTGTTGCTTTTCCAAATTATCTATTAGCCGGGTCATGCTCGGTTTGTCTTTAAATGTAACATTACACAATTCCTGCTGAGTCACTCCGTCCCGCGACCATAAATAATACAATACAGTCCATTGTTCGGGAGTTATATCGATAGACAATTTTCGAAAACTACGATATAATTTCCGATTAATCGCAGCTGACAATTTACCGCTCATCAAAGCGAACACCATTTCTATATTTAATTCAGAAAAGTTCATATATTAATCATTGCTTAAACAACTACAAATATAAAGTAACTTCACCATAAAAACAAATTCACCTCCCTTTTTGCTCACTCTCCGAGAAAAGGGAATGTATTTAACCTCCTGACATATCTATTAATCCTTCCGTCACTTGGTGTGTGTGTAACCCTTTCACCCCTTTGTTGTAGAGCAATATAGTAGTGAAACCGAAGAAATGGTAATTTCTAAGGAGAGGGGTCGGAAATATAAAAGGGCAATCCCTACTGATTTCCTACTGAGCCAAAAACAGCTAAGGGGAGACAAGAACATAGGCACAAGCAGGCGACCGGGAATCGACTGATCGAGGCTTGTCCCGATCGAAATTTCCAGAGTGATTTACAAATCTGTTTTTTACATCTGTTCGTAATCTTTGGCAAGGCCACCCTCCCCGGTCTCCTTGTACAAAGATGGCAAATCGTGCCCAGTTTGTTTCATTACAGCCACCACCTTGTCGAACGATACACGATGATTCCCATCGGTAAAAGCCGAATAGATATTAGCATCCAAAGCCCTCGCCGCAGCATAGGCATTCCGTTCGATACAAGGTATCTGTACCAATCCGCACACCGGATCGCAAGTCATACCCAAATGATGTTCCAGCCCCATTTCGGCGGCATACTCGATTTGTGCGGGACTACCGCCAAATAACTGGCTGGCTGCCGCCGAAGCCATAGCACATGCCACCCCACTTCGCCTTGACACCCCACTTCGGCTCCCGATATAGAAGCATTTTGCTTCACGATATTCCCCACCAAACCGGCGGTCGCCAACGCTCTTAAAATGCGGGTATCGCTGAATTCCCTACTCTTTTGCAAATGCTCCAATACCGCCGGCACGACTCCACAGGATCCGCAAGTGGGTGCGGTTACAATACGCCCGCCCGATGCATTCTCTTCACTCACGGCCAACGCATAGGCAAATACCAATCCCCGACTTTTCAAACTGTCTTTATAACCCTTCGCCTTTATATAATAAGAAGAGGCTTTCCGCCGTAAATTCAACGGACCGGGCAATACACCCTCCTGATCGAGCCCTCGTTCGATAGCCTCGCGCATAGTCGACCACACCTCGGCCAAATAGTCCCAAATATCGTGGTCTTCGCATTCCTGCACATATTCCCAATAACTGCGCCCCGTCCGTTCACACCAAGAGAGAATCCGAGTCATACTATTCATTTCGTACAATTCCCGGTGTCTCGTCGAAAGGCTTCCCTTCTTCGGCCAAAGCCCCTCCTCCCACGCTGAACACGGTCCATTCGTCGGTCACTTCGCCCGAACTATTTTTCGAGCGAAAAGTCATGCCGTTCGGGTGAAACGACAGAAATACCGACGGTTTCCACACAATCTCGACCGGGGCATGAGGTTGAAGGGTATCGAGAATCGCTACATCGGTCAAGTGCCCTTTTCCCGTAGCAGCAAGACTACCATACAGAATGACCTCGAACGCCACAGCCTCAGGGTGGCGGTTCAAAAATATTTCGGAAGCCTTTCTCGGCCCCATTGTATGACTACTCGAAGGGCCATACCCTATGCGATATATCTCTCGTATCGTTTTCATCGTTCCGTAAAATTGTAGAGTCCATGCAAGCAAAGGGAGCAGAACCAAATTCCATTTGTTACACCGAGCCCGGCCTGCTTTCACAATATACGCAAAGATAGTGCAAATGAGGGCAAAAGCAAGCTCGCTTGACTTTGCCGAATGCAGCCTATTTTCGCATCCTGCGCAAAGATAGCTCAAACAATTTTCAAAACAACCTTACCGAATAGAAATTTGCGCCTTTTCATCTGCAATCTATTTTCGATGCGATTTTCCACGAGTCGTAACCGATTTTATCTTCAATCCGTTAGGGAGATTTCGCACTGCCGCCGACCGGGAAGGTACAGTCGTCATATTCTCTATCCCCGAACAAGCAAAAAGCACAAGGCATAGTTTTCCCCGACAGTACATCGATACTTTCCGACTCTCCCTCTTTGTTCCGGGAAACTTCTCCCGATCCCCCGTTTTCTACGGGGACAGGCTCCACGGTCGGTTCTTTCGGCTCATATTTACGGGCATAGCGTTCGAGCGTGTTGATACTGCTCATGAGAGCTTTCACTTCTTGGGTTTGCTCCATGATATCGAGTTCGAGCAACTGAGCGTAATAACGCAGCAACACTCGATTTCTCAATAATTCTATTTGCATACGGCTCTCCGCCAGTTCCCGGACAAATTGTTGTTCTTGTATTTCCATACTCTTTCTCTTTTTTTGAGCAAAAGTATAATCACACCATACCCGATTTATGGCATAATCGAAAAACGATGACTTACCTATCGATTCCCGACGTCTTCCCCTGCCCGAAAAAAAGTGACAACAATTACTCTATGGAATAATTTTGTCCACTTTGGATAACTATTGTCATACATACCCGAACAATAAACCTCGAAAAATATATTGGCACGTCGTTTGCAAATATCCGAATGACATCGGTTATCGAAAGAGCCGAAGTCAAAGAAAAGATTAAACAACTTAAAAATAGGAGATTAAAACTATGTTACCCACAAGAAAAAAAAATCAAGGCTGGTTACCGAGTATCTTCAATGATTTCTTCGATAACGATTGATGGAAAAAGCTAATGCAACGGCTCCGGCAATCAATGTGGTAGAGCATGAAAACGACTACTGCATTGAAGTGGCGGCTCCGGGTATGACAAAAGACGATTTTCAAATCCACATCGATGACAATGATAATCTCGTTATCACGATGGAAAAGAAAAACGAAAATAAGGAAGAAAGAAAAAAAAAGAGCACTATCTGCGTCGTGAATTTTCTTATTCTAAATTCCAACAGACAATGATATTGCCCGATAACGTAGACAAAAACAAGATAGCGGCTCACGTCGAACACGGTGTTCTGTCTGTCGAACTTCCTAAATTACCCGTTCAAAGTAATGACGGAGTCGTAAAAACAATCGAGGTCAAATAATGTAAATCTGGCTCATTGAAACTGCAAATCCTTGTTGAAGAAGGATTTGCAGTTTTTTTGCAATATCTTCATTTCAATAAGAAGCTGTTTTAAATTTATTCCGAGACAGATTGAGACCTATGTTGAAGCAGATTGGAGTCCGAGATAGGCAGTCAATAGCGGGCTATTGACAAAAAATCAAGGGATTCAAGATGCGAGACAGGGGCGCAATATGGCCGGAACATACCTACTTGCAATGATATATTATTTCTCAATAAATTTAAAACAGCTTTTTAAATACTACACGACAGATACTATCTGTTCGCATTTAAAAAAGATGCCCAAAATTTAGTCTCTCACGAAAAAATAAGTCGATTATTTTGGACAAAACAGTCTTATTCACGTCCTTTGCACCCGATTTTTTCAGAAGGTCCGCGAAAATCACGCGGCCTCACTGCTCAATAGGTAATTAAATAGAAATGAAAAAGAGTCTTATCGCACTGGCATTCGGCACATTAGGATTAGGTATAGCCGAATTTGTCATGATGGCTATACTGCCTTATGTAGCAGCCGATCTGCACATCAGTATCCCGACCGCCGGACACTTGATTTCGGCCTATGCTCTCGGTGGTTGCGCAGGAGCGCCCATGCTTACCCTCGCCCGTAAACTCCCGTTAAAAAATATTTTGTTAGGATTGGTGGCGATCATGATGGTAGGAAACATCTTCGCCTCACTGTCGCCCAACTACTGGACTATGCTTGTCGCCCGATTCATATCGGGGTTACCACATGGAGCCTATTTCGGCGTTGCATCGGTTGTCGCGGAGAAACTTGCCGACAAGGGAAAAGGCCCGAGGCAGTCTCTATCATGATTGCCGGCATGACCATCGCCAACCTGTTCGAGTCCCGTTAGGAACATCGCTCAGCACGTTATTATCGTGGAGACTCACATTCATGCTGGTAGGAGTATGGGGTATCATCATACTTTATTACATCTGGAAATGGGTTCCCCAAGTCGAAGGACTACCCGATACAGGGTTCAAAGGGCAATTCCGTTTCTTGAAAACCGGAGCCCCGTGGCTTATTTTAGGAGCTACCATGTTGGGAAACGGAGGCGTATTTTGTTGGTATAGCTACATAAATCCCTCCTTACGAAAGTTTCCGGATTTTCCACAGAAAGCATTACCCTATTGATGGTATTGGCCGGATTCGGTATGGTAGTCGGGAATCTCTTGGGCGGGAAGTTATCCGACAAATATACCCCCGGACGTGTGGCTGCCTCTACTCAATTCATACTCTTTACGGCATTATTGGGCATTTTCTTCGTAGCCCATATCAACTGGCTCACAGCCCTGCTCATGTGCCTTTGTACAGCCGGGCTATTCGCTGTGTCGAGTCCTCAACAAATCTCTATCATTCACTTTGCCAAAGGAGGCGAGTTACTGGGAGCAGCCTGTATACAAGTGGCTTTCAATCTCGGCAATGCCATTGGCGCATATATCGGAGGTCTACCCCTGCAAGCCGGACTGGGATATCAATATCCCGCCCTGATAGGAGCGCCCCTCGCCTTCGTCGGGTTTATCCTCCTCACGCTGTTTTACAAAAAATACGAGCCGAAGAAGATGTGATACTAAAACCGCAGAATATGCAAAATACAGTAGAAGCTGTTTTCAATTTATTCCGAGACAGATTGAGACCTATGTTGAAGCAGATTGGAGTCCGAGATATGCAGTCAATAGCGGGCTATTGACAAAAAATCAAGGGATTCAAGATGCGAGACAGGGGTGCAATATGGCCGGAACATACCTGCCTGCAATAATAATATTATTTCTCAATAAATTTAAAACAGCTTCTAAGAGTGAATGTTCCCTCAAAAACGAGTATAAAGCATTGCATAATTACAAAATAATACCTACCTTTGCCCCGCAAATAAAAACATTATACTAATTACGTTAAACTAAACGAGTATGAATCATTACGAAACCGTTTTCATCTTAACTCCCGTTTTGTCTGATGTACAGATGAAGGAAGCGGTAGAAAAATTCAAAACGATTCTCACCGAACAAGGCGCAGTAATCGTGAATGAAGAAAACTGGGGATTGCGCAAGCTCGCCTATCCTATCCAAAAAAAGACGACCGGGTTCTACACCCTGTTGGAATTCGACGCCGAACCTTCTGTCATCGCTAAATTGGAAATCCAATTCCGTCGTGACGAACGTGTAATCCGTTTCTTGACATTCAGAATGGATAAATTTGCAGCCGAATACGCAGCAAAGAGAAGAAGTGTTAAATCGTCTAACAAAGAAGAAGTAAAGGAGAACTAAAAAATGGCACAAGCACAATCTGAAATCAGATATTTGACCCCTCCCTCGGTCGACATCAAAAGAAAAAATACTGCCGTTTCAAGAAAAACGGTATCAAGTATATCGATTACAAAGATCCCGAATTCCTGAAAAAATTCTTGAACGAACAAGGCAAGATTCTGCCCCGTCGTATCACAGGAACTTCGTTGAAATTTCAACGTCGTATTGCACAAGCTGTGAAAAGAGCCCGTCACTTGGCGCTGCTCCCTTATGTAACTGATATGATGAAATAATTAAACGAAGGAGGAATTTAGCATGCAAGTAATATTGAAAGAAGATGTCGCTAACCTCGGTTACAAAGACGATGTCGTTACAGTGAAAAGCGGATATGGTCGCAACTACCTTATCCCGCAAGGAAAAGCAGTGATCGCTTCTCCTTCTGCATTGAAAGTTCGCGAAGAAGATTTGAAACAACGCGCTCACAAGCTCGAAAAGATCAAAGCCGATGCTTTGGCTTTGGCTGCCGCTCTCGAAGGCGTGTCTCTTACCATCGGTGCTAAAACCAGCTCGACCGGTACGATCTTCGGTTCTGTAAACAACATTCAGATTGCCGAAGCCCTCGAAAAAAATTGGGACATATCGTAGACCGCAAACAAATCGTTATTAAAGATACGGTTAAAGAAGTGGGTAACTACAAAGCTATCGTGAAACTTCACAAAGAAGTCAGCGTAGAAATCCCCTTCGAAGTCGTTGCCGAATAATCATCGAAACCTCTTATAGTAAGAACGCCCGACAAAATCGGGCGTTCTTCTTTTTAAATTCCCACTTATTTATCAACACGACACGTTTTGTCGTTCTGCATCATTATATTTGCACAAGAAGCAAAAACAAACAGATATGGCAAAACTCAGTCAAATACGACGCTTGGCGATACTCATCAACAAACTATCGGCAGTTCGATACGTCCCGACAGACGCACTCGTCGCACACGTAGAGAATACCCTCGCCCTATACGACAACAAAGATTCGAACTATTCGCAACGAACCATGCAGCGCGATTTCGGACTTATCGACGAAATGTTCGGCATAGTCATTCGTAACGACAAATCACGAGGATACTACATTGCCGAACTCGACGAGATGACCGACAACTACAAAGAACTACTGCTCAACTTCGAGCTGCTCAGTTCTATCAACACCGACAGTGTTTTGCAAAAATACGTCCTCGCCGAGCATCGCCGGAATGCCATACGGCACGAACTCATCGCTCCCCTCCTAAAAGCGATACGGAAAAGGAATCCCATTGAATTCGACTACACCTTAGTACGCCATAACGGAAAAATCGTTCACAAACGGCTCATGCCCCATTTCTTGAAAGAATCGCAATACCGATGGTATCTCATCGGCTACGACACCGACGGCAAACTGAAATCGTTCGGAGTGGACCGTATCTCGGCGATAAATATTCTCGAAGATACACAATTCCTCCGTGACGAACACATAGATATCCCCTCCCTCTTTCGGGAAAGTTACGGGATATGGAACAATCCCGAAGACCCCGTGGAAGAAATCGTTCTTAAATACGATTCGGTCGATGGAGCTTTTGTGAAAACACTACCCCTGCATCACTCGCAACAAATACTCTCCGAAGACAAAACAGGTATCACCGTCAAACTGCGATTGCGCATTACCAACGACTTCGTCATGGAACTGCTTTCCCGCAGCCGATCGGTCGAAGTAGTCGCGCCACACACCCTGCGCACCCGCCTGTACGATACGCTGCGACAAGCCGCCGAACGAAACAAACCTATTGAAACAGAGTGCGACTAAGTACCGAAAATCATTAACGATACGAATAAAATACAATACCCCAAGACTTGTTATTACAAAAAACATTCTCTATCTTTGTCTTGTGTGGTTTATCCACATGACATAGTAGTTAGATGAAAGTGTTTAGCTTTTATTCTCGAATGGAAATCTGGTTAATATTGTAAGATATATACGTTATGTATTGTATATTAATATAATAGAGTTTTGCGTATCTCGTCAAGGAAACAAGACAGGAACAAAATCAATATTTTAAGCGATTCTCTGTTTTTCGCATTTCACTTAGTTTCATCCCTTGCACTTGGTCGCATTCAAAGTGCCTCTTAAAGCAGTTTTCCGACTATCGACCTCTCATCCGAAGAATATCGTTCGGTGGATTATCCTTGAATTATTACAGCCAAAAGAGTAAAGCCAAGCCTTTGTCTTGATTGAAATCAGATTGGAACACAGAACGTTTCCACCGCCTATGGCGGCAGAAACGTTTTTAGTTACCTTTGCTGTAGGCATAAGAAGCAAGCCGTTTTTTTCCTGGGTTTTCAATCCCACAAAAGAGTATGGCTCCTTGTCCTGCGAATCGAAGATTGGTCGTCAGAGGCCGTATAGAAGAATGCTCATCGACAGGACATGGCTTATGCCATTTATCCATCAACAAGAGTAACGATATTACCATGGCAAAGAAAGCAAAAAAGTCAAGACCGCCAAAGGTGCGGAACTTCGGATAGTCAATCCCGACGCGGCGGGGATAGACATCGCGGACGGTATCATGCAGGTCTGCGTTCCTGCTGACCGCTCCAAGGACAACAACCGTACGTTCGGAGCATATACATCCGACCTGCATGCCATCTCGGCATGGCTCAGGGAATGCGGCATAAAGACAGTCGCAATGGAATCCACCGGGGTTTACTGGATACCGCTGTTCTGTCGTCTTCAGGAGGACGGGCTGGATGTCGTATTGACCAACGCAAGGGACGTGAAGAACATAACGGAGAGGAAAACCGACGAGTCGGATGCCGAATGGCTGATGTTGCTGCACCAGTACGGGTTGCTCAAGGCAAGTTTCCAACCGCACAACGACGCCAAACGGATGAGGACACTCACCCGTCATCGTGACACCCTCTCCCGTGAAGCCTCAAGCATAGTCCTGCGTATGCAGAAAGCCATGCAGCAGATGAACATAAAACTTACGCTTGTCCTGTCTGACATTACGGGAAAATCCGGCATACGTATCATCGAGGCCATTCTTGCAGGTGAACGTGACCCCAAGAGACTTGCGGAATTAGCTGATATCCAGTGCAAAACCCCGAAAGAGGAGATAACCAAGGCACTTGAGGGCAACTGGGAAGAAGACCTCATGTTTGTCCTCAGGCAAAACTATGATACCTTCAAACATTATTGTATCCAACTTGGCGAGTGCGATGCAGAACTGGAGAAACTCATGGAAAACTACCGTGCGGAGGTAGCCAAAGTGGAAGGTACTTCATATAGCCCGGCAAAAAAACGCCGCGATTATAAAAAGACCAGGCATACCGTGGGCTTCGACGTGGAAAGGAAGGCATACGAAATGTGGGGGAGTGAACGTTTTTGAGATACCGGGCATAAGCCACCTGACCGCACTTGAACTGATGAGTGAACTGGGGCACGACTTCACCCGGAAGTTCCCGTCTTCCAAACAGTTCTGCTGTTGGTGCAACATCTCACCGAACACCAAGATATCAGGAGGAAAAAGAATATCAAGCCACGTGCCACACCGTCGGAACAATGTCGGGTTGATTTTTAGAAGTATCGCTTCTTCGCTCGCCAATGCGAAGAACCAATTGGGGAACTTCTACCGCAGAATACGTTCACGGACCGGAGGTAAAGCCGCAGTCATTGCCACTGCCCACAAGGTAGCCGAGATATTCTTTGCCATGGTTGCAAAACCAAACAACTTATAATCCGGAAAAAGTAGGTATAGACGAGAAAGTATTACTCGAAAACGGATTACAAGATACAAACGTGAATTAGAACGAATTACAGGGACACATATAGAAATTGGCAATGCATGTGTTCCATAGAAGAAGATAACTTTTGCTACGCATTTTCTCTTTTCGCTGCAATCCCATTTTACGAGATACCTCTTATGGAGAGTTACATCTCTTTATTGTGTGAGAACATTCTGTTGTGTCCAGATAAATGTAGAATTACTATCTTTTACGAACAACTGTTTTTGTCGAAAAATCAGCAATAATCATCAATTGAATCTTCGCCAGTCCATTCTAACCCCTGTGCAAGAGTAAATTGCTTTTCTGCCCTTCCTTTGTAAAGAACGTATGTCCTGTATGAATAAATAGGCCATCTTCATAAGTGATTCTTGCGAGTGCATAACGTTTGATAGCGGCCTCACCTTCGGATGATTCGGTCATCACATATAGGGCTTGCCTGTCTTCGGAAAATCCGCTATTGATTATCAATGATGCACCATATTGATTTTGAGCAAAAACCTTCCTACCCTTTAGTTTCTCGGCATAGGTGGCAAGTGGAGTATCGCCGACCTCTTGTGGAGTACACGGAAATTCAGAAGGTGTGCGCCAGTCGCGTTGTGCTGCTCTGGGCGTTAATGACATGATATAGTCCGGTTCTTCCGGTATTTCTTCGATAGGATTATACTTTGTAGATAATGGTTGATAAATCCACTCGCCCATTGAGCCACCTGATGACTGTTTATCGCTCGCGACCCATTCTAGCAGATTTTTTCAAACACTGTTCACCCTCTTCTTTAGTAACAGTCCGCATCCATCCGAAACCGGTATCGGACTGAATCATATCCCGATATTTTTCGGGATTGGCGAGAAATTCCTCGGCACTACAACCACAGATATATTCAATCTTTTTTTCGCGAAATAGGATTTAACAATACGTTTTCAAGTCTTGTAAGCCAACGTAAATTCTCTATCCGATTGTTCTGACGATTAGTGTCTATATGGTCAACAACGTAAATCTTTGTGTCCCGAACACCATAAAACGCCATTGCCACAATAATATGAACACGCGCCGAACCAATCTCCATATACCCGGTTTTGCTATTGGGCTTACCGAAAGTCCATTGACAATCGGTTGGTCGTGGTTTCTTTTCCTTCACGGGGATGCCGCCACACCGCTCGTTATCACGAACCGAGTATCTCTCGTCTTTGTAAATGCATTCTTCTTCTCGGGTATAGTCGTTGACGCTTGGTTTCATATCACATATTCTTAAACGGTTTATTTACTCAATTACGATAGCCGGAACAGTTTTAACCATTACGTTTTTAGCGGTGTATCGATACGTCCCTATCTGTCTTGCGCATTTTCCTGACGGGAATTTAATTTTTTTGCTCGTCATAATAAGATTTGTCATCGTAATTGATAAGCAAAACTAATATCCTATCAGAATAGAAGAGCCCACCTGTCCATGCCAAAGCGACATTCGGTGCCAGAACTTGCATTACTTCTATTTCACCAGAAGTTGTTATGCATTCCCCTTTTTCAGAGAATAGTGTAAGCCCCGGGAAACCATCATTGGATTGATTTGTGGTACTAATCAGTATAGCTACCAAGATTGTTGCTACAATTCCTGTAACGAACCCACTAATAAACAATAGCGCCTTTTTCATGATTATATTTTTTAGAATTTTTCAATCCATCTGTAATCATCACCTTTTGTACTCCATTGAAATTTCCACATATCTCCAGTATGGTCATTGATAAGGTAATATTGGTACATACTCGTTAAAGGTTGAATGGAGAAAATACACTTTTCATTATCTGAAACTAATTCATTTTCATTAATGGGTATGCACATCAAATTATCCAAGTCTTGCGAACTATATTGCACCTGCCATAATTTGCTATTATATGAATCCAATAATATAAATGTCCACATATTCTGTGTCGCAAACATTTGAAACCTCTCAATCCATTTTGATTCTTCGGCAGGAAAAGCAAGGGAGTATCTGTTAATAGGAACGGCAAACATGTAATCTTCGCCTTTCACGCTAAATTGAACTTGCCAATTTTTGCCTGTATATGTGTCAAGCATTATAAATGTCCACATATTTTGCGTTTCATAAAGACAGAATCGCCCTGCTACATCTCCTAATATTTCTCGGGCACTACAAATCATCCAAGACTGACCATCATCTTGAATTTGTTGTACTTCTCCTGTCATTGTGTTTAGTCGGAGTTGATTGTGATAATTTTGCGTCCGATACATTTTATAAACTGAATTACTTTGAGCAAATGAAGTCAAAGTAATTATCATTAAAACAAATAGGAATATAAACTTCTTCATAAGTACGGTCTATTGATTATTTTTAGGGAATAAGCCATCTAAAGCTCGTCTAATAGCTTGGCGAATGTCATCCGCTTCAGTTTCACCTTGTCCTTCTGCAGTACAAGAGCATATCATTTGTTTTGTCTTGGCAGATATAAATTGAATTGTTACTTCAATAGTATACCCCAATCCTCTATTCCGCCTACCACTTTCACCGTAATTCACGATTAATGTTTCATTAGACAGCTCTGACTTAAGCTCTGGCAATATTATAAATCCCTCTTTAATTAACACTCCTGAAATAACGTCACTTGGATTGACACTTTTCGTTGTCGAAGACCCATATATTCCATATTGTCCGCCATATGTTCCACCTACTTGAGGTCAGTTCTTTTTGTGGGAGAAATATATGCGTACTTAAAAGTTTCAATAGGAGCGTTCTTGACAATTACAGGCAGTCGAAGTGGCGCACAGCTTCCTAATATTAAAATGCTACAGACTACAAAAATACTTTTTAATCGTATTCATACGCAATTAGTTTTATATTCTTCAGCTACCACAAGAACCTTTATAAATCACGGAAGCGTGGAACTGTATGCCACACTCTTACTTGAAGGTCGTAGGAAACCTTGGATACGGATGTAACAATAGCAGCCCACGCTATAGCGTGAGAACCACTATGCCATCCTTGTATCCAATTTGAAAATTTCCTACGTTTTCAAGTACAAGATAAGCATAACGCTTCTTCTTTTTCTAATATGTCTTGGAAAGGAGTTACTTCCAATCCAACGCAAAAATAATCAAAAGTTTCGGCAATACCTTGCTACCGAGTGATTTTTATGCGTGAGAGTGCCAACTGCGCAAAATTTATGATTTCTTGTCCTTATCTGTCGCTTTTTGTCGGCATAACCATAATTTTGAGCCCCCCAAAAAAGGGTCGGTTTCTTCTAATAAAAATATTATTTCTTCTTGCTTGGGCATGTTGGGGGTAACAGTTTTTCAACGAGAAAAAAGAATCCCGTTCTATTTAACTGATACCTTCATAAAAATATTGAATAATAAATTTGTCAAAAGGCATTATATCTTTAAGATTTGAAATGAGGTTCTTTGGACTTATTGTTTTAAATTGTATGATAATTTCAGAAATTTCCTTAGCATCATCCTCCAAATTAATTAAACCAGAATCTTGAATCTTGCGACTGATCATTCTTGGCAACCCATACTCTTCTAGTTGATATACGAGTTTTTGGAAGGAATGCGTTAGATGCCCGTCCTATAAAGAGAGATATGTCGGGAGCTGCCGGATTGAAAAGATTTTTTCAAGATATTAATGACAGATAAAGTTGAGCATAAGTTGTATGAAAGGTAACGTTCAGCTGCGAATAAGTCTTCGTAACTAATTTTATATCCGTCTTTTTCTAATTCATCATAGATGAATGCCACAGAATGAGACCAATTCTTTGGCATTTTCCATATGGCAAGTTTTATCAATCCTCCCATTTTATCACCAAGGAGATTAATGACATCTTTAATCGGTTCACGCCAATTATATGTATTAGTTGCTGCAAGGGCAGCATAATTTTTGGGGCCAGGCAGGGTCTGCCTTTAACTTTCTTACCAAAGTTTTTTATGAGTTTGGAATCACAGGATTTGAAAGCAGGGAGCCTACGGATGTTGTTGAAGTTTTCTCGTCCTAAAGCTTTTATCATAAAAGACTCATACTCTTTAATACGGTCATTCTGCTCTCCGTTGATTTCTACGCCAGGATTTGCTGAATCCAGAGATTCAACAACCTCTTCCGGGAAATCGATCTCGAGGGTTGTATTTTCTTGTACAGGAGGTTCTTCCAACAAATACACCTTTCCCACAAAATACTTGAACATACGACCTGCACGGCCAATGATGTTCCTATAAGTAAAATAGTCAAACTTGCACGAGCCATTCTTGTTGGACCAAACAACCACTTGTTCGGCTTGAGTATTTACACCTTCAATAATCGAAGATGTGGAAATCATTGTGTCAATACCTTCTTCTTGCTCAAAAGTTTAACTTGTATTTGACTCAATGATCTGTGCATCTTACCATTATGTACCCCAATTCCTCTTTCACTTAACCCGCATAGCGAAAATTTACGTCCATAATTAACTCTAAGCCAATCGTTGAAATCCTGAAGAAGTGAGGTCTTTTTTACCGCTAAATCATCGGCAAGGATATTCGAGATTGTATCGATATTCTTATAACTGCCAGCATAAATCAGCGTTTTTGCTCTCTTTTTTGTAAAATCCTCAGAAGATGTCCTTTTTAAATTGCTCCTTGTCTGCGCTTTTGGGTAAATTCTTATAAAGATGGGCCGCCTTTGTAATGACTGTTTTAAAGTCCGTTAAACGCATAAACTGCATCCCTTCGGTAAAGACGTTGTCAGAAATTTTATGAATGTTGGGAGCAAGGTAATACCGTTGTCGAGAAATTTTTCCCAATTCTATCATCGCACTTAGCAGAGAGGAACTTCTGGAGTCATCGAACATGGAACTTGCCTTGTAGAACTCATCCACGATGAGCATGTCGATTTTTTCAAGCTTATCGAAATAAGCAAAGCTGCGTTCTTGCGGAAAGATAAAAATGTTTCTTTCTGTAATGGTGGCATCCGTGGTAGTAATTATCTTGTAGAAACGAGAAAACTTATGTTCAATCCTGCGGCGTGTTTCATCAGCTAAGGCTATCGTTGGAACAATTATAACCACATTGTCCGGTTTTCTGATTGAAATGAAAGCGTCGATGATAAAACTTTGCCAAAACTCGTAGGGGCACTCACAGCGATATTCTCGCCAAGCAATAGACGCTTCAAAACACGAGACTGGGCACTATGCAACGTTACGGGTGTTTTATCGCCAACATCTGCTTTGAATGCCTCGACCACGACTTGATCGTCCCATGATGCTGTCTTTTTTATCGATATATGGGAATAGACCGACAACCCGGATAAAATGATTAACCATAGGATTATACTGGTTCCCGTCTTGTTGCATTCTATCCAACAAATTGATCACCTTACAGCGAGCCGTCGCCATGTCTCGCTTCTCAATCAAATCATTAATCTGATTGCACTCGGGTATATCTCGTAATCAAGCATCTTCCTTAATTTGTTTAGCTCGTTCTACAAACCAATTGACAATCTCATTTTTATTAGGGACAGGGGAAAGAATCAAATGGAATTGAATATTATCGTAGCCATGGACATTCTGTTTCTTTTGCTTACCGTTCTGAATATTGAAGTAGTTGATAGCTCGGTCCAAATGGTATCGCTTAATCTCTCCCAAATAAAGTCTCTGACAACTCAGTTGCTTTCTGTGTCTTATCGCATTCATGAAGTAACAGTATGGGAATATGTAGTCTTTTCCTTATTTCGTCAACAGAAGTTTCACGTCTGAGAATGGTTTGAACGAACTTTCTCGTATCAGGATTGGGAATGACATATTGCAAATCCGAAATGCTTGTAATAATGGAATTTTCTTTCTTTATCTTATCAGTACTAATAGTATCGAATACGGACTTGACAGGTTCGTACATTCGCTCATTGGCGATGTTACTATAAAACTTTGCTTCACCCAGCCATAAAGTGAAATCTCCCTTGTCGTCTAAAACGATATGAACGCTGTCTGCCCCTTTGGCATTGTCATTGGTGTTTTTTTGTTTGTAAAATATTTTGGGCACAACAGGCAATGCACCATAATAATAGCGCATAATTCCATACAGGACAATTTCTGCAATCTCACTACCTTGACCGTTATCTGTATCCACAAGCCTCAGATTCTTGACAGATTCAGTCAGCGTC
>VOFC01000646.1_pt1 | contig 110001 bp, 231 predicted proteins | sample 5384161 | NCBI WGS metagenome assembly VOFC01 (sample SAMN12384722, study PRJNA508395) | human gut metagenome | isolation source: healthy gut B | host: Homo sapiens
TACTGACCAAAATCCTGTACTTGTAGCAATGTCACTTTTAAATATTTGTATTATCATTGCTGGAAATGTTAAGAATGATGATGCAAATATTATAGGCATAACTCCTGCCATTGCAAGTTTAAGTGGTATATTTGTATTTTGAGCTCCAACCATTTTTCTTCCAACAACTCTTTTAGAATATTGTACAGGTATTCTTCTTTCTGCAATTTGCATATATACAACAGCTGCAATTAATATAATTGATCCAACTATTATTGCAAGGGCTGTCAAAAATCCTACTGTACTAAATCCATCTGATGTAACTATTAATTTATACATAGTAGCAATAACAGAAGATAATCTAGAAATAATACCTACAAATATTATTAATGAAATACCATTTCCAATTCCTTTGTTTGTAATTTCTCCCAACCACATAAGTAGTGATGTTCCTGCCATAAATCCAATAACAACTATAAAGCCTGTTAAGAAACTGTTATCAACAAATACACCTGTTGATTTATATGATAAATATACTCCTATTCCCTCAACTTACACCTCCTTAATTAAATTTTTAAGTCTACATTATTTTTATAGCATAAGTATATTATATCTAATTTAATTATGCAAGATAAAAATTAAATAATATCTTCTACTTTTTACCTCTTTTTTCTAGCAACTTGCTCAACTGTTTGCATTGATTTTAATCCTTGTAATGTAGCATATACTACGTTTCTTGGATTGTTTGTACCAATAACTTTTGTTCTTATATCTTTGTATCCTGCAAGTTCAAGTACTGGTCTAACGCTTCCACCTGCTATAACTCCAGTACCTTCTGCAGCTGGTTTTAGCATAACACTAGCACTACCAAATTTTCCTATATATTCGTGTGGTATTGTTGTTCCTACAACTGGAACTTCTACTAAATTCTTTTTAGCATCTTCTATTGCCTTTTTGATTGCATCTGGAACTTCTGAAGCTTTTTCCATTTCCTACACCAACATGACCATTTTCGTCACCAACAACAACAACTGCGCTAAATCTCATGGTTCTACCACCTTTTACAACTTTAGCAACTCTATTAATCGCTACAACTTTTTCTTTTAATTCTGATGTATTTTCTTGTTGCACGCTTTTTCCCTCCTTTAACTAATTTATAAGATTTTAGTTTTTATTTTATTTTTATTAAAATTCAAGACCTGCTTCTCTTGCGGCTTCTGCTACTTCTTTTATTATTCCGTGATATAAATATCCACCTCTGTCGAAAACAACAGTTTTTTATTTTTTTGTCCTGAGCTCTTTTTGCAATAAGAGTTCCAACTTCTTTTGCAGCAACTTTATTTGCATGTTTTTCTTTAACTTCTTTATCAAGAGTAGAAGCACAAGCTATTGTGTTACCTTTAGTATCATCTATTACTTGAACAAATAAGTTTTTATTACTTCTATATACACATAATCTTGGACGTTCAGCTGTACCGCTTATCTTTTTACGAACTCTTAAATGTCTTCTATCTCTTTCTAATTTTCTATTTGTCTTAGTAATCATTCTTTTTCACCTCTTTTTCTTATCTATTATTTCTTACCAGCTTTACCTTCTTTACGTCTAATATGCTCTTCTGCATATTTGATTCCTTTTCCTCTATATACTTCTGGTGGTCTCTTTGTTCTAACAACAGCAGCAGTTTGACCAACTAATTCTTTGTCAATACCTCTTACTATTATTTGATTTGGATTTGGAACATCAAATGTAATTCCTTCTGGAGCTTCCATTTCAACTGGATGTGAATATCCTAAATTCATTACTAAATTGTTACCTTTTTTTGTGCTCTATATCCTACACCATTTATTTCTAATTCTCTTTTTATATTCATTACAAACACCATTTATCATGTTGTTAATTAAAGTTCTTGTCAAACCATGTAAACTTCTGTTTTGTGGTTCATCATCTGGTCTTTCAACTTTAATTGTTTTGTCTACTATAGAAACTTTTATATTACTATGTATATCTCTTTCTAAAGTTCCTTTAGGTCCTTTTACAGTAATATGGTTTCCATTTAATGTTACTTCAACACCATCTGGTACTGTTATAGGTTTGTTTCCTATTCTTGACATTTTTTTTTAATATTTCCTTTTAGTTTTATATTTAAAAGCTTATTACCAAACGTAAGCTAATACTTCTCCACCTAAACCTTCTTGTCTTGCTTCTTTATCTGTTTTAATTCCTTTAGAAGTTGAAATTAAAGCAATTCCTAGTCCGTTTAATACTTTTGGTAATTCATCTTTAGATGCATAAACTCTTAATCCTGGTTTACTAATTCTTTTTAAACCATCAATAACTCTTTTTGCACCTTTTTCATCATATTTTAAAGTGATTCTTATAACACCTTGATTTGCATTTCCTTCTATTTCTTCAACTGCCTTTATATATCCTTCATTTAATAAGATATTAGCAATTGCTTTTTCATATTTGATGCTGGAACATCTACTGTTTTATGTTTTGAACTATTTGCATTTCTTATTCTTGTTAGCATATCTGCTATTGGATCTGTAGTATTCATTTATCTTACCTCCTTTTTTTTTGTTAAATCTTCCGTTTTATATATTATTTTATATTTTTAAACAATTCTATTTTACCAGCTAGCTTTTTAACTCCAGGAATTTCACCCTTATGTGCTAATTTTCTAAAGCAAAGACGGCAAATTCCGTATTTTCTAATATAAGCATGTGGTCTTCCACATATTTTGCATCTATTATATTCTCTTGTTTGATATTTTTGTTCTTTTTAGTTGTTTTACTTTTAAAGATTTTTTAGCCATTCTTTATACTTCTCCTCCTTTTCGACTAAAGTGTCTTTAGACCAATTTTTTAGATTTTCTTCACATCTTCCTGGCTTTATATTTTTCTCTTGAGAAGTGTTTTATTTTTTTTTTTGCCTTGTTTTGTGAAATCTATTGTTTAAAAGGCATTCCTAAAAGAGTTAATAACTCTCTTGCTTCTTCATCAGTATTTGCTGTTGTAACAAATATAATATCCATTCCTCTTATTTTATCTTTTTATCATATTCAATTTCAGGAAATATTAATTGTTCTTTTTATACCCATTGAATAGTTTCCTCTACCATCAAATGAATTTGCAGATACTCCTCTAAAAGTCTCTTACTCTTGGAAGTGCTACATTAAATAGTTTGTAAGCAAAATCATACATTTTTCCTTTTTTAATGTAACTTTACATCCAATATCAACACCTGCTCTTAATTTAAAAGCAGCAATCGCCTTTTTAGATTTTGTAATAATTGGTTTTTGACCTGTTATTAACATTAAATCATTAACAGCGTTTTCTAATGATTTAGGATTTTCTTTTGTATCTCCTAAACCGATATTGATTACTATTTTTTCTAATTTTGGAACTTCCATAATTGATTTATAATTAAATTTTTTCATCATTGCTGGTATAATTTCTTTTTTTCATATTGTTCTCTTAATTTTTCCATAAGTCTTCAATAGACCTCCTTTCTTATTTTATTTTTGCACCACATTTTTACAAACACGTACTTTTTTCATCTTTTTTGAATTTCGAAACCTATTCTTGCAGCTTTACTGCATTTTGAACATACAACATTAACTTTGCTTGAATGAATTGCAACTTCTACTGGTATAATACCGCCTTCTTCTCCTTGTTTTCTAGGTTTGATGTGTTTTTTTCTAATATTTACGCCTTTAACAATTATTTTTTCTGTTTTTGGTATTACTTCTAATACTTCTCCAGTTTTACCTTTATCATTTCCAGACAAAACTTTAACTGTATCACCTTTTTTTATTTTTAACATTTTATATTTCACCTCTTCTTTTCGGTAATTTTATTTGCCTATCAAATCACAAGAATTTATTTTAATCTTGCATTTTTAAGTTTTAATATAAATACATATAAATTATTTATATTAAAATTCATAAATTAATATTTACAAATTATAGAACTTCTGGAGCTAAAGATAAGATTTTCATGTAATCTTTATCTCTTAATTCTCTTGCAACTGGCCCAAAAATACGAGTTCCTTTTGATTTCCGTCTTCTTTTATAATAACTGCTGCATTTTCATCAAATCTTAAATAAGAACCATCTGCTCTTCTTATTGGATTCTTAGTTCTTACTACAACAGCTTTTAACAACATCGCCTTTTTTAACAACGCCACCTGGTGTAGCTGTTTTAACAGAAGCAACAATAACGTCTCCAATTCTAGCATATTTTCTATAAGATCCACCTAGACATCTGATACACATAATTTCTTTTGCACCTGTGTTATCGGCAACTTTTAATATAGATTGTTGTTGTACCATTATTTAGTACCTCCTTCTTTAATCTTTTTATTAATTATTTTATAACTGCCTTTTCAACGATTTCAACTACTCTCCATCTTTTTATTTTGATAAAGGTCTTGTTTCCATAACTTTAACTTTATCTCCAGTTTGGCATTCATTTTTTTCGTCATGAGCTTTTAACTTATATGTTCTTTTTTGAATTTTTCCATAAGTTTTGTTCTTTTCACTTGTTTCTACTACAACAACTACTGTTTTGTCCATTTTATCAGAAACAACTGTACCAATCATTGATTTACGAAGATTTCTTTCTTCCATTTCGATTAATCTCCTTCCTCAAAATTTGTCAGGATTAAATTAAAATACAATTTATAATTAATAGTTCCTGCTACTATTTTACTTCTTCAATTTCTCTTTGTCTTAATTCTGTATTTATTCTTGCAATGTCTTTTTTCACTTCTTTGATTTTCATAGGATTATCTAAACCATTGTGTTGCTAAACTAAATCTTAGTTTAAATAATTCTGATTTTAGCTCTCCTAATCTCTTTTTCTAATTCTGGTGAAGACATTTCTTTAATTTTATTCATCTTCATCATTATCACCACCTACTTCAGTTTCTCTTTTGACAAACTTACATTTTACAGATAGTTTATTAGCAGCTAGTCTTAAAGCTTCTCTTCTCTTGCAGTTTCTTCTGGAACTCCTGCAATTTCAAACATTACTCTACCTGGTTTTACAGCTGCTACCCAGTATTCTACGGCACCTTTACCTTTACCCATACGAGTTTCAGCTGGTTTCTTTGTTATTGGTTTGTCTGGGAAGATTTTAATCCAAACCTTTCCACCTCTTTTTATATAACGTGTCATAGCAATACGTGCTGCTTCTATTTGGTTAGAAGTAATTAATCCTAATTCTAATGATTGAATACCGTATTCACCATCAGTAACTTTATTTCCTCTCATTGCTTTTTTCCTCTTACTCTACCTTTTTGTTGTTTTCTATACTTTGTTCTTTTTTGGCATTAATGGCATTATCTGTCTCCTCCTTCCACGTTTTTCTTAGTTGGAAGAACTTCTCCTCTATAAATCCAAACTTTTACACCTACCTTTCCATAAGTAGTATTTGCTTCTGCAAATCCGTAATCGATATCTGCTCTTAAAGTTTGAAGTGGAATTGTTCCTTCTTTATAAAATTCTGTTCTAGCCATATCTGCTCCACCTAATCTACCAGATACTGAAGTTTTAATTCCTAAAGCGCCTGCTTTCATAGATTTTTGCATACATTGTTTCATTGCTCTTCTGAATGAAATTCTTCTTTCTAGTTGTCCTGCGATATTTTCTGCAACTAATTGTGCATCTGTATCAACATTTTTAACTTCAACAATATTTAGATTAACTTCTTTGTTAATCATTTTTTCTAATTCATTTTTTCTTTAATACTTCAGCTAGGTTTCCACCTTTTCCAATTACTAACCCTGGTTTTGCTGTGAATACATTAACTTTAACAAATTTAGATGTTCTTTCAATTTCAATTTTTGAAATTCCACTTACATATAATTTCTTCTTAACATATTCACGGATTTTGTTATCTTCTACAAGATAATCTCCGAAATTTTTAGAGTCTGCATACCATTTTGAACTCCAATCTTTAATTATGCCAACTCTTAATCCATGTGGATCCATTTTTTGTCCCATTTTAAATAAATCCTCCTTTCTCTTTTACACTCTTTCTCTTAATACTATTGTTATATGGCTTGTTCTTTTTCTAATTCTTACAGCAGATCCTTTAGCTGCTGGTCTTATTCTCTTTAATGTTGGCCCTTGATTTGCATAAATTTCAGCAACATATAATTTACCATGAGCCATATTATGATTGTTTTCAGCATTTGCAATTGCTGATTTTAAAACTTTTTTTTCTATTATTTCAGATGCAGCTTTTGGTGTGAATTTAACTATAGCTAAAGCTTCATCAACATTTTTTCCTCTTAATAAATCTGCAACTATTTTCACTTTTCTAGGTGAAATTCTAGCATATTTAAGAGTAGCTACTGCTTCTGGTACCATTTCTTGCATTACTTCTTCCACTTTATTTCCCTCCTTAAAGTAGTTTTATTTTATTTTTTTTTGTTGTTTTTTCTCCAGCGTGACCTTTAAATGTTCTTGTAGGAGCAAATTCTCCTAATTTGTGTCCTATCATTTCTTCTGATATATATACAGGCACATGTTTTCTTCCATCATGAACAGCTATTGTGTGTCCAACCATTTGTGGATATATAGTAGAAGCTCTTGACCATGTTTTTAATACTTCTTTTTTTTTCCTGATTCATTCATAGCTTCGATGCTTTTCATAAGTTCTGGAGCTACGTATGGTATTTTTTTTACTAGATCTTGACATAAGTATTATTTCCCTCCTTCTTCTAGGAATTTCCTTATTGTAATTTTGGTAAGCAAATCTTTAGATTTACTTTATTTTTTAGATATATCCGTAATGAAATTGTTTTTCGGATATATATTTTATTTTCTTCTCTTAACAATAAATTTATCAGATTGTTTATTTTTTTCTTTCTTGTTTTATATCCAAGAGCTGGTTTACCCCAAGGTGTCATTGGTCCTGCGTGTCCTACTGGTGCTTTACCTTCACCACCACCATGAGGGTGATCTACTGGGTTCATTACAGCACCTCTAACTTCTGGACGTTTACCCATATGTCTGCTTCTTCCAGCTTTTCCCAATTTAACATTTTCATGATCTGTATTTTCCTATTGTTCCTATTGTAGCTCTACATACAGCCATTATTAATCTCATTTCTCCTGATGGAAGTCTTACATGAGCATATTTTCCTTCTTTAGCCATTAATTGAGCTTCTTGACCTGCAGCTCTTACTAATTTTCCACCTTGACCAGGATTTAATTCTATATTATGAATCATTGTACCTACTGGTATGTTTTCAATTTTCATACAATTTCCTGGTTTTAATATCTGCTTTATCTCCAGATATTACTTTGTCACCATCTGTTAATCCAACTGGTGCTAAGATGTATGCTTTTTTCCATCTTCATATTCTATTAAAGCGATGTTTGCACTTCTGTTTGGATCATATTCGATTCCTATAACATTTGCTACCATATCATCTTTTCTTCTTTTTAAAATCTATTATTCTATATTTTTGTCTGTTTCCTCCACCTTGATGACGTACTGTTATTCTACCATAAGAGTTTCTTCCTGACTTTTTCTTTTTTACTTTGCTAGTAAAGATTTTTCAGGAGTTGTCTTTGTTATTTCGTCATATGTAGAAACTGTCATGTTTCTTAATGATGGAGTTGTTGGGTTAAAATGTTTCATTCCCATTTTTCATTCTCTCAGTTCTTTTTTAATTTTATTTTCCTAGTATTAAAACTAGATATCTTTTATAAATATAAATATTCTTTTAAGATCTATTTTTAAGCTCCCATAAATTCATCTATTGAATCTTTATATTTTTTAGAAACTTTTCTTTGTTTTTCCGCCTTCTGTTAAGTAAGTTACATCTGATGGATTTGTATCGATTGTAACTATTGCTTTTTTCCAATCTGATGTTTTCCAACACTTCTACCTACTCTTTTTTTTCTTTTCCTTTTACAGTTATTGTATTTACATTTAATACTTTAACTTCAAAAAGTTTTTTTCTACAGCTCTTGCTATATCAACTTTTGTAGCTTTTTTATTTACTTTAAAGGTATACTTTCCTTCTTGTAATCCATCATTACTTTTTCAGTAATAACTGGTTCAATTATTATATCTTCTGCTAACATTTAAGCGTACACCTCCTCTAATTTTTTTAACAGTATCTAGAGTAATTATTAAGTTTTTATATTTTAATAAATCATATACATTAATTGTATTTACTAAACTTGTTTTTACTCCTTCAATATTTCTTGCAGATTTTTGAACATTTTCGTTCTTTTCTGGTAATACTATTAATGATTTACCTTCTACTTTTTAAGTTTGTTAAAGCTTTTAGCCATTTTACTTGTTTTTATTTCTTTTAAATCTAAGCTATCAACAACAACTAATTCATTTTCTAAAACTTTAGAACTTAATATTGATTTAATTGCAAGTCTTTTTTTTTCTTTCTTATTTACTGTGTATTTATAAGAACGTGGTTTTGGTCCTAATGCAATACCACCTTTAATCCATTGTGGAGCTCTTATACTTCCTTGTCTAGCTCTACCAGTACCTTTTTGTCTCCATGGTTTTCTTCCACCACCACGAACTTCAGCTCTTGTTTTTGTGCTTTGTGTACCTTGTCTTTGGTTAGCTAAAAAGTTAACTAAAACACTATGTACAACTGCTTCATTTGGTTCTATACCAAAAATTTCTTCTTTTAGTTCTACTTGTTTAACTTTCTTTCCTTCTATATTGTATACATCTATACTAGGCATTTAACTTTCCTCCTTCCTTATGCTTTTACACTTGTTTTTAATTTTAATATTGCACCTTTAGCTCCTGGTACACTACCTTTTACTAAGATTGCATTTTTATCTAAATCTACTTTTACAACATCTAAGTTTTGTATTGTAACTGTAACTCTTCCCATATGTCCTGGAATTTTTTACCTTTAAATACTCTACCTGGTGTTGAAGTTGGTCCCATTGATCCTGGTCTTCTATGATACATAGAACCATGTCCCATAGGTCCTCTTGATTGTCCATGACGTTTAATAACACCTTGGAAACCTTTTTCCTTTTGAAGTTCCTTGTACGTCGATTTTGTCTCCTGCTTGGAATGTATCTACTTTAATTTCGTCTCCTACATTAACTCCATCTACAGAATCTAATCTAAATTCTCTTAAATGTTTTTTTAAGAGCTAATTTTGCTTTTGCAAAATGTCCTTTTTCTGGTTTGTTTAATTTATGTCTTTCTTTTACATCGCCAAATCCTAATTGTATAGCATTGTATCCATCTGTTTCTACAGATTTAACTTGTGCTACTAAGCAAGGACCAGCTTCTATTACTGTAACTGGAATAACTTTTCCTTTTTCATCAAAGATTTGTGTCATACCAACTTTTTTTCCTATTATTGTTTTCATTTTTAAAATTTCCTCCTAACTATTGGCTGATGTTAGTTTGTTTTCGTAACTTAAATAATTTTTTTTTAAATTTTTTAAATTAAATTTATTTTATTTTTTATTTTTTGAAATTCAAAATTATAATTTGATTTCAATGTCAACACCTGCTGGTAAGTCTATTTTCATAAGACTATCTACAGTTTTTGTGTTGGATATAAAATGTCGATAACTCTTTTATGTGTTCTCATTTCAAATTGTTCTCTTGAATCTTTGTGTTTGTGTGGAGAACGTAATATTGTTATGATTTCTTTTTCTGTTGGTAGTGGAATAGGACCTGAAACTTTTTGCTCCTGTTCTTTTAGCAGTATCTACTATTTTTTCAGCAGACTGATCTATAAGGACGTGATCATAAGCTTTTTAGTCTAATTCTGATTCTTTCACTTGCTACCGCATTTCCTGTTACTGTTGCCATGTAAATTTCCCTCCTTAAATATTTTCTTTTTATTATATACTCTATATGCTTTAATGTCAATATTTTTTTGGCATATTTCACTAATTTTAACAATTAAATCAATATAATTATAAAATTTACAATTTTACTGTTTCTATTTTACATAAAAACTTTTATAAAAACTAAAATAGATAGTTATATACATTTTTAACTTTTTATACTTTTTATTTTATAATAATTATTATTATGCTATTAATTATCATTATTATCTCAATCCATTTTTGCTATATAATATAAAAAAAAATCTATCAACCAAATGTTAATAGATTTTTTATATTATATTATTCTGCTACTTCTGAAGTTTCTTCTGCTGTTTCAGATACTTGTGCATCTTCTTCAGTTTCTGGAGCATTGTATTTTTCGAATATAGCATCTTCTATCTTCTTTCTTGTTTCACGATTGATTGGATGAGCTATATCTGTATATCCTCCATTAAAGTTCTTTTTGCTTGGCATAGCAATAAATAAACCTTTTGACTTTCAATAACTTTAATGTCACATACAACAAACTCGTTATCGAATGTTACATTAGCAATAGCTTTCATTCTGTTTCCTGAATTAACTTTTCTTAAACGTACATCTGTAATTTGCATTTGAGCACCGCCTTCCAATGTTATAAAAATTTTGTACATATTTTATGTACTAGTATATTATTCACCAAAAAAGTTATTTTTCCTTCTTATTTTTACATTTTTTCTTATTCAAGTATATATTTTAACATTTTGGTAAATAATACATATAATAAGATTAATAAAATCTATATTAATCTTTCCCCTTTTTTTATTATATATTCACAATTTATCTTAAAAATTTATTGAAATATATCGTTTTTGAGTATATAATAATTCAAGGTACAAATATACAAATATTTTTAATTTTAAGGAGCGTGGCTCAAATTGGCTAATTTAGATGAATTAAGACAGTACAAAAATGTACATATGATAGGAATTGGTGGTACTAGCATGAGCGGTATTGCTGAAATATTAAAAATTGGAACTTTAATGTAACTGGCTCTGATTTAAATCCTTCTGAAAAACACAAAAAATTAATAGATTCAGGAATAAAAGTTACAATACGGACATGATTTACAAAATTTAGCAAGAGCAGATGTTGTTATATATTCTGCTGCTATAAAAGATGATGATATAGAAATGCAAAAAGCAAAAAAGAACTTCACATTCCAACTGTTGAAAGAGCAGATTTTTTAGGTTTAATTACTAAAGCTTTTAAAAATACTATTTGTGTTTCTGGTACTCATGGAAAATCAACAACAACTTCTATGATATCAGTTTGTTTTTAGAAGCTTGTAAAGACCCTTCTATACAAGTTGGCGCAGAATTAAAACAAATTAATGGTAACTATAGAGTTGGTAACAGCGAATATTTTATTATAGAAGCCTGCGAATATGTTGAAAGCTTTTTTAAAGTTCTTTCCTAAGACAGAAGTAATATTAAATATAGATAATGATCACTTAGATTATTTTAAAGATTTAGATCATATAATAACAGCTTTTGCAAAATATGTTAGATTATTACCTGATGATGGATTATTAGTTTTAAATGCTGATGATGAAAACTGTTCACATCTTTCTAGATTTACTATGGCAAAAACTATAACATATGGAATTCAAAATGAACATGCTAATTTTGTTGCAAGAAATATACAATTTGATGAAAATGGTTTTCCAAGTTTTGATGTATATTTTAATAATACATTCTACAAAACAATAAAATTATCTGTTCCTGGAATGCATAATGTTTCTAATGCATTAGCTTGCATATGTGTTTGTCATATATATGGTATTGAAAAAGAAGACATAAAAAATGGTTTATTAAAATTTACCGGTGCACACAGAAGATTTGAATATGTTGGTTCTTTTAATAATGTTAATGTTTATGATGACTATGGACATCATCCTACAGAAATAGAAGCTGTTGCTAATGCTTTAAAAAAACAAAAATATAATCAATCATGGGTTATTTTCCAACCACATACTTATAGTAGAACTAAAAATTTATTAAACGATTTTGCAAAAGCATTAATAAATTTTGATAATATAATAATTACTGATATATATGCTGCAAGGGGAAAAAATACTTATGATATAAGTGCAAAAGACCTCGCTGAAGAAGTTGCAAAGCTTGGAAAAAAAGCTTATTATATGCCTGATTTTTCAGAAATAGTAAATTTTGTTCATGCACATGCAATTTCTAATGATATTGTTATCACACAAGGCGCTGGAACTATAACAAAAATTGGACCAATGCTTATTACAAATAAAAATGAACATTAATCATTTATACTATAAATATAATAAAAATATATAAAATTTCATAACTTTTTTAATAAATAAAAAATAATGAGAATATAAAAATCTCATTATTTTTTTTATTTTTACTTATTTCTATAATTTTCATCACTAAGCTCTGGATAGGAAAATTCAATTCCATTTGAAGTTAATTTTCCATCTTCTGTATGATTTTTGAAAAATTCATTGGCCCCTTTTAAAAAATATTTATATTTTATTTTATTATCTATTGTTCCATTTCCTATTATAATAGGATCATCCCATGTAGCATCTATTGCATACCAATTATTATTTAAAAACACATAATTCCAAGCATGTTTTTCTGTTTCTCCATTTTCATCAATTCCTGTTCCACATACTAAAACACACGGAACATTTAATTCATCTAATAAATATTTTAAAGCTTTTGCATATCCCTCACATACTACTTCTTTTTTTACTAAAGCCCCATATATATTTGAATTATCTGCTTTATTTAAACTAACATCATATTTTACATTGTCAATTATCCAATTATGTACATATACTACTTTTTTGCGAAATCATTATTTGGTATATCTTTTACTATATCTTCTTTAACTTTTTGAATTTTACTCATTGCAGCCTCTACATCTTGTTTTGAATAAAATCCATCAGCTAAACTATTTTCATTTGTTTGGTTTTGTATATATAATTCATAATTTACTTTTTAATCCTCTAGTTATTGTTTTAGTCATTAAACACATCTTCTTTACATTGATATAATATATTTCTGGTGTATCTAATTTAAAAAGCATCCCAAGCATCTTGAAAATCTTGATTTAATTTTTTCTTGTCCACCATCTTGTTTTAAGGTTTCTTCTAATTTAGATGGTAATCTTATATCATATGTTCCGGTTTTTAAATTTTCTATATTATCTTTAAACACTCTATAAAATATTTTTTGAATTTGAATTTAGCTGATTATAATAATAATTATCTATTTTCCTTTATATTCACCATTTACATTATTTTGAGTACTATTTATAATTTCTTCTATTTCTGCTTGACTATAAATTTCATTATTATTTTCTGTAAAACCTAATATTTCTAAATTATTTAAATTTTCTGAAATGCTTTGTATTTGTTTTACAGTTTCATCTTTTATAATAATATATACCAATTAAACAACCTAATATTATTAATAAAAAGAATTAATCTTTTTATAAATTTTTTCACTATTTCCCTTTTTCTTCTTACTCTCCAATTTTTATTTTATATAAATATATAATAACATTATTACACTTCTATAAAAAATGATTTATTATTACTTATGTATTTTTATTATATCATACTAATTTTTTTTTAGCATAGATGCTTTTATTCTATTTTTAAAATATTAAATAAAAATGCATAAGTACAAAACTCTATGCATTTTCATTTAAATAACTTTATAAATTTTATTAACTAATCTACGTACTCTTCATTTGTTTTATAAGCATATCTGCAAATACTCCATAACCAACAGTTGGATCATTTACCAAAACATGTGTAACTGCTCTATAAATTTTCCATTTTGTATAATAGGTGAACCACTCATTCCTTGAATTATCCCTCCTGTTTTTTCTAGTAGTTTTTCATCTGTTATCTTTATTATCATACTTTTATTATCATAATTATTACTAGTATATATTTTTTGAATTTGAATCTTATACCTCTCTCTTTTTTTTCCATTTTCCAATTCATAAAATAATTTCTGCATCTCCTTGTTTTATTTCATCTCTAATTGCCACTTCTATTGCATCATTTGAATTCATATTTAGTTTATTCTTCTCATTTATACTTCCATAAATTCCAAATGCAGTATTTTTTCGAAACGTCTCCTATTTTTGCACCTGTTTCTATATTTCCTCTTACTTCTCCTGGTTTTCCCTTTTCTCCTTTTGTAATAGATACAATTTTAGTTTCAACTAATTCACCACTTGCAATATTTACAATATCACCTGTATCTACATCTGTAATACCATGTCCTAATGCACAATACATATTACTTTCTGGATCATAAAAACATGCTGTTCCAACACCGACCGCTGAGCATCTCTTACCCAAAGTCCTAATTTATATTCATTCTCTCCAGTTTTTTACTGGTGTTATATTCATAGTTTTAGTATTATAATCTCTTACATATTTAACTTTCATTTCTTCGCCTTTTGATTTATTAACTGTATTTATTAATTCTGAGATACATGTCACTGATGTATTATCAACTTCTACAATCATATCCCCTTCTTTAATATCTCTATTTTCATATGGTTTATAATTTTTCTTATCTTCGCCTTGTACCTCAGACATACCAACCACCATAACACCATTTGTATACAATTTCAATCCTATAGCATTTCCTAGTGGAATTACTTTAGTTTTTTTATTACATTAACTTCTACTTGTTTTAATGGTATTGTGTTAAATAGATTTAATGTTAAATTTGTACTTCCTAATTGATTAACTCTACTTTCTGTTAAATTTGTAGCTGTCTGCATAGTTCTTTCATTATTAATACTATCAGCTTTAAAATTTTGTGTTTCCTTTATCTGTACTCCAAAAAATTTTATTAAAACTAACTTTTTCTCCTTCAAATAAAACTATACTATTGGGAAATAACGTTATATATGCTACATATATATATACTATAAATAATAAAAAATAAATAAAATTGGTTTTATTCTTTTCATAAAATACCTCTCTTTATTTTATGATAACCATTTTTATTTATTTTTAAACTAAAACTATAATTATTTTATTCTGCATTTTTTATACAATCATATTTTTCTCTTGCTAAACTTGTAAAATAAACCTTTCTTATATTATATAAATCATCTTTATTATATAATGTACTTCCATTTTCATCTGTTATTTTTCCATCTATAATTTCAGATAATTCATAATCATTAGATAAATTAACAATACAATTATAGCAATTTGAAAAGTTCTTTTTAGTATTATTTACTATATGTGGATAATAATAATACGTAGTTCCATTTTCTTGTATTTTTAATTTTTTCCTAGATAAGTTTGCTTTTTGAATATGCTGTAATTATAAAATTACTATCATCTTTCGATTTTTTTATCAATTCTTTGCAATTAATTGTATGATACATTCCATCATTTGCAAGTATTATTAAATCATTTTCTTTAGTAAACTCTTTATTTTTATTACTAGATACTGTTACATAACTATTATAATAATTCCCTTTTATTGGTAAACCTTGTACAAAAGAAGTCATACTAATACTACTTGTTATTTTCTCCCAATCTGTTTCTTTTTATATTTGGAAGTACAAATTCATAATTAGATGTGGAAATTTGGTTATAATTTGCAATTGCAGATATTAAACTTTTTTTCTACTTTTCTTCTGATTACTGCTTCTTTATGCATATAAAATACTGAATCTTTTTTTTCTTCTGGATTATTATTATCATTAATTTCAAAAATATTTGCATTATCTATAGTTTTATTTATAGAAAAATCAATTTTTCCCCCACTTATTTCATCTACAGCATCTGAAGGTTTTATATCTTTTAATGCATTTTCTACCCATTTTGTAAATTTATAAGATTCTTTATAATAATCTAGTGCACTAGTACTTTCATAAACATTTTCCTTTTGTATAACATTATTCTTTTCCAATTTTATTTCATAATTTTTTAGTGTCTCTTTTCTATTTTAACATCATCATAATAAAGACTTGTAATTTCTTCACCTAAATCTATTTTATTTTTAGAATCTTCATCTATTTTTTCTTATATCTATTAAATATCCAGATTTATTTACTATTTCTCCATTTACTTTTCCATAAATCAATATATAATTATCTAATGTATAATTAATAATAAAATCATATTTATCAGATTTTGCATATCTGCATGAATATTTTTCATATGGCCTTATTCCATATTCATAATTATTATTTTCTACATTTTTATATTTACTTTGAATAAAAAACCATCATACAAGTTAAATAATAATGCTGGGGTATAATCTTTTAAAGAATTGCTATCTATTCCATTATAAGAAAATTTATTTGCAAGCGTTTTATAAAAAAGTTTCTATTGCATATTTCACTTCTTTTTTTTTTTTTGATTTATAGTTAATTTCTCATTTTCATTATTTGTATTTAATTCAAAAAGCTTTTATCCCATCATATGTTGCATCACTTATTCTAGAATCATATTCTGCTTTTAAGTTTATTTCATCTATTTTTGATTGCATAAACATAGATAATAAAAAAAGAGATTGGTAATACAATAATTACGAATATAACTGCAAAATGTTGTAATTTCATATTTACCCACCTCTCTTTTTATTTATTAATTTCCGTCTACTAATATTATTCCACTATCAGAGGCCGAAATTTCGTATGTATCTTCTGATACTCTATAAAATACATTTCTTAATAACTGTCCTAATGTTTTGTTTGTATTTTTAACATTTACACTTATAATATCTCCCTCTTTTAGTACAATTTTACCATCTTTTCCTAGTCTTTCTTCTATTTGACTTGTATATATATTATAGTATAAATTCTCACCTATTTTAGTTTTATTTTCATTGTTAGATTCAATATTAGGATTTTCGTCTAATATTTGAATTTGAATTTCTATATCTAAAGGAGTAATTCCTCCAGAACTTGCTGTTTGAATATATGAATTATATTCTTCATTAGTAAGAACACCTTTTTTTCTTATTCTATCTACAAATTCAGATGTTTCTGATTGAACTGATAATTGAGATATATCGTCTAATCTATCTGAAACAGCCATCAATGGAAATATAAACATTAGTATTACAGCTAAAAATATTGCTACTATTGTAATCACACTATCTTCCATAGATAACCTCCTTATTTTTAAACAATGGTATAATAAATAATAGTTCTTTCTTCATCATTTATTATTGTCTTTCCAATTTCTTCTACAATTTTTTTATTTTTAAAAATAGTATCAATTAGACCTTTAAATTCTACTTTATCATATGTCCCTCCATAAAGCAAAATATTAGTATGCTCTTTAATTTGCTCTTTACTATTTGTCCAATCTTCTTTTCTCTCTATTTCTTTTTGTATATCAAAACAATATATATCTTCTGAAGTTTTACTAGAAGTATATAATTTCACATTATTTATATTATATACTTCACCTGTTTTATCATTATAATTACCTTCTCTTAAATAAATAATTGCTTCTGAACTCTGATAATTAAATATATTAGTAATAACAGTTTCTTCCCCAATTATCCTTTTTTGTTTTATTACAGGATTTTCATTTTCATAATCTTTTTTGTTCATAATATAAACTATCACTTTTTGCATAAAAAATAGCATCTCCGAGTTGTTTTTATTTTTCCAAATAGCATAAAACTAATAGTTAAAGCTAAACAAAAACTATCACTCAAATGCCATTTTTAAGCCATGTACTGCATTTTCCATATTTTATCACATACCTTACAATTCTTTAAAATTAATTGCTGATACTATTCCTCTTGAACTATCATAAATTAATATAATTTCATAAAATTTTCCAGTTCCTAAATTTTGTTTAACACTATCTACTTGTGTATTAAGTCCTGCATATGCTGTAACAGCTGTAAAACTCTGACTACTATCATAGTTTTGATTATAATATACAACTATTCCAGTTCCTTTATTAGTACTATTTGCTAGGTTATGTTGTTTTATTACATCACATAATTCTCTTGCCTTAGTTCCACTTACTTTTCCCTCATAGTTAATAAATTTTGAATTATAACTTTGAATTTCATATTCTGTCATATTTATATTTTTTCCAATTCCAACAGCTTGATTATAAAAAGTACATTCCTAATACTATAATTAATACTGCTAATATTATTGAACCTGCTATTATTAAAGCTTTTGATGCATTTTCCATAAATTTTCCTCCAAAAAGTTAACTATATAACTAAAATGTAGTTTTCAATTTTAATTTATAGCTTGAATTCCAATATTAGATACAAGACCTGTTGATGTATCATAACCAATTGTTACTTTATATCTTAAGCCATCTTGTATATAAGACTTTCTTGCTCTTCCTTGTCCAATTTTAGAAGTATCTGTTGCTTTAGCATCTTGTGAAATTTCTGCAACAGCAACTTGTTTTGTTTGTTCATTTGAATATGCAGCATTATGATTTTCAATTACGTCACATAATTGTTTTGCTTGTGCACCAGAAATTTCTCCTTCATACATTGTAAACTTTGAGTTAAATTGTTGAATTTCATATTCTGTCATATTTACACTTTTTTCCAACTCCTGCTGCTTGATTGTAAAAATACATTCCTAATATTATAATTAGTACTGCTAATATTATTGCTCCTGCTATTATTAAAGCTTTTGATGCATTTTCCATTTTTATTTCCTCCTTTAGTTTATTTATATAATTATAGGTTTTACCTAAAATTAATAATCCAATTTATATTTCTTCAAATTTTAAATAACTTATATTTTTTTGTTTTATTATGATATTTTATATCAGTACATTTAAATTTTCTTTTAGAATAATATTTAACAAATTCTTCTATTCCTAAATTATAAATAGATTCCATTTGTACAATATCATCTTTTTCTAAAAATTTTATATCCATTTTTATTGAATTTGTACTATCTTCTATATATTTTAAATTGTTATCTTTTTTTACTGCTCATTTATATCTATTGCATTTTATTAATTCATTTTTATTAATTAAAGTAACTAATTCTGTTCCTGTAATTTCATTTTTAGTATAACTTTCTAACTCTTTATTATTCTTAAATGCTTTTTCATTTATCAAATTTTGATTATAGATATAATAAGTAATTCCAAATATTATAATTAAAAATATTGATATAATTACAATAAGTTTTTTGCTTCATTATTACACCCTTCTAATTTTTTTAAATTTCTTCATATTTTACATATTCAACTCTTTTTAGTTATTTTATTTACTCTGATTTCTGAACATTTAAATATTTTATTTTGTTCTATAAAACTTGTATATTCATCTTGTGATTTTTTTTTTTTTCAAAGTTATATATTTTTTCATTTTTAGTTAAAACATCTATTGTTACATAATATGAATTTTCTTTAGGTTCATTTAAACTATATTTTAAATTATTTTCTTTTTGCAAAATTCGCAATTGATACAATATCATGTGGAGTTACTTTTAATACATCTTTTCCATTCTCATAGTATTTAAAAAACTCGGAATTAAATCTACTGTCTTCTTTTTCTTCTATTTGACTTGTATTTTTAGCATTATAGTCTTTAAATATTCCAAATATAAAAACAGAAAAAGTAATAATCATTATTCTAATATTACACTTGCTGCCATAATTAGTGCTTTTGATGCATTTTCCACAGAGACTTTCCTCCTCACATTTTGAATTTTTAATCTTCAAATTGCATTTTATAAATTCTTTCGCCATCATATTCAACTTTTGTACACCTAAATTTTTTTACTTTAAAGTTATATAATTCTTCTGATTGCTCATTTGTTAAACTTTTTGTACATTGTATAATACTACTTAAGTTATAACTACCTTTTTTAAAACTTTTGCATTTTTTATTTCATTACTTATTATTACTGTCATTTCCATTTCTTTATACTCAGTATTATTTTTTATGTTGTAATCTTGCATTAAATTAGCAATAGACATTATATCTGTTCCATATAAATTATTTCTGTTAAATGCTTCTAATTTTTTATTCCATTCAACAACTTGCATTATATATTTTTCATTATTTTCTTCTTTTTTTTAATGTTGATATTTTGTTAAAATTAAATACTATTAAATTGATTATTAAAATGGAAATGATTACTCCTCCATTATTATAAGCGTTTTTGATGCATTTTCCATTTTAATCACCAACCTTTATTTTTTATGTCATACTAGATAATGAAGAAAACGAAACAGTTAAACTCTTTATTCCTACATATATTAAAGGTATTATTAAATATCCTACAAATAATACAATCATCGGTGTAAATCCTACTGCTTTTCAATTAATCCTTTTTTGAAATTAATCTATCATTTGCTTCTTTTTTTTTTTTTCTTTATAATATTCTCTTTCTGTTTCTAATTCATCAAACGCATCTTTAATTGAAATTTTTTCAACTGCTGCTTGAAGCCCTTCTATTATTCTTATTAAATCTTTATATGAAACATCTTCTTTTAAATTTTCTAGTGCTTCATAAGCACCACTTTCATAATTATTTAAACATTTATTAATTGGCTCTTTAAAAATATTTGAATATCTTTCTAGCCATTCTAAAATAGTTTCTACATTAATTCTTTCTATATTCATTAGCATTAAAATGATTGTTTGAATTGCATTACTTCATTTTCTTTTTCTAGTTCTCTCATTTTTACTTGAAATGTTAAAAGCCATATTGGAACCATATATGATATTCCTGCTATGATAACACATCCAAGCACCTCATACCAACCGTAAATATTCACTATTTACAATATTTAATTTATCATAAATTCTTTTTTAGCTGCTACATCTAATTTCTGATCTGTTGCATTTTTATAATAGTCTGTTTGTTTTAAAATTTCTTTTATTTGTACATTAGTTACATTTTTTCCTACCTTTAAATATTTTTATAATTTCATTATCTTGTTTAGTTAGTTCTTCTGCTTTTATTTTATCTCTTTCAGATAAACTACCTATCACATCATAATCAGTAGTTTTAGCCGTATATACATAATTAATGCTTATTCTATGTAACGAAATTGTTAATATTATTGAAACAAAAAATGTACATATAACAAATGCTATTCTATTAACATATAACCATTCTATTTTTGTTTTTTTGCTGCTGCATCTTTTAATTTATTTGTTATTTTTCTGTAGTTTTTTGTTCCTTTCTTCGGTATAAATAATTGTACGAACTGCTTTATAATTGGTATTTTATATATTTTGTTCTGCCATGGATTTTCTTCATTTTTTATTCTAATATTATTGGTAGATCCATTATCTTTTAATTTTCTAATTAAAGTATAACAAATAAAAGTAATTACTAATACTAAAATTTGTATAATCATTCCTGGTTTTCCATTATAAAATTCTTCAATTGCTGTCATTCCAAATTGATTAACAGCCCAATATTTTAATGGTTCTAAGAAGAGCATTGGTAAAATACTAATTATAGATAAACTTTGAAATGTATAATCTAATTTATCTCTTTTTAGTAATTCTAATTGCATCTCTTCTGTAATATGATTTAGATTCTTCAAATATATAGATGCTCCATTTGCATCTTTTCTATCTCCATATTCTTTAGTTAAATATGATATTCCAGCAAATTCTTTTAAATAACTATTTGGTGCTATATCATAATATTTTTCAAGTTCGGATTCTGGATCGTCAGAGTTTAAAATCTCATATATCTTTTCACCTTGTCTTGAAATTTTTTTTTCTTCTTCATCTTGCAAACAATCATATATTGCCTCTTCTACCATGTTAACCTCATGATAATTATGTCTAACATCTGTAAAGAAGTTTACTTGTTGTTTTAATAATTTGTTATCTATTTTATCTACTCTTGAATCTATATACAAATCTAAGAAAAATACTTCAGATATTAGTAATATAAACAACATTAGATAATTATTTCTATTTAAATATATAATTAATATAGTTGCTGGCACTATAAGTAAAAGCATATTTGTTAGTATTTTAGCAGTTTGCCTTCTTGTTAGATACTCATCTTGTACGTTTATAATTTCTAATCTTCTTCTTAATTTTATTAAATATCTTTTTTATAAACGGTATTTTTAAATAATATATGTATAGCTTTTGATATAATATTTCTAAAGAAAAACTTTTTGCTTTTGTTCCTTGGCGCAATTGTTTTATTGTTTTTTTTTCTTCTTCTTTATTTGTTAATTTTCTAATTACCAAATAAGCAATTATTATTCAAATAGTAAAGCTAATAACACTATTATTGCTACTTTTAAAAATTCGGAATTACCACTCAAACTTTTGCGCCTCCTTTTCATTTAAAATATTTTTTACTTTTTATTATTAATACATCTCTACAATATTAATTCCAGTTTTCTTTTGCAAAACTGTTCAAATTTTTTGCATCTTGCTCATCCATATTATTTTTCATTTCTTTTCTGTTTATCTCTGATATTGGATTTGTTAATACATAGTTTCCATCATGATATTCAAGTATATTTACGTATTTATAAGTTTGTAAATTTGTACTTTTTGAAAAATATATTGTAGCATTATCAAAAAATTTATCTAATTTTGCATCTCCTGTTTTAGCCTTTTTTATAATCCAAATTATAATTATCTTCATTTTCTAATGGTATACATTCTGTAATTCTTTCTATATATCTTTTACCTTTAAAATCTTTCACTAAATGTATATCAAAATTTAATACTCCTACTACTTGTTCTTCTGCTATTTTTTCATCATTAAACACGCCGACTTTTAAAAAGTGAATTTCTTAATGATTGTACAAGCAAAGGAAATGTTTTTGCATGGTGAGTAAATAATGTAAATTTACTTGCCACCTGTGCTGCTTGTATCATCCATGCTGCAACTGGATCTGTTGCAACCTCTCCTATAATGTTAACACTACCATCTGTCTTTTTTTTGCACATCTAGTCCCATTTGACCAGAAATACTTTCAGTTTCTCTAAATGTTAAAATATTTCTTGTTGGATAAATTTTTCTTAAATGTAACTCAAAAGCAGTTTCTTGAACTCTTATATTCATTGTTTCATAAATATTTTCTATCATTGCCATAAGCATAGTAGTTTTTTTCCTGATGCTTGTTCTCCTGTTATAGATACTATTCTTGCACCTTTTACAAGATATTTTATTAAATCAATTGCTTTATTACACCCTTCATCAGTAATTAAGTTTTCTAAACTTGCTTTCTTTACATCAAATTTTCTTACGAAAAATGCCCATGTTTCTGCAAAACTTGGTCTTACTACTACAACACGTGAACCATCTTTCATTTCATTAATTATAAATCCATTAGTATCTGATAATTGTCCTGGATTATTATATTTATATATATTTTGGCATACTCTTTTTTAAGTTCAGATTCAGTTTCAAAAGATAAAAAACCTAATCTGATGGACTTACCTTGGAAGAATATCCATATGCTATCACAAGCTCTTGGAACTTTATATCCAGCTACCTGATTTAAATAATCTCCTCCTGATTGTGACATTTGTGTTATAAATGCATCTGAAGTCCTGATACTCCGTCCTGATACTCCATCTATATTCATTTCTCTTATTTCATCTATAACACTATATCCTTTATAACTTTCATAAATCTCTTTGTACTAATACTTTTAATTTGTCATCATAAGTTAATATAAAAATTTTCTTTTTTCAAAAATCTTATCAATATCTTCTTCAGTTATAACATAACAAGGTTTTTCATTTCCTTTTATATATCTCAAATCGGCTAAGTTATATTTGTTTATTATATTTGTTAAAGCTTCATTTCCGAACTCGTTTTTATACATATATAATATAATATCAAATTTATCTTTGCTTGTTAAAAGATGGTACATCAAAAGGAATTGCTTTTGATATATTTGTTTCATCTACCCCATATTCTCTATATAAAATATCATAAATTAGTTCTTTTACATATTTCTTATCATTTGCATCTCCATATGTACAACCTTTTAAAGCTTTTTTCAACTCATATTTTTATTTTTTCTTCTTTTTTAATTCTTCTTCTGATAAACCTATATCATATAAATTAATTTTTTGTTATTTCATCTAGTCGCTTTTTTATAAAATCGGTCATTTTATCTAGTGTATAAGTTTTATCATTTACCTCTATTATTTCTTCTGTTTCTTCATGCTTTTTTTTTGTATACTATATAGAACAAATACAACTACTAACGCAAAAAATAAGTATAATTAAAATTGCATTAATCATATTTTTCTCCTTCCATCTGCTTTAGTACAAAAATAAAATATTTATACTTTTAATTGCAATTCTTTAAGTTTATAAATAATATTATTGCACATATTATCAACTTCTCTTATAAAGAAAAAGTTTCTATCATTTTTTCATCTATATTTCTTAATTTCAAAAGAAATCTGGAAGTTTCGATTCTGTACAAGATTCAAAAAATAATGTGTTATATGGAATTACAGATACCATACTTTTTTCTCTTAAAAATCTCGTTACATTTTTTTTTCATTGTATTTTGAAAATCTATCATATTTTCCTATAGAAATCATAACTTTTTTCTTGCCTAAAAATATCTTTTTTTTCTCTTAACTCTAGGAAATCTTCTATTGTCCTTAATCCTTGATTAAGGTTTATTATTATGATGTCTGAAATTTCTAATATTTGTTTTCTTATATTCTCTGGTACCCTTTTACTTAAATCTACAAATACCAAATCATAGTTCTTTTTTTGCTTTCTTCTATTGCCATTGGGTAACTTTCACAAATTTTTCTATAATCAGAATAGAACTTAACTTGTGGTGAACTTAATATTTCTAATCTGTCCTTAAATACAACTCTTGCATAATTAGTTACTAAATTTTCAGAAGATCTATTTGCTATTAAAACTTTAGATAATCCCTCTATCCCAGAACCAACTCCAACCAAATTAGAATTTAAAAATTTAGCATTTGTATTACTTTCATTTTCTTGTTTCCAAAAACAATTTTCTAGAGTAATATCTCTAAAACTTGTTGAAATTCTAGCATTTTATAATTGTGTTTAATTGCCATATATGTAATTATTGCTGCCATTGAAACTGTTTGTCCTGTTTCTTTATAATCTGTACTATAAAAAGTTATAATAGCCATATCTTATACACCTCTTTCTAATTGTCTAAATACTTTCCTTAAGTTACCTATTTCATTATCTTCCATTATTTGTTCTATTATGTACATTAATCCTTCTTTATATGACTGTGTTAATTTTTTCAATTTTATTTTTGAAACTCTTTGATTTTCTGCAATTGTCGTTTGATCTCCCATTTCAAAAGGAAAATATATTTTTTTCTTCATTCCACTCTATATTATAATCTTTTGCTAAAAAGTTTAAATATTCGTCATCTTCTTTATGTACTTCTCTTGCGAAATAAACTTTAGTAAGCTTTTAATTCTTTTGTTTGTACTTGCTAAAATTTCAATTCCCTTTTTTAATGAATATAAATCAAATGATGTCACAAAATATTTTTCTATTGAATCTTCTATATTATAATTATTAAAACTTTCTGAAGAATCTATATCATAAAGTACATAATCGTAATTCAAATTTTCTTCTTCAGTAATTCCAATATAGTTTTTTATTTCTGTAATCTTATTAAATCCTACTGCTACATCTATTCCTTCAAACTCTGTTACATATGTTTTACTTGGATTTATTACTGGTACTACATATTTTGCTTTTTGATTTATAGTTGCATCTATTACTAACACTTTCTTTTTTCATTCCAACTAGAATTCTTGCAATATATATAATAAGATCTGTTTTATCATAAGCACCTATAAAACTAATTTTTTTCATAACTTCCTCCAAATTTTATTTACTTAATGCATCTAAATTTTTTTCTTTCTTGCATTGCTTTATTTACTTCTTCTTCTACTGATTTTTCAACATTTTCTTTTGATTTGTCATTATATGTATTTAATACTGAATTAATACTATTTCTTGTAGTTATAGATTCATTAAATCTTGTTACCAAAGCATTTCTAGCTTCTACTGTTATATTACTATTTTGACGAATAGCTTCTTGAACTGCTGTACTTGGAACATATGTTGGTACAGAAGATCCTTGAATACCAGGTTCTACATATTTTGCTACATATAAAATAGAACCTTCCATAATGTAACTTTCTACAATAGCACTACTCATAGTTTGTGTTTCACTTTCATTTAGCTTTACTGAAAAAGTACTTTCTGAAGCTACTCCTAAAACTTGTGGTATTTCAATTTTCTTCTTAGAAACAACTATATAATCCAATCCAGATGGTAATCTTAATCTTATATCTACATATTCATTTGTATTTATTTGTGATGGTAATAAAATCATATTATATTCTTGCACTCTAGTATCATTTGTTGTTTTATCATCTGAATTTGTTATCATATCTGATGATAGTATTGTTCCTGTTTTTAAATCAATTTTAGCAATTGTATTTTCTTCTATTTGGCTTAAAGTAATAGCATTGCTTGGAATAATATTAGTTTCAATATCTACTTTTTTTTTAAATTTTCTAATTTAATACTATCTCCTGATTTTATATCTGTAACTAAAACATATGCATTTTTTAATCCCTGTTCCTTTTCTTTGTTTTCTTTATTTATATTAATTAATTTAAATACTAATAATCCTATTATACTTCCTGTTATAACAAGTGTTATAAATATTCCCAATATAAATGAATTTCTCGCTTTTCTTTGCATTGGATTTTTTGCCATATGCCTATCACTCCCTACATTTTATTACATAATACTACTAATTTAATTTTACATCAAAGGCGTATAAAAAACAATAAAATAGGGATTTGTAATATTGATTTAATATGTTTGTAACATTTATGTAATATACATTTTTGTAAAAAATAGCTTAAAAAAAAAAAAAAAATGAAGCAAATTTTTCACTTCATTTTTCTGCTTATCTTCTACCTCTTCTGGAATAATTTTGCATTGGATATAATTCTGTACTTCTAAAACAATTATTATCTATACTATCTACACGATTATTTAAACAACCACATCCATTATTTTGATTATCATTTGAAATATCTTGATTTTGATTATTGCAACAATTTTTATAAAATTACATATTGCCTTTACTATAGCTGCTGTTATAAAAGCAAGTATAGTATATATTATCGCATAAACTAAAAAACTTGAATCAAATACTGCAAAAGTAACAACTAAATATATTGCAAAAAAATGTTGCTGCAACTAAAACTGGACAATCTAGTATCTTTTCTAATACAATTGCAAGTATGATTGTCGCAACAGGTAACGCAAAAAATAATAATAAAGTATTCATATATTCTTACATCTCCTTTACTTTTTTGTAAGCTTTTTGTATATATTATTCATTATTACTATTTTTGGTTACGAAAAAAAAATATAAATCTTTCTTACTTATTAACTTAGTTCTATTTTAGCTTAATATATAGTTATTTTATTCATATTCAACTTTAAGTAAATATAATCCTTGTGGTGGTAATGTTTTTCCTGCTTTTGTTCTATCTTTTGAATTTATTATTTCTTTTATTTCATTTGGTTTTCTTTTTCCAAGACCAACATCTAATAGTGTACCTGCTATTATTCTAACCATATTGTATAAAAATCCATTACCTGTTAATTCAATATATATTCTATCATTTTCTTTATATAACTTTGTAGAATATATTGTTCTTACACTACTTTTACTACTTGTACCACTAGCTTTAAAAGCTTTAAAATCATGTTCTCCTTCAAATTCTTTTATTGCCTTTTTTCATATCTTCTACGTTTAATTCTATTGGAAAATTGTATTCTAAATTTCTATAAATTGCTGTTCCATATTTAGAGTTGTTTATAATATACCTATATGTTTTTTTTCTTACAACAATATCTACTATGAAATCTTTCTTCTACTTCCTCTGCGCTTTTTAACAACAATTGATTTTTTAAGTCTTGAATTTATTGCTACTTTCATTTTTTCTATTGGCATTTCACTTTCTATTTTAAAATTTGCAACTTGTCCTAGACTATGTACTCCTGCATCTGTTCTTCCTGAAGCTATCAAATTAATATCTTCTTCTCCTGTTATGCTACTGATTACTTTTTTCAATCTCGCCTTGTATATTTAATTTATTTGGCTGTTTTTGCCAACCATTATATTCTTTTCCATCATATTCTATTACTAATTTAATATTTCTCATAAATATCCTTTCTTACTTATAAAAAATATTTTATATTATATCACATTTTTTCTGGGATATCTATTGCTAAAGTATCTAATAATATTTTATTAACTTTATATACTAATTTAGATAACGCAATCCAAGATTTTCTTTTTTTCTTCACACCTCTCTGTTATTATTCTATTTTCAGCATAAAATTTATTATATAAACTATCTAATGAATATAAATATTCTGTTATTTCACTTAAAGTTTTATTTCTATATGCTGAATCTATAACTATTGGCATTTCTAATATTTTAGTCATAATATCTTTTTCAGTATTAGTATATATCCCTGTTATTTTAACATTTTTTTCATTGCTTTTTATTTACTAAAGATTTTATTCTAATACACGAATAAATAACATATGGACCTGTTTTTCCTTCTAAAGAACTAAATCTTTTTGGATCAAAAACATAATCTTTTTCACGGTTTGGTAATAGATCTGCATACTTTAATGCTGCAACTGCTACTTTATTTGCTATATCACTTTTTTTTTCTGATTCTTCTATATTATCTTTTTTCCAAATATTGATTTGATTCTTCTTTTATCTCTTCAAGTAAAGTATCTAATTTCATAACTCCACCATCTCTTGTTTTAAAAGGCTTACCATCTTTACCATTAATTGTACCAAATCCAATAAACTCTAATTTAGTATTTTTACTAACTAATCCAGATTTATATACAGTTCTAAATACCTGAGTAAAATATAGTCTTTGTCTATTATCCACAACATACCAAATTTCGTCTGGATCAAATCTTTTAACTCTTGAATATAATGTTGCAAGTTCTCTTGTTGCATATAAACTTGTTCCATCAGATTTTAAAACTAATAATGGTGGAATATCAAATTTATCATCTTCTTTATTAATATATACTACATATGCTCCTTGGCTTTCCTCCAAGCAGTTGTTTTCCTTTAATTTTTTATTACACTTTCTATATATGGATAAGAGTCACTTTCTCCTTCCCAAAGTTCGAAATCTACATTTATTTTTTTTTAAATGTATTTTTTATATTTTCTATAGAAACTTTTTTTATTTGATTCCATAAAGCATTATATCCTTTATGCCCTTTATCTAGCATTGCTGTAATTTTTTCTTACTTCTTCCATTATATCTTCATTTTCTTTAGCTTCTGTACTAATTTTAGGATATATTCTTTCTAAATCTTCATTAGTAACTGGTGCTTTATCTGGATATTTTCCTTTATAATCATCTTTAAAATATATTAAATCAGGCAATTCTTTTTTTATACCATATATAACCATTCCAGATTGCCTTCCAATATCTCCAAAATGTACATCTCCTATAACATCATTTCCAACAAGTTTTGCTACTCTTTTTAATGCTTCTCCCTATATTTGCACTTCTTAGATGTCCTACATGTAATGCTTTTGCTACATTGGGCCCACCATAATCTACAAATATTTTTTTTGCTGGATATTTTATTATATTTTTACTTATATCTTCTTGTATTTCATTTAAATATTTAAATAAGTACTCATCTTTTATTGAAATATTTATAAAACCAGGACCTGCTATATTTAAGTTTTCAAAAAATATCAAATTCATTTAATTTTTTTATAATATTTTTCCGCCACTTCTCTTGGATTTTTCTTTATCTCTTTTGCAATCTGCATTGCTCCATTATACTGAAATTCACCAAATTCTGGTCTGCTAGAAGCGTGAATCAAAGGAACTTTATCAACATATCCTAAATCTTCTAAAACTAATTTTATTTTTTTTCTCTCATTTTGCTAATTATATCCATATAAAATTCCCCTCTTTTTTTTGTTATTGTAATATACATCCGTTGCAAAATTTGTCGTTTTTTGTCGAAAGCAGTCTTTTTTTATTTTCTTGCTTTTTTTTGTCGTTTTTTGTCTATAATTAATTTGTATGTATTTACATATATATTTAATATATAAAAGGAGGGATTTTTATGTTATCAGCTTCAGAAATAAGAATGCAAGCTAGAGAAAGTTTAAAAAAACAAATGGAGTCAAGTTGTTCTTCTTACATTAATTTATACAGCTATAAACATTGGAATTAATAGTTTATCAAGTTTTGTTCCATTCTTAGGAATTTTATGTCTAATTATCACAGTTCCATTTGAGATTGATTAGTTTTTAGTTTTATCAAAATATATAAAAACGAAACTAAGTTTTTTTTCATATGGAGATCTATTTACTCTTACTTTAGACAATTTTGGTAAAGTTTGGAAAGTGGTAGGTAATATATTGCTAAAATTAATAGTTCCAATCATCTTATTAGTAGTCTCTATATTTGCTTTAGTTTTAGGTATAGTTTTTCTAGGAATTGCATCTAATTCATCAGACGCTTCTTCTATTTTCTCAACTCTAGGTATAATATTTGTTATTCTTGGTTATATAGGTTATATTGCTTCACTTATATTTTTTTATATGTAAAATCATTATTATATTCAGTTTCATATTATATCTTATATGATAACCCTAATATGACAGGTAAACAAATAGTTGAAGAAAGTGAAAGAATAATGAAAGGACAAAGAGGAAAATATTTCGGATTACACCTTTCATTTATCGGATGGGGACTATTAGCAATTCTTACTTTAGGTATTGGTACATTATTTTTAACACCATATGTCCAATTTGCTACTATAGTATTTTATGAAGACAGAACTGGAAAGTTAAGTTATGTTCAAGACTCTACACCTAATATATAGATTTATTTAAATAAAAAACACACATATAAACTTAATTTAATAAGTTGCAATATGTGTGTTTCTTTTATATTTTAATTTATTAATATTTTTTCTTTTTATTTTGTTGTTTTTATATATTCTTGATGTCTTTTTATTTTTTGAGTAGTTGTTTTTATTAGTGGTTCTGTTGTAATTTTTACATCATATATATATTTATATTTTGGGATTTTATTGTTTACTTCCTTAATTATATTATTAATTATATCTTTTATTTCTTCTTTGCTCTTTCCTTTTAGTTTTTCATTTTCATCAGAATATACCACTTTTTACTGAAATTTTCACATTACCATCATTTTGAATTTTTCCATATACAAAACTTTCTTCTACATATGGTGATTCATTTATTAAAGTTTCAATTTCTTGTGGAAATACTTTCTTTCCATTTTTTAGTACTATCATTTCTTTTATTCTTCCTGTAACATGTAAATATCCTTGCTTATCTAAATATCCTAAATCTCCAGTTTTGAAGTAACCATCTATAAAGCTTTCGTTTGTAGCTTCTTCATTTTCATAATACCTTTCATAACATTAGGTCCTTTTACTGTTATCTCTCCTATTCCCTTTTCATCCTTATTTATTATTTTTACATCTTCATTATATAAAACAAATCCAGCTGTCCCTGGTTTTTGGTATTTATCATTTTCGCAAGAAATCACAGGTGAAGTTTCTGTTAGTCCATATCCTTGAATCATTTTCACTCCAATATTATTAAAAAATTTAATAACCTCTTTATCTGCAGAAGCTGAACCATATATAACAATTCTTAATCTTCCTCCTAAATTATCTAATATAGATTTAAATAACTTTCTTCTTAAATCTATATGGAAAAATCTTAAAAAATTAGAAAAGCCCATTAGTATTTTTAAAAGGTATTGTAAGATTTTTATTTTTATTGTTTTATTTATCTGTCTATACATCACATCAAGTAATGCCGGAACACATACAAGACCACTTATTTCATATTCCTTCATATTTTGAGGTATATGTTTTAAACCATCACAATAACAAATTCTACAACCTGTAAAAAAAACAAAATAAATATGTTGCTGTACATTCAAATGTATGGTGTAATGGTAAAAATGAAAGTACACTATCTTTATCATTCATTTTTATTAATGTAGTCATAGCACTTACATTTGAGCATATGTTTTTTGTGAAAGCTCAACAGCTTTAGAAACTCCTGTTGTTCCTGATGTAAATAGCATTATAGACATTTTTATCATTATCTATTTTTATATTTTTATATATTGTATTTCCTTCTTTTAATAACTCATATCCTTCTTTTAGTAGTTCATAAAAAAGAATATACTTCTTCACTACTTTTTTCTAGATCCATATTAATAAGATATTTTAAATTACTTTCTTTACTTTGTTTTATTTTCTTAAATATACTTTCATATTTATTTTCAAATATAACAGCTTCTGCCTCACTTCTTTTTATTAAGCTTTCTATCTCGTTTTCTGGTAACATATAATCTAATGGAACTACTACCATATTTCCATTATTAATTGCCATATAACTTAAAGGCCATTGATATTTATTATGGCTTATAATTGCTATACGCTTACCCTCTAACCCTAATTCTAATAATTTTGTACTAAAAGCCTCTATATCTTCTTTATGCTTTTTATATGAAATATTAATATATTCTGGATTCTTACTTGTTTTATCTTTTTTATAACTAAACGCTATTCTATCTTTATATGTATTTGCTGTATAATCTATCATTTCTCTAAAATTATCTACATGAATTTCTTTATATAACATATTTTTTCTAGGTTTAAATTCACTCATATTTTTATTCCTCCATAAAATGCTTATTAATAGTTTATATAAAAATGCAAAATAAATCAATACTATCTTAATTATTGTTGAATATTTGTAATAAAAATGTTAAAATAGTATCATTAACATAAAATTTTGAAAGGATAATAAAAAATGAACGTAGGATTTATATCACTTGGATGTAGTAAAAATTTAGTAGATACAGAAATGACAATAGGACTTTTTTAAAAATCATAATTATAATATAGTAACAACACCAGTAAATGCTGATGTTATAGTTATTAATACTTGTGGTTTTATTGCCTCTGCAAAAGAAGAAGCAATAAATACAATATTAGAAATGGCCGATTATAAGAAAAAAAGATGTAAATATTTAATAGCAATGGGTTGCTTAGTTCAAAGATATAAAGAAGATTTGGAAAAAGCAATTCCAGAAGTAGATTTATGGATAAAATATAATGAGTACAATACTATATGGGAACAAATAGAAAATGTAATTGCACCACTAGATAAATCAAATAATTACAATTGCCCTGAAGAACTTAACTTTTTAGATAGAGTCGTTAGCACTGGTAAAAATTATGCATATCTTAGAATTGCCGAAGGTTGTAGTAATCATTGTACCTATTGTGCTATTCCTTCTATACGTGGACCTTTTGTTAGTAGAAAATTGGAAGATATTTTAGAAGAAGCAAAAAAAACTTGCTGATAATGGCATAAAAAGAAATAATTGTTATAGCTCAAGATACTACTAAATATGGAATAGATATTTATGGAAAACCTATGCTTGCAATTCTATTAGAAGAACTTTGCAAAATAGAAAAAATCAAATGGATTAGATTTTTATATGCCTATCCAGAAACTATTACAGATGAATTAATTCAAACTGTAAAAAACAATGATAAAATTTGCAAATATTTTGATATTCCTATTCAACACATATCAAATTCTGTTTTAAAAAAGATGAACAGAAAAAGTAATGGTGAGAGTATTAGAAATTTACTTGCCAAAATAAGAAAAGAAATACCTTCTGTAATATTAAGAACTACTGTTATTGTAGGTTTTCCTGGAGAAACAAAAGAAGATTTTGAAGAATTATATAATTTTATTAAAGATGTAAAATTCGATAGACTAGGTGCTTTTTTCTTATTCAAAAGAAGAAGGAACACCTGCAAGTAGACTTCCAGATCAAATACATCCAATGACTAAAAAAAGTAGATATAATAAAATAATGAAACTTCAACAAGAAATTGCAGCCGAAAAGTTAAAAAGTCAAGTTGGAAAAGAATTAGAAGTTCTTATTGAAACTAAAACTTTCGATTCTAAATATTATGCTGGAAGAAGCTATATGGACGTTCCAGATATCGATGGATTAATTTATATAAAAAATGAAAATAAAGAAGATTTAGAAAACCAATTTATAAAATGTAAAATTACTGATGTTAAAGGCTATGACTTAATCGCCCAAATTTAATTTTAGATATTTTAATACAAAAATGTTCATATATGAAATTTATTTATCATATATGAACATTTTTTATTTATATCAATTATCTTTCTTTTTATTTCATTAACAGTTTTAGATCAATATTTATTCTCCTAATACCATATTAATTAGTGCCATTCTTACAAACACACCATTTTGAACTTGTTTAAATATTCTAGATTTACTACACTCTACTATGTCATCTGTTATTTCCACATTTCTATTAAATGGTGCAGGGTGCATTATAATTGCTTTTTTCTTTCATTTTGTTCACACGATTTTTATTTAATCCATATTTCTTATTATATTCTTCCTCTTTTATTTGCATTTTGTTTTCATGTCTTTCGTGCTGAACTCTAAGAAGCATTACTATATCTACCTTTTCAATCACATCATCTAGTTCAACATAATTATATCCTTCTTCTCTATATTCTTCTGGTCCAGAAATATATACTTCCATTCCTAATTTTTTCATTATTTCTATATTGGTATGTGCTACTCTTGAATATTTTATATCACCAACAATAACGATTTTTAATCCTTCGAATTTACCAAATTCCTGTCTTATTGTTAATAAATCTAATAAAGATTGAGAAGGATGATTTCCTGTTCCGTCCCCTGCATTTAATATTGGAATATTCAACTTTCCAACTAATTGATTATAATACTCATTTTTTCTTTATGTCTTATTACAACTGCATCTACTCCAAACATTTCAAATGTTTTTACAGTATCATATAAAGTTTCACCTTTTTTTTATACTAGAATCTCCTGCATTAAAATTTTGAGTTCTACATCCAAGTTTTAATGCTGCCATGTCAAAACTATAATGTGTTCTTGTAGATGGTTCAAAAAATAAATTTGCAACTACTTTTCTCCCTTTGATAATCAACTTTTTTTCCATCTCTAAAAGCTTGTGCTCTATCTAATATTTCGTTAATTTTCTTTGTTGTAAAGTCATTTAAATTTAATACATCCATATAGATTCTCCTTTACATTTTTTTCGATTTTATCATACAAAAAAAATAGATTACAATACATTTTTATTGTTATTACATAAATAAAATGAACTAAAATTATTAAACTTTTTTATTTAATAATTTTAATTCATTTTATATTTTACTACTTTTTTATATTAACTTTTTTGTCTTTATAAACTTAATTAACATTTATTCTTAGCTCCACATATGTTTTCTTGTTAACTCTAGTAAATTTAATGGAGTAAAACCTACAATTTGTACTTTAGATCTATCTTCTTTTATACAATTTTTAAATATCTCTAATACCTTTTTTCTATTTTCCTCATTCATATCTATATAATCTATTATTATTATTCCTCCAATATCTCTAAGCTTAAGCTGTTTTGCAATTTCTATTGTTGCCTCTTTATTTACTGTAAAAATTGTATCATTCAAATCTTTCTTTCCTATATACTTTCCTGTATTTACATCTATTGCTGTTAGAGCTTCTGTTTTATCTATTGTTATAAATCCTCCACATTTTAACCAGATTTTTCTATTTTCTATTTTTTCTAATTGTTTTTTTATATCATAAACATCAAAAACATTATTTTTCAACTCTATTTTTTATAAAATCATGTTGTTTCATTTTTTTCAATATATTCTCTATATAATTGTACATATATTCTGTATTAACAATAATTTTATTTATTCCTCTATCCATCATATCTACTAATAATCTGTCTATAACTCTATTATTAGTATACAATAATTTTGGTTCAAAATTTTTTCATTTTCTAATTTTTCTAAATTTGAATAGACCGCTTCTAATTTAGCAATAACTTCATTCATATCCTTTTTATTTCTTTTTTCATTTTTTCCTATAGCTGAAGTTCTAATTATTATGCCTAAATCTTTATTTAAATTTTTCTTTACAATCTCTTTTAATCTATTTATTTCTTCTTTATTTTCTACTTTTTGTGATACTGTTATAAATTTAGTTCCTGGCATTATAACAACAAATCTTCCAGGCATATTAATATGTGTAGACACTCTTGGTCCTTTTTGCATTATTTGATCTTTTTTTACTTGTACTATAACAGGCATTCCTACTTTTTACATATTCTTTTATATCTATGTCCTCAAAATTCTCATTTTTATTTCCAGTTTCATTGCTAACCTTAGGTACAATATCTTTTATATGTAAAAAAGCATTTCTGTTATTTCCTATATCTACAAAAACAGCTTGTAATCCAGGAAGTACTCTTTGTGTTTTTTTCCTAAATAAATTTCCTTCTATTCTTTTTTTTATTAAAATCTTCTTCATACTTTTCTGTAACAATAGAGTTTTTCTACTAAAGTTATTATACTTTTTTTCATCTGTATTATCAATTATAATTTCTCTCATTTTAAATTAATTTCTCCTCTATTTCTAATTAATACCATTACTGTTAAAAAATAATAAAATTTTAGAATACTTATGCATATACTATTTTACACATTATTATATTTATTCATAGCAATATCGATTCCATTTTCTAATAATTCTGTTATTGCCTTTTCAGCTTTACTAACGCCTTTTAATAATTCATTATATTCTTCATCATTAACATGTCCTATAACATAATTTATTAAATCTGATTTTCTTTCTGGCATTCCTATTCCAACTCTTAATCTAGTAAATTTTTCTGTTTTTAGCATATGTACTACAGACTTCATTCCATTGTGTGTGCCAGGTCCACCCTTTTTTCTAATTCTTATTATACCTGGATTTGTATCTATATCATCATATATAACGATAATTTTATCTAAATCAATTTTATAAAAGTTAACAAATTCTATTACTGCTTCTCCGCTTGAATTCATATATGTCTGAGGCTTTACTAATATTACTTTTTTTTTTTCCTATTGTCCCTGTACCATATAAAGCGTTAAATTTTTTTTTTGTTAACTTTAATATTATACTTTTTACTTAGTTCATTAATTACTTCAAATCCCATATTATGTCTTGTTTTTGAATACTCTTCTTCAGGATTTCCTAATCCTACAATTAAATACATATCTAATTATCTCCTTTTATCTTATATTAGCACGTTTTAGTTAATTAGACAATATTTTTTCAAATATAAGTACATCACAATCTTCTTTTGATAAGTAAAAATCATTTTTTTATAAAAACCAACAGCTCTTTCAATTTCTTATATGTTCCTAATTGTATTTTTTTAAAATTATTATTTACTGCAAAATTTGTTAAATCTTCCATTAATTTTTGTGCTACTTTATAACCTCTATACTCTTTATGAACATACATTGTTTTTAACATTCCAACACCATTAGATATATTTTCTAGTCCTATAGTTCCTATAACTTCCTTTTTTATTATCTAAAGCTATCCAAAAGTTTCCTCCGTTTTCTTTATATTTTTCTCTATCTATTGTTTCTAGTTCTTCTCTCCATTCTTCAAACCCAAATTCATCTATACATACTTCAACTAAAAATTTTTTTTACTTTTTTCTGCGAATTCATTACTAAATTCTAAAAAATCTCATCCCCTCTTTCATATTTACCTCCATCTTATTTTATTACTTCATATTTTGCTATCTCCTTATAATACTTTTCTAATTTGTCTATTACGTTATTCCATGTATATTTTTCTGATGTAAGTTTTGAATTTTTTGATAATTTTTTTCTTAGTTTATCATCTTTTATTAAAATTTCTATTTTTTCTTTTTATATCTTCTACTGTTCCTACAGTAATTAATGCATTTTCATTATCTTCTACAAAGTCTCTATTTCCTCCTGTATCTGTAGTTATAATTGGTAATCCACACTTCATAGCCTCTAAAATAGGTAGTCCAAAAGATTCATATTTTGATGCACATACATATACATCAGAACTTCTCAAAATTTCTCCAATTTGCTTTTGAGTTACATTTTTAAAAAATCTTTCATTACTGTTTTTTGGTTCATCTGGAGTTATCCAATTTAAGTTTATATTATAGCCTTCATTTCTTAGTTTTTTTTATTGCATCTAATATTTTTTCTATACCTTTTAAATTCAGAATTTTGTGATCCTACAATTGCTATTGTAAAAACCTTTTTTCTCATCATCCGCTTCTTTACTTTTTTTGTTTGATAAAAATATGTATCATCAACTGCATTTGGTATTACATAAGCATCTTTTTATAAATTTCTTTTATTTTTTTCTTTAGCATAACTTGATACTGTATAAATAAATGGTGCTACTTCAAATTCTTTTTTATGTAATTAAGAGTTCTTTCATCTAATTTTTGCAAATCAAATAAATGAACATCACCTTGTTCAAAATATATAACAGGAGCTTTATTTTGCTCTATACATTCATATATTTCTCTCCAATATGTTGCAACAATAATATCACACGGATGTATGTCCTCACAAAGTATTTCATCCCACGGTACCTGTATAAAAATTATTCTTTCATCCATTTTAAACCAATCTGGCTTTGGATAATGTGATATAATTGTAACTTTATGACCTCTTTTTACTAAGTAATTTGAGTGTTCTAATATAATTTTACTTCCTCCACAAAGCCCTGTCCATGTCATTACATATACTATATCCAGATTTTCTTTTTATTTTATTTGTTTTTTCTAATTTTTGAAATTCCGCATTTTTTAACCTTGCTTCTCTTTGCTCAAACTCTCTTTTTTCTGTAGACTTTTATATCCATATATGCAGTTCCTCCTACTTTTTAAAATTTTCTTTTATTCTATTCCATACTTCATTTGTTTTTAAATATTCTTTATAATGTTTTCCACATTTTCAGAATACTCTTTAAACTCATCTAACAATACATTAAAATTATTATCTTGGAACAATTTATTAATTTCAGGAACACTGTCTTCTAATTTTTATATGTTTCTTCTATTTTAGTTTTATAACTTTTTCTTATCTGCTATATAAAGTAATAGTGGTTTATATTTCATCCATCCTTTACTAGCTCGTAAAAATCTCAATCCTATTTCAGATTCGTCACCTTTTATTTTTCTTAATGATACTGGATATTTTTGTTTCATTATTCCTGGGTATTTTAAAAAACCATCATGAAAATGATATACAGGAACTCTTAAAACTTTAGCATCGTCTAACAATGTAGAGAAAAATGTATCTTCCCCTCTTGCTTCTGGTGGATTATAAAAAGCTGGAATTTTATCTAAATGATTCATATTTATACATAAAGTTGAACCGAGCTACCCATTTTCCTGCACCATTTTTTTTCTATTTCATATAGCTTTTTTCCCATTGCTATATCTTCTTTTGCAAATGTAACACCATTGTTTTTCTTAAAATTCTCTTTTACTTTATCCCAAGAAATAATATCATTACTTATTGCTTCAATATATTTTCTAAACATATCTTCATTAATTTCTTTATTTAGTTCTACATATGGTATTGGTGAAATATATCCGCAATGATATCCAATTGTTATATCTGCATCTTTTATATTTTCTAAATGCTTTATAATATTATTTTGTTTTCTCCATGTTATGGTATTATCTTCATTTTTTATACATGCTACTGGATACTCATCATCATCCCAAAATAATAAATAATCATATTTTGATTTTGCCGCATAGTATAATAATGTATTTCTACCTTTTGCATGTCCATGTCCTAAAATAAAATTTACTTCTTTTTTTGTAAAAACCCTGTCTTGCAATTAGTTTTTTTTCTTTTCTTCTTCTATATCTTCTGGAGTAATATATCTTATTTTAATATTTTTATAAACTTCTGGAAGAATACCATAAAGTCTACTCTTGTTGTAATTTGATATGATAAATCAAATAAAATAAATATTGTCAGTTCTACTTTAGGCTTAAAATCTTGCAATTGTTCTAACATTTGTTTATACATATTATTTATTACTTTACATACATTTGGTCTACCTGTTACAAAACCTATAGCTACTTTTTAATTTTTTCATCCATTTTTAACACCCATCCTTTTACATTATTTTGTTTTTTATATCTTCTATTGAAATAACTCCTTTTCTTAAAATCTCTATTTTTCCATCTATCACTTTAACTATAGTAGAAGGAATACTTTCTTACAAATACCACCATCTATAAAAGCATCTACTTTATCTTTAAAATCTTTTATAGTATCTTCTATTTTTACTGGACTTGGCTTTCCAGAAATATTTGCACTTGGTGCTGCAATCGGTACATCACACATGTTTAATATATTTTTAACAATTTTATTATCTGGTATTCTAATACCTATAGTGTCATTACTAGCTGTTATTAATTTACAAATATTACTTTTTTTCTTTTTTAAAATTATAGTAATAGGTCCTGGCATGAAGTTATTTATTATTTTTCTTTCTAAATCGTTTGTTATCTCTGCATACTTTTTCTATTTCAGATACATTTTTACTAATATATTAAGCGCTTTTTCTTTTGGTCTTTCCTTAATACTATAAATTTTTCTTATTGCCTCTTCAGATAAAGCATTTCCTCCCATTCCATAAACAGTTTCTGTTGGAAATATCACAACCCCATTTTCTTTTTATTATATTTGATATATTTTCTAATTCTTCTTTTTTATTTCATTTCTCCAATCGTAAAATTTGGTCATTTTATTCCTTCTTTCATACTATACATAATATCATATATGTTATCATATATTACAAATATTGTCAAATTTTAGCAGTCTTCTTTGTAGTATTTATATTTTTCTCTTATATTCTTTTTATTTGCTCTCGTTTTCTTTATTTTTCTATACTTATCTTGTTAAGTAATTTTTTCTTTTGTTTCTCCTCTACTATTTTTAATACTTTTAACTTTTACTTTATTTAAAACTTACTAATTTTACTTATAATTAATAAACTTTTAGTAAAAAAATATAATATTTGTTTTTTATAGCAATTTTAAAAAAAACATAAACTTTAACTAACTCCAAACACAAAAAATGAACAAACAAACTCTTCCCTCTGTTTGCCTATTCATTTTTATCATTTCATTTATTATTTGCTCAATTTTAAAAAATAACTCTTCTAATTTATATTCTTTTTTCTAATTTATCATTCATATATAGTTTAGTAATAAGTTCTAGTTCTTTTGTGATTCTTCTGATACATTAAATGAAAATTTTTTTTTTATCAGGTGCCATTACTATATATTTTATTGCATTTACTGTTGCTTCATTTATTTGTATACAAGACTTATCAACTTTTCCACATTCCACACATTTAAATCCATTTGATTCTAAACTAAAATATGAAATTTTATCATCTCTTTTACAGTTTGTACATTCCCTAATTCTTGGTGTAAACCCTAAAAAACATAATAATCTAAGTTTAAAAATAGATAATACTAAACTTAAATTTTTATCTGTTTCAGATATTACATATAAAGTATTTAATACTAATTGTAATATCTTATATGTATTTTGGTTTTCATCTGTTACATCATTAATTATTTTTGTTATATGTGCTGCATATTTTAGCTTATCTAAGTCTATTCTAATTGGATAAAATATTTCTATTGTATCACATGAATTTATGTGATATGAGTTTGCTCCTTTAAAAATCATATATTCTCCAAAACATAAATATTGAGTGCCTGCCATAAGCAAACTTTTAGGTCTTCTTGCTCCGTTTTGCAGCGCACCCAATTTTTTTCCTGTAGGAGTTAATATTGTAACCATTTTATCGAAATCAGACATGTTGTTTTCCGATATAATTATCCCCTTGGTTTTTATTATCCCCCATATTCATTCACCTTTAAATTTTTTTTATATTTTCTACTTCAATTAGTTCTAAATAAGTATCTATATTACCAGTATTTTTAAAAGTATTCCATGCTAATTGTTTTATCATGTGCAATCACTCCTTATCATAAAGTAACAAATTATAACTTTAGTCTTATCTTTTGCTTTTTTGCTAAAAATTATTCTAATTTTTAAAATTTTTTATTCTGGTTTAAATTTTTTACTATTTTATCATTATTAAGCCAATCTTCTTTAACTTTAACCCATAATTTTAAATTTATTTTTTGTATCAAGCATTTTCTCCAAATCTTGTCTTGCATATGTTCCTATTTTTTTTAACATATTTCCACCTTTACCTATTATAATTCCCTTATGTGAATTTCTTAAACAATATATAGTTGCTTCAACATCATAAATCGGCTTTTTATCTATAGTTTTTTTTCTTTTTTTCATTTTTTCAGTTTCAATATATAAACCATGTGGAACTTCGTCATTTAAAAGTTTTAAAGCTTTTTTCTCTAATTGTTTCTTCTACTAATTGTCTCATTGTTTGGTCTGTATATTCTTCTATATCATAATATGCAGGACCTTCATTTAAGTTCTTTTTTTTATTTCATCTATAATATCTTCTATATTTTTATTTTTGGTAACAGAAACAGGAATAATTGCTTCAAAATCATATTCGTCTTTATATAAATTAATTATTTTAGCTAGCTTTTCTTTTGTTACTAAATCAATTTTATTTATTATTAAAATAGTTTTTTTTTTAGCTTCTTTTTATTTTATCTAATATTATTCTATCACCTTTTCCTATTTCGTCTGATGTAGCTTCAATTACAAACAATATTACATCTACATCACCTATCGTTCCAAAAGCAGTTTCTACCATTGTATTTCCAAATTTATTTTTTGGTTTATGAATGCCTGGAGTATCTATAAAAATAATTTGTGAATCTGGTCTATTTACAATTGCTTTTATTGCTTTTCTGGTTGTTTGTGGTCTATTTGCTATTGCTGCTACTTTTTCTCCTACTAATGAATTTATTATGCTTGATTTTCCTACATTGGTTTTTCCTACTATTGACACAAAACCTGATTTGAATTTTTCTTCCATACTTCCTCCACACTTTTCTATCTTATTATATATCTATATTATTGCTAATTTTGTAAAAAAATAGTAGTTTATCTAAATTATTTTCTGAATTTATTCTAACACATGAAAATACTAAAGTCAAAATAGCTATTTTTTATAAAAAACTTTCTTCTTATAAAAAAAGTATTCAAAATGAAATTATAAATTTACATATTGAACACTTTCCTATTTTATTTAAATGTGACTTCTGCATCTATTGGACAAATTTGAATAAATGTATTTCCGTCATTAACTTTTATCTCATTTCCATTTAAGTCTTTGTATACAGTTTGTTCTGTTCTAGACTTTTTTCTCACATTTTATTTTTATAGCTTTTCCATTTGTAATATAATATCCATCTCTTGTTCCAACATTATCTAATGTTTGTCTACCTTTATTCTCTCCATCATCTAAAGTTGTATTTTTTACAAATGTAATAATTATATTTTTAACTGTTACATCTTCATTTGTATTCCAATCAACTTGTTTTATTCCTCTTGTATATCTTAGATATCTTTTTGTTTCTGCATTATATGTATAACTTGCTGTGTTATAATCTGAATATTTTATAGAGAAACTATTTGCTTCTTGCTCATCACCATCCAGCTCAACATCATCAGACACATAATTTAAAACGCTCTTTTTATTTGATGTTGTACTATATCCTTTATTTTTGGCTATATTTAAAATATTTTTAGTAGATGTTACTGCATTATGCGGTGCTGATTTATCTTTTACTCTCCAAAAATCAGTTGCACTTTCTGTTATTCCATTAATATTATTTACTTTTAACTTACTAATGTCTCTTTTGGCTTGTGGACTCCATCCATAATGTACATATATTGCATCATTTTCTAAAGCATAATCTAAGAAATAATGTCTTGAACTTCTAACTGGTCCAATTTTTTCTAAATTTTTACCTTTTAAGACTTCCATAAGTCTTGTTTCTCCACCTTCAACAATTATTTCGTAAACAATATATGCATCATTTAATCCAGCTTGTGGAAGTGCTCCTTTATGGTTATCTATCATTATAGCTATTGGTCTATCATCACCCGAAAATATATTAACATCTTGTTTGGTTTTCTCTTCATCTTGTTTACCTAAAGTGTCTGTTCTAATGATATTACTTGATCTTCACCTTTATTTTTTCTCTTTTACTAATTTTATAGCAAATAGCACTCCTACAGCAATAACTAATATAACAACTATTGCTATTAGTATTTTTGTACTCTTTTTCTCCACAATTTATCCCCCTTTTATTTTATAATTTAAAAACAGTTAGTCCATAAACTAATAAAACAATTAAAACTCCCATACAACATCCAAATATGACTTCTGACGAAGACTTTTTATTATCTTCCATTCTATTTTCTAGTACCATTAAAGCTAAAATCAAAGATAATACAAATACTAGTAAACTTTTTGTATTAATTCCTATTGCTGTTAAAATAGCAAAAGAAATAGCAGATTGTCCACTTGGTACAAATTTTGAATTTATAAACTTGTGTTTATTAGATTTTGAACTTGCAAATACAGATATTACTGCAATAACTGTTAACATTATACCAACAAAAAGCTAAATGTACTGGTGAATTTATCATATTTTTAAATATACTTTCACCAAATTTACTAAGATCTGTTTCTCTTAAAAAATAAAAAAGTACGCAACTATAACTGAATTTATAGACATTAAAAGTACTGCACCAGCCCCAACATCTTTGGCTATTTTTGCCTTTGGATGATATAAATCTGTATATAAATCTACAACTGTTTCTATTGCTGTATTTACCATTTCTGCAAATATTACAAACACTACTGCAAACATCAAACATAAAAACTCTGTTGTAGTAAAATTATAAAATAAGCTAAGTATCATAACCACAACAGCTATTACTAATTGTTTTTTTATATTACTTTGTGTGGTTGTTGCATAAATTAGTCCTTCTATTGCATTTTTAAATGCATCTATGAAATTACTATTTGACAACTTTTTGTTCTTTATTTTTATCTTTTTTTTCCATATAACCTACCTTATCTAGTTATATTTAATTTTTTTGTAAGACATTTTCTTCTTTTTTTGTCTCATAATTTTTCTTTTCTTCTTCTTCCATATGATCATATCCCATTAGATGATAAAAACCGTGAACAACCATATAAGAAAGTTCTCTTTCAAAACTATGATTATATTCTTCTGCTTGTTCATAAACTCTTGGAATAGAAATCACAACATCTCCTAGTATATCTGTAACAATGTTTTCTTTTTTTTCTTTATTAATCCTTCTATTTCTTCTTTTTTGAAACATTGGAAAAGATAATACATCTGTTTCTTTATCTATATTTCTATATTCTTTGTTTATTCTTTTTATTTCTTCAGGATTTGTTAATATTATGTTTATATATATTTTTATATTATCTAATCCTTCTTCTTCAAAACATTTTTTTACAACTGTATTAATAATTTTATTGTACTCTTCATTTTCTTCTATATTGTTATAATTTATTTGTACGAAATTTTTCATAATATATTTCCTTTCACAAAGATTAATGTACTCTTTGTTTTGTATATATTCCCTGCATAAAATTACAAAATTTTTTAAATTTCTCATAACACCTAGCTCTACTAATCTATTTTTATAGAACTTAATTATCTTAAAATATTTATTTTCATTTTTAAAACTTGCTTTAAATCATTTGAAATAAATAAAATTTCCTTTTCTTTTAAGATATTTTTCTTCATCTATTTCTTTTAAGCTTTCTAATTCTTTATACTTGTCCCAAAACTTTCTATATTCTTGTCTTAAATTTGGCTTGTCCCAATAAACTTTTTGTAGACAATAATTTTACATTATATTCTTCTATTAATTTTATTAATAAACTATATGCTCTTTCTTCTTTTTTTTATCACTCTTGTATCTACAATTAAACTTCTAACGTCTTTTAATAATTTTATATAACATTGTTCTGCAACAGATAATGGTAAACTATGTGTAAATAATCTTCTACTTATACCAAGTAAAAGCATATTTTTTTTTCTATTATTTCATTTTGGTCTAGTTTACCAACTGTATATTTTTCAAAGCTTTCATATTCATTAGTTATCTCTTTATATAGTTCAGTATTATTCTCTTTAAATTTTAATGGTAATATATTAGATATATATTCTTCTAATGTGCTAAAAATTTTGTTATAGATTTCATCTTTAGCAACTAATGTTAAATTATCTGCAAGTTTTATTGAATAATATTTTAATATACCTTTATAAATATTTTCCATTTTATAACAGTAAAACTTCTTATATTTTTCTACCGTTTTATCTTTTCCCGTTTCTAAAACAGTTTGATAATCTAATTCTAATAAATATTTTTTGTTTTCTATATTTATATTCTGTATAATCATTTTCTTTCAAATGAACTATTAAATAATATCTAGAAAGTGCATCTTTTTCAAATTCTGTAGCTGTGTTATTTCTGACCTTTTTATAAACAGAATCTACTATATTTTTATCTATTGCATCTAAATATAATGCATAAATATCTTCATATTTTTTTTGAAAGCGCTTCTTTTTTTTCCTCTTCTAAGTTGCTGCTTAGAGCAAAATACTCATAAGCTTTTAATAAACTATTTCTTTTTATTGAAATCAGCATTCCATTAATACCAACTTTAGTAGGTATTAATAACTTTGTTATAGTATTTGTAATTTTAGAAAAAAACGTTCTTTCTGTATTATATACTCTAAGACTTTTTTCCTTCCATATCCCTCATCCTTTCAAAAATACTATTTTTTCTTTAGTACCAATTATTTCTTTAATCTCATATATAACTTCTACATCAATATATTCCTCATTTGGATATGTATTAATATATGTATTTAATAAATCTTCTTTTGATTTTAAATTTTTATCTAACTCTTCTTTTGATTTTACAATTCCAATTTCTTTTTGCTTCATCTTGATTATAAACTATATTGTTATTTACAACTTCATAATTATTGCTTATTATAAGCCCTGCTGGTAAATAAAGATTGGAAAATAGTTTTAATTTTTTTTTGCTCCTTTATTGTATCATAATTTTCAAAATTTGAAAGCTTTTTATACAAATTTATTTCAAAATTATTTATATTTAATGTATATATTTTTTTTTCTTCATTTCCTGTTCTTAATTTTTCCTCTTGTTTATAATATATTCTTTCTTTATGAGAATACCATACTTTTTGCTTCAACACTTCCTTCTGCATGAACATATCTAGTTCCTGTATATTTTCCTTCCATCCATCCTGCAATTAGTGGTGTTCCTTTTTTCACAACATCTCCCTCTTTTACTAATACTGTTCCATTTTGTGCATTAACTTTTTTATTATACTTGCCTCTTTGTCTGAAACAATATTACAGTATTCATCTTCTTTTATTATTTCTGGTTTAGCATCTGCCTCTACAACTTTCACAATTGCATTTGTACCTTTTAAATCAATCCCTATCCATGCTATATCTTTTCTGTCTAATCTTATTTTGTTAATTATACTTTTCAAATCCACTTTTTCTTTTTAATTTTCCTATTGTTAGTCCTTCACTATTAATAGTCTTAATAAGTTCATTTTGATTTATTTTATCAGTTCCTACTATTTCTATATTCCATATAAAATTTGATAGATATATTATTACACAAATAATACTTACCAAAGCAATAGCAAATATTTTTCTTTTTTTATATCTATTAAACAAAAATGGTAGACCACTTTTTTTCTTTGTATTTTTTACTCTACATTTCTTTGTTTTGCAATTTTAACAAGATTTTTAAAGTCAAAGATTCCTACATTTGCATATATAATTGTAGATTTATCTCTTTTTATATTAAATAAGAATATATTTTTATTTATACATGTATTTATAAATCTTTCTGTAAAAATCCCTCTACTAATATATTTACATAGCCCAAAATATAGTTTAATAATATTTTTTTATATACAAACTTATTCCTCCTTAGTCTTTATTACCCCTTGTTTTCATACTTAAAAATACCAAATTAAAATTTCATACTATTCTTCATCTATCATACTTTCAAAGTCTAAACTTTCAATTTTACCAGTAATTAAAATATCATCTGTTGTCATTTCACTTAGATTTAAATTAAAACCATTAATATTTAAAATACCTATATATGTATTTACTCTTATAAAAAATTCTTGATACTCTAAGATTCCTTTATAATTTTCTATTAGCATTTGATTAAATCCTAAAATCGTAATTTTAGGTTCATTTGACGAAATTTCTTTTGGCATTTCGAGCACTTTATCTAATCTACTTAACTTACTTTTTTTATTATTTTTATTCAAAACTCTTTCTCTCCTCTTTTACATTTTTTACATACATTTATTTTTACAATACTAGTTTATTAAACTTATTCTTCTTTTAGAACTTTGGTACAAATATAATAATTTTAATAGTTTATTAAAAAAAGTAGACAAGTCAAATTTTTTCTTGCCTACCTATACCTTTTTATATATCCTATTTTTCAAATTCATCTAAATTTTTAAACTCATACCCCATATTTTTTATTTTTTTATACAATAATCTAATACATTTGTATTATCTTTTGAATTTCCATGTAATAAAATAATTGCACCATTATGCACATTATCTAATATTTTTTGTTTTGCTACATCCTCTCTTCCTTGTTTTTGTTCATTCCAATCATCATATGCAAAACTCCACATTACTGTTGTATACCCTAAACTCTTGGTAAATGCTACTGTTTTTTTCACTATACTCTCCTTTGGGTGGTCTTAAATATTTCATTTCATAGTTATATTTTTCATAAATTTTTGTATGTAAATCCATAACTTCTTTTTTTTATTGTATCTGTGTTTAAGTCTGGCATACTTTTGTGATTTACAGTATGATTTCCTATAATATGTCCTTCATCTATCATTTTTTGCACCAATTCTGGTTCAGTATTAACATAGTGTGCTGTTATAAAGAAAGTTGCTTTTACATTGTTTTGTTTTAATACTTCTAAAATTTTTTCCGTATATCCGGGCTTCATAGCCTTCATCAAATGTTAAATAAACATATTTTTGAATCTTTATTGCCGATAGAATATCCTTCATATTTGTCTAATATTTGTTTATTAATTTTTCCTACATCAGGTTGTTCATGGTTATCATTTCTTTTTTATTCCCCATCCAATTTTTTTATTACTTAAGCTATCTATATTTTCTAATGTTCCATTTGTTTGTATTGTTTGTAGCTCTCTTGTATTATTAAGTTTTTGCCACACAAAATGTAAATACAAATATGCAAATTATACTAAAACAATACACTATACTTTTTTGTATTTTTTCCATATTTACTGTCTCCTTCTTATAATTTTATAATAAATATATATTTAAATTTTTTTTAATTTATGTGTTAAACAACTATCCTTCATAATATTTTATTAATAAATTCACACTAACTATATATTTTTTCTATTATAACTACACTCAACAATTTTACTGTAATACATTTACAATATTATGTAAATATGTTATAATATACTCATATTATTTTTTAAGGAGATTATTATGGATATAAAAGAATTTTTAAAAAACAAATTTAGATCATCTCATATGACAAAATCCGATACTGGAGATTTAGTTACATTTGAAGAAAAGCAAAGACAAGATATAGAAAAAAACCAAGCTCAAAAGCTTGAAGAAGAAAATAAAAAAAATAAAGTAAATCAAGATATTCATGAAGCACTTGCTTTTTAAATTCTCCAAGACCACATACTAGAAGAGTTCAAACAAAAACAATTAATACTAATTCAGTTAGCAATATAGATACTACAACATCTAATCATTCAAGTTTAGCTTCTAATATTGATATTCCTTTAACCCCAGAAGCTTCAAAAACTCTTGAAGATGATGAAATGAGAAAATATGTTTTAGAATCAGCAAAATTATTAAAAAGCTCTCCAGTAAAGCATCAAAACAAAAAACCTAACGTTGAAGTTTTAAATAAAAAAATAAAAAAATTTTGATATGGATAGATAAAAGTAAAAAAAAAAAAAACATTAATTTTAAATGAACAAAGAAAGTTCTTTTATAAAAAATGTTTCTTTTTTATAATTTAATTCATCTCAACAGCACCAATTATACTATTTATATCTTCTATTTTATATTTATTCATATAATTTTCTATTCCTTCTACAACTTTTATACTTGTATCTGGTGTATAGAAATTTCCTGTACCTACCGAAACAGTTTTTGCTCCTGCTAGCATAAATTCTATAGCATCTTCACCTGTCATAATTCCGCCAAGTCCCATTACAGGTATTTTTACTGCATTAGCAACTTGATATACCATTCTTACTGCTATTGGTTTTATAGCAGGTCCTGATAATCCACCAGTGTTATTTCCTAATACTGGTTTTCTTTTTATTTATATCTATAACCATTGCTGTAAATGTATTAATTAATGATACTCCATCTGCACCTGCATCTTCTGCCCCTTTAGCAGTAAGTGTAATATCTGTTACATTTGGACTTAATTTTACTATAAGAGGTTTATCTAAAACTTTACGAACAGCAGATGTTACTTCTTTTTACACCTTCATATGTAGTACCGAAAGCTAAGCATCCTTGTTTTACATTTGGACAAGATAAATTTAATTCCACACCATCTATATCTGCTTTTATTTAATATTTTACAAAGTTCTACATATTCATCTAAAGAACTTCCTATAGCATTTACAATTATTGCTGTATCATATTTTCTAAGATTTGGAAATAAATGCTCCATTGCATATTCTATTCCTGGATTTTGTAAACCAATAGCATTTATCATTCCACTAGCTGTTTCACAAACTCTTGGTGGCTTATTTCCAGGTCTTGGTTTTAATGATGTTCCTTTTGTAATTATTCCGCCTAATTTACTTAAATCAAAAAATTCTGAAAATTCATCTCCATATCCAAAAGTTCCAGATGCAACTGTAACTGGATTTTTCATTTTATACCTGCAAACTCTACACTTGTATTCATTTTTTTCCTCCTTTATTAAATTTCTACACTTTTGCTATCAAATACTGGACCATCTTTACAAACCCTTGCATAATTAACATCTTCTGTAGTTAGTTTTACAGAACATCCCATACAAGCGCCTACTCCACAAGCCATTCTTTGTTCTAAGGATATTTGACAAAAAAAATATTTTTACTTTCTGCAAGTTTTTTACTGCTTTTAACATTGGAAGTGGACCACACGCATAAATTGCATCTATATTCTTTTCATTTAAATCTTTTTTCTAAATAGTTGATTGCAAATCCACTATTTCCATATGTTCCGTCATCTGTAGTTATAATTAAATTGTTAGCTACATTTTTTAAATTCGTCTTCTAAAACTACAAAAATCTTTACTTCTAAATCCTAAATAGATATTTGTGTTTGCTTCTTTTTGCGCTTCTTTTCCAAACTCGTATAAAGGAAAAATACCTATACCGCCTCCTATTATTGCTACATTTTTATGTCCATTTAATTTAAAAATACCATTTCCAAGTGGACCAATAACATCGATAAAATCACCTTCTTCAAGCTTAGATAAAAAATTGGTTCCTCTACCTTTTACCTGAAAAATAATTTCAAATAAATTATCTTGTTTGTTAACATTATAAATACTTATTGGTCTTCTTAAAAATGGTTCATAACTTTCAGAAATTTTTATTTCCACAAATTGTCCTGGCTTTGCATTATTTGATATTTCTTTTGATTCACAAGTAAATTTAAAAATATCTTCTTTTAATTGTTCTTTTTTACTAATTTAACATTTGCATTCGTAGGCATAATTTTTCCTCCTTAATTTATTTTTTATAATCCTATCATATTTTATTATTTTGTTACAATACTTTATCTGATTTTATTAAAATTTGTTTTAGATATTTCTTTGATTTAAAGCACTTTCACTTTTCGACAAAATCTATAATATAACTATAATACTCTTGACATTTTGCCATTTTTAGATTATATTGAATGTTACTAACTGGAAATATAAGGTAATTATCCTGTTTTTGTCGATTTTTTAAGTATTTTCAGTTGTTATTTTATTATAATACAGGTGGTATTTTATGTTAAATTTTGTTTTATGTGATGATAATGAGATTATTGTTGCAAAATTAAGTAAGATGCTAGAATCAATTTTTATAAAAAATAATTTGTCTGCTGAAGTTGGTTTTACTTCTACAAAATATGATGAGATAATTGAATATGTTTCTAATAACAAAGTAGATGTTTTGTTATTGGATATAGAATTAAAAGCCAAAATGTCTGGACTAGAAGTTGCAAATTTAATTAGAAAAAAAGAAAATAAAACAATTTATATAATATTTACAACTGGTCATTTAGAATATGGCTTAGTTGCCTATAAATGTAAAACATTTGATTTTTTATCAAAACCTATAACATTAGAAAGATTAGAAGATACTGTCTTACGATTATTTGAAGATATGTCTTTAAAACCAAAAAAAATTTATAAAAATTAATAATAAAAATACAATTATAAATATAGATTCTATTCGCTATATAAAAAAAGATGGTATGAAATTAATCTTTTATACTGATTCACGCGAATATGAATCTTATAGTTCTTTTAATAAGATTTCTAATTTATTACCTGAAAATTTTGTTAGATGCCACAAATCATATATTGCCAACATACATAAGATAAGTGATTTACAAATAAGTAGTAATACTATTCTTTTTGGAAACTCTACTAATTGTAAGTGTTTTATTGGTCCTAAATATAAAAAATAATTTTATGGAGGTTTTACGTCATGATGGAAACATTAAATACTGTGTGGACTGCACTAACTACTACAAATGATGAATTGATTAATATTATATCTATTCCTATGTACTTTATTGATGCTTATGTAGTAATGATATTATTTACAACGATTTTAAATATTGAATCAACAAAAAGCAAAAAATTCAATATGTTTTATCTTTATCTATTTTAGCTTTTATTATAAGAGTTATTTTTAAAAATCCATTAGCTACATATTTAAATATGATTTTAACATTAGTTTTAATAGTTAAGATTTTTAAAACAACTTTTTTAAAAGGACTTCTTGCATTAATTTTACAATTTTCTATTAGTGTTTCACTTGAATATATATATAGTAAAATTTATTTTATACTTTTTAAAACGACATGGGATACATTAGTACATATTCCAATTTTTAGAGTTAGTGTAACATTACTTATATATTTAACTATTTATTTAATTTCTAAATTATGCCAACATTTCAATTTTAATATCAAACTATTAGAAACAATGAATAAAAAGAAGTAAAATTATTATATCTGTTAATTGTATATTAGCAGTTATTGTTATAGTTTCACAGTTTTATTTAATAAATTTTTATAGCAACAATCTTCCTTGGTTTATTACTGTATTAAATTTCTTTTTAGTTTAATTGCATATTTTATTATAAGCTTTGTTAGCTTTACCAAAATAAACCAATTAGAAGAAACCGAAATGAATTTAGAAGAGATTAAATTATATAATAAAACATTAACAATTTTACATGATAATATTCGTTCTTTTAAACACGATTTTGCAAATATAATAACTGGTATTGGTGGATATATTCATACAAATGATATGGAAGGTCTAAAAAAAATATTACTCTCAACTTTTATCAGATTGTCAAACAACAAATAATTTAAGTGCTTTAAATCCAGATACTATTAATAATCCTTCAATATATAATTTGTTAGCAACAAAATACCATCTAGCTGATGCATATGGTATAAAAATAAATTTAGAAATATTCTTAGATTTAAATAACTTAAATGCTAAAATTTATGATTTTACTAGAATTCTTGGCATTCTTTTTTAGATAATGCTATTGAAGCTACTAAAATTGTGATGAAAAAGTAATAAATCTTATTATGCGCACAGAACCAAATAGAAATAGACAAGTAGTAATTATAGAAAATACATATTCTAACAAAGATGTTAATATTGATATAATATTTGAAAAGGGATACACTACAAAAAAAAAGGAAATACTGGTCTTGGTTTATGGAAAGTTAGAGAAATATTAAAAAGAAATGAAAATTTAAATTTATACACAACTAAAAATGACAAATATTTTAGCCAACAATTCGAAATGTATTTTAAACCTTCTAAAGAACCTGTTACAAGATAAACAAAAACTCTAATATATTTTAATATTAGAGTTTTTATTTATCTATATATTTTATTTAATTTTAATCTTTTTTTATTAAAGATGCTGGCATTTTTGGTTGATGTAATATCCCCACTATAAAGCATGCAGTATTTGTAGTTTTTGCATATTTTTCAGCCACTTTTTGCTAGAAATTTAAACATAAAAATTCCCCCTCATTTTTATTTATTTAATAATACATTTGCCGGCAATGTAATTATTAACACTAATATTTTATAGCTTATATATCAATTGTCTTTTCTTCTAGTTGTTATAAGCTTCATATCCATATTTATTTCTTGTTATTTTATATGCTATTTTGGTTATTGATATTGTTTGTAAGAAAGTTCCTAATAGAAGAATATTGGATAATACATTATTATTTATTATTGCTGCTACTAATAAAGTAACTGTTAAAGTTATATATGACATAACTTTTTTATATTTTCTTTCTTTTTACTTAATATTGGTAAATTTTCTGTATCTGCTGGTGCATATAGCTTTATCATTATTATAGAAAATCCCCATACTAATAAAATAATAATATATTTTAAATATAATGAATCAAATATATAATATTTACTCATATACACTGTAAAAAAATAAAATAAGCAAGTTCCTGCTATACAACCTAAATGAGTTTTTAAATGAAATCCACCAGAATATTTTTTGTATGGTAGTATTGCAAAAAAGCAAACATAGTTAACCATCCAACTCTTAATATAAATGCTATTGCAAAAAAAGTAATATTATTTTAGGTATTTCTCCTATAATTAGTTGTAGTCCATAATTTATTACTTCTGCCCTTTCATCATCTACATCCGGCATTTCTTTTTCTAATTCTATTGGTTAGATATGTACAAAATTTATCAATCATTTTGTCACCTCACTTATTTCTTAAACTAATAATACTATTTAATTTTAAAATTGTTTCTTTTTGTTTACAAAAACATCAAAAAACGACACAAAAAATTGTATTTGTATTTTTGTATCGTTTTTTATTATTTTCATAAGATTTACATAAAATTAATATTTGTGTTTTGAAATTTCCATAAGCAATTTATAATTTTTAAAATATTTTTATTGTAAATTTATATCTTCTAGTATTTTCCAACTTCCTTCATATTTAGGAAGACATTTAAACTCCATTTCTTCTTTAGTAATCGGATGTTTTATTATATGCCCATAATGCAATCTGTTTTCCATGTCCTCTTCCACCATACTTTTGATCACCATAAATGCTATGATTTCTGCTGGATAGTTGTACTCTTATTTGATGATGTCTTCCTGTATGTAAATTGATTTTTAAAACAGACAAGTTAATCTCTTCATTATATTTAAGCACTTCATAATCCAAACTTGCTAGCTTTGAATTTTTCGTTCCTTCTTTAACAACTTTACTCATATTATTTTTTTTCATTTTTTAATAAGTAATCTTCTAATATTCCTTTATTTTTATCAAATTTTCCATTTACTATTACTAGATATGTTTTTTTTTTTAAATTCTTTTATTCTTACTTGTTCACTCAACCTAGAAGCAGCTTTTTGATGTTTTTGCAAATACCATTATTCCACCAACAGGTCTATCTAATCTATGAACTAATCCTAAGTAAACATTTCCTGGTTTATTATATTTTTCTTTTATATATTCTTTTATAATTGTAAGCATATCTATATCTTCAGTTTTGTCTGCTTGTGACGGAATATTTAACATTTTTTCTACTACAATAATATGATTATCTTCATATATTATTTGTAAATTTTGCACTTTATTTCTCCCATCTTCCATATATTCCACAAGGCAATACTAATTTTGAATCTGTCATAGGAAGACCTATCTCCCCATTGCTAAAAAGTCCCTTTTTATATTTTTTGTTTATATTTATTCTCAATATATTTTCTAGAACAGTACTTGATATGCCTGTTGTGTATGAATTTATTAAGAAAAATAATGGATTATCTGACAATACTTTTTGTACATAAATTAACTAAGTCATATATATTTTCTTCAAATTGCCATACTTCACCATTTGCACCTCTTCCATAAGATGGCGGATCCATTATAATTGCATCATATTTGTTGCCTCTTCTAATTTCTCTATTTACAAATTTTACAACATCATCTACAATATAACGAATTTGTTTATCTTGTAAGCCAGATGAATTTACATTTTCTCTTTGCCCATGCAACCATTCCTTTTGAGCTATCTACATGGCATACACTTCCTCCTGCTGATAAACAAGCAACTGTTGCTCCACCTGTATATGCAAACAAATTTAAAACTTTTTATCTCTCTTTTAGCATTCTTTATTTTATTCATCATCCAATCCCAATTAACTGCTTGTTCTGGAAAAAGCCCTGTATGCTTAAAGCCCATAGGTTTTATGTTAAAACATAAATTTTTATATTTAATTTGCCAACTTTTAGGAATTTGTTTATTATATTCCCATTTTCCTCCACCTGTATTACTTCTAATATATTTTGCATTTACTTTATTCCACTTGTCCTTGAAAGTCTTGTCCTTCCATATTATTTGTGGATCTGGTCTTACCAATATTACATCTTTCCATCTTTCTAGTTTTTCGCCATTTGCCATATCTAGTATTTCATAATCTTTCCAATTACTTGCTATATTCATTTTTTTACCTTTCTTTTTATTAAATTTCATTTAATAAATTTATAAAATTATTAATTAAAATTATATCCCATATTATTAAACATGTACTTACTATAGTAATTATAGAAATTGCTTTTATTTCTTTTTATTAAGTTGTGAATCTTTTCAATTTTTCCACTGTTTTTTAATTCTAAACAATCTTTCTCCTCATTATATTTTACACTAAATATAATATCTTTTGTGTATTCCATAAAAAACTCCCCTTTATTCTTTTTTGCTAATATTAAATATATATTCGTATTGTTTGAGTTTTATGAATAAAATTACAAACTTTATTATAACAAAAAATACCATATTTTTCAAGTTAAACATTGTTTTAAACCAAAATATAAATGAATAAGTTTTGGCATTTTTATTTCTTTAGCCAAAACTTATTCATTTATTTGTTTGTTTCATCGCCATTTACTAATTTATCTTTTATTTTTTTTTTGCTAATTCTAAATTTATTCCTTTTACTTTTGCTATTTCTTCTACATCCGCTTCTTTTATTTTTTCTACACTTCCAAAATTTTTTAATAAACTTGTTTTTTTTCATTGTTCCTATTCCTGTTATTTCATCTAGTTCAGACTTTGTTATAGCTGCATCTCTTAGCTTTTTGTGATATCCTATTGCAGTATCGTGAACTGTATCTTGAAACATTGTTATTGTGTTCATTAATTTTTCAGACAATTTTAACTCTTTTCTGTTTTCGTCCATTAGTGCTCTTGTTTGGTGCTTATCATTTTTTACCATTCCATATACTGGTATTTTTAAACCTAATTTTTTATTACTTCTTTTGCTGCTCTTATTTGTGTTATTCCTCCATCTACAAATATTACATCTGGAATTCTCCCAAAACCACTTTTTGGGTCTTTTATAGAATGAATTAACCTTCTTTCTATTACTTCTTTCATACATGCAGGATCATCTTGTGACATTACAGTTTTTATTTTAAATCTTTTTAGATAGATTCTTTTTTATTATTCCATCTAACATAACACACATACCTGCAACTACATTTGTCCCAGATATATTTGAAATATCAAAACATTCTATTTTTCTTGGAACTTTTTCCATTTTTAAAACTTCTTTTAATTCATTTATTACATTGTACTTATCTTTTTCTTTATTATTTAGTGTAATTAAAGCATTTTTTTCTGCCATCTCTACAAGTCGCAATTTTTCTCCCCTTTTTAGGACTTTTTTATTTCTACTTTTCTATCTATACTACTTGTTAACAAATACTCTATTATTTCTTTATCTTCTATGTTTTCTTTTTATCATAATTTTATTTGGAAGTATTTGTCTATTCATATAAAATTGTTTTATAAAACTTGATAAAATTTCACTATCTGTTTCATCATTTAACCCTTCAAAAAGAAATGTTCTCTTCCTATCATCTTACTTTCTTACGAAAAAAATTTCTATACAAACTTCTAGTTCGTTTCTAGCAATTCCAATTACATCAATATCATTTTCAGATATATTTGAAACTTTTTGTCTTTCTGATATTCTTTCTATTGCAATTTTTTATCTCTTAAATATGCTGCTTTTTCATATTCTTGTTTTTGTGAAGCGTCTTTCATTTGCTCATCTAATTGTTTAAGTATTTTCTCTGTTCTTCCCTCTAATAATTCTATGATTTCATCTATTTGTTTTTTTATATTCTTCTTTAGAAATATAACCCATACATGGTGCTAAACATTTTTTTATATGATAATTTAAACATGGTCTATCTTTATATTTAAAACTTTTACATTGTCTTATTTTAAATTTAGTTTTTATAAAATCTATCATTTCCTTTGCACTACCACTATTTGCATATGGTCCAAAATATTTTGCACCATCATTTAAAATTCTTCTTGTTATATATACATCTGGATAATCAGATTTTACATTTATTTTTATATATGGGTATGTTTTATCATCTTTTAATAACACATTAAATTTTGGCATATTTTTTTCTTTATTAAATTACATTCCAAAATCAAAGCTTCTGCTTCATTATCTGTTACTATATATTCAAAATGATCTACTAAAGCTACCATATTTTCTATTCTTTTTTGTTTTTTGTTTTTCTAAAGTACTGTCTTACTCTATTTTTAAAGATATAGCTTTTCCAACATAAATTATTTTATCGTTTTTATCATGCATAATATATACACCTGGTTTATGTGGTAATTTTTTTAATTCAGTTTCTATATCAAACATAACTATCCTCTCTTCTTTTTTTATTTAATGTTCTTTCTCATACTCATTAAATTTTAAGTTAAATACTCATTATAGAATATTTTTTAATTTATTCTTTCTTTTTTAATCTACCACATAACATTTAATTTATCAACATTTAATACGAATTGTACTATTAATTTAACATTCAATTATACTTTTTAATCTTTTAAAATTACATTTAACCTTTTATCTTACATTAATTTCAATTTCATTTTATTTTTAAACTTTCTTTTATTTAAACTAAAATTTATTTAGTTTTTAATTAATATTACTTTAGTCCTAAAATCGTTTTTTCTATTTTTTCTTTTTTATAAAAAAACTTGAAACATTTTTTCTTTTACGGTAATATAATATCATAATTATAATTTACGCAAAAGAAGACAAAAAGCGAAAGGAGATATTTTTAGTTTTAAGCGCCAGGACAATGTTAATATTGTTGACGAGGTTTAGAGTTTATCGAAATATTCGGCGGATGACTCTATGGCATATAGTTACTGTCATTATATATTAGTTAAAACCTAATAGTAATATTAGAACAAAGCTAATATTAGTAACGTTTATTTTGCGTACCTTATAAAAAAAACAAATTTATGGAGGTATTTTTTATGTGTGGAATTGTTGGATATGTAGGTGAAAAAAAACTTATCCTATTTTGATTAATGGTCTTTTATGTTTAGAATATAGAGGATACGACTCAAGTCGGAATTGCTTCTTTAGAAAAAGATGGCATTAAAGTTATGAAAGATAAAGGAAGAGTTAAAAACCTATACAACTTAGATGGATTAGATAAATTAGAAGGAACTATTCGGTATTGCTCATACTAGATGGGCAACACATGGTAAACCTTCTAAAGAAAATTCACATCCTCATATGGATAATAGCAATAGTTTTTGCTGTTGTACATAATGGTATTATTGAAAATTATAGTGAATTAAGAGATTTTTTAATAAAAAAATGGATACACATTTTTATCTCAAACAGATACAGAAGTTATTCCAAACTTAATACACTATTATTTTTCAAAAGATGAAAAACAAGACGATGAAAAAATTTTTAAGAGCTGTAAAATCAGCTATTGACGATTTAAAAGGAAGTTATGCAATTGAAGTTATATCTCCTCTTTATCCTGATAGAATAATTGTTGTTCGAAAAGATAGTCCTCTTGTTATTGGCAAAGGAGAAAAAAAAAAGAAAATCATATTGCATCAGATATTCCTGCTTTACTTACTTATACAAAAGATTTTTATTTGTTAAATGATAATGAATATGCAGTTATATATACTGATCATATTAGATTTTTATGATAGCAGCTTAGAAGAACATAATAAACCTATTAAAAATATTGAGTGGGATGCTGGAGCTGCTGAAAAAGGTGGATTTGAAGATTATATGCTTAAAGAAATTTTTGAGCAACCAAATTCAATTAGAGAAACTGTTGGTTCTAGATTTAAACTTGGTGAACCTTGCTTTTTTGATGATATAGATATTTCAAAAGATTATCTTTCTACTATAAATAAAATATACATAGTAGCTTGTGGTACTGCTATGCATGCAGGCTTAGTTGGAAAAAATCTAATAGAAAAAACTTTGTCATATTCCTGTAACTGTAGATATAGCTTCAGAGTTTAGATATAGAGATCCAATTATAGATGAAAAAAACTTTTGTGTATTTATGTTAGTCAATCTGGTGAAACAGCAGATACTATTGCTGCTTTAAAACTATCAAAAACTAAAGGTGCCAAAACACTAGCAATTTCTAATGTAATTGGAAGTTCTATTACAAGAGAGGCAGATTATACTATATATACTCATGCTGGTCCAGAAATAGCTGTTGCTTCTACCAAAGCTTATACATCACAAGTTGTACTTCTTGCAATTTTGGCAATATATTTTGCAGAAGTTTTAGGTACTACAGATTCAAAAGTTTTAGAAAAATTAAAAGCAGACATTTTAGATTTACCTTCTAAAATAGACACTATATTAGATAATACAGAAGAGATAAAAGAATTTGCAAAAAAAAGTATATACACAAAAAAGATATGTTTTTCTTAGGCAGAGGAACCGATTATAATACTTCTCTAGAAGGCTCTTTAAAATTGAAAGAGATTTCATATATTCATTCTGAAGCATATGCTGCTGGTGAATTAAAACATGGCCCTATTGCTTTAATAGAAAATGGTATTACTGTAATTAGTATTATTACTGATCCAAATTTAGTAGAAAAATCTATTAGCAATATACAAGAAGTAATCACTCGTGGCGCTAAAACTTTAGTCGTTACAAATCAAACTTTACCAAATAGTAATTTTGATTTTGTAATTAATATTCAGAAACAGATCCTCTTATCTCACCTATTCTTTCTGTTATACCTTTGCAATTAATTTCTTATTATATTTCTAAAAAAATAAAGGATTGGATGTAGATAAACCTAGAAACTTAGCAAAATCTGTTACAGTTGAATAGTTGTTTTATAATATTATAGAAAAAGACTCAAAAAGATTTGGAAATTCAAACTTTTTAAGTCTTTTTTAGTAAAGATCGCTGCTTTATTTGTTGCATTCACTTGCAAAATCGTTCAAGGACTTTTCATCCTTAAACATGTAAGTAGCATGCACCACAACTTTTGCATACGGACAATAAACCTGCTCAGATTGCAACGGAACAGCTTCATACCGTTCTGCAATTGCTGCATATTCTGCAACCTTTTGCACAAGTAATTTCACAGCCAAATCTGTAGCAAAGTTAGATCTGCCAACAATTTGAATAGAGTTCAACGAAATTACTTTTACAATTACTTCCATGCTTTACTCTCTTTCTACTCTTCTTTTGCGGGATTGTTGCTCTATTAAGAGCTTCAAAAACAACAATCAGACTGAACTTTTAACAATCTATTATAATTATACCATCTTTATTGTAAAAAATCCAGCAATTTCGCAACATTAGTGTACATAATTAAAAGTACTTTTTGAGTCTTTATATCATAAGCTTTAAGATTATTAAAAAAAACTGCTCCAGGTACTCCTAAAATCCCAACAAATATTGAAGTCCCAATATTTAACCCTATATGAAATCCTACTGATGCTCCACAAAAATTAATAATATATATTAAAACTCCTCCTAATACAGAATTTACTATTAACTTTAAAATTTTCTTTACTGGTAATATGAAAAATTCTCCCAACTATGAATAATATAATAATGCATGAAAAAAAAGTTATGATCATATTCGTTTCCAATTTTAATCACCCTACCTTTATTTCATAACTATGATTGATTTTGGACAAATATTACACAACTTTAAATTTTCTTAAATACAATTCATTAATCATATCTAATGCAATCCCTTGTTTTTTTGCTTTTTTTAATAAATAATTTAATTTTGCTTGACTTGCTTTTAATATAATATAAATAGTAATCTATTAATTCTCCATCTGCAAATTCAAAATTTTTTCTTGCATTTTCCACTTCACTTTTAGTTTTTATAATACTAGTTATTAATTCTAAATCTTTTTCTTTATCACTTTTTTTCTTTAATTGTACTTTCTTTTATATATTCTTTTTTCCATCTTATCTCTCCTTATTGAATATACTATTGCTAATATTATATTCATTTTTTAGGAAGTTATTCATATTTAGGTAAAAATTGTATATATTAGTATTCCTATACTTTGTATCGCAAATAGATTTAGAACATTTGATGTTAACAAATTGTTTGTAGCTTCTACTACACCTAATTCTCCAATATTTTCATTTTTATAATGCTTTTGTGATTCAAAAAGTAATTAATTCTGGTATGCTTGTTATAAAACCTAATGCGATTCCAAGCACTATCTCTGGCATATTAAATGTATTACATAAATTGGTTAATGTATCACTTAATAAATTTCCCACTATATAAAGCATTATAGCTGTTAATACTAAATATATAATATATATTATTATTGCTGTTTTCTTTGTCTTTACTATCTTTATCTCTTTTTCTATCTCTTTTACTAACTCTTTATCTTCATTTTTTAAATACAATTTATGCACATTCGAATTAATGTAATAAAAAAATATAAATAGTAATACAAACATTGGTACTATACTAATATTAAAATCTAAACTAGTAATTAGCATTATAACCGGTATAATTATTGTGATTAATACTAGCACTAAATCAATTTTTATTGCTTTTTTTTTTTATATTTTTTATATTCTTTTGATTTTTATTTAAGAAAATGGTTCCTATAAAAAAAAATGAGAATGATTGTTAAAACTAAATTAATTTAATGGTTTCAAATTCAAACTTTCTGCAAATTTTTGAACTTAATTATAAAATTTCTTATACCCCTGTTCAATTAATCAAGTTAAACTACTATTAAAATAAAAATAATCTTTTTAATTTTTATCATCTTCAAACACAATCTCTATAATTGCTGGTATTTAAATCATTATATTCTTCACTTCATGATCAAAAAAACAAATATCCATTTTCAACATGAAATCGGTGTATTTCTTCCATCAACATAATAGTCTTCTTTTACCAATATTGGATTATATAGACCTGGCACTGAAATACTTGCTTTTAAAAAATCATTTTGAATTTCACTTGATTCATTATTAACATTTTTATAACATAATGTAATATTAGGCACTTTTATATAATTTATGTAACAAGCTGCTTCACTTTTCTTTTATTTCATCTAACTGCATATCAGTTATATACTCATATATAACTTTTCTTTTATCAGATTTAACAAAAAATTCTTTAGCAGATCTAAATTCTAAACTTTTTCCACACTTTGCACAAATATTCAAATTTGTTATTAATAAATCCATATGCATTTATAGCTCCGATTGATGCTCCACTCACTGCCTTTATATTATCCATTTTTATATATTCCATAATTGCTTTTGCAAAAAACCTATTTCATATGCACCTTTTGCAAAACCTCCAGAAAATACAAGTCCTATACGTAAATCTTTCATAGCAGAATTCATAATAATTTTCTTTCTCCCTTTTTATGATATATGTATTATATCATAATAATATATTTTTACTATTTATTACATTTTTTTATTATATATTTACAAATTCTTATAATTTATAAATTTTCTTTAATATAATTTAAGGAGCAGTAATTCCTGCTCCTTTGGGGCTTTGCCTAATTCCTTATAAAGAATAGCAAATTTCTCATTTTCTTGGCTACTTCTGCATTGCATTCAGGAAATACTTTTCTAATTTTTCCTACGCTTGGATCAGTAATTTTTTTCTTTTTAATGAAAAGTCCCTGTCCCGATACATCGCATTTTGTAATCCTATATTGAGATACATCTAAAACATTGTTTTGTTTATTATATCTCATGAGAATAATATCATCCCCAGTTTCACTCTTACTACATTTGAAACTGGCTCTTTGTATATTTCCTCCACGGATAACAATATAGCCATATCTTTGCTGGTAAACTTGCGGCACTTTTTTAGCAACATCTCACTTCCACTAATTGTAATATCAGCGATTTTAAAAAGATTTGATGTGCTTTTAGTGTCTTCTTGCTCTTCCACAGTTTTCGCTTCCATTTCCTGCTCATTGCAATCTTTTTTTTGCACAAGGTTCAAATTGCTCGCCATTAAGCCGATACGGGATTTTCATTCCTTTAGCCAAACAATCCTGTTCGTAGTCACCTGTGCACAAAAGGACCTCATCTCTTCTGGCCTTGCAAAAAATAAAGCAGATTATGGTCCACCTTTTTGGTGGCTTTTTTAAGAAAACTACTTTGAATTTTTCACTTGCTTTGTCACAAGCTACTAATCTCAAAGTTTCTCGGATGTTTTTTCCAAAGGTACTTTTCTCAGTTTTATGCCGATCAAGTTCCTCTAAAATTTGGTCCGCCAAAATGACTTTTCAATGCCTTTCGAAAACAAATACTGCACAATATCTTTATCTTCCATAGCGGAAGAATCAAGAACAACTGTGACACCATTTGCTCTCTTTTGGTTTGTTTTAAGCTTCTTCCTTAGGCTTTTTACAGCACTTTCAGAATAGACTTTTTTAACCTGTACTGGAATTGTGCTTCTGATAGGCCTAACTCTGACATTATTTCATTTTTAGTTTTGCCTTCATAAGCCATTTTCCGAATTTGCTTTGCTTGAAATAACATGTTTTTCATAAGAAACCTCCTTAAAGAACCTATTATTTCTAAGGGCTAGACAAATCCACTTTTCTTTTTTTGACTTTTTAATTCCTGTCAAATTTGAAAAATGCATAATTATATTTTATCATAAATTTACATAATTTTCAACATCTTATTTTTTAGATAATTATAACATATATTTTTTTACACTATGCTAATTACACATTTTAATATATTTTTTTATTTTCCTCTTTATATTCTTCAAATAATTCTATACATTCGTCTCTGTCTATTTGCTTTAAATTTATTAATTTTTCATTTTTTCCCTCTAAATATTTATAAATTATATCATCTCTAAATCCTATATTTCCTGCATCTTCCTTTGTACACGCATAATATACAGTTTTTTATATTAGCCCATATAATTGCAGATAAACACATTGGACATGGCTCACAAGATGTATATAAAATATAATTTGATAGGTCGTATGTTTGTAATTTTTCACAAGCATTTCTAATCGCTACAATTTCTGCATGTGCTGTTGGATCATTATTTTTTAATACTTTATTATTCCCTGTAGATATTATATTTTCATTTGCATCTACTATATTTATATGCTGCTCCTAACGAAGAGTAAACTTCTTTAGGTTCTGAAAATCCCATATGCCAACGTATACTATATTTTTCTTCTGATGTTAACTTTATATATTCTGTTAGCATCATTACAGATTTTTCTCCATGTCCATAAGGAATTGTATCATCTATTGTATAATATGGTACTTTTTTTTCCCATTCACCTCTAGCATTTTTTGCATTTCTATAATCTACTTTGTAAAATTCACTTTACAAATGTCATGAAGTAAACTAACTATAATTATAGTATCTTCTGGAACATGTAAATCTATTACATTATTTTTTATTTTATAATCTAAAATTTCGTATACTTTCATACTATGTTCTAGTAGGCCTCCTTCATGACTTCCATGAAATCTTGTGCTTGCAGGTGCTGTAAAAAAATCGGTTTTTTCTTCTATAAAATTAATTAAATCTTCGATTCCTTCTCTATTTGTTTTTCTTAATAATTGTATAAATTTTTCTTTCATTTTCTTCTCATATGATAAAAATATCATATACTCCTTTCTTTATTTATTATTTATTTTTTAAAACTCTATTTCTTCATTTCTTCCTTTTTTTTTCTGTTTCTAATATTTTTTATGCTTTGTATTGCTTTTATTTTTGTTTGTATTGATGTCTTTTCATAAATTTTTTTTAAAAATCCCAAGTTGTTTTTTTCGCCCTTTCTTCTCTTTTAAGTATTTCTTCAGATTTTATATCATTTTCCTTTTTTAGTTCCTGTTTTGCTATAAAATGTTTTGAAAATTCCTCGTCTTTTTTACCATCAAATTTCCATCTACTACTTCTAGACTTCCGATATACTGACTATTATCTAAATCATAATCAATTGTAGTTTCAAAAAACTCTGCAAGCTTTTCTTTTGAAATTGAACTAACATCTAACCTATCTGTATATATTTTTTTTTGACTCATCTTTTTCTACATCATATAAGTTAAATTCTGATAAAATTCTTCCATCTACAAATTTATCATTTTCTGTTGATATCTCATACTTTTTATTATCATGTTCCATATAAAATGTTTTTTTCTTGCTTTTTCTAGATTATATTGCCTTAACAGTTTATTTTCTAATTTTCTATTTGCTATGCACTCTTTTAATTTACTTTTTTCTTTCTTTATCAAAGTAAATCATTCCTGCTTTTGTTTTAACTCTGCTGCTGTTGCTAATATAGATGCAGATTTTCCTTTTACCCTTTTTAAAATCTCTACTTTTTAGAATCTTTTTTACCTTTTCATCTAATGGTATTTCTACCACTTTTCCCTTTTCTAATTTTAATCTTACAATTTGTGGATTACTATTTTTTATATCTAGTCTTCCTTCATATGTTACTGCTCCATCTTGAAGTCTTTTAGTATAGTTTTCTATTTCATATTTATCTGGAGTATGTTTTACCGCATAAAAAGTTCCATCACTTTTACTATCAATTATATGTGATAAATTTTTATTAAGCAAAAATTCATCTGGTTTACCTGCAAACATATAAACATAATCTGCAAAACTTGACACATTTTTTGATTTTGAAAAATGATTATTTACTACTCCTTTTGATGGCATTATAAACCAGATTTAACAATATTTTCTGCATTTTCTTTTGTTGTTATATGATATATACCCTCTTCTAATATCTTTCTTTTTGTTGATTCATCTAGATTAGTTTGTATAGATTTTATTTTTTCTAAATTATATAATAATTTTACACCACCAACACCTAATAACGCTACCTCTATCATTAATTTACTCCCTTTTATATTTTTTCTTAAGTAAATTTTAGTATATGTTATCATATATTAATTATTTTATCAATGAAACATCCTTACTAAATTTCTAAACTTTTTATTGCATTATTTTCTATTCTATGATAAAATACTTTACAATATTAAGCGATTGACAAGAGATTAGTATTAAATAAAATTTTATTAAAGAGAATCTATGGTTGGTGAAAATAGTATAAAATTATTTAAGAATCTCCTCTTGAAGCTTTTAGTGAAAACTAAACCAGGTAATGCTAGGTTATAAGCATTTGTCGAGTTATATATTTATATATAAATTAAGGTGGCACCATGCGAAACTTTTCGTCCTTATGTTTTTCATAAGGACGTTTTTGTTTATATATTTTCTTATAAGGAGGTACAAATTTATGAATGAAGAAGTACAAATAGGCAGAGTGTATAGACACTTTAAAGGAAACTATTATTTTGTAGAAGATGTTGCTTATGATAGTGAAACTCGGCGAAAGAATGGTTGTTTATAAAACTCTTTATGAACGAGAAGATAAAAAAGAAATTGTGGATTAGACCTGAAAAATGTTTTTATCCACTATTTCCAAAAGACCTGACAATATTACTGGCCAAACACACAGATTTGAACTTGTAAAAGATTTAGAAAAAAATTATTTAAAATAATAGTAATTTTTTTGCTATATAAATTTTATATTTAGGAGGAAATTGTATGATTGATATTAAATTTTTAAGAGAAAACCCTGATATTGTAAAAAGAAAATATCAAGAAAAAATTTCAAGATCATAAACTTGTTTTAGTTGATGAAGTTATTGAGCTTGATACAAAAAAAATAGAGAAGTAAAATTACATGGTGATGAATTAAGAAGTAAGAGAAATTCATTAAGTAGTGAAATTGGTAATTTGATGAAAGCAGGAAAAAAAGAAGAAGCAGAAAATATTAAATCTCAAGTTCAAAAAATAAATGAAGAACTTGTAGAAAATGAAAAACTTGAAGAAAAAATATGCAGAAGAAATAAAATCTCGAATGATGAAAATTCCTAATATTATGCATGAATCTGTTCCTATAGGTGAAAATGATACTAAAAATGTAGAAGTTCAAAAATATGGAGAACCAGTAGTTCCAGATTATGAAATTCCATACCATGCAGAAATAATGGAAAGTTTTTGTGGTCTTGATTTAGATGCTGCACGTCGTGTTGCTGGAAATGGTTTTTATTATTTAATGGGAGATATTGCAAGACTTCATTCTGCTGTATTAAGTTATGCAAGAGACTTTATGATAAACAAAGGTTTCACATATTGTATACCACCTTATATGATTCGTTCTGATGTCGTTACTGGTGTTATGAGTTTCGAAGAAATGGATGCAATGATGTACAAAATAGAAGGCGAAGATTTATATTTAATAGGGACAAGCGAGCATTCTATGATTGGTAAATTTAAAGATCAAATATTAAAAAAAATCTGATTTACCATATACTATGACATCATATTCTCCTTGTTTTAGAAAAAGAAAAAGGAGCTCATGGAATAGAAGAACGTGGTGTTTATCGTATACATCAATTTGAAAAACAAGAAATGATTGTTGTTTGTGAACCAGAAGAAAGCTACAAATGGTATGACAAAATGTGGTCATATACAGTAGAATTATTCAGAAGTTTAGATATTCCAGTTCGTACATTAGAATTTTGCAGTGGGTATTTAGCTTATTTAAAAGCAAAAAGCGTTGATGTTGAAGCTTGGAGCCCAAGACAAAAAAAATATTTTGAAGTTGGAAGTTGTTCTAATTTAACAGATGCACAAAGTAGACGTCTTGGAATTCGTATTAAAGGTGAAAAAGGAAATTATTATGCTCATACTTTAAATAATACTGTTGTTGCTCCACCTCGTATGTTAATTGCTTTACTTGAAAACAATTATAATGCTGATGGAAGTGTAAATATTCCAAAAGCTTTAAGACCTTATATGGGCGGATTAGAAAAAAATTGAGCCTAAGAAAAAATAGTTTATAGGAGAAAAAATTATGCAAGTAAAAAATCCAAAATTTGAAATATCAGCTGTAAGTCCAAAGCAGTATCCAAGTAATGGATTACCAGAAATAGTATTAGTAGGAAAATCTAATGTAGGAAAATCTTCTTTTATTAATACTATGATTAACAGAAAAAAAAACTAGCAAGAACTAGTAGTGAACCTGGAAAAACCAGACAAATTAATTTTTATAATATAGATGAACAGTTTTACTTTGTAGATTTACCAGGGTATGGATATAGTAAAATGTCTAAACAAGAACAAGTTAAAGTAAACGGATTTATTGATGAATATTTACATGTAAGAAAAAAATATATCTTTAATTGTACTTTTAATAGATATCAGACATAAACCTGGTGCCAATGATAGATTAATGTATGATTATATAATTCGTTCTGAACTTCCTTTTATAGTAATTGCAAATAAAGCAGATAAAATTGCTATTACTAAAGTTGACGATGCTGTAAATGAAATTCAAAAGGATTTAAATCCTATTGGAGATTTTACATTTTTACCTTTTTTCTAGTGAAAGAAAGATATATGCGCAAAAAGTTTGGGATGTTTTATCAGATTATATTTCTTAACAGAAAAATATATTATTTAAGTTATCTTTTAACTTTTTTGACTATTTATATAGAAATACAAACTTTAACATTCTATTATAAACAAAAAAATAAAAACGTATTATAATACGTTTTTTATTTCAGACTGTTGACAAAGTATATTAAAAATATTTTGTTCAACAGTCTTTTTTTTTTATATTTTTATGATTTTTTATTGGTTATTGAATTGTAAATTTTTTTTATTAATTATTATTTTCAATTTTTTAGTTATAGCCTTTAAAGCTTTTTTGTCTTTCTAATACTACTACATGTCCACAACCTAAGCATTTCAATTTAAAATCAACTCCTACTCTAGTTATTTCCCATAGTTTGCTTCCACAAGGATGCTGTTTTTTGTTCTAACTATATCACCAATATTATAATCCATTTTTCACTCCCTACGATAGTAATATTTTATGCATTTTACACTTTTTATAGATTTTATATAAAACTATGTATATTAATATATATTACATTTTTATACTTTACTGCTATATCGTGTGTAATTTCGTTTTACCTTTATTTAGCAAATTTACTAAATCTTTTTTATAACTGTATCTTTTCCTAAAACTTGCATTATTTCGTATAAATCTGGTGTGTTTTGTCTTCCTGTTAAACATACTCTAAGAACAGTGCTAATATCTCCTACATGTCCTGGCCATTTTCTGGTTCTTTTTTGTATTCTTTTACTTCTCTTGCATATCCGAACTTCTTCTGCTAAATCTTTAATTTTATCAAACCATGTTTGTTTATCATCAGATTCATTATAGTATTTTTTCTATATATAATTTTACTATTTTAGAAATTTCATTTAAATCTTCGATTTTTCCAAATAAAAATTCTGAATTATTTTCAAATTTATTGTTATACATATAAACAATATTATCTTTTACTTCAGACCATTTTGAAATATCTTTTCTTGGCTTTTTATTTCCTCTTTCTATTCCAAAAACTTTTAATGAATATTCTTTATTATTTAACATCTCAGCAAGCTCTTCATCATATATATCTGCCCATGCTTTTACATTTTCATAAATATATTCTGCTGAATATCTAGATATAACATTTTTAGATACATCTAATAATTTCACCATATCAAATAAAGCTCCACTAACGCCCATTTTATTAAGCTTAAAATCAAATTCATCTACACTTTTATCTGGATTTTGTTTTCTCCATATTTCAAAGTTAGAATTAGCTATATTAATTAAATATTCAATTACAGCTTCTTTTGGAATTCCTTGTTCTTTATAATAACTAACAGCAGCTTCTGGGTCTTTTCTTTTACTTAATTTTCTCTTAGATTCTCCATCCATCTTCATGATTGTAGGAATATGTGCATATTTTGGTGCTTTAAAACCTAAAATATAGAATAATTGTAAGTGAAGTGGAACAGAAGAAAGCCATTCTTTCTCCTCTTATTACTAATGTTGTTCCCATTAGATGATCATCTACAGCATGTGCAAAATGATATGTTGGTAATCCATCTGATTTTATTATAACTATATCTTGATCATTTTCTGGAAAGTCTATATTTCCTTTTATTACATCATGGTGTTTTATTTTTTCTTTTCTTCATTTCCTGGAGATTTTAAACGAATAATGTAATCTTCTCCATTTTTTTATTTTACTTATAGCTTCTTCTACAGATAAATTTCTAGATTTAGCCCATACACCATAATATCCTGTTCTTACTTTTGCTGCTTCTTGTTTTTTTCTCATTTCTTCTAATTCTTCACTAGTTTCAAAAAGCAGGATATGCCTTACCTTGACTAAGTAAAAATTTAGCATATGATTCATATATTTCTTTTTCTTAATGATTGTTTGTATGGACCATAATTTCCTTTTTTTCTTCTGTCTGACTAATCATACCTTCATCAATATCTATATCAAAAGTTTTTAAAGAAGAAACAATATCTGCTATTCCATTTTCAATTTCTCTTTTTTTGATCTGTATCTTCTATTCTTAATAAAAATACTCCATTTGTTTTTTAGCCATAGCTTTTGCTATTAATGCTTGAAATACTCCTCCAATATGTGAAAAACCTGTTGGGCTTGGAGCATATCTTGTAACTATAGCTCCCTCTTCTAATTTTCTTCTTGGATATTTTTCTTCATAATATGAAATATCTTTTGCATTTGGATATATTAAATCTGCTAAATCTTTATAATCCATATATTATCTCTCCTATCTTTAATAAATTATTGATTATTAATTTTGATATATTCATTCATATTTTTCTTAATCTATTTTTATCTTAAGAAATTTTAGTTTTATCTATAAAATTAAGTTTTACCTTGTAGTTTAATTTTATATTTTCAATTTTTATTACACTTCCATTATAATTGGTAAAATCATGGGTTTCTTTTTGTTTTTTGGAAAATGTAGTCCCTTAAATTATCTTTTAATGTTGATTTTATTGTTGACCAATCTGTAATTTTTTATCTTCACATCTTTTTACTTCTTCCCTTATCACTCTTTTTACATCTTCCATTAAATTTTCAGATTCTCTTACATAAACAAATCCCCTAGATACTACATCTGGTCCTGATACTATTTCTCCTGAACTTGAATCCATTGTCATTACAATAATTATCAAACCATCTTGTGATAAATGCTGTCTATCTCTAAGAACTATGTTTCCAACATCACCAACACCTAAACCATCTACTAATATTTTTTCCACATGGAACTGATGTTGTTAATTTTGCTTCATTTTCATTTAACTCAAGAACTCTACCATTTTTCATCATAAAATATATTTTCTGATGGAATTCCCATCTTCTTAGCTGTTTCTGAATGTGCTATTAGTTGTCTATATTCACCATGTACAGGTATAAAATATTTTGGTCTTACAAGTGAAAAGATTAGTTTTTGTTCCTCTTGACAAGCATGTCCTGAAACGTGGATTGCTTCTAATGAGCTATATACAACTTCTGCACCTATTTTCATTAAATCGTCAATTACTTTTTGAAACAAATTTTTCATTTCCAGGTACCGGTGTTGCTGAAATTATTATTTTGTCATTTGGTGTAATTACAACTTTTCTATGTTCTCCTGATGCCATTCTTGTTAAAGCAGACATTGCTTCACCTTGACTACCTGTAGTTAATATAACTAATTGATCATCTGTATAATTTTTTATCATATCAATATCGATAAATACATTTTCTGGGACTTTAATATATCCTAAACTTCTTGCTGTTTCTATCATATTTATCATACTTCTACCACATACTGCTACTTTTCTTTTTATATTTAACAGCTGAATTTACTATTTGTTGAACTCTATGAACATTTGAAGCAAATGTTGCTACAACAATTCTCTTTTGACAATTTAAAAATAGCTTATCAAATACTTCTCCAACAGAACTTTCAGACATTGTATATCCTTTTCTCTCTGAATTAGTACTATCAGACATAAGTGCTAAAAACACCTTTATTTCCAATTTCTGCAATTCTTCCTAAATCCATTAATTGGTCATCTATTGGTGTATAATCTATTTTAAAGTCTCCAGTATGAATTACAGTTCCTACTGGTGTATATATTGCAAGCATTACTGAATCTGGAATACTATGTGAACTTCTAATAAATTCTACTTTTATTTTTCCAAAATCTATTGTTTCACCTTGCTCTACAACTTTTAATTTTGTTTTTCTTAATAATTTATGTTCTTCTAATTTATTTTTTATTAATCCTACTGTTAATTTAGTTGCATATATTGGCATATCAACTTGTTTTAATACATATGGTATAGATCCTATATGATCTTCATGACCATGTGTAATTACTAGCCCTTTAATTTTTTCTTTATTTTCTCTAAATATGTTACATCTGGTATTACTAAATCTACACCAAGCATATTGTCTTCTGGAAATTCAAGTCCACAGTCTACTAATACTATCTCATTATCATATTCAAAAACTGTGATATTTTTACCAATTTCTTCTAGCCCTCCTAACGGGATTATTTTTAAATTTGGTTTTTTGAATTCAAAATCATTTGATGATTTAATTTCGTTTTTCACTTTTTAGTTCTTGGTTTTCTTGCTACTTTTTCTCCTTCTTTTTCCTTCTTTTTTTTATTTTATTAATTCTAGTATTTTTTATAATTTCTTTCTTTTCTTGGTAATCCTTTCTTTTCTTGTTTTTTCCTTCTTTCTCATTAATATTTTCTTTTAAATTTTCTGTCATATTTGTTTATTTCTCCTTCTCTTTTAAATTTGTTCAAATTTATATATTTCTAAAACAAATTTATATCATAAACTCTTCTTTGGCTATTTTTTATAAAATTATTGCATCACAAACTAAAATTAGAATATGGCCTTGCACATAAAAATCCTGCTTGCTACACTACCATATGCTAACTAGATTAGCTTATTTTCACTAATATTTTCAAATTATATAAATATCCCCTGAACTCTCTTTTTACAATATTATTCTATTTAATATTACACACCTTTTAATAAATAGAAATATATAAATTCAAATCTCTTCTTTACCATTATTGGTAATCAATGGTTCTATTATACAATTATTTTTTATTTATGTCAATGCTCGCCCCAATTATTCCAGCATCATTTCCAAGTTTTGCTAATTTTATTACTGGTATATCTTCTTTATTAAACAAATATTTAGCTTTTTAAATTCTAGTTCTAAGTCATTCCATAATATATCTTTAAAATGAACAAATCCTCCACCTAAAGTTATACATTGTGGTTCTAATAAATTAATAATATTTGATAATCCTATATTCAGGTTTTCTATATATTCTTTTATTATTTCTTTTATTTTTTCATTTTCAGAATTTTTTTTAAAAATATTAATAAATCTCTGGATTCCATATGTTCTTTATTAATTTCTCTATTTATTTTTTCTTTTTTAATCTCTTCATAGAACAATATGTTTCAAAACATCCTCTATTTCCACATTTGCACAATTTACCATCTTTTTCTATAATCATATGCCCAATTTCAAATCCTGAGTGTTTTTAGGTTTTAATAATTTACTATCAAGAAATGCTGCACCTCCTATTCCTGTTCCTAAACATAAAAATACACAATCATCAAACTCTTTCATACTACCATACTTTTTTTTCTGCTATAGCTGCACATTTTCCATCATTTTTTATAATTATATTGTTATAATTTAATTCTTTTTGTAATTTTGAACAATCGGAAAATCTTTAATTCCTAAATTAACAATTCTTTTTTATAATACCATTTTCAGGTTCTCCTGGTGTTCCTATTCCTATCACATTTATATCTTTTAATGTATTTTTATTAAATTCTAACAATTCTTTTATGTCTGAAACTATAGTCTTTATTATAAAATTCTCTATATTTATAGCATCTTTCATATGTATATCAGTATCTTTTTTAGCAACTATTTTTCCATTTAAATCAACTAGTCCTACACCTATATGACTTCCACCTAAATCTATTCCTATATTCATTTTTTTTCCTCCATTTATATTTTTCTTTTGAAATTTTTTTATTTAATATTTTAAACTAAAAACAAACTGTTTTTCTTAATAATTTTGCTTTATAAAAATTTTTTCTTATTTATATAACTTATAATTATTCTTTACAAAAAAGATTACCTAATTATATATAAAATCCATAGGTAATCTTTTTTATTATTTTAGCTTATAAATTAGCATTATTTGAATACAAAATATTGTTATTATTTTGATTTTTTATTTATAAATGCTGCTTTAGGATCTAAAACTAGTGCAACAACAATTGCGCCTAATACAAGTAATATAACTAATGCAATATATAATTTTATTAAGTTTTCCTTTTTAAACATAACCTTTCCTCCTTATTTTGTGAAAGTTAAAGCTATAATAACCAATCCCGCTATTACTCTATATATTGCAAATCCTTTAAAACTTCCTTTTTGTAAATATTTTAGTAAAAATTTTATAACTAAAATTCCTACAATGAAACTAGAAATTACTCCAACAAAAAATGGTACATTAAATACAAAATCTTTTATTTTAAATATTGTTGCAGCTAAAACAATTGGTGCTGATAGCATAAATGAGTATTTTGCTGCTGATTCTCTATCTACTTTCAATAATCTTGCTGTTGTCATAGTTACTCCAGATCTAGATACTCCTGGAACAAAAGCTAAACTCTGTGCTAAGCCTATTAAAAATGTTTGTTTTAATGTCATATGTTCATAATCTGTTGTTGATTTTGCATTTTTATCTACAAAGTATAATATAATACCCATTACAATTAGTGCTATTGCTATTATTAAAGGAGTAGTTAATTTATCTCCTACAAAGTGATCTAATAAAAATCCTATTAATCCACCTGGTATAGTTGCTAAAACTATATACCAAAACATTCTTCCTTCTGTAGAATTTTCTTTTTTTACTAACTTTTTATATCCACCTTTTATTAACTCAATCCAATCTTTAAAGAAGAATATTCCTATTGCTAACAATGTTCCAAAATGTAGTGCTACATCAAAAGAATCTGGTATATTCCAGTTAAAAATCCATGGTATTATTGCCAAGTGGGCTGAACTTGATATTGGTAATAATTCTGTAAGCCCTTGTACTATTCCTAATATTAATGCTTGTATTACATTCATTTTATAAAAACCTCTTTTCTTAATATTTATTTCTAGCAAAAGATATTTCTTTCTGTTATTTCATTATATATTGTTTGTTTAATAGCTTTTGCTGCACTATATGGCGCCACTTTTCCTGGAAGTGCCAAAGCCCATATTACTTTTTACTCCAATATTAGATACTTTTTCGTAGTCTACCCCTCCTGGTTTAGATGCTAAATCTATTACCAGACTATTTTTATCTAACAATTTTAATTTTTCTTCATTTAATATAATACTTGGTATCGTATTTATTATAATGTCTTTATTTTTAAATTTTCATTCAAATTTGAAAGCTTTACTACATTATACCCATATGTTTTTATCCATGCTAAATCTTCGTTTTTTCTAGCTTCACAATATACATTTGCTCCAATTGCATTTAACATTTTTGCAAGAACCTTTCCTATTCTTCCAAATCCTAATATTAAAATATTACTATCATGTAAAGTATGATTTGTTTCTTCCATTGCTATTTGAATTGCACCTTCTGCTGTAGAAATACTATTTAAAACAGCAAGTTCTTCACATTTCATTATATCTATAATATTTGATTTATCTGTCATACCAAAATCTTTTGGTATACTCCCTGCAAAAAAAGTTTTGTTAGTTAATAATTTTTCAATATCTTTTATTTTTATACTTTTTTTTTACTATATGGTGCTTTAATATTTTCTTTATCTTCACAAATAGGAACAGAACTAATTATCACATTACTCTTATTTGTACATTCTTTTTCATCTGTACACATAAAAACATTCTCTACATTTTTTAATATTTCTTGCTTTTCTAGTCCATATGTATATACATTGTATCCATCTTCCGAAAGCATTCTCGCTAAATAAACAATTCTTAAATCTCCACCTATAATAGACACATTTTTTCTCAATTTTAAAACATTCCTTTCATATTAAACTTAATATGAATATATTCTTTTCATTTTTAAAATATCACTTTATTTTTCGTCTCTTTCTCTTACATTGTTTTTGTCTTTACTATTATTTTTTATATTTCTTATCATTTTTATATCATTATTATTTAATTTATTTACTAAATAATATGTATCTTTTAAATGTTTTTTAGTTTGCTTTTCCTTTTTAGTTAACTTACTAATTGGTATTTTTAAGGTATTGTTCAAATTTGGAGCTTTTATACTTTTTATTATTGGTAAAAAAAAATTGATTGAGTTTCAATTTCTTTATAAATACTACTATCTAATTCTATTGCTACATTTAAATAATTAATTGCTTTTTGTTTCTCACCCTTTAGCATATTTATTTGTGCTAAATAATAATAAGAACCTGCTTCTATATCTTCTTTTTCTAAACATTCCATAAAAAACTTTTCTGCTTCTCCGTAAATCTCCATATAGCATTGCAATTTGTCCTAAGTTAAACTTAGCATTATATAACATACTATTTATTTGTGCTGCAGTTTCATAATATTCTTTTGCTTTTTTGAAATCGTTTAATCTTGTATATACCATCCCTAAATTATAATAAATGTCGTAATTTTCTGGATTATATTTTAAAGCTTCTGTATAAACTGTTGTTGCTTCTTTAAATCTTTCTTCATTATATAGAATGTCTCCTAATAACATTGTTGCTTCTAAATAATCTGGTTTCTTTTCTTAATAAGTCATTAAGCATATTAATTGCTGCTTCATTATTATTTAATTCTTGTAGTATAACTGATATTTTATAATATGAATTATAGTCTTTTGTATCTATTTCTATTGCTCTTACATATTCATCCATTGCATTAGTATGTTTTCCTTCTTTTTTTCATAAATTTGTGCTAAAATTTTATGAGCAAAGTAACTTTCTGGATATTTATTTATTGCTTAACATGTATCTTTTAGCTTCGTCTGGATTATTTTTTGCTATATAAAACTTTGCTATTGCTACATTTAGCAGTTCTGGAAATATTATATTTTTCTTTTCCAAAAAACAATTATTCCAGGTATAACTATACAAAGAATATATAATATTATTTTTACTATTATAGGAAGTTTAACAGTTGTAACTAATTCTATAAAATTTATTGCTATTCCTATAAATTGTAATATTAATATATCTAAATATGTAGTATCATTTCTTTTTATCATTTTAAAAAATATAATGATAAACAAAGCAAAAAGCTAATAAATTGAATATTATTTTTTCAATTATCATATACATCCTCTTTATTTATTAAATTTTTCTTTATAATTTTTTATTGATTCTTCTATTATTTTTTTCTGCTTCTTCTCTTCCATACATTTTATCTACAGTTGTCTTTTTACCTTCTAATTGTTTATATACCTCGAAAAAGTGCATTAGTTCATCTGATATTTGTTTTGGCAATTCTGAAATGTCTTTATAACAATTTAAATATGGATCATGTTTTGCTATTGCAATAATTTTTTCATCTTGTTCATTACTATCTATCATTTTTAATACACCTATTGGATAACAATCTATTAGTGTAAGTGGATAAACAGACTCTTGGCATATTACTAAAACATCTAAAGGATCTTTATCACCTGCATATGTTCTAGGAATAAATCCATAATTTGCTGGATAATGTGTTGCTGTATATAAAACTCTGTCTAATCTAAGCATTCCTGTTTCTTTGTCTAGTTCATATTTATCTCCGCAACCTTTTGGTATTTCTATTACTGCGACAAAATCGTCTTTTTTAACTCTTGATTCTGAAATATCATGCCAAATATTCATATTTTTCATTTCCTTTCTTTTTTTTCGTTTGTACAGCTTATATTGTAAGCTAAAAACACTAAAATGTCTAGTAATCTGGCAAAAAAGTAAAATTGTATATAATATTTAAAAACTTTTTTCAAATTTTTAAAAAAGGCATATATTAAAGATCTATAAAAATATAAAAGGTAATTACTTTTTATAATTACCTTTCATATTTTTTATTTTATTCTTCTATATTTTTCATATCTACTATTTACTAAATCTTTTTTTTATCAATTTTTTCTAATTCTTTTAAACTATTTAATATATATTTTTTAATTTCTGAAGCTACTTTTTTCTATATTTTCCCCAGCTCCGCCTTCTGGCTCTTGTATTATTTCATCAATAACATTTAACTCCATTAAATCATTTGCTGTTATTTTCATATGTTCTGCTGCCTCTTTATGCTTACTTGCATCTTTATATAAAATGCTTGCGAATCCTTCTGGTGATAACACAGAATATACTGCATTTTCTAGCATAACAATTTTATCTGCTACGCATATTCCTAATGCTCCACCACTTGACCCTTCTCCTATAACTATTGATATAATAGGTGTTTTTAATCTAGACATTTCTAATAAATTTCTTGCGATAGCTTCTCCTTGTCCTCTTTCTTCCGCTCCAAGTCCTGGATACGCTCCTGGTGTATCAACAAATGTTATAATTGGTCTATTAAATTTTTCTGCTTGTTTCATCATTCTTAATGCTTTTCTATACCCTTCTGGATTTGTCATTCCAAAATTTCTTTCCATATTTTCTTTAGTTGTTTTACCTTTTGCTGACCAATAATTGTAATTATATAATTATCTATTCTTCCTATTCCTGTTACAATTGATTTATCATCTGAGAATAGTCTATCTCCGTGAAACTCTATAAATTCATCACAAATTAAATTTATATAGTCTAACGACTTTGGTCTGTCTGCCTTTCTTGCAAGTAAAACTCTATCCCAAGCAGTAAGCTTTTTGAGTTCATCTTTTTTTCCTCCCTTTTGCTAATTACAAATTATATGTTAAAATTATAATAAATATTTTAATATTTATGTATTAGCACTAAATGCAATTATATAAAACTAATACTTATGACTTATGTAATTTTAAAATTTTATATAATGTTTCTTTCATATTTTTCTTTCCACGATCTTATCTATAAAGCCATGCTCTAGCAAAAATTCTGATCTTTGAAAACCTTCTGGTAATTTTTGTTTTATTGTTTGTTCTATCACTCTTGGTCCGGCAAATCCAATTAATGCATTTGGCTCTGCTAAAATAATGTCCCCTAGCGATGCAAAACTTGCTGTAACTCCACCTGTTGTTGGATCTGTTAAAACAGATATGTATAAAAGTCCTGCTTCATCAAGTTTTGCAAGCGCTGCAGAAGTCTTTGCCATTTGCATTAAAGAAATTATTCCCTCTTGCATTCTTGCACCTCCAGAAACGCAAAACATTATAAGTGGTAATTTATTTTTTATTGCATCTTCTATTGCCATAGTTATTTTTCTCACCTACTACACTTCCCATGCTTCCCATCATAAAGTTACCATCCATAACAGCAATAACTACTTTTTCGCCATTTATTTCTCCAAAACCTGTTGTTACCGCTTCTTTTATATTTGTTTTTTCTTGAAGCATTTCTACTTTTTTCGTATATCCTTCAAAATTTAGTGGATTTTTAAGTTCCATGTCTTTATTTGTTTCCAAAAATGTTCCTTCGTCAATTATTTGACTAATCCTACGTCTTGCAGATAATCTAAAATGTTTTCCACAATTAGGACACACACTGTAGTTTTTATGTACTTCCTCTTTATATAAAATTTCTTTACAAGCATCACATTTCATCCATTTTCCTATTAACATATCTGATGCTTTTATATTTTTCTTTTTTGATTCTTCTTCTTTATTAATTTTTTTAATTTTATCTACGATCATATACTCACCTTTTATGTCTTTAGCATATATTATTTTTTATCCATATTATAACCTATATTTTATATAACTTATAATCCAATCTAAAACTTGAATAAATAATCTTAACTATTAAACTATTATATTATAATAATTAATTTTAAAATAATTATCTAAAATTATCATTTAGAGATTTTTATTATTTTCTATCTAAAACTCTAACTAGATATTTTAATTAATATTAAACCTAATCTTCACTTTAGTATCCGAATTCTTTTTTATAAAGGATGTATCATAATTATTTTTCACAAAATTTTCATTTTCTAAAATACTATATAAAAAATCTATATTAGTATCTATTCCTTCCACAATAAATTCACCTAAAGCACTTTTCATTTTAGCAATTGATTCATTTCTATCTTTTCCATGAACTATTATTTTTGCAATCATAGAATCATAAGTTTGTGGAACTTTATAATCTGCATAAATTGCTGTGTCTACTCTAATTCCGTTTCCTCCAGGAATGTGAAGTCCCGTTATTTTTCCTGGGCATGGCATAAAGTTTTTACTTGATCTTCAGCATTAATTCTACATTCCATACTATGTCCTGAAAAAGATATATCTTTTGTTTTAGATTTATTTTTTCTCCTGATGCTATTTTTATTTGTTCTTTTACTATATCTATTCCTGTTACCATTTCTGTTACAGGATGTTCTATTGAATTCTTGTATTCATTTCCATAAAATAAAAATTTTTATTTTTATCTACCAAGAACTCAATTGTACCAGCACTTGCATATCCTATTTTTTTGCAGCATTTACTGCTACACTTCCCATTTTGTTTCTAAGCTCATCTGAAATAACTCCTGATGGACTTTCTTCTAATACTTTTTGGTTTCTTCTTTGTACAGAACAATCCCTTTCGCCTAAATGTATTACATTACCATGCTCATCTGCTAAAATTTGAATTTCTACATGTCTCGGATTTTCTATAAATTTTTCTATGTAAATACTATCATCATTAAAAAGATATTTTAGCTTCTTGTTTTACAACTTCAAAAAATTTAACTAACTCTTCTTCAGAATACGCAACTCTTATTCCTTTTCCTCCACCTCCAGCAGATGCTTTTAATTATAATAGGATATCCTATTTCTTTTCCTATTTTTTAGCTTCATCTATATTTTTACTAATCCATCTGATCCTGGAACTACTGGTACTTTTTTTTTTTTCATTGTTTCCTTTGCCATAGATTTATTTCCCATCAATTCTATTAATTTATAAGATGGTCCAATAAATTTTATACCTATCTCATCACACATTTTAGCAAAAGTGCTACTTTCAGATAAGAATCCAAATCCAGGATGTATACTATCTGCACCAGTTAGACAAGCTGCTTCTAGTATGTTTTTTACATTTAAATAGCTAAGTCCTGATTTAGCAGGTCCTATACATACAGATTCATCTGCCATTTTTCTATGCAATGAATCTTTATCTATTTCTGAATATACAGCAACTGTTCTAATCCCCATTTCTCTACAAGCTCTTATTATTCTTACTGCAATCTCTCCACGATTAGCAATTAGTACTTTTTTTAACATCTTTTTTTCTCCTTATATAATTAGCTTATTTATAGTTTCATATTTTAATCGAATTTTAAAAAGAAATCTTTATAAGCTATTTTAATTTCATTTCAAAATTAAACAATAGCAAAAGTAAGTTCACCTTTTTGCTGCAAGCTTTCTTTCCATCTACTGTAGCTATAGCTTCACCTACACCTATTGGTCCTTTTCTTTTTATTATTTTTACTTCTAATTTTAAAACATCTCCAGGAACAACTTGTTTTTTTAAATTTTAATTTATCAATTCCTCCAAACAAAGCATTCTTACCTTTATTTTCTTCTAATGATAACACAGCTACAGCACCTGTTTGTGCCATTGCTTCTACTATTAATACTCCTGGCATAATAGGATTTCCTGGAAAATGTCCTTGAAAGAAAGGCTCATTAATACATACATTTTTGTATGCAATAGCACTTTCTCCTGGTATGTATTCTTCCACTCTATCTATCATTAGAAAAGGACTTCTTTGAGGAATTATCTCCATTATTTGATTAACATCTAACATTTTACTTTTCCTTTCTTTTCTTAATTACTTTTTTGCATTTTCAAATTAAGCTTTATTATATTTTTACTTTATTTTTATTAACACTTGTCCATACTTACCATATCATCATCTTTTGCTAATATTTCTACTACTTCTCCATCATATTCTGACTCTATTTCATTCATTAATTTCATAGCCTCAACTATACAAAGTATATCTCCTTTTTTACTTTATCTCCAACTTTAACAAACTGATCAGCCTTTGGAGATGGTCTTCCATAAAAAGTTCCAACCATTGGAGATTTTATTAGTTTATATTCTTCTTCATCTATAGAATCTGTATTTTGAGAAACTTTTGCTTTATCGCCAACAGCTGTATTAATATTTATATTTGGATTAACTTGACTTGCATCTTTAATAACTTCTTTTACTATTGTTTCGTTTTTTTTCATACTAATCTTTAATCCATCTGGAAATTCAATATTTATTTCATCTATTTTAGCTTCTCCCATATCATCCATCAATTTTTTATTTCGTTATAATTCATATTAAAATAACCTCCACATTTATACTACATTATCATTCCGCCGTCTACATTTAAAACTTGACCTGTTATATATGTATTTTCATCAGATCCTAGAAAATATACAGCATTTGCAACTTCTTCTGGTTTTCCCATTTTTTTCAAAGGAATTTGTGAATAAATAGATTCTTTTACACTTTCAGATAAAACATCTGTCATATCTGTTTCTATAAAACCTGGTGCAACTGCATTTGCTAATATGTTTCTACTTGCAAGTTCTTTAGCTACACTTTTGGTAAAACCTATAATTCCTGCTTTTGAAGCAGCATAATTGGCCTGACCACTATTTCCACTAACACCTACTACAGATGATATATTTACAATTCTTCCGCTTCTTTTTTTTTTCATCATATAACTAATAACATTTTTTGTCATATTAAAAGTTCCTTTTAAGTTAACATTTATAACTTTGTCAAAATCTTCTTCTTTCATTCTCATTAATAAATTATCTTTAGTTATTCCCGCATTATTTATCAAAACATCTATTTTCCCAAATTTATCTACTGCCTCTTTAACCATTTCTTGGCATGAATTAAAATCTGTAACATCACATTTTATACACAAAACTTCTACTTTTCCATTTTGACTTAAATCACTTTCTAATTTATTTACATCTGTCTTTTTCAGAAACATAATTAATAACAATATTATATCCATTTCTAGCAAATTTTTTCAGCAATTTTTTTTCCTATTCCTCTTGCCCCACCTGTAATAAGTGCTACTTTTTTATCCATCTTATCCCAAACCTTTCTTTTTTTTATTTTTTTGCAAATTCTAAAAATTCTTCTAATGATTTAACATCACTTATAGAAAAAATATTTATATCTTCCCCTTTTAGTTCTTTTTTTTATAAATCCAGAAAGAGCTTTTACCTGGTCCTATTTCTACAAAAGTATCAATTTTTTCCTTTCTCATTTTTTTTTCTATTGCTTTATCAAACCTTACTGGACTTACTATATGATTTGCTAATATCTCTTTAATATTATCTTCTTTTTGTAATACTCACCATCTATATTTTTTATTACTTTATTATCATTTATATTAAACTCTACATTATCTAACTCTTTTTAAATAACTCCTTTGTTTTATTTAATTTTTCTGTATGGAATGGACCACTTGTTTTTAATTTTATAATTCTCTTAGCCTTCAAATTATTTAATTCAACTATTGCTTCTTCTATTCCTTCAGATTCTCCTGAGATTACAGTCTGTCCAGAGTAATTATAATTTGCTGGTACAACAAATTTACCATTTTTTCTTACGTTTTTCGCAAACTTTTTCTATTTCTTTACTATCCATTCCTAAAACAGCAGCCATTTCAAAGTTTCCATCTGGAAGACAGTTACCCATAAAATATCCTCTCTTTTTTAAGAGCTTAATTCCATCTTCAAAATTAATGAATCCTGAATAAATTAAAGCAACATATTCTCCTAAGCTTAATCCTACTGAAAGATTTGAACTTATTCCTTTATTTTTCAAAACTTCTAATATTGCTAAACTTGTAACTGCTATTGCGATTTGTGTATTTTGTGTTTTGTTTAATTCTTCTTCATTTCCTTCAAAACATAATTTTTAATATTCATTCCTAATGCTTTTTTTCTGCATTTTCATATATTTTATTTGCCTCTTCATATTTCTCGCATATATCTTTACCCATTCCTACATATTGAGCACCTTGACCTGGGAATAAAAAACGCTGCATTCATCATATTACCTCCATCATTTTTCTCTATAGTATAATCTACTCTTATTTTATAATTTTTTACATTTTTAATCTTTTTTTGATGCTATTATATATCTTACTTATTAAAATTTGCAACATATTTATAATTTCAAATTTCAGCTTTTATTTATATAATAATTTATATTCTTTCCTTATCTATAATATTTTACATCTATTACCCCTTTTAAAACATATAGTATTTTATCTTAAATATTAGCTTTTTATCTATTAGTCTGACTGGTCAGATTTGATATACTGAAAAATTTTAAAAAAATAAGAGCTTTTGACTATATATAAAAAATGTTTTATTTGATATTTTGATATATCGTACATTTTTATAGTCAGCTCTTATTGTTTAATATATTTTATTTATTACTATAGATTTTTATTTACAATATAGTCTTTTAAGCTTTCGAAATCTCTTACATCTTTATGTGCTTGTAATGTTATTGAGCTAAAGAAAATATTTTCATTTGCATATTTATCCCATTCTTCTTTTGTTATATTTTTGTTCTTTTTAATACTCTTTTAAATTCCCTTAAACTTTTTAAATAATAATTCATCCAAACCACCTCTATCTTTTTTCACACTATTTTTATATTAACTTGTGCTTAAGTATAGCATGTTTAAACATAGATTGTATCATGAAATTTGTCGAATATATACAAAAAAACTTCTATTTTAATTGATATAGAAGTTTTTTATTTCATTTTATATTAAACAATTCAATTTTTACATCATAAATTCAATTTTCTTTTCAAATATTTCTATAAATTTTATTATTATTTCTTCTCTAGAAAAATTTTTATGATATTCTTTTTTTTTAAAGATGTAGCAATATTAACTGTTTCTTCATTAAATACTTCTTCATTTACATTAAATCCTATACCTATTAATATATGATTTAATATACCGTTAATAGTACTACTTTCTGTTAATATTCCACATTTTTTTTTTTACCATTTAGCAATAAATCATTTGGTATCTTTATCTTCAATTTATAACCATATAATTCACTTATAGCCTCTGCCATGCACTCAGCTATAATTTTGGTTAAATTTTGTATTTTATTAACATTACATTTTGGAAACAGTACCATTGTCATTGTAATATTATTTCCTTTACTTGAATACCAAATTCTTTCTTTTGTTCCTCTTCCTTTTACCTGGCTATTGGCTAGAAATATTGTTCCATTTTCCAAACCAGATTTTATTAATTTTTTTGCTTCATCCTGTGTAGAACCAATTTCATCATAATATATAATGTTTTTACCTAAAAGTTTAGTATTTGCATTTTTTTTTTTTTTATGTCCATATATTCTCCTATTTTTAATAAGCACATAATCTAGTTTTAACTAAGTCATTTACAATATCTTCAAAGTTACACATTACCATATTGCTTACTAATTTATCTAATATATTATTAATTTCTTCTTCATCTTCTGTTATTTCTGTAATGTCTTTTATCTCTTTATTTGGTAGATTATTTTCTTTAACAACTTCAATTCCATATAATTCATCTTTAGTTTTGTAATATTGTATTTTTTCTGTTACTCCATCTTCTGTTTCGTTATTTTTTTGTTTATTTCTATACATGCATATAAACTTTTCACTGGTTCTTTTACCTCCTTTTTGTTATCATACTGTGTTGCTATTTTACAACAGAATACACTATATTACAACAAATTTTCATCGTCTTAATTTGTTCTTTTATGACTTTTTTCGCCATTTTTTATGTTTTTTGATGTCGTTTCACATAATTTAGTTGACGTTTTTGTCAATATAATTTGAATTTATCTATATCATATATATTTACAATTATTTCTTCAAAGTTGCTTTAAATTCTGCTATCTTTTTATTTATTTCTTCTAGACTTTCATCATAATAATTATCTATCACTTTCAATTGTTTTACCGATAAATTATTTAATACTTCTGGATTTTTTCTGTAATTTCAACTATTTCTTTTATATTTTCTCTTTTTTTGTTTTCTTGTTTCAATTTATCTATACTATTTATTTTGGTTTCATTACTTTTTTTATTTTTTGCTTCTACTTCTTCTTTTGGTTCTTCTAACATCAATTTATTTTTATTAAATATATTATAAAAAAAATTCTTTAATATTTGTATACATCTTTTGTATAGTTTCTTTCATTTTTTTATTCATCTCCTATACTTTTTATTTTTCCATAGTTGCTCTTAAATCTTCTAAATCTTTTTATTTCTTCTTCTAACAAAGCCAACTCTCTTCTTTTTAATTCTAATAATTGCTTTTTTGTTTCTATAGCTCTTATTAAAGATTTTTTCATAATTGCTTCTTTTGATAGTTCTTTTTCAGTATTTTCACCTTTTATACATTCATCATCTATAGTATTTTTACTACCTACTTTTGTTTCTTCTTTTTTCTTTCTTCATCTTCTATCTGGTCATTTGATTCTATTGTTTCACTATCACTAAACAATTCGCCTTCTTCTCTAACATTTCTTTCTAATTTTTCAGCAGTTCCCTTTTCTCCTTTAAGTTTTCTTGGGCTCTTTGCTATACTATCTTTTATTTTAGGAGCTGTGTGCTTTTTTACATAATCTTTTAATTTTTCTATAGGAACGCCCTCTTTTATTGCTGTAACTATAACATCAAAATTTTCTCTATATTTTTCATAACTTTCACTTAAAATACGACTTCTCTTATCTTTATATAACAAATTCCAAAAACCTTTTCCCACTAGTTTCATGTATATATACATTTTATTTGCTTCATCTTCTATATGAGTTTCATCTTGTTCCTTTGAATCTTCTCCTAGTCTAACTCTCATAAAATCTTTTATTTGTTCATATATATGTGATAAATTACAGCTCTGTTTTTTTCTGATTTATACATTAATCCGTTTTTACTGCTTCTGTCTCCTATATATTCTTCTGGAATATGAATTCCTAAATTTTTTCTACTTTTTCACATAATGCTATAGTAAAAGTAGCATCATCTATTTTTCTTTTTTCTCTCTACTTTTCTTTGTTTTTTCTTCAGTTTTATCTTCTCTTAGATTTTCAGTTTCATTTTCCCCAATTTTTTCAGACTTTTCTTCTATTGCTCTTTTCTTTTCTAAAATTCTTTTTCTTCTAATACTTGTTTGCATATATGATATACTTCTTCTGGCTCTATCACTTAAATTTAATTTTTCTAAATCAAATCTTCCAAATATTCCATTTGTTCTTCTGGTAACTTATATGCAAAATATATATTTTTGATATGATCCCTGCGAGTTTTACTACATTAATTGGTTCATCTATGTTTTTCCCTAACAATTCATTTAACTTATCTAATTTAAAATGATATATGTATGAATTACTATGTCCTGGAATTTCTGTACATAAAAGTATTGTTCTATCTCTTTCCTCTTCTCTTATAGGAACTTTATCAAATGCTGTAGAATCTGATATATGTATTCCGGCATCACCTTTTTCTTGTATATTTAAAAAGTTCTACCATATTTTCAGCTTTCATTTGATAAAAATAACTTTCGCAATATTTCAATTTAGAATACATATAAAAATCTCTAAGAGCTCGATAAAAATTTTTATGTGTTTCTAAACAAAATTTGCTTTCATAAAACCACTTTTTAAATTCTTCAAATTCTTCTTCATTCCCATTATCTACATCAATTGCAAATCTTCCAGGTACTTCTTTTTTCAGGTCTTAGTGTAACTCTTTCCATAAAAAGCCAACTTTTTCGCTTCTGTAAGATATTTATTATATAATTCTCCTAATTTTGCAACATAACTTCCACTCAATTTCGTGTTCTATCATCTACTATTAATCCTTTTTCATCTCTATAAAAAGTATTTCTATCTATTAGCTGTCCTGGAATCTTTGAAAAACTATTTCAAGATTCATTCCCTGCTGCTGCAATTTCTTCTCTACTTGTTAAAGATTAATAATATCTATCTAAAAGTTTTTGTCAATTGTAAATAAATCTTCTCTTCCAAGTCCCGAGTAGATTTCACTAAGTTGTTTTATAATTTTGTCATACAATCCAATTTCATATCCGCCTTTGTATAAACTCAAAATCTGTTCTTTACTCCAATATTCTCCTTCTGGAGCTTTTAAATCCTTTTGAGACTTTAAGTGTTCTATAATACTAAATAATTTATTTACAATTCCTAAATCTGTTACTATATCTTCTCTTAGATAATAAAACTTCTTTTTTGTGCTTTATTTATTCGAATATTTCTCATTTTTTTTCCTTTCTTTAAAAATTATATTGACTTCTTTTTATATTATATATATAATTTTTATAATCTATTTTGAGGAGTGATCTTATGTTAAAAACAAAACTCCAAGCATTAACAAATTGTAAATCTGAAAGTTTATCAATCTTATTTCGTAACTTCGAGGAAAAATTTCCTCAAGAAAAAAGGCTGCATAGCACTTTTTTACGAGATAAAATTTTCAATGAAAACTCTTCAATAACTGATGAGCAATTAGTTGAAAAATTAAATAAACTTTTTTCTAAATAGAAAGGAAATTCTTCCTTTCTATTTTATTTTACCATAAATATAGTATATTTTATTTTAAGTTACACAAATGTAATATAACTGTAATTACATTGTAAAATTAAATTTTTTATTACAATAAAAAGCCAACATCTATTTTTAGATGTTGACTTTTTGCTCATATATCTCTAATTGCTGAGAAAATAATTCTCCAGCTTTAGTAAATAAACTTAAATTATCTGTTTGATTTAATATTTTTCTAACTGTCCATAATCCCAAACCATGATTATCTTTTTTTCTTCTTTTTTAGTAGAATACCCTTTTTCAAATATTTTTTCTATATCTAAGTCTACCTTTTTATAACTATTTTCTATTATTACCAGTTCTCTATTTACTTTAAAATCTTTTATAAATCTAACATTAATAACTTTTTCTTCACACTCTTTTTGCAGCTTCTATTGCATTATCTAATAAAATACCCAAAATTCTACAAAACTCATATGGGGAAATTTTCATCTCTTTTAGATCTATCATTACTTCTATATTCATTAAAATCTTTTCTCTTTTGTGCCATATAATATTTATTGGTAAGTATACTATACACCGCTGGATTATTAATGATTTTTGGATCTAAAATCCCCATAGTATTTACTATTGTGCAATCTTTTAATATTGACTTACTCATGCTTTTTTTATTCCAATTATATCATTTGTTTCTACATATCCATTTAAAGCTTGTACAAAATTTGCAAAATCATGTCTAAAACCTCTTATGCTATCATACATAATCAACAAAGTTTTATTGTATGATTCTAAATTGTGTATTTTCCTATCTTTTTTCTTCTAATTCTTCTATTTTCATAATATCTTTAATGCTTATATAAAAATATACAATTAAAGATACTATATCAAATACAAAAAATAATATATGGAAAGTCACTAATAAATATTGTCATTTCTACTGTATTAAAAAATATAATCATACTTCCTATTACAGAAATAATTATGATTTTTTCTTATTTTTCTTTCCTAGTTCGTCACTTATTTTTATATAAAAATTCTTCTTTTTTACAATATAACAAAGAAAAAATTCTAAAAGTTGCAATTGATGATGTTAAATAAAATTTATACATTGGATCACTCATACCTTTTGATATGTTTCCACATCTTTAAACATCATGCACCCAACTTTTGAAAATATAACTTCAGCACATATAAAACTAATTGCATTTATTGATTCTGCTAATATACATTTTTCAATACTTGCTTTCACTATTTTACGCAATATTACTATAGAAACTATTATAGTAAGAGCTCTATAATATGGTACTGGTATTATAATTGCTGTACTTACTCTTGAAATTACTTCTAATATTATTATTTTTATCTTTTTACCTCTTGTTATTTCTATTTTAGTATATTGCTAACAAAAAATAGATTTGTAGCTGAAAAAACTATAGCTGATATTATTGTCACTATCAACCACTGAAAAAATTCATTTTCTTGAATTATCTTTTGTAATTCTACAATATTTTCCATAATCTGTATTTCCTTTTTATTTTTTTCTTCTTTTTTCAACTTTTATTTTAATCTCATATTTAGCCAATTACAAGCCAAATCGTAACACTAATTTCGAGGTTTATTTTTATATTCTTTGCAAATTCGACAATTTTTTTCATTTTCCAATCTAGTTTTCACTTTTGTATTAACAATTATATAATCATAAAAAATTATACTTTAAATAATTTTTTATTTTACTTTTGTAGATTACACTTTTTTGTAAAAAACATGGCTAAATCTTGACAAATTAGCATATACTATGTAAAATAGTTGTATTATGTATAATATATATTTGCATTGAAGAATGACGACTTGCTAAAAGTTGCTAAAAGAGATTAAAGGTCATAGGCTGAAAACCTTTATTAGAAATAACATAGCAAACTAACACATTCTGAGCAAATTTTATTTTATAAAGAGGAAAAACAAAATGTTTTTCAAGCCGGGTGGTACCGCGGAAAAGTTATTTCGTCCCAGCATTAATTTTATTAATGCTTGTGGGCTTTTTTTTTTATTTTAATTTTTTATAAAGGAGATGTTTAATTATGAATGAGTATAGAACTCATAATTGCAATGAGATTAGTTTAGCTGATGTTGGAAAAGAAGTAAAAATTTCAGGATTTGTCCAAACTATTAGAGATTTAGGAGGTGTTGTCTTCCTAGATATAAGAGACATGTATGGAGTAACACAAGTAGTTACTTCTGCTGAGAGTACAGATGTAGATTTTGCTTCACATATTCCAATAGAGTCTACAGTTTGTGTTGAAGGAACAGTAAGAAAAAAGAGATGAAGAAACATATAATCCAAATATAAAAACTGGTGAAGTAGAAATATTTATAAAAAATATAACTATTCTTGGAAAAAGAACAAAAAATTTACCTTTTTGAAGTAAATGGTAATCAAGATGTAAGAGAAGATTTACGTCTAAAATATCGTTTTTAGACTTAAGAGGTGACAAACTAAAAAATAATCTAATTTTAAGAGCAAAAGTTCTTCAATATTTAAGAAGTCAAATGATTGAGCAAGGATTTTTAGAAGTTCAAACACCAATACTTACAAGTTCTTCACCTGAAGGTGCTAGAGACTACCTTGTTCCAAGTAGAGTACATCCTGGAAAGTTTTATGCTCTTCCACAAGCTCCTCAACAATTTAAGCAATTACTTATGGTATCTGGAATAGATAAATATTTTCAAATTGCACCATGTTTTAGAGATGAAGATGCAAGAGCAGATAGAGCTCCTGGAGAATTTTACCAATTAGATATGGAAATCTTTTAGTACACAAGAAGATGTATTTGCAGTTATGGAACCTGTTATATATAATACATTTAAAAAATTCTCTAATAAAGAAATTGCAGAATATCCATTTCCAAGAATTCCATATAAAGAAGCAATGCTTAAATATGGATGTGACAAACCTGATTTGAGAAATCCTTTAATTATTGTTGATGTTACTGAATTTTTTCCAAAGATGTACATTCAAACCATTTCATGGTTTAACAGTTCGTGCTATTAAAGTAAGTGGACATATGTCAAAAGGATTTCATGAGAAGATGCTTGAATTTGCTAAATCTATTGGTATGGGTGGTCTTGGATATTTAGAAGTTCAAGAAGATTTAAAATATAAAGGACCAATAGATAAATTTATTCCAGATGATATGAAAAAAGAATTAATGGATCTTGCAGACTTACAAAAAGAAGATACAATATTCTTTATAGCTGATAATGAACAATTAGCAAATAATTATGCATGCCAAATTAGAACAGAACTTGGAAAACGTTTAAATTTAATTGATGAAAATATATTTAGTTTCTGTTGGATAGTAGATTTCCCAATGTTTGAATTAGATGATAATGGAAAAGTTGCATTTAGTCATAATCCATTTTCTATGCCACAAGGAGGATTAGAAGCTTTAAATACTATGGAACCTTTAGATATTGTTGCATACCAATATGATATTGTTTGTAATGGTATAGAACTTTCTTCTGGTGCCGTTAGAAACCATGATCCAGAAATAATGATTAAAGCTTTTGAACTTGCTGGATATGGAAAAGAAACTATAGAAGAAAAATTCTCAGCATTGTTTAATGCATTCCAATTTGGTGCTCCACCACATGCTGGTATTGCCCCTGGTGTTGATAGAATGATTATGCTTCTTACAGAAAGTGATGTAATTCGTGATGTAATTGCATTTCCTATGAATAGTAAAGCAGAAGATTTATTAATGGGTGCTCCAGGAAATGTTTCAAAAAGAACAATTAGAAGATGTTCATATAAAATTGGATATAAAAATAATTAAATTTTATAGTATATCTAAATTCGTCTAGTTGTAAAATTACTCTAATATATACTGTTACATGTAAGACGAATTACATGTTAGTAACTTGAAAATGCAACAAAAACTTGATTTTTCCTTCTTATCATGTTATACTTTATGTTAATTCTATACAGAAAGAAGGTTTGAAACTTGGTAAAGCGCAAAAATGATCTTACAAGGGAAAAATTCTTTACACCTCTCTACTATGATGAAGCTTCACAATTTAAAAAGCTGATTCTACAAAACTGGTGGAGTTCTGGTGCTGGAGAAGTTTATCAAGATTTCGCAAAAGAATGCAAAACGTCTGTATCATTAATGGCGTCGACGCTTTCTGATAGCGTACTCGATTTCTACTTACAAAAGATCAACAAAGATGCTCTGGATGACATATTCAGAAACACTTTAGATTTACTTGATTATTATATTACACTAAAAAGTAAGATATTAATTAAGAGAATTTACAAAAAAGAGAAGCCAATATTATATTTGGCTTTTTTCATTTTATTATTTATATTCCTTTTTTTCAACTTTTGTATTAAAATTTATTTCTTATTTATTAATTTTTCTAATTCTTCTTTATTAAAATGATATTTTTTATTACAAAACTGGCAAACTGTTTCTGCTTTTCCATCTGTATTTATTATATCTTGTAATTTTTTTTTCTCCAATAGCTATAAGTCCTTTTTTTTTCTTTTTTTTCTCTAGAACAGTCACATTTATATTCTGGCTTAATAGTATCATCTATTATTTTTATATCATTATCTCCTGTTACTATTTTTGCAATTTGTTCTAATGATATTTCATCATTTAACATTTTACTTATTGTATCTGCCTTTTTTTATAGCTGCTTCTATATTTTCTATATCTTCTTCTTTAGCATCTGGCATAAGAGAAATTTGATATCCACCGGCTTTTTTTCACTCCATTTTTATCTACTAAAACTCCAAGTGCTACTACAGTTGGTGTTTGTTCTGATTTTGCAAAATAATTAGTGAAATCTTCTGCAATTTCACCTGAAATTATTGGTGTCATTCCAACATATGGATCTTTTAAACCTATATCTTTTATTATATACATCATTCCATTTTTTTCCAACTGCTTTACTAACATCTAATTTTCCAACTTCATTTAATTGAAGTTCTACTAATGGATTTGTAACATACCCTTTTACATTTCCATTAGAATCTGTAACTGCTGTTAATGTTCCTGCTAAACCATCACCTTTTATTTGTACTGTAATAGAATCTTCTATTTCTTTTAAATCTGCGCCCATCATACTTGTCATTGTTAATAATCTCCCTAATGCTGCTGTAACTGTAGGACTTAAATCATGTATCTTCCTTGCCTCTTCTACTATATTAGTAGAATCTATACATTTTACTAAAGCTCTTCCTTCATATGCTAAAAATTTAATTATTCTTCCTTCCATTTTCTGCTCCTTTAACTATTTTTTGTCTTTTAAAAATATTTTTAATAAAACTTAATATTCTTTTTATAACATTTATTTTCTTTATGTTCTATTAAGCTATTAAAATTTTCTTTTTCTGTTTTTTTCTTGAATGTCATTTTTTTTCTTCAGTTTTAAATATATCATTTGGATTATAATTTTTATTTTTTTCTTGCTCATTTATTATTATATCATTTTTTAATTTATTATTGATTCTTTCTTTTTTTTTGCTTTTCATTTGCCCAGTAATCTTTATATAAAATTGCTAATATTTCTCTTGTTTCTTTTAACATGATTTGTTCATTAAAAGGTTTATTTTTATTAATAGTATATTTATATTCTTTATCCATATTCTTTTCAAACATATTAATCATTTCTTCCGGTATTTTTTTCACATCTTCTTCTGGTAAATATTTTAATATTTCTATTACTTCTTTATAAGCTTTTGGATAAAAATCTTCCATTTCTCCCTCTCTTTTTCGAAAAATTTTAATATAATATTTGTTTATTATATTTTTTATTTTAGTTTTCTTTGCACATTTTTATAAATTCTTTAAATAATGGAGCTGGTCTATCTGGTCTAGATTTAAATTCAGGATGAAATTGTCCTGCTATAAAGAATGGATGATCTTTTAATTCAATTATTTCTACTAAACTTCCATCTGGAGATGTTCCTGAAGCAATCAGTCCAAAACTTTCTAATTTTTTCTTTATAATCATTATTAAATTCAAATCTATGTCTATGTCTTTCTGAAATTTCATTTGTTCCATATATCTTTTCAGCTAAAGTTTCTTTTTTTTATAATACAAGGATATGCCCCAAGTCTCATTGTTCCACCTTTTTTATCTACATCCTTTTGATCTTCCATTATATGAATAACAGGATTTAAGCATTTATCATCTAACTCTGCTGAATTTGCATCTTCAATTTTAGCAACATTTCTTGCAAATTCTATAACTGCCATTTGCATTCCTAAACATATTCTAAAAAAGGTACTTTATTTTCTCTTGCATATTTTATTGCTTCTATTTTTCCTTCTATTCCTCTATTTCCAAATCCTCCAGGAACTAATATTCCATCATATTTTCCTAAAACTTTTTTTTACATTTTCTGAATTTATTTTTCCGAATCTAAAAGATCAATCTTAACATTAACATTATTAGCAAATCCACCATGTTTTAAACTTTCTATAACAGACAAATATGAATCCTCAAGTTGTATATATTTTCCAACTATAGCAACTTTAACTTCTATATCTTTTATACTTTTTAATGTTGTCAATCATTTCTTCCCACTTTGCATTTTGCTCCTTTTTTTCTTTTCTAATCTTAATTTATCACATACTATTTCTGCCAATCCTTCTCTTTCTAGCATTAGTGGTACTTCATATAAAACTTCTACTGTTTTATTTTCTATAATGTGGTTTCTTTTTACATTACAAAATAGAGCCATTTTTTTTTTCTTTCATATTTTCTGGAATTGAATTTGTGAACGACAAACTAATATATCTGGTTTTTATTCCAAGACTTTGAAGTTCTTTTTACAGAGTGTTGTGTTGGCTTTGATTTTAATTCATTAGATCCTTCTATATATGGAAGTAATGTAACATGAATATATATTACATCTTCTTCATTTTGCTCTATTCCAACTTGTCTAATAGCTTCTAAGAAAGGTAAACTTTCTATATCCCCTACAGTACCTCCTATTTCAGTAATAACAATATCCACATCTGTTTCATTAAATTTATATACTTTTTTCTTTTATTGCATTAGTTATATGTGGAATTACTTGAACTGTTTTTCCAAGATAATCTCCTCTTCTTTCTTTTTGCAATTACTTCAGAATATATTCTACCTGTTGTTATACTTGAATTTTTGTTAAATTTTCATCAATAAATCTTTCGTAATGTCCTAAGTCTAAATCAGTTTCTGCGCCATCATCTGTTACAAATACTTCTCCATGCTCACAAGGATTCATTGTTCCTGGATCTATATTTATGTATGGATCAAATTTTTGGATAGTAACTTTATAACCTCTATTTTTTAGTAATCTTCCTAATGATGCTGCAGTTATTCCTTTTCCAAGTCCTGATACTACTCCTCCAGTTACAAATATGTATTTTGTATTCATATAAAAATCCTCCTTACTTTTTACCACAATACAAAGATTTAAATCAAAAAATTATTTTATCTTAAAGTTTTTAATTTTCAATAACTAATAATTATAAAATTTAATAGTTCTTTATAAAATAAAAAAAAGATTTAAAAAAATCCTTACCAAAAATGCGGTTTTTTTTAAATCTAGATATATTTTATCACTATTTATGTAATTTTTCAATATTTTTTATTATTTTTTTATAAAATATTGACAATACTAAAAAATATATATATTTTATCTTTAGTAAAAATTTTAAGGAGGTACTTTATGACACCACATATTAGTTCAAAAAATGATGAAATTGCTAAAGTAGTATTAATGCCTGGAGATCCATTAAGAGCAAAGTATATTGCAGATAATTTTTTAGAAAATTCAAAATTAGTAAATTCTGTTAGAAATATGCTTGCATATACAGGAACATATAAAGGAAAAGAAATAACAGTTTTCGCTTCTGGAATGGGAATGCCAAGTATTGTATTTATTCTTACGAACTTTTTAAGTTTTATGATGTTGATACTATTATTAGAATTGGCTCTTGTGGGGCTTATAACGAAGATTTAAATATATTTGATACAATATTAATTGATAGAACATATACTGAAGGTAATTTTGCAAAAGCTCTAAATGGAAAAAATGAACATATTGCTAGTGCAGATTTTAATACAAACAATATTATTGAAGAAACAGCTAAAGAAATAAATATTCCATATGTAAAAGGAAATACTCTTTGTAGTGAATGCTTTGATTATTATGTTGAAAGCATTGATGACTTAATTGCTAGATTTCCAAAAGATTTAAATATTATTGAGCTGAAATGGAAGCCTTTGCTTTTATTTTATACAGCAAAATATTTAAATAAAAAAGCTGCTTGTTTATTGACTGTTGTAGATTCTCATTACAAAAAGCAAGAAATTTCTTCTGAAGAAAGAGAAAAATCTTTAAATGATATGATTTTACTTGCTTTAGAAAGCTCTTTAAAAATAAATTAATTTATATAATTATATAAAAAAGCAAACTCCCATTTTATAAATTTGTTTATATAAAAGGGAGTTTTTTATTTTATATTATATCTCTATTGTGTACTACCAAAACTTTATTTTGTTATTGCAAGTACTTTGTATTTTATAACACCTGCTGGTGCTTGTACTTCCACTACTTGATTTTTTCTTAGCTCCTAATAAGGCTTTTCCTATTGGTGATTCATTTGAAATTTTATTTTTCTGCTAAGTTAACTTCTGTTGATCCAACTATAGTATATGAAACTTCTTCATTAAATTCTATATCTAATAACTTTACTGTATTTCCTACTTGAACTGTCTTTGTATCTATTTCTGATTCATCAATGATTTTTGCATGTCTTAATTTATTTTCTAATTCAATAATTTTACTTTCATTTTCTGCTTGTGCACTTTTTGCTTCATCATATTCGGAATTTTCAGATAAATCTCCAAAGCCTAAAGCTACTTTTATTCTTTCAGATATTTCTGCTCTTTTCTCTGTTTTTAAATATTCTAATTCTTTTTTCTAAATTTTCATACCCTTCTTGTGTTAATATTACTTCTTTATCATCCATTTTATGTTTCCTCCTTATATATGCTTTATTATTATAAATCTAATTATTTTTTGCTATTTATTTTTTCAATTTTTAATTTTAAGTTTATTTTAATATTATTTTTTTAATAAAACTTAATTTTTCAAATTATTAAATATATTAATCCACTTTATCATTTTTGTCAAGCGCTTTTTGTATATTCTAATTGCTGTATTTTCCCTCTTTTTTCCTATTAATTCCTGTATTTCGACATTATCCTCTTTTTTTTTTTTTATTGCTTTATAAAAAAGTCTTGTTCTCCTATTATAAAACTTTCATATAATTCTTCTAATTTAAATAAATTAGAGTTTTTAATATAATTATTTTTTAGCTTACACATTTTTAAAGAATTAATAAAAATTCCATTTAAGCTTTTCTCTATATCTAGATTATTGTTACTTATATTTATTATTATTGCATCTCGATTTAATTGATATTTCGAAAATTCATCATTATCAAAATCTAAATTAACAATTATTTTGGCTTTTATTTATACTTTTTTCTTTTATTATTTGAAATTACAATCATTATATCTTCTTTTTCATATAAAAAAACTTTCTACTTTCTGAAATTTCTTTATATTGTGAGTTACTATATTTAAACATTTTATCTTTTTAGAAAGATATTCTATTAAGCATATATTAACACAATTATTATCATTTACTAGTACATGTACAACTTGATTTTCCATTTTTCTTTTTGAATATTAGAAATATACTTTAACATTTCGATTAACATTATTTTTTCTAAATATTTTCCATTACAAACTATTATATGTTTATCTTTATATATATTTTTTATTTCTTCTAATTTATTTAACTTTTAGATATTATCATATACTTAATATTATATGTATCTATAACATTTTTTTATATTATCAATACATCTTTTATATAAGTATCTTTCCCAATTATTGTTTATATTATTTTTTATTATAATAGTACAAACTATTGTATTATTTTTATTTTTTTCTACTTTTACACTACTCTTCCATACATTTAGAATAAATTTCACATTTATATATAGAGAAAGAATTTTATTGTATATATTTTTTTAATTTTTGATTTTTATTTTATTATGCACACTTATCATCTTTTTTATTATTCCAAAATTCAATTTACTTGTATATTCTTTTAAATACATCTTTACACTTTTTTCTTTCATAAAAAAATCACCCAAATATAATTTATTTTTAATTATATTTAAGTGATTTCATTTTTTTATTCATTATTTAATTTTTCGTTTATAACATTCCATATATTAGATTGTTCATAATCTTTAACCCAATAAGATGCTCCAGCTAAATTATATTTATCAATCAAATCTAATTTTTCTTTAATTGATTGTTCGTCTTCTATCCACATTTTATATGTTGCCCCATCTTTTTGATATTCTATATAATTTTGTTTTAATGTATCATCCCATTCTTTTGTAACACCTTCTGGGATTGATTTTTCTACATTTTTCATAGTTACAACAGAACTTGTTATTTTTCCATCTTCTTCTTTCCATAATCTTGTGTAAAAAGGTATTCCTAATACTAATTTTTCATTTGATACATATTCTTTTTTCTTCGTCTAATAATTTTTTTACATTGGCCTCTACCCAATCATAACCTGCAACAGTTCCTTCTTCATCAGAAGAAACTCCATGTTGGTCATATGCCATAAACATCATATAATCTGAAACATCTGATAATACTTTTCTATCAAAACATAAAGACCAATCTGGAGAACCGTCTGGCGCTGTAACATCAATAGATACTACTTTACCTAACTCCTTAATTCTAGGTGAAAGTTCTATCATAAATCTAGAAAATAAATCTCTATCTTCTTGTTTCATATATTCAAAATCAATATTCACTCCATCCAAATCATATTCTTTTACATATTCAACAATCTGATTTATTAATGATTGTCTTAATTTGTAATCTCTCATTATTTCAGATGTTGTTTCTTTCATTGAATTATTAGATACTACAGGCCATATTTTATATCCATTTGAATGTGCCCAATTTATATATTGTTTACCACTTTCTCCTACATTTTCCAACAAATTACCTTTTCCTAGTTTTTCTAAATAGAAAAATGTTGGTGATACAACATTAACACCTTCTATATTAGTTCCAGATCTATCTGGAGCTTGTCCGTATTCTGAAAAAAATACTCCCATACAAGGCTTACTTTTCCGTCTATTTGTTTATATTCTTTTTGTTCCTCTCTTGCTATTATTTTGTCAGAAATGGAATCTTCTTTTATATATCCTAATTTTCCCTCTTTTGTTCTTACTTTTATAAAGCCATTATTTATCTTAGTTTCACTTTTATTTGAATTTGATGGTACTATATAAACTTCTTCTCCTTCATCTATCTCGTCTATAGTTTTTGAAAATATAGAATCTTTATATTTTACTTTATTTTCTTTTTGCTGTTTGCTATTTCTAATTCTCGATTTAGAGAATCCAAAACAATTGTGTTAGATTCTTTAATATATGTTGCTTTAACATTATAAACTTCCTCTAATTCTGAAAATGGAATATAATATTTTCCATCAATTTCTTTTACTTCCCCATTCATAGATGATGTTTTTCCATTAACAGTCTTTTCTTTCTGCCCTACAATCATTGTTGCTATTTTTGAATCTGATGATGTTATTATTTGATTATATTTTTTCATCATAATATATGTATTCATCATAGAAATTTTAATATCCTCTTTGCTTAAATATATAACACCATTATCATCTATAAATGCTTTTCCTTTTAAATTTTTACTTACATTACTATAATTTATAACTAAATTTAGGTCATTTGGTTCTACTATATAATTTGGTGCAATTTTTAAAACAAACACAGCTATCGCCATTATTACACATATTATAATAATATTTTTTTTATATAATTATTTTCTTTTTTTTTTTCTTTTCTTCTATCATTTGCAAATTCTCCTTAAAAAATCTTTTTTAACTATATCATAAAAAAATTTTTTTAGTGAATACTTATATTAAATTTTATTAAAAATACTTAAAAATACTTGTTTTTTTATAAAAGTTATGATAAACTTATACTTAGTCAATTTTATTATGCATATAGGAGGTGCAATTAATTATGGCAAAATGTGAAATTTTTGAGAAATCATTATCTCATGGTAATAAAATTAGTATAGCTCGTTCACATGTAAGTAGAAGAGCTTCTAGAACATGGAGACCAAACTTAAGAACAATAAAAGCTGTTATAAATGGAGAAAAAAAAAAGAATTTCTGTATGTGCTAAATGCTTACGTTCTGAAAAAAAGTAAAAAGAGCTTAATTATAATTAAAAATAAAGAAAAGTAGGTTATTTCCCCTACTTTTTATTTTTTCTTATGTATTATTATTTTATGCCAAATATTATTTTTACAAATCCTCTTAAAAATTTTGGCACTTTTTTACTACTATTGTCATTTTACTTCACTCCTCTTTTTATTAACTTTTTTAGCATGCAAGCCACATAAAACCTATTGCTACAACTGCTAAACCTATACAAAATAGCCATCCAGTTAATGGAAGTAATAAAACAAGTAGTATTCCTAATCCAAGTCCAATTAAACATACACCTAATGTCTTTTTTAATACACAAAACATAATATATTACCTCCCATTAATATATTATATTATCTTAATTCTGTAAATGTTACTTAAGTTTATCTTTTAGAAAGGATTTATATATGAATAAACAAGATTCAATAAGAATTATAAAAATATTAAAAAGAATACTATCCAGATGCAAAATGTAGTTTGAACTTTTCTACACCTTTTGAACTATTAATTGCTGTTATGCTATCGGCACAATGTACAGATGAACGAGTTAATAAAACGACTCCACTAATTTTCGAAAAGTACAATACTCCTGAAGACTTTGCCAATATAGATTTAACTTTATTAGAAAATTTGATACATCCTTGTGGATTTTATAAAAATAAAGCCAAAAACATCAAATCCACTGCTACTATATTATTAAATAACTATAATAGTATTGTTCCAAATAATATTGAAGATTTAATAGCTTTACCAGGAGTTGGCAGAAAAACGGCTAATGTAGTTATGCTTGAAGCTTTTAATATTCCTCAAGGAATTGCTGTAGATACACATGTAAAAAGACTTTCAAATAGATTAGGACTATCTAAAAACTCAGATCCATCAAAAATAGAATTAGATTTACTAAAAACCTTTCCAAAAGAATATTATAAAGATATAAATCATATTTTCATATATTTGGGTCGTGATATATGTATTGCAAGAAAACCAAAGTGTAATATTTGCCCAATAAATAAATTTTGTAAAAATTTTTCTAAAAATGAATAATTTAATCATTTCTATGTATACTAATTATTAGATTAGGAGCTTTTCTTCCTTCTAAAATTATCATAGAGGTGATTTATTTTGACGAATATAAACTGTTCTTCTGACTGTGTATATCAAAAAAGATGGCAAGTGTTGTTATGAAAACATTTTAGCAAAAAAAATTACACCTTCTGCAGATTGTGCATATTATCTGTCAAAAAAGGTTCAATTTGAACGGGTCAAATTGAACCTTTAATTATCTTCTTCTATTATATCATCTATTACTATTTGCTCATTTTCATCTAATTTGTATTTTGGAAGCTCTGGTAGCTCCTCTAAATTTGTTATTCCAAACATTTTCAAAAAATTATTTGTAGTTTAATATATTGTTGGTCTTCCGTGGTGCATCTAACTTCCCAACATCTTGTATCAACTCATATTCTAATAGTTTATATATAGTTCCGTCTGCATTTACTCCTCTAATTGCTTCTATTTCTGCTCTTGTTATTTTAGGATTGTATGCGATAATTGCTAAGACTTCTAATGCTGCTTGTGATAAATTAGGTTTACTTCTTTTATCAAAAATTGGATATATATAATCATAATTTTCTTTTTTAGTACATAATTGATAAGCATTGTTTGTTTTTACTATTTCTATTCCTCTTTTTTTTCTTCTTTATATTCATTTCTCATATCTTCTATTATATTCTCGATATCTTCAAAACTCATTTCTAAAGAAGACATGAATTCTTTTTGTTTCTACTGGTCTTCCCGCTGAGAACATTATTGATTCTATGATTGATTTAGCTCTTTCTATTTTCATTATTTTACCTCTTTTCCCAAACTTATTATTACATGCATTTTTTATGATGTCAAGCAAGTTTTTTACTAATCTATTCAATCTCTAAATATTAATAATATTATATTACTAAAATATTCAATTTCTAAAAATATTTTTTATTTTAAAGTATTCTCTCTTGAATTATACTTTTGTTTATGCTAATATAATAAAAAATACTTAGTTAGGATGTGTTTCTTTATGTCTAATGAAAAAAAATGAAAAGAAAAAAAAAAAAATAAAAGTTGTATCTGGTAATGGTAAAATAGATATTTCACCAGTTTATAAACATTTACAAGTAGAAAAGCCAAAAATTCAAGAAAAAAAAAAAAATATTATAATTCCTGAAGAAAAAAAATAAAATACTAATTCACAAAAATTTTTACTAAAAAAACGATATAATTAATATTATATCGTTTTTTATTTTAATTTTCTCATTCTCTCTTACATTGCTTCTTTATTTTCTTCTACTTTTTCGTTTTCATTATCTTCTTGATTTACCACTTCTAAACTTGATACAGATACTTCATATGCTATTTTTGTTTCTACAGTTCCATCTTCATATTTTTTCTCATAAGTTCTAGATTGAACTCTACCAATAACTTTTACTTCTGTTCCAACTGGCATATTTTCGCAAAATCTAGCATTTCTTCCCCATGCAATACATGGTATATAATCTGATTTATTGTACGCTCTATTAACTGCAAGTAATATATCAGATATTTCTCTTCCAAATGGTGTTTGTCTGTATATTGGTTTTTTACATATGTAACCATTTAAAATTACTTCGTTTGAGATAAAGTCTTTACTTACTTGAAGTTCTTCATCTTGGTTTTCTACAAATTTAACTTCTTTAGCAAATACAGTTAATACTAATCTGTTTCTTTCATTTTCATAAGTATTATATGATCTAAATTGTCCTTCAACAATTATTTTTTTTGTCGATTGTTAATTCATCAATAGTTAAAAGTCTTTCTGATACTGTAACTGGTATAACGTCTGCATTTCCACTTAAACGTGGTACACTCAAATCAAATATGTAAAACTTCTCTCCATAAATTTCATGACTAAATCTTTTGTCACTTGTTACCTTTCCCACTAAAACTATGTGGTTATTATCTGAATAATTTGTATTCAATTTTTTTTCCTCCCCTTATTTGTTTATCCCATAGTATCTTATTCATAATGTTATCGTTTTAGAATATATTTCATAATTTATATTATACTCCATTTTTTTGGTTTTGTCTACATAAAAAGTTAATTTTTTGATTTTTTTAATATTTTTCTATCTTCTTTCCCTCATAGCTCTAGAATTTCACATTATTTATGTCCTCATTATTATGGATTAATAGCAATGATATTAATAACATAATATCATATACATCACTTTTTGCTTCTTTATTTAAGCTTATTTCTTGCTGCTCTACCTCATTTTTTTTTACTTATAATATTTCTTTGAACACTTACCTGAATACTATCGTCTGTAACACTAGACATAGTAATTGTAGATTTTGAATTAAAACCATATGTTATTATATTTGATTTAATATCTTTTAATAAATCAATTATTGTTCCTATATCTTCATTTACAATGACATATTCTGATTTTGCAATTAATTTATTTAAAGAATCTTTATCTTCAAATTCTCTATTAACAATTATAGTTTCAAATTTTATATTTTTTATATTATCAATGCTATTTTCTCTGATAAAGATAATATGATATTTTTTAAAACCGAATTATTATTTTGAATTTTTTTTATATAGTTTTCACTTTTTATATCTGTAACAATGCCAATAAAAATCATCATTTTTTTCTCCTTAATCATATATATTTATTATATCTACATATTTTTATTCTATTCATTTTTACTTTGTTTTTGTACTCCATTTGCATCAATTACATAATTATCTTTATATATTAATTCAGATACAGTTACTATTTTGTAACCTTTTTCTTGTATATTATGCAAAATCATTTCTAAACTATCTGCTGTATGTTTTGTTCCATTATGTGATAAAATAATACTTCCACTTGATAATTTTGAATCTAATCTTTTCCACATTTCTTCTCCTGTTATTCCTGTATAATCTAATGTATCTAAATTCCATTGTATTGTTTTATGATTCATATTATTGGATGCATTAATTACAGTATCATTATATTCTCCATATGGTCCTCTATAAAGATTTGTTTTATTTCCTGTAATTTTTTCTATTTTTTCACTACACAGTTTTATTTCTTCTACATTTTTATCTATATTTAATTGATTAACATGTGGATGAGTATTTGAATGATTTGCTATTTCGTGACCTCCATCATATATTTTTTTTTACATATTCTGGATATTTATCTACCCAATCTCCAACCATAAAAAAGGTAATATGTACTTTTTTTTTGGATAGAGTATCTAAAATACTATCTATATCGTCTGCATTCCATGCACAATTCATTGTTAATGCTACTTGTTTTTCATTAGTTTCTACACTATATATTGGTAATTGTTTACTACTTGCAGATGTTGCAATAATTTTATCTTTATTATTAATTATTGTAGATGCCATAAAAAATAATACTATAATTGTACTTACTGCAACTGCATATGAAAATATTTTTTCCTTATTAAAAACTATAAACATAAAAACCTCCTAAAATGATTTATTTAATTCTATGCTTATTTTATAAATTTTATGTTTTTTTATTATTTATCATTACATAAATTTCGGACATATTATTTATCATTTCTTCATTTTTCTGTAATATTGGACATTCTAATTGTATAAACTTGAAATATAAAGCATTTAGGAGGATTTTTTATGAAAGTAATTCGTATAAAAAAAAATAAACTACTCATTTTTAGTAGTATATTTCTAACATTTATAATTACATTTTGTACTTTTTTCAACATCATTTGGAATGCAACATTATTATAAACTAGACTTTTCAACTTGTATTGTTACAGCCTCTAAGCTAAATGTACGTAGTGGACCTGGAACAGGATATAGTATTGTTGCAACTGTTAATAAAAAACGACTATATTCGTGTTTTTGCCGGTGTTGGTGATTGGTATATTGTTCAAGTAGAAGGTGACTATGTTGGGGCAGTTAACAAAAAAATATGTAAAACCAATATATCCTAATAACAATACTGGAAATAGTAATAATTCTAATAATAGTAGCTCTAATACAGGTTCCAATTCAAATACTACATCTTCTAACCTTTCTCAAGATGAAAAAGAAGTATTTGATTTAATTAACAAAGCAAAAAAGAACTAACAATGGGTTAAAAGCTTTAAACATAGATTCAGAAGTTCAAAAAGTCGCCAGAATAAAAGCACAAGACATGGTTAATAATAACTATTTTTCTCATACTTCTCCAACTTATGGTTCACCATTTGATATGCTAAAAAAATTTAGTGTATCTTATAAAACTGCTGGTGAAAATATTGCTGGAAATTCTAGTAATAGCGCTGCTGTAACTGCTTGGATGAATTCTTCTGGACATAAAGCAAATATTTTAAATAGTAGCTTTAACTATACTGGAATTGGTGTAGTTTCAAGCTCTAAATATGGAAAAATCTATGTACAAATGTTTATTGGTAAGTAATTTTATCTTTTACCTCTAATATATTTATTTACTCTCTTATTATATAAAAAAACTCTTTATTAAAATTTTAATAAAGAGTTTTTGTTATTTATTTTTTATTAGTCATATTTTTTACTTAATTTTATTTTAGTTATATTTTTATTTTGTCTAGTTTAATTTATTTTTTATTTTAATAATTTTCTGCTTTAATTTCAAAGAATGCTTTTGGATGGTTACATACAGGACATACTTCTGGAGCTTCTTTTCCAATTACTATATGACCACAATTTCTACATTTCCATATTTTATCTCCATCTTTACTAAATACTAATCCATCTTTTACGTTTTCTAATAATTTTTTTATATCTTGCTTCATGCTCTTTTTTTCTATTTTTCCTACTTCTTCAAATAAATATGCTATATGGTCAAAAGCCTTCTTCTTTTTGCTTCTTTTGCCATTTTTACATACATATCTGTCCATTCATAATTTTCTCCTTCAGCTGCTGCTTTTAAATTATCAAGTGTACTTCCTATTTCTCCACCATTTAATAATTTAAACCACATTTTTGCATGTTCTTTTTCATTATCTGCTGTTTCTTGAAAAATTGTTGCTATTTGCTCATATCCATCTTTTTTTGCTTTGCTTGCAAAATATGTATATTTATTTCTTGTTTGTGATTCTCCTGCAAAAGCCTCCATTAATTTTTTTTTTTTTTTCTGTTTTTGTACCTTTTAAATCTTTCATATAATTTCCTCCACTTTCTTCTTTTTATTTTCGGCTATATTATAATTAAATCATTTTTTTATTTTCATACCATAATTATAGCCATACCTTATCTATAAGGCATTTAGTCATTTGTATCATTTTTACATTCTTTACAATAACCAGTAAGTAAAATAATTGCATTTATATAATTTGCCTCTATTTTATTTCCTAACTTTTGTATATCATTATCTAACTTTATTTGCTGCTCTTTTTCTCTAAAAAAAACATCTGAAACTTTTCCACAATTTAAACATTCAAAATGAATGTGTGGTTTTACATTTCCATCATATCTATCTATTCCATCCTTTGTTTTTATCTTTGCAATCTCTCCTTCTTTATATAAGTTTTGCAAATTTCTATATATTGTTGTTATTCCTAAATTTGGCATTTCTTTTTTTTTAAATCCCAAAATAAAGTTTCTGCAGTTGGATGATCTTTTCTAGATTTTAAAGAATTAAGAATAAGTTCTCTTTGTTTACTAAATTTTTTCATCTTCTTTCCTTTCTGATAATGATTATCATTATAATACAATAAACTTTCATATTTTTTCAAGTATTTTTAAAATTTTATTTATTTTTATTTTTTTTGTATGTTAGAATTATTGTCATAGTAAAATGTATCTATAAGGAGAGGGATTTATATGGAACTTAATAAATGTACAAGATGTGGCTGTTTTTATGTTTCTAGCAATGATGTTTGCCCTACATGTGAACAAAAAGATGTTGCAGAAATTGATAAATTAAAAATTATACATACAGTTTCTTTATTTGCTAGCTTTCCAATGTCAATCATGGTCTTAGACAATTCTTCCGCTTCTTGCACTGTTTTCATGTTACATCTAAAACTATTTTATTTGCTCCTGCTGCAATTTTCTTGCTCATTATACTAGAGCTTATTAGTGGAATATTAGCAGTACAACTAATTGTATCTCTTAAAGCATACAATTTTTTTATCTGCTGGAGCTAAATTTAGAGTTTGACCTATTAAACTTATTCCGATTTTCTTTACATTTTCTATAAATTCATCAATTCCAATCTCTGTTCTATATCCCGGAATTGCCTCCAATTTATCCTTTG